>Ga0208118_100010_pt1 | contig 346307 bp, 335 predicted proteins | sample LakWasMet34_HOW6_2_FD_183876 | JGI IMG/M metagenome (GOLD analysis project Ga0208118, IMG submission 183876) | Freshwater sediment methanotrophic microbial communities from Lake Washington under simulated oxygen tension - Sediment Metagenome... | ecosystem: Environmental > Aquatic > Freshwater... | reverse complement strand
CTCTTCCATGCCTACCCAGTCTTCTATGCCGCTCAGCACGGCACATAAGACAATCATTAAAATATCGCTCAGCTTGTGCAGCTTGTTTTTCGTTTCCCGGCGTGGGTCTTTGAGGTCTTGAAAATACGGCATCGGATTGGGCAACATCCTTGTTCTCTCTGCAAATCGTTAATTGTATGCTCCTTTACCTGTCAAAAGCGAGATAGCGCGATTGCCCTGGCAATTATACACGATCGGGTTGACAGCGGCGACCTAACAGTGCATCAAATCCAACAGTTCGCCAAGATCATTCAGCACGAACCTGCAACGCGCAGCCGTTGCCGCCTCCACCGGCAAGGCCGACGGCACCATCACCGGCAAAGCGCCCGCCCTGGCCGCAGCCTCGATGCCGGCGGATGAATCTTCCAGCACCAGGCAGCGGTCGATCGCCACATCGAGCGTCGCCGCCGCTTGCAGAAAAATATCGGGCGCCGGCTTGCCGCGCTCGACATGATCGCGCGCGATCAGCGCCGCAAAGACGCCTTCGAGCCCGGCCAAGCGCAGACATTCTTCCGCATTGATTAAGGTACTGTTAGTCGCCAGACAAAAAGGGATGCCTTCCTGATCCAGATAATCCCGCAGCGCATGAAAGCCGCGCTTGACCTCGATGCCGTGCGCCGCCACATGGTCGCGCCAGCATGCCGCGCTCAGGCGGTTAAACTCGCTCGTATCGAAACCGGGACCGCAGAAGCCTTCGATTTCCCGCAGCACCGCATCGATAGCCAAACCGGTCAACGCATCGAGAAAGGCATCCGGCAAGTCATAACGCATCGCCCGGCCTGCTTCGCGCCAAGCGATCCGATAGGTCTTTTCGGTATCGAGCACCAGGCCGTCCATGTCGAAGATAACCGCCGCAAACTCACCCCGCTTAAGCATCGATCACCCGGATGTATTCGCCGTGCGCTTCGCGGCTGGAGCCGACCACGATATGCTGCGCGCCCCGCGCATTCCGCTCGAGCATGCCCGACACTTCGACCCGCTCTCCGTTAACCGCCTGGCCGGTATAAGTCGCGGTGAAACAGACGATAGAGGAAATCGCCTGATGCTCGATGCGATAAACGGACGGATAATCGAACGCGCGCGTATCGTCCGTAATCCTGCAGATCAGCGTAATCGGCTCAAGCTTCTGATAGCACTCCTGTCCGCCTGTATCTTCCGGCTCGATCAGGCTCAGGTCGAACTTGCGCCCATTCACCATCGCCTTGTTGAATTTACGCTTTTCGTGCCAGACATAATCCTCGTAACCGAGCGAACAATCCCGGCGCCGATACGATTCCCGCCAGTCGCTGTCAGTTAGCTCCTGCAAGCGGTTTTGTTCGATCAGCGTCCTGACGGCGGCCCTGCATCGATGGAACGCCTCGCGCCCGTAACAGACCAGATCGATGTCCGAACTGTCTTTTTGCACGCCGACCAGGACGGACCCGGTGATGCCGACCCTTTCCAGGTCCATTCCTTGTTGCTTGAGCAATTCGCCGAGCATCAAAACGTCGCGCTCGATCGGATCATGCTGCTCACTCCGCATGATATGCAAGAGGCGCTGCCTAGGCTGATGGCGCTTGGCGATTCTTTCGACATCAACCGCATGCAGCTCCGCATCCAGGACGGGCGAATAATGCAGATAATCGGGGTGATGCTGGCGCAAAAAGGCATTCGCCTCGTCGGTCGCCTGCTTGCGCCAACGGCCGCCGTCATGCACATAGCGCAAAAAACACAGCGCCTTGCCCTGCTCCAGGCCGGGGTTGACGACCGCAAACAACAGGCCTTCGGCGGTTTCGATGAAATCTTTGGGGAACAACATGAACAGACAATCAGAGAAATTTATAAAATGCTTATATAGGTTAGATTCTACCGGGCAACGTCCCGCGTGTCTAATCGATCGAAAACCTGAACTCCCGGCGCGTTTTTCCTCCGATCCTTTCAATCCGGAAGACGGCGCCTCGAGGCCATTCGCCTTCCCTGGCAAATAGATCGGCAATGCCAGGACGCTATAACGATCCCAACAATTGCTTCGCCTCCTCGTTGTTATGCTGCGAACCGTTTTTTCCGTCCCGCGCCTTGATCTTGTTCCAGATCAGTTCTTCGCTGTCTTTCGACAACACCCAGCCCAACGCGGGCGGATTCTCGCCCTCGTTCAGATCGATCCGAAAGTGATAGAACTCCGGCTTGGCGCTCTCCGCTAAATGGCAACCTTCCGGCCAGTTCCGGCACGCATTGACCCAGGCAATCAGATGCTTCACCCCGGCGATGCCATGCCCTTCGCGCGCGTTCAAAATGCCGAAGATCGGCCCCAGCGTTTCATTCGCGCCGTTGTGATCGGTCAGGCGGGTGAATTTACCGTTGAAATCGGTGACCGCCGGCAGCGCATCGGGCACCTCCCCTTGCGGTTTGATCCACAAATCGTTAGGGCATTCGACCAGACCGTCGGCATCCTTGCCGCAAACCAGATTGCTGTCGTTGGTGATCAGCACGACGATCGGCTTGATCGCATAGCGTTCGAAAAAGGATTTCCCGTCGCCGTCTTTCGCAGGCGTATCCAGCGTTTGCAGCAACGCCTGCAGCGTGATCGCGCCGTTGTTGTCGAAATAACCGCCGTCGAGCAGGTGTCCGTTATCCTCGCGCATATCAAACCAACCGCCGTCATAAGGCAGCGTGCCGGGCGGACTGACATAGGTAAAGCGCGCGCTGTTGCCGGCCGCGGCCGACAGCGGCATATCGCGCTCCCCGAGCAACTGGATCAAATCGACATCGTCCGCGAAGGTGGAAGGATCGAGCGGAAAAGGACTGGTGATCACCTTTCTGCCGGTTTCCAGATGCGTGTCGTTCAGCAGCAGCAACGGCCGCCATTTGCCGGCGCCGCCGGGCTTGCTCCAGGTGTCCGAATAAGCCTCCGCCATCCCCGCGCCACCGTCGAACGCCTTCGACCAGGCTCTTTCCCAGCCTTGCTCCAAAGCTTTCTGCCGGTCCGGCAAAATGCCGACCGGTAAAAAACGCTGCAACAAGTCATTGAAGAGCAGCGCCGAAACGGTCGGCCCCAGGAAGTCGTGCGATAACATATCGCGCGCGCGGCTTTGCAGACAATCCTTGCCGGCAGCCTGCGCGCAGTCGATGTTTTGTTTCAGCAAAGCACTGTAAAACGCGGCCCCGACGCTGCCCCCGGAGACGCCGCTGATCGCAAACACCGATTCGGCAAATTTCGGATGGTTATCGGCCAGATGCGTCAACACCGCCGTGGTCCATTGTGAGGCGCGAATGCCGCCGCCGGCCGCCGCGACGAAAATCATCGGTCTGACCGCGGCGGCTCCGGGCGGATTGCGTTGAGTCCATTGCTCAGCAAATGCCTCCAGCGGAAAGCGCTCGGCCTTTGTACCCGATAACAGACGAATCCCGTGATTATCGTTAAAGACACTGAAAACGGCCGCGGTCAGGAATAAAATCGACAACACCGGAAAATGCGTCGCAGTGCCATAATCGCGCTCGTCGCTCCGGGTAACGATGCTACGGATGATGAAATTGCCGGTCGCGGTCAGCGAACTAAAACCCAGCACCGCCATACCGGCCGCGCCGAAAGTGAAGCCCAGCCAGACCGGCGCAAAGGTCGCCAATATCAAGAGGACGAGCACATAAGCGATCGTAAAGGCGCCGGACGACTTATGCAATTTGTCCAAATGCGCCCAATGCGCCTCGACAGGAATGCCTTTTTTTGCGCACACCGTTTGAATCCATTGACGCCGACACATCGCCAGCGCGTAAAACAAAATCGCAAGACCAAAGTCCGCTGCGATCACCAGTCCGTGCGGCGAAAAAAACGAGATCCGACCTTGCTTGACCGGCATCCATAAGGCCAACAGAGAAACCAGGAAAGCCAACATACCGAGGATTCTCGGCCAATGCTCGACCCAGCCCGGTTCAGACTCCATCGCCTTGGCGCAGCAGTCCTTGCCCTTGACCAGACGCGCGAGCCATGTTTTTTCCTGCAACACCTCACGCAGATGATGCCGGCCGCTTTGCTGCTCGCCGGGCTCTTCGGCGCGCTTCTCGACCATCTCCATCACCTTGCGGGTCCCGATCCAGGCTTGAAACGCCCACAAAAACACACCCAGAAGAAAAACCAGCGCATGTCCCAGGCTGGTGCTGAGCCGAATGGTCAATTCCGCCCCTTGGCTGTTGGGCAGAAACAAAAATACCGCGGCGAAAACCAGGATGAATAAGGTGACCCGGCTGCACCGGATCAAATCGAAGAAAAAATCATATTTTTGCCAGGCTTCGGACAGTTTGGCCAACCAAGCGCCGAATGCGTGTATCAATGCATTGATGCACGCCCAAAACGGAAACGCATTACCGGGCGCCGGCAGCAAGCATTGCTTGAGCCGCGACAACAGATTTTTAATGAGTTGCTGCATGAATCCCCCCAAAAAAGACAGATGAACAGGCGCGATGCCTGCCGTCAATAAATCCGGCGGAGATGCCATAGATGCCATCACAGAGAAAAATGAAATGATCCGCCGGGTTGGGCCGCCATTATTCCGGGCGGTCTCACGTTCATGCTCCCTGCGGCTGATAAAAACCTGCCGAAAAAACAGCGGGTCCGGCTGACGAAAATAGCCTAACAAAATTTATAAGTCAATGCCCATGCCGCCGATTCACCAAATCGTAATTTAGTTTGCAAAATTATCGCTAATTGTCTTGAAGAAGATTTTTGAATTCGACTGGTTATGCTTTCAAGTCTTTCCCATACACGCTCCCAATCGCTCGGATAAACCATACCGGGCGACTAAAAATGATGAAAACAGCAATGATTGGCGTAGTCGGGATTGGCGTAATATCAATAATGAACAACCCAAGTAAACTCAGGAAACACTTAATCCTTGCTTGCCTGGTTTGCTTTTCAGAATCAACTCCAAGCCTTTCTAGGAAATGTGGCTTGTTGTCGTATAAGTCACTGGACAGGCTGATGAACCATTGCGGACGCGCAATGACAATGTACATTCCTATCAAGCAGCCAGGGGATACTGGCCCAAAACCGATGATGGCAAAGATAGAGAAAACCAGAAGGCATTTAAATTGCGCTGCATTCATCGTTCAGAGCTTAAATGATTGATTGAGGGGACGCGCTATATAAAGCTTTTTGTCCAGAAATAGCCCTACAGTGTTGCGATTTGTTGTGAGTTTTTATCTTAAATTGCCCCGCCAGTGCCCCATAGGCAATAAAAAAGGCCCTGTGATTGCTCGCAGGGCCTTGAATTCTATGGTGGCGATGGGTGGGATCGAACCACCGACCTTGGGGTTATGAATCCCACGCTCTAACCGGCTGAGCTACATCGCCTTCTTGAGATCTTCAAAAAGAAGCGGAATTATAAATATCAAAATTCCGTTTGTCAAACATTGAATCGAAAATGCACCACATCGCCGTCCTTCACGACGTAGTCCTTGCCTTCGAGACGCCATTTGCCGGCGTCTTTCGCGCCCTGTTCGCCTTTGTGCGCGATGAAATCTTCATAGGCGATCACTTCGGCGCGGATGAAGCCGCGTTCGAAATCGCTGTGAATCACGCCGGCCGCTTGCGGCGCGGTCGCGCCGACCGGGATCGTCCAGGCGCGGACTTCCTTCACGCCGGCGGTAAAATAAGTCGCCAGATTCAATAATTGATAGCCGGCACGAACCACGCGGTTCAGGCCCGGCTCTTCGAGACCCAGGTCATCCAGGAATTCTTTCTTTTCCTCGTCATCGAGCAAGGCGATTTCGGCTTCGATCGCCGCGCAGATCGGCACCACCATCGCGCCTTCCTTGTCCGCAAAAGCCTGCACTTTTTCGAGCAGCGGATTGTTCTCGAAGCCGTCGTCCTGCACGTTCGCGATGTACATGGTCGGCTTGATCGTCAACAGGCAAAGGTCCCTGACCAGCGCATGTTCGTCGTCGGACAGACCCAGCGCGCGCGCCGGCTGACCTGCGTCCAGTTGCTGATAGATTTTTTCGAGCACCGCCTTTTTCGCCAGTTCATCCTTGTTGCCGGATTTGGAGGCTTTCTGGGCCCGCGTCAGCGCTTTTTCGACGCTCGCCATGTCGGCGAGCGCGAGTTCGGTGTTGATCACTTCGATATCCGAAATCGGATCGACCTTGCCGGCGACATGCACGACATTTTCGTCATGAAAGCAGCGCACCACATGCGCGATCGCATCGGTTTCACGGATGTTGCCGAGAAACTGGTTGCCCAATCCCTCGCCTTTGGAAGCGCCGGCGACCAGGCCCGCGATATCGACGAACTCGATCGTGGTCGGCAACACGCGTTCCGGCTTCACGATTTCCGAGAGTTTGTCCATCCGGGTGTCGGGGACCGGCACGACGCCGACATTCGGGTCGATCGTACAGAACGGATAATTTTCGGCCGCGATCTTGGCCCGGGTCAACGCGTTAAACAGGGTCGATTTGCCGACGTTCGGCAGGCCGACGATTCCACAATACAATGCCATAGGGTGCTATTTTTCGAATCAGAAAGGGTACTTAAGAGGCGCAATTATACAGACAATCGCCTATTCAGGCAGTCGAGATTTTCAGTTTCACGATCAATCGGCGAAATTCGTGCTCGGGCAGCGCATCGTTCACGATCAATATCGCCCTTTTACGGGCGCCTTCCGGCTTGAAATGCAGCCAGATCGCAAACGGCGTCACGACGGTCGACGGAAGGATCAGGACCGCTTCGTCATTGATGTTCCAGCCGGAGGCGTCGTGATAACGAATCGCATCGTGCCGATGGTTAACGTCTCTAACGGCGAAGCCAAGATGAATCAGCAGCGCCAGGCCCGGCAGGAGTTTTCCGGGCCAGGGCAGCGCGCTGATCAGGCAGGCGCAAAGCGCCAGGCCGTGCGCGGCGATCAGCGCATATTGCAAGCGCAGGGACGGCGCGACTGCAAACAGGACGGGCGGAATAGGAGACTGTCTGGACACGATGAATGATTGGCCTGGTTCAAAAGACGGCGCGCGCACCTTGACTTGCGTGACCGGAAGATACCAAAATGGACGACGAGCTTGCGGCGGCCTGAAACTTTTGCCCCTGTCCATTTTCCAATGGCTTGTTGTAACCCTTTCAGAATACACCCAATTCACCTTTTTAGAGTAGATCACGATGTCAACAGCATGGGCGGGCGGCACGGACGCCATCCTGGAAAGAATGGAGCAAATGACTAACCTCTTCATCGAGGAGCAGCGCAAATCGATGTATGCAGGCGAATCGGCCACGCATTGCGAGGAATGCGGCGAGCCGATTCCGGAAAGCCGGCGCCAGGCGATTCCGTGCAAATACTGCCTGGCTTGCCAGACCGAGCTCGAAAAGAGCGCTAGGTAAACTCCCTGATCGCATGCATTCTCCCCAACATTCCTCCGAATTGCCCGGCCCCAAAGGTTTGCCGATCCTTGGCAATCTCTTGCAAATCGACTTACCCAAACTGCATCTGATCCTCGAGGAATGGGCCAATCGATACGGCGACATGTACCGCTTCAAACTGGTCAATAAAGCGGTCGTGGTGATCGGCAACCCTGAGCTAGTCCAGCAAATCCTGCGCGATCGTCCGCAAACGTTTCGCCGAGGCGGTTCGATAGAACAGATATCGAGAGAACTCGGCACCCATGGCGTTTTTGCGGCCGAGGGCGAACAATGGCGGCGTCAGCGCGCGCTGACGATGCAGGCATTCAAGCCGGAACCGCTACGGCGCTTCTTTCCGACCCTGCGCGTCATCACCGAGCGATTGCAAAGCCGCTGGAGCCACATTGCCGAAACCGGAAATCCGCTTGCAGTCGACAAGGACTGGATGCGCTTTACGGTCGATGTGACCACGCAATTCGCGTTCGGTTACGACATCAACCTGCTCGAAAACGAAAACGCCGACTTTCAGCGCCATCTGGAAAGCCACTTGCCCGGACTCAACCGCTGGGCGAACGCGCCGTTTCCATACTGGCGCTATTTCAAGCTGCCCAGCGACCGCGCGATGGAAAAATCGCTGGCGATCATCAAGGAAACGATCAACGGCTTCGTGCGGCAAACGCGGGAGCGGCTTGAACAACAGCCGGAACTCGCCGGCCAGCCGGCAAACTTCCTCGAAACCTTGCTGCTGGCGCGGGACGAAGACGGCGCCCGGTTGTCCGACGAGGAGATTCTAGGCAACGTGTTCACGATTCTTATTGCGGGCGAAGACACCACCGCGCACACCTTATCCTGGCTGCTGCACCTGCTTTGCGAACACCCGGACGTACAACGGAAGCTGCAGCAGGAAGCCGATACGGCCTTAGGCGATCACACCCTGCCGCCCGAGCTCGGCATCCTCGAAAACATGCCTTATCTCGAAGCCGTCGCCCAGGAAACCCTGCGCTTGAAAAACGTCGCGCCGATTTTATTTCTGGAACCCAATCAAGAGGTCGAACTGAACGGCGTCACGATCCCCCAAGGCACCCTATTGATGCTGCTGAACCGTTATAACGCCTTGCAGGACGCAAATTTCTCCGCTGCGCGTCAATTCAAGCCGGATCGCTGGCTCGATGCGAACCCGGCCAGTTGTCCCCATAACCGCAGCGCCTTCACCCCTTTCGGCGCGGGACCGCGCTTTTGTCCCGGACGCAGTTTGGCGATGCTCGAAATCAAAATGGCGATCGCCATGCTGGCCAAAAATTTTACCGTCATCCCGGTAGACACGGGACAGCCGGTGCGGGAGTTGTTTTCGTTTACGATGATGCCGGAGAACTTGAACGTCCGCTTCAAAAAAAGATAATCCCTATCGATTCGATACGACGACATAGAACCTTTAGCATCCTCCGAAGTCTTAGATAGTCACTGCTGTTTAACGCAAGGAGAAACCGATGCAAATCAAAAAACTCCAGCCCTGCCTGCGCTTGTTCGGATTGATTTTCTGCTGTTATTCCCCCCTGTCGCTTGCGCTTGAAGAAGGTGCCGCCATGCCGATGACGCTGAAGTCTCCCGCTTTTGCCCATCAAACCGATATCCCCAAGGAATTTACTTGCGACGGCTCGAATGTTTCGCCCGCTTTGGCCTGGGCTGATGTTCCGCAAAACGCCAAGAGCCTCGTGTTGATCGTGGACGATCCCGATGTGCCGGCGCCTTTCCTGCCGCTCAGGACCTGGGTGCACTGGCTGCTTTACAACATCCCGCCAACGGTTTCGGAATTGCCGCAACAACTTGCTCCGCAGAAATTACCCCAAGGCACACTACAAGGCAAAAATGACTGGAAAGGTACCGGCTACAATGGCCCATGTCCACCTTTTGGCAAGCACCGTTATTTCTTTAAACTTTACGCGCTGGACACGGTATTGCCGGATTTGAATCAGCCCGATAAGGCCGCGCTGGAGAAGGCGATGGCGGGACATATCATCGGTCAGGCCGAATTGATAGGAATTTATAAGCGTTAACAACAGTTCATAGCGCTGGATCAGTAAAATCTGCCCGATCTTCAGCCCCCGCTTTATCGCAACTTCGCGTGGGAAATCTTCTGCGCGAAGACATCGAAAGCGCATGTAGCCTTACATCGTGGGAGCGGTTTTTAACCGCGACCGTACGCAGACATATCTCCGGGCATGATTGTCGCGCTTGAAAAGCGCTCCCACCGAAATGAAACGATTTAGCTCCGCCGCGCTGAACAAAACATTGCGTTTTAAAAAGAACAATCGCAAGGCCCATCGCAGGGCAAATCCGGCAGATCGCAGTGGATGCCGTCGCAGGCGCCCGCTTTCTTCGAAGGGCAAGCATCTATGCAATCGCAGCCACAGTCGCAATCGCAACACTCATCGCAATCATTCTGGCCACGCCGGCGTTGGCGGTTTCTGATCAGGGTTTCGTTGGCTTCCTTGCAGTCTCGAAAACGGGCGCGGATATCCGCGTAGCCGCCGACGGGGCCTTTATCCCGCACGATTTTTTTGACCGCCTCGGAACAGGAATCGCCACCATGCAGGACCGCATAAGCGCAGCGGAAGCCCTTGATGGGCGAGATGAATTTTTGATAGAAAACAATCAGCAGGATGACGAGGGTTTTCACATGCGTATGCTGGTATATTAGGAGAGGCGTTAGCCGCGACAGTCGCGGCTAACGCTCCTAAAGCATAGCAAATTCTCGGCAATCGAGAATGAGGACAAGCCGGGCTTTAACCCGGCCTGCCTCGTCTTGCGGATCAGGCTTTCACAAACCGCAAAGCCCCGTCTACCGCTTCGACTTTCACCGTATCGCCCGCGCTGAAGCGGCCGGACAGGATTTCCTGCGCCAGCGGATTTTCCAGCTGATGCTGAATCGCTCGCTTCAAAGGCCGCGCGCCGTACACCGGATCGAAGCCGGCTTCGCCGAGACGGTCGAGCGCGGCCTCGCTGATTTCGAAGCCGATTTCTCGGTCGGCCAGACGCTTTTGCAGTTGGCCGATCTGAATCTTCGCGATCGCACGGATCTGTTCGCGTTCGAGCGGATGGAACACCACGACCTCGTCGATCCGGTTGATGAACTCGGGCCTGAAATGCATGCCGACGATCTCCATCACCTCGGCCTTCATTTCCTGGTAATTGGCCTCGGCCGCTCCCGGCGTCATGCCTCCCGCGGCACTCGCACGTTCCTGTGCTTCGCCCGCGAGTTCCTGAATCCGGCTCGATCCGAGGTTCGAGGTCATCACGATCACGGTATTGCGAAAATCGACCGTGCGCCCCTGACCGTCGGTCAGGCGTCCGTCATCCAGCACCTGGAGCAGCACGTTGAACACATCCGGATGCGCCTTTTCGACTTCGTCCATCAAAATCACCGAATACGGTTTCCGGCGCACCGCCTCGGTCAGATAGCCGCCTTCCTCGTAGCCGACATAGCCCGGAGGCGCGCCGATCATACGCGCGACCGAATGCTTCTCCATGAATTCGGACATATCGATACGTATCATCGCATCGACCGTATCGAACAGGAATTCGGCCAGCGCCTTGCACAATTCGGTCTTGCCGACGCCGGTGGGCCCCAGGAACAGGAACGAACCGTTCGGACGGTTCGGATCGGACAGACCGGCGCGCGCGCGGCGGATCGCGTTGCTGACCGCCTTCAGCGCCTCGCCCTGGCCGACCACGCGCCGGCTAAGCGCTTCTTCCATGCGCAGCAGCTTGTCGCGCTCACCTTCCATCATTTTCGACACCGGAATGCCGGTCCACTTCGAGACGACTTCGGCGATTTCCTCCTCGGTCACCTTGTTGCGGAGCAGCGTCATCTTATGCTGTTCGCCGGAGTCCGCCTGCTCCAATTGTTTCTCCAGCGCCGGAATGATGCCGTATTGCAGTTCCGCCATCCGGTTCAAATCGCTCGCGCGCTTGGCCGACTCCAACTCGACTTTCGCGTGATCAAGCTTTTCCTTGATCGATGCCGAGCCTTGTAGTGAGGCCTTCTCGGCCTTCCAGATTTCCTCCAGGTCCGAATATTCCTTTTCGACTTCGGCGATTTCTTCTTCGAGTATTTCCAGGCGCTTTTTCGAGGCCGCATCGGCTTCCTTTTTCAGCGCGACCTGCTCTATCTTCAACTGAATCAGGCGCCGGTCCAGCTTGTCCATCGCCTCCGGTTTCGAATCCTGCTCCATCCGGATGCGGCTGGCCGCCTCGTCGATCAGGTCGATCGCCTTGTCCGGCAACTGCCGGTCCGCAATGTAGCGGTACGACAGGCCGGCCGCCGCGACGATCGCCGGGTCGGTGATGTCGACGCCGTGATGCACCTCGTATTTTTCCTTCAGGCCGCGCAGGATCGCAATCGTATCCTCAACGCTGGGCTCCTCGACCAGCACCTTCTGGAAGCGGCGTTCGAGCGCCGCGTCCTTCTCGACATATTTGCGGTATTCGTCCAATGTCGTCGCGCCGACGCAATGCAGTTCACCGCGCGCGAGCGCCGGCTTCAGCATGTTGCCCGCATCCATCGCGCCTTCAGCCTTGCCCGCGCCGACCATCGTGTGCAATTCGTCGATGAACAGGATCACCTGCCCTTCCTGCTTGGCCAGGTCGTTCAACACCGCTTTCAGACGCTCCTCGAACTCGCCGCGAAACTTCGCGCCGGCGATCAGGGCCGCCATGTCCAGCGCCAGCACCCGCTTGCCCTTGATGCCTTCGGGGACTTCGCCGTTCACGATACGCTGCGCCAGGCCCTCGACGATCGCGGTCTTGCCGACGCCGGGCTCGCCGATCAGCACCGGGTTGTTCTTGGTGCGGCGCTGCAAGACCTGGATCGTGCGGCGGATTTCGTCGTCGCGCCCGATCACCGGGTCCAGTTTGCCCGCTTCGGCACGCTCGGTCAGGTCGATCGTGTATTTTTTCAAGGCCTGGCGCTGATCCTCGGCGCTCTGATCATCGACCGCCTGACCGCCGCGCATCGCCTCGATCGCCTTTTCGACCGCCTGCTTAGTGGCCCCGGCTTTTTTCAGCAAGTCCTGCAACAGCCCTTTTTCCTCGAACACGGCCAGTAAAAACAGCTCGCTGGCGATGAACTTGTCGCCGCGCTTCTGCGCCAGCTTGTCGGTCACGTTCAACAGCCGCGCCAGCTCGTTCGAAATCTGCACGTCGCCGCCCGCGCCAGACACGGTCGCCAGCCGGTTCAGCGCCTGTCCGAGTTCGGCGTGCAATGCACCGGTATTGACGCCGATCTGCGCGAGCAGCGGTTTGATGCTGCCGCCTTCCTGATCGAGCAAGGCGATCATCAGATGCACGGGCTCGATGAACTGATGGTCCTTGCCCAAGGCCAGACTTTGGGCTTCCGCCAGCGCTTCCTGAAATTTGCCGGTTAATTTATCCATCCGCATGTGGGTTTACCTCTATTAAGGAATTTATTAAGTTGCGGGGGATATGGGGCGTTAATGGCGAATTTTCAATCCGGCCAAAAAACGAATTATGGACGGATTAATCAAATCAATACCGCAGTTCTCAAAATCTTTAATGTTTCGTGTAGCCAGATTGAAGTGATTGATCCGCGTTATTGCCGCTCCATCGGATCGTGCGCCGCATGGCGCGGCAAATCCAATTCAACACCCTGTTCTTTGCCAAATAACTGCAACGCCATGTCGCCTAGCTTCACTTGCTGCGTGGTAACGGCTTGTTTAAGAATCCAGCGAACTTCTTCTTCCATCGACACACCGTGTTCCTCTGCAAGGGTGCGCAGCCTAAAAAACACATCGTCGGCTAATTTTCTGATGCTTATATTTGCCATGCGAGCCCCCATCAATCGGCCTCAAAATTCAACATTTCTCAAATGATAGCGCCCGCTAGCATCGCGATCAATGAACATGCTCCCCGGCCATATCGACCGCCAGAAAGGCCGCAATATCCTGCCCCTCCTGAAAATTCCCATACGCCAGCGCCAGTTTCACATAAGCCGCTTCGATCGACAGATTCCAGATCATTTCCGCACCCGCATCGAGCAAGCACCGCGTGCTTTCATACGCATCGGGCGATTGCCGCGCCGGCGCGAGGTAAAGCTTCACGCCCTGCTGCCGGCAGCGCTTGATGAACGCCAGCAGCGAATGATTGTCGCCCCATTGCAGGGTGCTGCATGCGGTGCCGGAATGGTATAGGTCATGCAATACCGCATCGACGCCGTCGAGGGAAAAATGCGCGTAATCAAGGCCCGGATAAGGCCGGATCATCAGGATGCGGTCTGAAAACAGCGGCTTCAACTTGGGCAATTCCGCTTGCCGTTCAAACGCCGGCATTCCGGTCCCGATAAACCGGCCGCCGTCATACTCCAAGTAGCTTTGCCCCTGCACGCTGAAAAAATCGCCGCTCAATTGCAGCGACGACGCCAGCCGCGCGCCACGGTGCACCTGTAGGGTCTGACCCTGATTGCGGTAAGGCACGAACACGCCGGGGTCCTTAATCTCTCGGATAAAATCGACCGCGCAATGAAAATTATCCAGCCCGTTGGCCTTCGGATGATCGAGCGGGTAATCGCTCGATACCATCAGCAAAGGCACTTTCAGCCCGTGGAAATAAAAGCTGAGCGCCGCCGCGGTGTAGGCCAGGGTATCGGTTCCGTGCGTCACGATCACGCCGTCATAGCGTTCCGGCTGTTTGGCCTCGATCGCTTCGATGATGATAGGCCATGCCGCAGGCGCGAGGTTTTCGCTGAGCATCCGAATCGGCTCGATCGACTCGAATGCGATGTCCTTCGCCGCCTCGGGGAAGCGCCACTGAAATTCGCCTAGCAACTTGAAAGGCGCCGACTCGGACGGCTTGATCGTGCCGTCGCTGGCGCTTGATCCGATCGTGCCGCCGGTGAATACAACCAGAATATGTTTCATAGTATGATGTTTATCTTTTTCTAAGCTCAAAGCGCCTCAGATTCTAAACCACCCCAACATGAAAATCTCACTTATCGTCGCGATGGCGAGCAACCGGGTCATCGGCCTGAACAACAAAATGCCCTGGCACCTGTCGGCCGACCTGAAACGCTTCAAAAAGATCACGATGGGCTCGCCGATCCTGATGGGCCGGAAAACCTTCGAATCGATCGGCCGCCCGCTGCCCGGCCGCACCAACATCGTCCTGACCCGGAACCCTGCCTACACGCAGGAAGGCTGCGTGGTCGTGAACGATCTTGAAACCGCGATCTGGACCGGCTGCCGGCATGCCGGCGAGATTTTCGTGATCGGCGGTTCCGATCTTTATCAAGCCCTTTTACCGAGAGCTGAAACAATTTATTTGACTGAAATCAGGCGGGAATTTCCGGGGGATACGTTTTTTCCGGAACTGGACATGAACGAATGGTCGGAGTCGGAACGGGAAGATGTCGATGATGATGTCGATACGGGCTTTGGATATAGCTTTTTACGGCTGGATCGAAAAATGAAACCGTAGATCAAGACCGAAAGCAAATTCAAAATCAGCCAAAACCGCGCGCCAGAAGAACAACAGAGCGTGATCGAGGGATTGAATCAATCCAATAACCCGCTCGCGGCCGCCGTTGCCAAGATGATGACCGAACCGCAGAGTTTGGGTTAACGGCTTTATCGCAAGCCAGTCATTGGAGCCGAATCAATAGTCCTCGTCTTCTGAATGACAGGGGGAGATGAAATCCTAGACGAATAGACCAATAATGCAGCAATGCCGGCTTCATTCAGGAAGCATAGCGCCGATTCAATATAAGCGCTCTCAATACGCAAATAGCCGGCCTCGACCAAGGTGTAACCTTTAAAATCAGACTCAACAATGGTAATGGATATGCTACCCTGCCTGACTTGCAGGAAAGACAGGCGAAGGCAGCGTCTTGAACGCTTCAATAGATTTTGTAGGGCAAGAACTTTCCGGACATCGTGATCTTGACCCGGTCGCCGTTCGGATCGGATTCGCGGCTCAAATCCATCTTGAAGTCAATTGCGCTCATGATGCCGTCGCCAAACTCTTCGTGGATTAGCTCCTTGAAGGTGGTTCCATAGACACTGATCAATTCGTGGAAGCGGTAGATCAGCGGATCGGCCGGAATATCGGTGGGCAATGACCCCTTGTAAGGCACCACCGTCAGCCATTGCCGTTCTTCCTCGGTCAGGCCGAAGAACTCTCCGACTACGGCGGCTTGATCTTTCGTGAGTGTCATTTGACCAAGGCAGGCCGCGGTGACCCATTCCTTGCTCTGGCCGACCCTGGCGGCGACGTCGGCCCATTTCAGACCCTGACTGACCTTGGCGGCGATGATTTTCTCGGTGACTTCGAACCTGTTCATGGGCTTCTCCTGGTATGTGAAAAAATGCGGAGCATCGGCACGGATCGATGGCAATTGATTACGACGCCTCGCGTTGAAGGATTGACGGCAGAGACGACCGGAAGGCATCGAATCCCGATGCCTTCCAGTGTCGGCTCAACGACTAAACCGCTACACCGTCCTTTTTGAACTTGGCGGCTTCTTCCGATCCGCCGGTGGCGTTGCCTTTGCTGTAGGAATGCGCGCCGACGCCGGCCAACTGGCCGCCTTGTACGATCAGGTACTCGTCGCGGATGGGCCGGCCCTCAAAATAGCATTCCAGGATCTCGCGGGTGCCGGCAGCGTAACGGGTCTGCGCCGACAGGCTGGTTCCGGAGATGTGCGGAGTCATGCCATGATGCGGCATCGTGCGCCAAGGATGATCTTGCGGAGCCGGTTGCGGGAACCAGACATCGCCCGCATAACCGGCCAATTGGCCGCTTTCCAGCGCCCTGACGATCGCGTCGCGATCGCACAGCTTGCCGCGCGCGGTGTTGATCAGGTAAGCGCCGCGTTTGAAGTTCTTCAGCGACTGCTCGTTGATCATGTGCTCGGTTTCAGGATGCAGCGGGCAGTTCAAGGTCACGACGTCGCACACCTGGGTCAGGCTTTCCAGGCTGGCGTGGTAAGTCAGATTCAGTTCCTTTTCAACCGCTTCCGGCAAACGATGGCGATCCAGATAGTGCAGCTTCACGTCGAAAGGTTTCAGCAGGCGTAATACGCGCAGGCCGATACGGCCGGCGGCCACGGTGCCGACATTCATCGCTTCCAGGTCGTAGGAACGCGCCACGCAGTCGGCGATATTCCAGCCGCCTTTGATCACCCAATTGTAGGACGGGATGTAATTGCGCACCAGGGCCAGCGTCATCATCACGACATGCTCGGCCACGCTGTGGCTGTTGCAGTAGGTGACTTCGGCCACGGTAATGTCGCGTTCGATCGCCGCCTGCAGGTCGGTGTGATCGGATCCGATGCCGGCGGTCACGATCAGTTTCAGATTTTTCGCCTTGGCGATGCGCTCGGCGGTCATGTAGGCGGGCCAGAACGGCTGGGAAATGACGATTTCGGCGTCGTGCAGCTCGCGGTCCAGCACGCTGTCGGCGCCGTCCTTGCTGGAGGTCACGACCAGTTGATGGCCATTCGACTCCAGATATTTACGCAGGCCCAGTTCGCCCGAAACGCTGCCGAGCAATGCGCCCGGCTTGAAATCAATCCTCTTTGGCGTCGGCAACGTTTGTCCGTCCGGGTAGCGCTCCGGCTGCGGGAGGTCATCGCGAGCGTAGGAAGTGGGATAGCCGTCGACAGGATCGTCATAAAGCACGCAAACAATTTTCGCCATGTTATTTTTTACCTTGTTATTGATTGGATGCCGGGGCATAACCTTGTATGCCCTGATGTATCCCGGCCGGGTAAAGGTATTGTCGGCTTAATCGGTTCTTGGCGTCCAATCGTTTGAGCGAATGGTTTAATAGCTCGCGGCTATCAAGGCATCGAATCGGTGTTGCAAATCCAGATGTTGGGCTATGTTCCAGGCCGCATCCTGTATCGGTGACGGCAAATCCTGGCGGCGCACGATCAAACCCACTTCCCGCGATAACTCGGGACTTAGCGGTATGGCGACGATCTCCTGATCGGGTTCGAACTGGTGTAACATGCTGTGCGGAACCACACTGTAAAAGCCGGCGCTGCGCACATGGGCGTATAAGGCGGAGATCGAGTCGGTTTCCAGCATGACCTTGGGCATCACCTCGGCTTCGCGAAAGGCCGCATCGATCAGGCGGCGGTTTTGCATGTTCTGCGTCAGCAAGCATAAAGGAAGTCCTTCGACGTCGCTCCAGCTCAAACGGCTTTTGATCAAATCAGGGGAGGGATTGCGGGCCAACAGCACATAGCGCTCGCGGAAGAGAGGCAAAGCCCTGAACCCTTTTAGCCTGGGGTCGCCCAGGTAAGTCAATCCCAAATCCAGTTCGAAGTTGTCGAGATGGCGGATGATTTCCTCGGCGCAAAGGGAAGCGAGTTGGATGGCGATGCCGGGATATTCGGTTTGAACAGGTTGCGTCAACAGCGGTGTAACGGCCAGCGTGGTAGGTATGGCCCCTATCCGTAAAATACCGGTGAGCTGTCGGCTGTACTGCGCGGCGGCTTGGCGCATGCCTTCCCAGTTTTGCGCTAAAATGCGCGCCCATTGCAAAACCCGCTCGCCTTCCTCGGTAAAGCCCTCAAAACGTTGTCCGCGTTGAATAAGGGTAATGCCCAGTTCTTCCTCAAGATGTTGAATCGCGGTGGACAAGGCGGGTTGAGATACATGACTGATGTCAGCCGCGCGGCCGAAATGCCTGGTTTTCGCGAGGGCGAGCAGATAATGGATTTGCCGGATAAACATGCAGGATGAGGACCATTCGGACGATGACGGTGATGGCCGAAAAGCGAAAGGATTCGGTCAAAAATAACTTCCTCCTAGACCTGCCAGGTTTTAAAAACCCGGCAGGTCTTCATCACCCGATCTTCAAGACGCCACGGCCAATATCACCGCGCTGGATTTGAACACCGCGGTCACCGTTTGCCCAATCTGCAAGCCGAGCGTTTCGGCGCTGTCATTGGTCACCGTCGCGGTCACCTGCTCGCCGCCCTTCAATTCGATGTCGACTTCGGTGTTGATCGCGCCCTTGATCAGTTTGACGATCTTCCCTTGCAGTTGATTGCGCGCCGAAATCCGATAGCCGCCAAAGTCGGTGACGATGATGACCTGCGGCGCCTTGACCAAGGCGATCGCCGGGATGCCGGGCTTGATGCCGAGCGATTCCGCCGATTCCTTGGTGATCATCGCCTTGATCGTAGTCTCGCCGCCCTTTAATAGGACGGAGACTTCGGTATAGATCGCACCGGTCTGCACTTCGCTGATCGTGCCGGTAAATTGGTTGCGTGCACTGACTTTCATGTTCGGTCTCCTTTGACTCTATCAATTCAATAAGGATGTGCCTTTGATCTGCACATAAACGCTTTTGCCCACCTGTAAATTCAGCAATTGCCTGGACTTGCGAGTGATATGCGCCAGCAGCGGCAGCGCGCCGGCCTTCAGACGCAGGACCGTCTGTCCGTTCAAATGATCGGCCATGCCGATGATCGTGGCGGGCAGCACGTTCAGGATGCTGGTCGCATGCGGCGCTTCCAGCGTGATGCTGACGTCGCTGGCGTATATCTGTAGCCGTACCGGCGAGCCGATCGCGCCGTCTACCAATGGCATGCTCAGTTCGATGCCGGCACAGTCGACCCGGGTCAGAAGGTATTCGCTTTCATGCGCGGCGATGCGGCCTTCCCAGATCATCGCGGCCTGTTTGTCCTCCGCCTGCGGCAGATCGATCCGGCTCAGGGTTTCGGCAAGCGGGCCCGACGCCTGCACCCGGCCTTCGTGCAACACCACCAGATGATCGGACAGTTTTGCGACTTCCTGCCGCGCATGAGTCACATACAGCACCGGGATGTCCAGCGCCTGATGGAGCCGCGTCAGGTAAGGCAGAATCTCCTGCTTGCGCTGATAATCCAGCGCCGCCAGCGGCTCGTCCATCAGCAGGATATCCGGCTGCAAGACCAGCGCACGGGCGATCGCGACGCGCTGCCGCTCGCCGCCGGACAAACGCGCCGGCATCCTGTCCAGCAGATGGCCGATGCCCAACAGTTCTATCGTGTGGTCGAGACCTGCGGCCGCAGGCGTTTTGCCGATCCGCTTCAGGCCGAAACACACATTCTTGTAAACGTTCAAATGCGGAAACAGATTGGCCTGCTGAAACACATAGCCGAGCGCGCGTTGATGCGTCGGTAAAAACAGGCCGCGTTCGCTGTCCTGCCAGACTTTGCCGTTGATCGTCAGCCGGCCGACGGCCGGCCGTTCTAGGCCCGCGATGCAGCGCAGCAGGGTGGTCTTGCCGGAACCTGACGGCCCGAACAGCACGCTGATACCCGAACCCGGCAGGCGAAGATCGACATCGAGGCGAAAGGCGCCGTAATCGAGCGCAAAGCGGGCGGCGATCGCTTGAGTCATCGCATCGGCTCCACCGCAGGCCGGCTTTTCAGCACGCCATACAACAGCAGCAGCACCGTAAACGCAAACACCAGCAAGCCGCCGGCCAGCCAATGCGCCTGGGTATATTCGAGGGCTTCAACATGGTTGTAGATTTGTACCGACGCGACCCGGGTCTTGCCCGGAATGTTGCCGCCGATCATCAAGACCACGCCGAATTCGCCGACCGTATGCGCAAAGCCGAGGATCGCCGCGGTCAGAAAACCCGGTTTGGCGAGCGGAATCACGACCGAGAAGAAGGTATCCCAGGGCCCCGCGCGGAGGGTGGCGGCCGCTTCCAGCGTTTGCTCGCCGATCGCGGCGAAGGCGGTTTGCAGGGGCTGCACCACGAAGGGCAGCGAATACAGTACCGAGGCGACGACCAAGCCGCCGAATGTAAAGGGCAACGGCGTCAGGCCCAGTTCGGTCATCAGGCCGCCGACCGGCCCGTTCGGACCGAGCAGCAGCAACAGGTAAAAGCCGAGCACGGTCGGCGGCAAGACCAAAGGCAGCGCCACCAACGCATTGCAGACACCTTTCCAGCGCGATTCGGTGCGCGCCAGCCACCAGGCCAAGGGCGTTCCGAGCAGCAACAGTAGCAAGGTTGCCAGGCTGGCGACCTCAAAGGTCAACCACAGGGCCGAAATATCGTCATCGCTGAGCATAGATTAGAGGTCAGTCGGCCAGACTGTAGCCGTATTTTTGCATGATCGCCCGCGCTTCGGCCGATTTTAAAAATTGCAGCAACGCGGGCGCTGCCGGATTGTCCACCCCCTTATTCAGCAACACCGCATCCTGGCGGATCGGCGCATGCAGCGTTTCTGGCACGATCCAGCTCGATCCCTTGGCGATCTTGCCGTCCTCGATTACCTGCGACAAGGCGATGAAGCCCAGTTCGGCATTGCCGGTCGAGACGAATTGATGGGTTTGTGCAATGTTTTCGCCAAGCACGAACGAGGGCCCCAGTTTTTCGAACAGTCCCTGATTTTTCAAAACCTCCACCGCCGCCGCGCCGTAAGGCGCCAGTTTCGGGTCGGCCAGCGCCAGATGCCTGAAGCCGCCACCGTTCAGGATGGCGCCCTGATCGTCCACCAATCCCGGTTTGGCCGACCATAACACCAGCTTGCCGATCGCATAGGTGAAGCGGCTGCCTGGCACGGCCAGCCTGGACTTTTCCAGTTGCGCCGGTTTTTCGCTATCGGCGGACAGGAAAACTTCGAACGGCGCGCCGTTTTCGATTTGCGCGACGAATTTGCCGGAAGAGCCGAACGAGAGTTTGGCGCTGTGTCCGGTCGCTTTTTCGAAGGCTGCGGCGATTTCGTTCATCGGTTGGGTGAAGTTGGCGGCGACCGCGACCAGCGTCGTTTCGGCATAGGCCGGCGCGCAGGCGGCGGCCAGCGCGGCCGTGATAAGCGCCAAACGATAAAATCCTTTGCTAAACATGAGGAAGACTCCTGACAGGATGAGAAGACGGCTTGGTCATTTCAAAACCGGAATTGGCTTTGCACATAAAAATAATCGACATCCTGGCTGTCCGGCGCGCCGGCGGTCGTTTTGGCGAATGCGCCCTTGAACAGATGCGCCCAGCCGGATTCGAAGTTCAAGCTGCTGTTGAAGTCCCAACGCGCCGACAGCTCGATTTGCTGGCCGATGAAATTATTCGTATTGCCGGTTTTGTCGCGCAATTTGGCCGACGTCCAGCTGTCCTTGTCCTCCGCCAGCCAGAAGAAGCGGTGGCTGATGAAGGCCTGCACGTCCGGAAGCGGGTTAAAACCGATGCGGTAGCCCGGCGTATTGATATTGCTGCGGGCAAAGGCGCCGTAGATGCCGGTCGGTCCGAATTCGAAGCGGCGGGCGCCGTAGAGGGTGTCGAATTGCTGATCCTTGTTGTCGTTGGGATCGTGATCGCCGCTGGCATAGTCGTAATGGAGCGAGAAACGCGGCGTCCAAAAAGCATCGAAAGTATAACCGACGTCGAGATGCTGATACCAGGCCGAATGGTCGAGATTCTTGCCGTCGCTCGCCTTGCTTGTCTCCCGCACCGTGCCGAACTGGCCGACCGTTTCGCTTTGGAAATCGAACTCCCCTTTCGCGGGCTTGATGTAAAAACGCATGCCTGGCGTAAAATAGCGGCGGTTGCGGGTCTGCATGCGCTTGCGGTCGCCTTCGTCGAGGTGGTACAAGTACAGTTCGGCATTGAACTTGCCGGGCAAGTCGTAGACCTCCAAAAACCCACCGGAAAACCACGCCTGCTCCTCGGGTTCGTCGAAGCTGTGGAAGTGGTCGAGCAGTTGCTCGGGATCGTTCGGATAGCGGCCGACCGGCTTGGTCGCGAAGGCGTTGAATTGCCAGCGGTTGTAATCGACGACTCGGAGCCGGAAGCCGTCGAAGCTGTTGATCGTGTTGCGCATCGCATTCCGGGCGATCAGGCGGCGGCTGCCGAAATTCAGGGTCTGCCGGCCGGCGATCGCTTCGACGCCCAAACCGCTATGGGCCAGGTTCTGATCGGACCAGGCCAGATAACCCTGGATGAAATCGGCTTCATCGACATGGGTATTGTTGATGCCGGAACCCTCGTCGGCGCCAAACTGGCGGGCATCCAGAAATTCGCCGCCCAGCCGCCAGTGTTCGGAATGCGCTTCCAGCCACAGGTCGGTCTGCAGCGAAATCTGCTGATCGCCGCCCTGACTGCCTTGCCGGAAGCTGCCGTCGATCGTTTCATAGCGGGTACGCTGTTCGAGCGATAGCGACAGCCACGCGGGCAAGCCCAACGCATCGTGCAGATTCCAGACCGGTTTCTCGTATTTGTACGAGCCCAGCAGCGCATCGGGCATTTGGCTCGAAAAGGCGGCAAATGGCGGTTGGGTATAGCTTTTCTTTTCCGCCGCCGCATCGGCCTGCGCGATGAAGCCTGAGGAAACGATAGTCAGACCGATGGCGCCGCCAAAACGGGAAACGATACTCTGTTTGTTTAGGGGATTCACAATGTTCGCCTTTTGTGAACGTCAAACGCCGTTCGTGTGGTAGTCGATTTCAAAAAGGGCTTTCCCAAGCCTGTATACGTTGAAGGACAGTAGTATATAGCGTTATGTATAAAAATACATAACGATCTTTTAGGCCGTATTGATGTCCTCCAGGAAATCACGATCCACCACTATTTTTTTCGATAGAGATAAGATGAAACCGACCGACAACGAATCCCAGCCTTGGATAGAAGGCGAATTGCGGCTTGCCGGAATGCTGGACAAGCGAATGATCGCGCTGTTGCAGGCGATTGAAGAAAGCGGCTCGATCAATCAGGCCGCGAAACAATCGGGCTTGAGTTACAAGGGCGCCTGGCAAATGCTGGAAAGGCTCAACAACGGGGCGCCGCAAGCCTTGCTGACCACAGCGATTGGCGGCAGCAAGGGGGGCGGGACCTCTTTAACCGCCGCCGGACACGCCATGCTGGCGTTATTTACCCGCCTGGAGCGGCAGCATAGCGAATTCATCGCCGAGTTGAATCGCCGCCTCACAGACGATCCCGATACGATTCTCTTTCTCCAGCGCCTGACGGTCAAAACCAGCACGCGCAACCAGCTTTTCGGCAGCGTGACCTCGATCGGCCGGGCGGAAGAGGATGCGCAGGTCACCGTGCGCTTGCAAGGCGGGGGGCAGATCTTCGTTTCTATGGGGACGGCGGCGCTCACCGAACTGTCAGTCGATGTCGGCGCCGATGCGGTGTTGATGATCAACAGCGCCGACATCCTGTTGTCGATCGAAGCCGGCCCGCCACGCAGTTCTGCCCGCAATTGCCTGTTCGGCAACGTGATGCGGATACGGCATGATGTCGTAGACTCCGAAGTGATCATCTTGCTTCCCGGCGGAGAAATTCTGGCCGCGATGGTGACTCAACAGAGTTTGCAAGATCTGGCGCTGGTGCCTGGCATGCCGGTATGGGCGCTATTTAAAGCCAATGCGCCGATTTTAGGCATCAGTCCGGCATCACGAACAGATTGAAGCCCGAAATATTGGTTTGCCAAACAGCGTAAACCTGCGCGGCTTTTGATGTCAGTGATCCGATCATTGCGCTACTTCGCTGACTTCCATTTGGCTTGTAAAACATCACGCCGAGTGTCGAAGATTCGCGCCAGTCTATCCGCTATCAGCCAGCGGTTTAAAAGTTCTCCGAGCCAGCCGAAGGGCATGGCATAGAACATGATGTCTTCCAGCTGAATACCGCTTTGCGTTTCGCTCAGACACACTTCATGGCTCCAGAATTTGAATGGTCCGATGCGCTGTTGATAGACGAAGCGTTTCGGCTCGTCGCATTGGCTGACTTCGGAAAGCCATGCCATCGGAATGCCGAACACGACCTTCATCCTATAGCTGATCAATAAGCCGGCATAAATTTTTTCGGGCACATTGGAGGTGATTTCGACATGGAAAAAAGCCGGCGTGATGTCGTTCAGATGATGGGGAGAGGAAAAGAAATCCCATGCCTCCTGCACGGTCATATTCAGCTCTTGCCGCCGATAGAGTTGATGAATTTGCATGCTGACGCGTTACTCTCAGTTTCCTCAGATTTGTCTGCTCAGAATTTAGAATGGATCAGGCCATCGAACCGATGGTTTTGCGGAAGCGGCCCAGAGCCAGCACGAAGAAGACGCCGCCGATGCCGATCAATGCAAGAAACTCGGGCCAGACGATGCTGAAACCGGCGCCACGGTAAAGAATGGCCTGGGCGAGCGCGACGAAATGCGTGGTCGGCGCCGCCAGCATCAGGTTCTGCACCAGCTCGGGCATGCTCTCGCGCGGGGTGATGCCGCCGGACAACATTTGCAGCGGCAGCAGGATGACGAGCATCAGCATGCCCATCTGCGGCATCGAGCGCGCCACGGTGCCGAGAAAAATGCCCATTGAGGTAGTCGCGAACAAATGCAGCGCCATCCCCAGGACGAAAAGCCCGATCGAGCCTTCGATCGGCACTTCAAGCACGCCCTGCACGACGACGGCCAGCGATGCCGTCGCGACGATGACCACGATCAGGCCCATGGCCCAAACCTTGGCCATCATGATTTCGAACGGGGTTAAGGGCATCACCAGGAGATGTTCGATCGTGCCGTGTTCGCGTTCGCGGATCAGCGCCGCGCCGGTCAGGATGATGGACAGCATGGTGATGCTGTTGATCAGCTCCATCACCGATCCGAACCACACCGAACTCAGGTTCGGATTGAAACGGGCGCGCACTTCGAGTTCGGCAGGCAGCGTCGTGACTGCACGATGCCTCTGCACGAAGGCCGTCACCTCGCCGTTGACAATGTTCTGGACGTAGCTGTTGCCGATAAAGGCCTGCGACATGCGGGTCGCGTCGACGTTGAGCTGGATCGAAGGCGTCCGCCCGGCCAGCACGTCGCGCTGGAAATCGGGCGGGATATCGAGAACGAAGGTGTACAGCCCCGCGTCCATGCCGGGGTCCATGGCATACTGGTCGATGATCGCCGGCGTCAGGAAATGGGGCGGAAAGAAGGCATTGATGATGCGCGACGACAATGGCGAATGGTCTTCGTCAACGAAGGCGATCGGCGCCTTGTGCAGCGATTCGGGCAGGCTCTTCGCGGTCAGGTAGACCTGGACGGTGAAGGAGAACACGATCAGCACCATCATCAGGGTGTCGCGCCCGAGGCTGCGCAGTTCCTTGACGCCGAGATGAAATATATTCAGCCAAGTCTGCACGCCTAGCGCTCCTGTTTCTTCAACAAGATGACGCTCAAACCGAGAATCACCGGAATGGCGAGGGCGAGCGGCAGCAAGTAGGCACTCAGCTCGGCGAAACCCAAAGCCTTCGAGAAGGTGCCGCGGCAGAGAGTGATGAAATGCGTGGTCGGAAAAATCTCGCCGACGAAGCGCGCCCCGCCCTCCAGCGACGACACGGGGTCGATCATGCCGGAAAATTGCCGGGTGGGAATGATGGTGGCGATCGAAGTCGCGAAGACGGCGGCGATCTGGCTGCGGGTAAAAGCCGAGATCAATAGCCCCAGGCCGGTGGAGGCAGTCACGTAGAGCAGCGCGGCCAGGGTCAGCAGCAGGAAGTTGCCCTTGTGCGGCACGCCGAATACGAACACCGCCAGCGCGCAGACGAGAAAGAAGTTGATCATCCCCATCGCGATGTAGGGCAGTTGCTTGCCGACGAGGAACTCCAGCTTGGTCACCGGCGTGACGTACAGATTCAGGATCGAGCCCAGCTCCTTTTCGCGCACCACGCTGAGCGCGCTGAGCATGGACAGAATCAGCATCAGCAACATCGGGATCACGGCCGGTACGATGGCCGGCAGGCTCTTGACGTCGGGGTTGTAGCGAAAGCGCGTCTCTATCGTCATGAGACCGGCCGGCACATGGCCCGTCGCATGCCGGCGCGCCTGCTCCAGCAGCCAGACCTGGTGCATGGCCTGCACGTAGCCAATCACGTTCTCGGCGCGGGTCGGCATCGCCCCGTCGACCCAGGCGCCGATCTTGACGTTATCGCCGCGCTCCAGATCGCGTGCGAAGTTGGGCGGGATCTCGATCGCCAGGCTCAGTTCGCCGCTGCGCATGCGCCGGTCGAGTTCGTCGTAGTCGGTGATCGGCGGCTGAGCGATGAAGTAGCGCGAACCGCCGAGGTCGAGCGCGTAATTGCTGCTGAGTAGAGTCTGGTCGCGGTCGAGCACGGCAAAGCGCAGATCCTCGACGTCCATGCTGATGCCGTAACCGAAGGTGACCATCAGCAGCAGGGTACCGAACAGGGCGATCAGCCAACGAATCGGGTCACGGCGCAGCTCCATAGTTTCGCGCACGGTATAGCTGAACAGCCGCAACAGGCTGAAACGGAGGTACGGCGAGACTTGTTTCCTCTCCCCTATTGCAGGCTTAAGGATACCCGCTTCCCGGCGGGTATGACGGCTTGTGCCAGCAATCAGATTTGCATCTGGGACAGTGTCCCCCGGCGCATCGTCGAGGCCGCTCGCTGCCTTCAAGTAATCGATGAAGACCGCTTCCAGAGAGGCATGGCCGCTGCGTTCAATCAGCGCGGCGGGGCTGTCGCTGGCAAGCACCTTGCCGGCATGCATCAGCGAGATGCGGTCGCAGCGCTCGGCCTCGTTCATGAAATGGGTTGAAATAAAGATGGTGACGCGATCGCGGCGTGACAGGTCGATCATCAGCTTCCAAAAGCTGTCGCGCGCGACCGGATCGACGCCGGAGGTCGGCTCGTCGAGAATCAGCAAATCGGGCTTATGGATCACCGCGACCGCCAGCGAAAGGCGCTGCCGTATACCCAGCGGCACGTTGTCGGGCAGGACCTCCATCACCGGCCCGAGCCCGAAGCGATCGGCCATCTCGGTCACGCGAACGGGAATTTCGGCTTCGGGCAGGTGAAACAGCCGGGCGTGCAGTTCCAGATTTTGCCGCACACTCAGTTCGGAATACAGCGAGAACGCCTGCGACATGTAGCCGACGCGCCTCCGCGTGTCCAGATTGCCGGCGTCTACGCCCCGTCCGAACAGCAAAGCATCGCCTTCGCTCGGTTGCAGCAGGCCGGTCAGCATCTTCATCGTGGTCGACTTGCCGCAGCCATTGGAGCCGAGAAAGCCGAAGATTTCGCCGCGCTCGATACGCAAACTGACGCGATCGACCGCGACGAAATCGCCGAAGCGCATCGTCAGATCATGGGCTTCAATCGCAATTTCCGGCTCGCCCCCGGTGTCCCGCGCCGGAATCACGATTGCCTTGTGGCCCAGGCGCTTTGCCTCCGGCAGCAGCCGGATAAAAGCCGCTTCCAGCGTGCCAGCACCGGTTTTTGCGCGCAGTTCCGACGCCGTGCCGGTGGCCAGGATTTTGCCTGCATCCATCGCCACCAGCCAGTCGAAGCGCTCTGCCTCGTCCATGTAGGCGGTCGAGACCAGCACGCTCATGCCCAAATGGCGCGCGCTTAGGCGCTCGATCAGCTCCCAGAACTGGGCGCGGGACAAGGGATCGACGCCGGTCGTCGGCTCATCCAGCACCAGGAGGTCGGGATCGTGAATCAGCGAACAACACAGCCCGAGCTTTTGTTTCATGCCGCCCGACAGTTGCCCGGCCTGCCGGTCGCGGAAAGGGCTCAAACCGGTGCTATCGAGCAGTTCGGCGATGCGTTGATGGCGTTCGGCTTGCTCGTGGCCGAACAGGCGGCCGAAAAAATCGACGTTCTCGAATACCGAGAGCGTGAGATAGAGATTCTTGCCCAGCCCCTGGGGCATGTAGGCGATGCGCGGGCAGACCGCGCGGCGGTGCGCCGCGTCCGCAATATCGCCGCCCAACACCTCGATCCGGCCTTTCTGCATTTTCCTTGCCCCGGTCAACAGCGCCATCAAACTGGACTTGCCGACGCCGTCGGGGCCGATCAGACCGACCATGCGGCCGCTCGGAATATCCAGACTGAGGTTGTCGAGGGCGAGATTCCTGCCGTAGCGCAGGCTGACACCCTGCACGCGGACGGCCGGCCCTGCAGGCGTGTGGCCGTTCATTTGATCAACTTGATCGCGAGTTCGGCGGGCCATTCTACGGCCGGGTCGATTTTGACATAGGCCATGCCGGGCAAACCGGTCTTGACCTGTTCGAGATGCTGTTTCAATAGCTCGGGAGCGATCCTCGCACGCACGCGGAACATCAACTTCAGGCGTTCGCTCTCGGTCTCGACGGTCTTTGGCGTGAACTGGGCGACACTGGCGACGAAGCTGGCTTTGGCCGGAACCACAAGATTTGGCGCGGCATCGAAGACGAGGCGGATTTCGCTGCCTAGCGCCACATTACCGGCGGCCTCGGTAGGCAAAAAGAAGGTCATATACACATCGGACAGATCCACCATGTTCAGCACCCGGCCGCCGGCATCGAGCACTTCGCCGGGCTCGGCGACCCGGTACTGCACGCGGCCGTCGCGCGGCGCCTTCAGTGCGCGGTCGTCGATATCGGCCTTCAGCCGCGCGACGGTCGCTTTGGCTGCCTCGATCAAAGACTGCGACTCTACCACCTGCGACTTCGACGCCTCGATGCCGGCGCGCGCGGCCGCGACCTGCGCCTCGGCGGCCCTGACGGCCGCCTCCGCTCCCAGCACCCGGGCGCGGTTATCGTCGACTTCCTGCTGCGGGATAGCGCCTTCGCCGACGAGCCGCTGCGAGCGCTTCAAACGCTTGCGGGCAACGTCGAGTTCGGCCTGGCGCTGGGCGACAACCGCCTGGGCGGCGAGGCGTTCGCTCTCGCGTTGAACCACGATCGATTTCGCGGTCAGATAGGCGTTTTCGGCCTGGCGCACCTGCGCCTCCGCCTCGGCCTTTTGGGCCAGCAGCACTTCCGAATCCATCCGCGCCAGCAGATCGCCGGCCTTTACGAAGTCGCCTTCGTGCGCCAGAATCTCGATGACTCGGCCGGACGTCTTGGTGGCGATGTCGATTTCTGTCGCTTCGATACGGCCATTGCCGGAAACGATGCCCGCCGGCAGCCCGTTCGGACGCAAGCTCCACCAGACGGCCGCGGCCGCGAACACGGCTCCGGCAAGAATCCAGGTCAGTATCGATTTTGTCTGTGCGCTCATCAATCCTCCCGGCAGGTTTCAGTTATGTCGATAGGGCGTTCGCGCCGCCGCCCAGCGCCTTGTACAAGGCGATCAGATTGGTCGCGGTGTCCGCCTCCGAGCGGGCCAGATCGATTTCGGCGATATACAGAGCGCGCTGCGCGTCCAGCACGTCCAGAAACGAGCTGACGCCTTCCGTATAGCGTAAATTCGACAAACGGACCGATTCCTTCAGATCGGCCACCGAACGGGCTAGAGTCTGCCGCCGGATTTCTTCCTTCAGGTAGCGGGTCAGCGCGATCTCGGTTTCCTGCAGCGCCTCCAGCACCGCCTTTTCATAGTTCAGATAAGCTTCCTTCTGCTTCGCATCGGCCAAATCGATGCCGGCGCGGATGCGGCCGAAATTCAGCAAGGGCTGCAACAGATTGGCGGCGGTGCCGTAGGAAAACGACGCCGATTTGAACAAGCTTTCGATGTCGGTATTGCGCAGCCCCAAGAAGGCCGACAGCGATAGCTTCGGAAACAGTTCCGCGATCGCAGCCCCCTGCATCGCGGTCGCGGCCGCGAGACTGCGTTCGGCGACGCGAAGGTCGGGGCGATGGCGTATCGTTTCGGCCGGGGAAGCCAGAATCCCGAGCGCCGGCGCCGCCGGCACCGCGCCGCTGGAATTCAGCTGCTTGTCCAGGGAACCGGGACGCCCACCCGCCAGCACTTCGAGCTGGCGCAAGGCCGAAACCCATCGGGCTTCGAGCGCCGGAATCTGGGATTCGGTCGCGGACGCCTGCGCCCTCGCCCGCACCACGTCGTGTTTCGTGCCGACGCCTTCGTCGTTGAGCCTTTCGGTCAATCGCAACGTCTTCTGCTGCGACTCCAGGTTTGAGCGCGTAATTCTGAGTTGGTTCTGAAGGCTCCTATAATCGACATAGGTGCGCGCGATTTCGGAAGTCAGTACGACCTGCGACTGGCGATATTGCTCCGCTGCGCCTTCCAGATCCGCGGAGGCGGCCTCCAGGCGCCGCTGCTGGCGGCCGAACAGATCGATTTCCCAGAGCGCATCGAAACCGAGTTCGAACAGATTGAACTTGAGGCCGGGCGCGAACCCCGGAAACGGATTCTCGTTGCGCTGCGCGCCTGCAGCCACATCGACTTTCGGAAACAATTCCGCGCGCGTGCTGCGGCGCTCGGCGCGGGCCTGGTCGATACGGGTCAGCGCAATCTTGATATCGAGGTTGCCGGCCAGCGCCTGCTCCATCAGACGGTCCAGTGCCGCATCGCCGAAACTTTGCCACCAGCGCCGCAACGCTTCTGCGCCAACAGGCGTAGCGCCCTCTTTCGCCGGTTTCAAGCCGGAGGCTTGCCAGCGCTCGGGAACGGTTGGCGCGGTTTCCTTGTAATCGGGCCCCATAGCGCAGCCGGCCAAACCGGCGGCGATCAAACATGACGCTAGACTAGGCTTCATAGCGATGTCCCTTCAGAAACAAGGCAACGGCAGCATTGATCATATTTTCCTTCTCCGCAGCGTTCAATCCGTCCTGCATCCCAAGCAGGCAACGAAAATGCTCGTCCCCCTTCAACATACTCAGAAACAGACGGCTCGATGCCTCGACATCGGCAATTTGCATCGTGTCGCTCGCGGCCAGCTCGGCAAGGTAAGAGGACAGTTGCGTCAGAACCGGTTCGGGGCCGGATCGGTAGACCTGAGCTCCCAATTCCGGAAAATGTTGCTGCTCGGAGATGATCAGCCGGTAAAGCTGCAGCGACTCGGGCGCATAAATCAGATCGACGAAAGCGCGGGCAATCCTTTTCAGTCCGACTTCGGGATTCTGGTTGTTGCCCTGCGAACTAGCGAGCGTTATGAGCAGGGATTCGCACTGTTCGGCGATCACCGCCGAGAACAGTTCCTGCTTGCCGTGAAAATGGCTGTACAGCGTCGGCTTCGAGACCGGCGCGGCCTCTGCGATCGCTTCCATGCTGACGCCGCTGTAGCCGTGCGCGAGAAATGCCTGCCTTGCGGCAGCCAGGATGGCCTGTCGTTTGGATGGGGAAGCGTGAGTCATGATCTTACTCTAAAAATTTGATTGCTTATGGATCGGGTTCGTGAGTAAAATAAACTAAACCGTTTAGTTTAGCAATCCTTAATTTATGCACACTCCCTTTTACAAGACACCGTTGTTCATGATCGCCCTCCTACTGCTGGCGGCATCGGCCGGCGCCTTTTATTGGCTCAAAATCGTGCATCCTTTCGAGAGCACCGACAATGCCTATCTGAAGTCGCACATGGGCCTGATCAGCCCGAAAGAAAGCGGCTATGTGAAGGAAGTGCTGCTCGAAGACAACCAACATGTGAAGCGCGGCGATCTGTTGGTGGTGATCGACGACCACGACTTTCAGGCCAAGGCCGCGCAGGCCGAGGCACAGGTCCTGCTCGAAAAGGCCAGCGCCGAGACGCTGGAAACCGACAAACGGGCGCAGGGTGCGATGATCCGCCAGGAGCACGCTAACATCGCCGTGGCCGAAGCGAGCGTCGAAAAGTCGGCCAAGGATCTGAAACGCTTTACGAACCTGGCCGACGAAGGCGCCATTTCCGCGCAAAGCCGCGATGCGGCCGATTCGGCTTATAAACAGGCCAAGGCCGAGCGCAACAAATTCGTTTCAGCCAAAGAGGGCGCGGAAAGCCGACTGTCTACGCTGGATGCCCGCATGACCGAAAGCCGCGCCCGCCTGAAAGCGGCGGAGGCGATGCTGGAACTGGCCCGGATCGACCTGGCGAATACCCGCATCGTCGCACCGTTCGACGGCGTGATCGGCAACCGCAGCGTGCAGGTGGGCCAGCTGGTGCAACCGGGCAGCGCGCTCGCCTTCTTGATTCCGGCCGACGGCCTCTTTGTCGAAGCCAACTTCAAGGAAACCCAGATCGCCCAGATGACAGCGGGACAGGCGGTTGAAATTCGGGTCGATGCGGCTCCCGGCCGCGTTTTCGAGGGCATCGTTGACAGTTTTGCGCCGGCTTCCGGCTCCGAATTCAGCCTGCTGCCGTCGGAAAACGCAACCGGCAACTTCACCAAGATTGTGCGCCGGGTACCGGTAAAGATCAAGTTCCGCGCGGGCACCGATCTTGACGGCCTCAGGCCCGGGCTCTCGACCACGATCAAAGTCAGAGTGCGGTAAACGGTCATGTCCGTCAGTGAATCATTACCCACTCGCCCTGAAGACAAGCAGCATGCCTCGGCAATAATAACGATCGAAAACCCACCCCATGGCGAGCTGACGACCCCGCAATGGCTCGGCTTCACCGCGATGGTCTTCGGCATTTTCATGGCGATTCTGGACATCCAGATCGTCGCGAGTTCGCTGGAACAGATTCAGGCCGGGCTATCGGCGACCAAGGACGAGATCACCTGGGTGCAGACCGCCTATCTGGTGGCGGAAGTCGTGATCATTCCGCTGTCAGGCTGGCTAGCGCGCGCCTTTTCGACGCGCATCTTGTTCGTGCTGTCCTGCGGCGGTTTTACCCTGATGAGCCTATGCTGCGTGCTGGCCTGGAATCTGCCGTCGATGGTGGTGTTCCGGGCTTTTCAGGGCTTGTTCGGCGGCGCGATGATACCGACCGTATTTGCGGTGATCTACACCTTGTTTCCGCCGCGCCTGCAACCGACGATGGTGATCGTGGTCGGCATGGTGGTGATGATTGCACCGACCGCGGGCCCTGTGCTGGGCGGCTATCTGACCGAATTCGTGTCCTGGAAGGCGCTGTTTCTGATCAATCTGGTGCCGGGCGTGCTGGTGTGTTTGGCGACATGGCAGTTCGTGCGTGTCGATGAGCCCGAGTGGGATTTGCTGAAGAAGATCGATTTTCTCGGCATCGTCTATATCGTAGTCTTTCTCGGCAGTTCGCAATTCGTGCTGGAAGAAGGCGTGAAGGAGCAATGGTTCGAGAGCCGGGAGATCGTGTTTTTCACATGCGTCGCGGTCGCCTCGGGCATGGCGATGCTTTACCGCGAACTGACGATAGATCATCCTATCGTCGACCTGTGGGCGTTCCGCAATCGCAACTTCACGGTTGGCTGCACGCTCGGTTTCATACTCGGCATCGGCATGTTCACGCTGATGTTTCTGATGCCGGTCTATCTGGCCAGCGTCAAGGGACTGAACAGCCTGCAGATCGGCCAGTACATCATGGTCACCGGCATGTTCCAGTTGCTGTCCGCCTTCGTCGCGGGCCCCTTGGTGAAACGCATCGATTCGCGGCTGATGCTGGCGCTGGGTTTGTCCGGTTTCGCGCTGGGTTGCTGGATGAACGGCAATCTGACCTATGACTCCGGCTACTGGGAGTTTTTCTGGCCGCAGGCGATTCGGGGCTTTTCGTTAATGTATTGTTTCCTGCCGATCAATTCCCTGGCGCTGGGCACCTTGCCGCCGGAGGAAGTCAAGAATGCCAGCGGGCTTTACAATTTGACGCGCAACCTGGGCGGCGCGATCGGCCTCGCGGTCGCGAATACGCTGATGATTCAATTGAACAAGGGCAATTACGCGGCGCTGCGCGAGCATGTGACGCCAGGCTCGCCGCAGGCACAGGCGCTATTGGGCGGTTTGCGGGAGCGGTTGTCGGGTAGCGGATTGCCGGATGCGGAATCGGCGGCGCTGAAGCAGCTTTACGGAATGGCGATGCGCGAAGCCGAAGTGCTGACGCTGAATACGATGTTTCATATTCTGGCGGCGGTGTTTTTTACCACGCTATTGCTGATGCCGTGGGTCAGCAAAGTCTCGGCTGACAGCGGAGCAAGCGGCGGGCATTGAGGGAAAGAAACCCACCGGGATTCGGCCGGGCTTCCAAAAAGGTAAGGCGAAGCGGGAAGTAAACGGAATAAGCTTATCGGGAAGCACGAAGCCTCCCGATAAGCTTTCAAGCAAGAATTTAGAGTAAACCTTTCAGCGCGGTGAAGTCTTGCAGCGCTTTTCTCAACAGTTGTTCTGCTTCTGGAATATTGCCAGCTTTAGCAGCGTTGCGAGCGTTTTTCAATACAACGTTAGCGCGGCTGCGAGCGATATCAACCTTGTCGTTTGCGTTGATTTCTTTGCTCATGTCTGATGCTTCTTTGGTCAGGCTGGCGATCGTTTCAGCATCGCCGCCGGAAGTTGCAGAAGCCAGAGCCGCTTCGATTTTCTTAATGGTCAGATCAATCGCATCTTTTGGAGCATATACGATTCTGCCGTCAGAAGCTTCCGCCATTGCAGAGGTAGAGAAAACACCCATGGAAGCGCCGACCAGTGCAGCAAGTGCGATTTTTTTCATGATTTTCATATTGTTAGAGTCCTCTGTTTTTTTTGTTATTTGATTTTATAAATCAGTAACGGTTTTGAAACGGTATTAGTGTACCGTCTGCGATTCTACCACAATTTATAATTTATTTGGCAAGCCTCCGCGCAAGATAGTTTGCAAGGTAAATCCAGCAACCCTCGCGAATGCGATCAATCCTACAGGCACGCGCCAAAATCATTTGAGCAACAGGCCCTTACTGTGCCTTGAAACAAAGCGCCGCTTTCTCGAGTGTACGGCTCAAATCCTGTTCGCTGTGCGCGGCCGACACGAAGCCCGCCTCGAATGCGGAAGGCGCGAGATACACGCCTTCCGCCAGCATTGCATGGAAGAAGCGCTTGAAGCGCTCCTGATCGCATTGCATCACGTCGGCAAAGCTTGTCACCTTGTCCTTGGCGCTGAAGAATATCCCGAACATGCCCCCGACCGCGTTGGTCGTGAAACCGATGCCGGCTTGATCAGCCACCGCTTGCAGGCCGCTCATCAGACTTTGGGTTTTCGCGCCGAGCGCTTCGTAAAAACCCGGCTGCTGTATCAGTTCCAGGGTCGCGAGACCCGCCGCCATCGCGACCGGATTGCCTGACAAGGTGCCCGCCTGATAGACAGGGCCCGCCGGCGCCAAAGATTCCATGATCTTGCGGCTGCCGCCGAACGCGCCGACAGGCATGCCGCCGCCGATCACCTTGCCTAAGGTGGTTAGATCAGGTTTGATCCCGTAAACGCCTTGCGCGCCCTGCAAACCGACGCGGAAGCCGGTCATCACTTCGTCAAAAATCAGCACGCTGCCGTATTGATCGCAGACTTTCCTGAGCGTTTCGAGAAAGCCGGGTACCGGCGGGATGCAGTTCATATTGCCGGCCACCGGCTCGACGATGATGCAGGCGATCTGTTCGCCGATTTGCGCGAACAGCTCGGCAACCGCCTCGCTGTCGTTGTAGGTCAGGGTGAGCGTATTTTCCGCCACCGCCTTCGGCACGCCCGGCGAACTCGGCACACCGAAGGTCAAGGCGCCGGAACCGGCCTTGACCAGCAGCGAATCGGAATGGCCGTGATAGCACCCCTCGAATTTGACGATTTTGTCGCGACCGGTATAGCCACGGGCCAGACGGATCGCGCTCATCGTCGCCTCGGTGCCGGAGCTGACCATGCGGACCAGTTCGACCGAAGGCAACAGCTCGATCACCTTTTGCGCCATGCGCGTCTCGATTTCGGTCGGCGCGCCGAAACTCAGCCCCTTTTCGGCCGCCGCCTTGACGGCCGCGATCACCGCGGGATGCGCATGCCCCAGAATCATCGGCCCCCAGGAGCCGACATAGTCGATATAGGCCTTGCCTTCGCTGTCGTAAATATACGCGCCTAGCGCCCGGTCGATGAAGACCGGCGTGCCGCCGACGCCGCTGAAAGAACGCACCGGCGAATTGACGCCGCCCGGAATCACGCGTTTTGCTTCGGAAAAAAGGGTTGCTGCTGTCATATTGTTCGTTTTCAGGTTAGAATGAATGCGCTTATCGAATCGGCTAACTTTAGCATGATTAAGCCCATGCTGTTACCGCCGATTCGGGATCGAAAAAAAATTATTGCAACAAGGCTTGCATTTTTTTCAAATCCCGCAGATAATAGCCGACTCACAGCCGCTAAGGCTGAATTATGGTGACCGTATCGGTCCTCTCGCAACGATACGCTGCAAACCCCGCCAGGTCCGGAAGGAAGCAACGGTAGCAGCAGATTCGTGTGCCGGGATGTGGCTGGTGCGGTTACCGCCCTACTCGCTTTTTATCCGTACCGAGCCTGAAATGAGTTACCAGGTTCTCGCCCGCAAATGGCGCCCGCATAATTTCTCCGAAATCGTCGGTCAAGAACATGTCGTCAAGTCGTTGATTAACGCCTTGCAGCATGATCGTCTGCATCATGCCTATCTGTTTACCGGCACCCGCGGCGTCGGCAAAACCACCCTGGCCCGTATTCTGGCCAAAGCCATCAACTGCGAAAATCTACAGGATTATAATCCCTGTGGCGCCTGCAAGGTCTGCCGCGATGTCGATGAAGGCCGTTTTCTGGATTTGATCGAAGTCGATGCCGCCTCGCGCACCAAGGTCGAAGACACCCGCGACCTGCTCGACAATGCCCAATATGCGCCGAACCAGGGCCGCTTCAAGGTCTATCTGATCGACGAAGTGCACATGCTGTCCGGCCACAGCTTCAACGCCCTGCTGAAGACGCTCGAAGAGCCGCCCACGCATGTCAAATTCCTGCTCGCGACGACCGACCCGCACAAGATTCCGGTCACCGTACTGTCGCGCTGCCTGCAATTCAACCTGAAACGCTTGTCGCCCGAACAGATCAGCGGACAGATGGAATTCATCCTGAACCAGGAAACCATCGCCTTCGAAGCCCCGGCCCTGAAGCTGTTGGCGCGCGCCGCCGACGGCAGCATGCGCGACGGCCTGAGCCTGCTCGACCAGGCGATCGTGCACGGCAACGGCAAGGTGACTGCAGACGATGTCGGCTCGATGCTCGGCGTGATTGCGCAGCAACCGGTCGGCGACCTGCTCAATGCGCTGGCCGCTCAGGATGCGCCAGGCCTCTTGCAAATCATCGCCGGCCTGGCCGACTTATCGCCCGACTTCAGCGGCGTGCTGCGCCAACTCCTGCAAGCCCTGCATGCGATCGCGGTGCTGCAGCAGGCGCCGGTGCATATCGATGCGGGCCTCGACGGCGAACTGATCAAAACCCTGGCGGCCCAACTGCCGCCCGAAGACGTGCATCTTTATTACCAGATCGGCCTGCTCGGCCAAAAAGATCTGGACCTCGCGCCCGACCCCAGAAGCGGCTTTGAAATGGCGCTGCTGCGCATGCTGGCGTTTCGGCCGGTCGCAGGGGATATCGCCCAGGAAAAACGCCCGCAACCGGCTGCGAAACCGGCTCCGGCATCGATACCGACCCGGCCGGCACCCGCGCCCGCCGTGAGCCAACCGGCGCGCGAAGAACCCCGAACACAAGCACCTGCGCCAGCCCTGCCCGCCACCGACAACTGGCTGGAGATGATCGCGGCGATGCGGCTCGAGAGCATTACCAAACAACTGGCGCAGCAATGCGCCTTGCAGTCGATCGACGATCATGCCTGCACGCTGTTGCTGGACCCGGCGTATCAGACCATGCTGTCGCCAATGCGCATCGAAAAACTGCAAGCCTCGCTGCGCACCTTGCGCGGCAAACCGCTCAAACTGACGATCCTGATCGAAAAACCGACCACCGCGACGCCGGCCGAGCAACTGCTGAAGCAGCGCGAAGACCAGCAACAGGCCGCGGTCGACGCGATCGAAGCGGATCAAAACATTCAGGCCCTCAAAGAACATTTCGGCGCACGGGTCATTCCCGGCACCATTGAACCCGTTTAATCCAGGAGAATACCCATGAAAAATCCTCTCGGCAGCATCATGCAGCAAGCCCAGAAAATGCAGGAAGACTTCAAACGCGCGAAGGAAGAAATCGAAGCGATGGAAGTGACCGGCCAAGCCGGCGGCGGCCTGGTCACGATCCTGATGACCGGCAAGCGCGAAGCGCGCAAGGTCACGATCGACCCGTCCCTGATCGGCGACGACAAGGACATGCTCGAAGATCTGGTCGCGGCCGCGATCAATGACGCGGTCAACAAGGTCGCGAAGATGAAGAAAGAAAAGATGACCGAAATTACCGCCGGCCTGCCCTTGCCTCCCGGCTTTCAAATGCCGTTCTAAGCATGCGCGACAACGGCCTCCTGGGCCGACTGATCCAGCACCTGCGCTGCCTGCCCGGCGTCGGCCCGAAGACCGCGCAGCGCATGGCCTTCCACCTCTTGCAAAAAGACCGCCAGGGCGCGCGCACGCTGGCCGAAACCCTGCTGCTGGCGATCGACCGCATCGGCCAATGCGGCAACTGCCGCACCCTGACCGAAAAGCCGCTCTGCGACCTCTGCGCGAATCCGGCGCGCGACAAATCACTCGTCTGCATCGTCGAAAACCCATCCGACGTCTGGATCATCGAACAGGCGACCGTGTTCAAGGGCCTGTATTTCGTGCTGCACGGCCGCCTGTCGCCACTGGACGGCATCGGCCCCGGCGAACTCGGCCTCGACCAGCTCGAACAGCAGCTGGCCGCGGGCCAGATCAAGGAACTGGTGCTGGCGACCAACTCGACCGTCGAAGGCGAGGCAACCGCCTTCTTCATCGGCGAACTCGCCCGCAAGCACCATGTCCAGGCCAGCCGCATCGCGCACGGCGTGCCGATGGGCGGCGAGCTTGAATTCATCGACAGCGGCACGCTGCTGCATGCGTTTAACGGGCGCCGTACGATTTAAGCCCCTCCGACCATTTCAAGCCGCATACGCATCGCGCACCTTCTGGGCCTGCCAACGGAACGCTTTGAAAAAGCGTGCGCGATGCGCACATTGTTTCCGACGATTAAAGTCAGCCCCGCAAACTTCGGTTCGGTATAAAATGCATCATCCAATGCGATATCTTCTACGCATCAACCCATGATTATTACCTTCCCCTGGAACAAGGCAAAACGATGACGAACTGTTTATTCTGCAAAATGGTCGCCGGCGATATCAAACCGGACGTGGTTTACGAAGACGACACCCTCATGGCGTTCCGCGACATCAACCCGCAGGCCCCGGTCCACATCCTGGTGATCCCGAAACGCCATATCGCCACGCTGAACGAACTCGACGACGCCCATCTGGGAGGTCAACTGCTGCAAACCGCGGTCAAACTGGCCGAACAGGAAGGCATCGCCGAGGAAGGCTACCGAACGCTGTTCAACTGCAACCGGAACGGCGGCCAGGCGGTTTATCATCTGCATTTGCATCTGCTCGGCGGGCGAGCTCTGCATTGGCCGCCGGGCTAATTCAAAATCAATTAGGCGCTTTTATTAGAAAAATACAACGCGTCGATGACCAATAGGTGGTGTCGCCGGTTATCCCGGCATCGGACACTCTATATTTCTCCGACCCATAGAGACTCTTTTATGCCCCTCCCCAGCAAACCGAATCCCTTATTGATTGCCGCAGCGCTTAGCCTGACACTCGTGCAACCGGCCCCGGCGCAAACCGCGAGTCCCGAACGTTTAGAGGAAGTGACCCGGCACGGCATGCATGTCATGCCTTTCGACCTGAAACAGACCCGGCACATCTTTGCCAAAACCGAGACGGGCGGGATTCAGCAGGTGATTATCAGAGAACAAGGCAATGCCGAACAAATCGAATTGATTCGGCGGCACCTGAAGAAAATATCACAGGAATTCAGCCGCGGCGACTTTTCCAATCCGGCCAAAATTCACGGCGAGAACATGCCCGGCCTGACCGAATTGCGCCGCGCCAAACCCGAACAGCTTCATGTCGTATACAAGGAACTCGACAACGGCGCCGAAATCACCTATGCCTCGAAGGAGGCCGGCCTGATAGATGCAATCCACCGCTGGTTCGGCGCCCAATTGGCCGATCACGGCTCGGACGCCATGCCGGGACACCCGCATGGCGCGATGCACGACAGGCATTAGCAGGACAGGCGCCTCGGAAAAACCCACTCCGAAGCCGGCTTATCAACTACGCTCCGGAAAACTCGACCTCGTATCCGGTAAACTTGCGAATATTGATCACGCCGCTATCGAGCAGCAGGTACTGGCCTTTGATGCCGTGCAGAACGCCCGCAACTTCCGGGTTTTTGTCCAGATTGAACGATGCGACCTTGACCGGATACTGGTCGACCGGATAGCGGATATCGACGCCGGGTTGATCCGTCAAAAATTCGATCGCCTGGTTGCCGTACCGGGCGATCAGCTCATCCAGCTCGGCTCTGCATAGCTCCCGCAACCTATCGCGCTCGGCCTGAAGATCGACCGGACTGACCTGGTTCTTCAGCATTTGCTGCCAGCGGGTCTTGTCGCTGATGTGCCTGGCGATAATCACTTCGATCAGGCCGGACACATGGCGCGACGGCACACGGAAGATCGGCAGGGCCTGCACCGCGCCCTGGTCTATCCAGCGCGTCGGGATTTGCCCCTCTCGGGTGATGCCGACCTTGATGCCGCTCGAATTGGCCAGATAGACGATATGCGGCTGCATGCAGAACTGCTCGCCCCAGGCCGGCTCGCGGCAGGTGCCGGCCGCGTAGTGGCAGATTTCCGGCTTCATGATGCACATGTCGCACTGCGCCAGCTTGATGAAGCAGGGGTAGCAGTAACCCTGGCTGAAACTTTTTTTGGTCGCCTTGCCGCAGTGCACGCAAAAAATGTTGCCGGTGTAGCGCAGCCTGATCGTCTGCCCAAGCAAGGGGTTCAACTCCACCGCCTGATCGCCGAGCGGCAGGCGGTACTCTACCGGCAGCTCCAATTTGACCTGCATTTTGTCCAATACCCCCAACATCCTTTGCCTCACTCGCTTTTCAAATAGCCGTCGGTATTTTCGGCGACCCAGCGCTCGCCCGTGGCTTGCAATCTTTCTTTTTTCCAGAACGGCGCCTTCGACTTGAGCGCCTCCATGATGTGTCGACTCGCATCGAACGCATCGCCGCGGTGCGAAGTCCACACCGCGACCAGCACGATCGGCTCTCCGGGCAAGATATCGCCGACCCGGTGCACGACCAGCGCATCGAGCACCGGCCAGCGCTCGGCGGCCTCCTGCACGATTTTTTCGAGCGCTTTCTCGGTCATGCCGGGATAATGCTCAAGCGTCATGCCGGCGACCTCATCGCCTTCGTTGAAATCGCGCATCGTACCGACGAACAGGCTCAAAGCGCCGAATTTGCCGGCCATTTGCCCGGCCGCGTCTTGATAGGCGCGCGCCTCAAACCACGGATCGAACGGCTCAATCGAAATTTTGACCCGCATGCTAGCCTCCGGTCACCGGCGGAAAGAACGCGACCTCATCGCCATCCTTCACAAGGCTGTCCCAGTCCGCATAATCCAGGTTGATCGCGACCAGGATCTGCTCCGGCGGCGGCAATTCGGGCACACATTGCCGCCACAGCGCGTCCGCGGTCAGAGGTTCGGCGATCGACACATTGTCCTCCGAACGCCCGACGCGTTCCTTCAGACTGGCAAAATAGCGAACTTTGATTGACATAAACCTTCACGCAATGATAAAAATCAGCCTTTGTGCTCGAAAACGAGCGTTTTGATCAGTTATTCTACCGAATTGTGACGCATACTCCACATTTTAATCAGGCCGGCGAAGCGATCATGGTCGACGTCGGCGAAAAGGCCATTACCCAGCGCACCGCAATCGCGGAGGGCTATATCGAGATGCAGCCAGCCACCTTGAGCATGATCCTGAAGGGCGAACATAAAAAAGGCGACGTGCTGGCCGTGGCGCGGATTGCCGGCATCATGGCCAGCAAGAAAACGGCCGATTTGATCCCGCTTTGCCATCCGCTGCCGATTACGCATGTGACGGTCGAATTCGGCGCCGAGGCGGAACACAGCCGCATCCGCTGCCAGACCTTGGTCAAGACCTGCGGCCAGACCGGCGTCGAAATGGAAGCGTTGACCGCCGTGCAAGTTGCGCTGCTGACCATTTACGACATGTGCAAGGGGGTCGACCGTGGCATGACCATGCAGGCCGTGCGCCTGGTCGAGAAAGACGGCGGCAAGTCCGGCCGCTGGCGGCGCGGCTAATACCGCCCGCCGCCGACACCGCATTCCTCGGCGGCGCTGTTTGGCGCCAACTGATCATCAAATGAACCCCTGAAGTCCAACATCGCTTGGACTTTGTTTCGAATCCAATATGCCGGGTTGCGGCCGCGCCTGACCCGGCCGACAAGACCGACATCAGACCCACGCAAAAAGCGAGAACTCCATGCCAATAACCGTAAAAGAACTAGCCGAACTCTGCGGAGCCCGTATCGAAGGCGGCGACGCCGACAAGATAATCCATTCTGCCGCCGACATCAGTTCCGCGGAACCTGGGCAGGTCACGCAATTGACCAACAGCAAATACGCCGCGCACCTGCAACAATCGGCCGCGTCGGCTTGCTTGATCGCTGAAGGCTTTGCCGTTCAGGAAGTTCCCGAAACCTTGGCGTTGCTGGTCTGCAAGGACCCCGAACTGGCCTTCATCGAGGCGGTCAAACGCCTGCATCCCGAACGCACCTATGCGCCCGAGATCGCACCGCAGGCCGTGCTTGCGAGCGATGTGACGCTGGGCGAGGCGGTTTATATCGGTCCTTACGCGGTGATCGGCGAACAGACCCGCATCGACGATCACAGCGCGATTCTGCCGGGCGCCTACCTCGGCCGCAACGTCAAGATCGGCAAGCACTGCCGCATCCATCCTTATGCTGTGATCTACGACGACGTCGAGATTGGCGATCATGTGACCATCCATTCCGGCGCGATCATCGGCGCGGACGGCTTCGGCTATAAATTCAGAAACGGCGCGCATGTCAAAGTGCCGCAAATCGGCAATGTCAGGATCGAGGACAACGTAGAAATCGGCGCCAATACCTGCATCGACCGGGGCGCCTTGGGCAGCACTGTGATCGGCACAGGCTCCAAAATCGATAATCTGGTGCAGATCGGCCATAACAACAAGGTCGGCCGGCATGTGATCATGTGCGGACAGACCGGCGTCTCCGGTTCGTGCACAATCGACGACTATGCGATTCTGGCCGGCAGCGCCGGCGTCGCGGACCATGTCACGATCGGCAAGGGTGCTGTGGTGTTGGCGCGCTCCGGTGTCGCCGGAGACATTCCTGCGGGCGCGCAATATTTCGGCAGCCCGGCCAAAGATAAAAAAACCGCTTACAAGGAACAGCTGGCGATACAGAAATTGCCCGATCTGATCAAGAAGGTCAAACAGCTGGAGGAAAAATTACAGGAACTGCAGAAGGAACCCTAGCCGCCAGGTCATGAGGATTTGCTACGAAGGATCGAGACTGCCCTTCTTCCTGTGATAAGGAAGAGCGGCGGGCGGTTCTTTCATTCGACAAATCGCCAAGCCGCGAGCCGTTTTTCCCGGAACCGGGAAAAGCGGAGTGGTCAATCGGATAAGTCGATCAAGAGGATCACATCTGTTCCCGCGGGGCCGGCGGAATCAGTGTTGAGGAGTGGGGATTTTTTTATGCGAAAAGAAATCCCCCTGCCGGCAAGCGCCGCCAGGGGGAACTACTTCTTATTGTTCGGTAGTATTTTTGGTTTTTCTTTGAGACAATTTCGCATCAACTTCTGCGTTGCTTTGAGCAACAGTACCGCTTTCCAGATGCTTCGTTTCGTCTTTCTTCAGCAATACAACCAGCAGGATGATTGATGCGATTGCAACGCCAACGATGATCCAGGTGTTATCTTTTTCTTGTGCTTCAGCCATTTTTAAATCCTCTATAGTTATTAATTTTATAAGCCCCTCTCCTCAAAGAGAGCAACCCATCAAAAATTTTAACGAGTTGGTTGTCGGTTTATATCTGAACAACGGCGTAATTTTTAACATGAGATAAGCCCCTGTGTCAAAGCCATATGAAAAAAAAAATCCATCGCCTATGGCTTCCAAAATCACCCATCGAAAAAAAAGGCTCATCCAGACATATAAAAAGCCGCCACAACAAATTGAAATCTATTGTTATTTCTTTAAAGCACACCGTAACTTAAAGCAAAGCTCCAAACAAACTTCGGACGCCCTCCTGCGAACTTTGCCGCCTCAAAATAGCGACAAAACTGGGCGACTTTCACCCTCTTCTTTTTCAGGGTTTTGACAAAGCCCCCCCTGCGGAACATTGCCCAACCCTCAAAATCCGTTCCGTTAATGCGGTACGGATTGATTCTTGGGGCAGTTTTGCTCGGTATCCGCCATCCTGCGCAGCTTGATATCGGGATGGCTTTTTTCCAGCGCCTGCAGGCTGCCGGCAATCGATTCGGCACCGGCAAACAGCGCAAACTTTTGCCGTTTGCTCTTATAGCGCGGCTTCACAATCGAATTGACGCCTTTGTCGAGCAGCCTTTTTTGCATTTGCACGGCATTCTCTTCCCGATTGAACACCCCGAGCGATATTTGCCCCTTCTCTTCACCGGAAGGCAACGGCCAGGCATCATGAAGCCCCTGCGCTCGCAACAGTTGAATAGTGGCCTTGGTGCCTTCCGCGCTGCCCGATGAAGCATACAGCACCAGATAATCGCTGATCACTTTGCCATCGCGGAATATCGGCTTCATCTGGCCCTTAACACCCGCAACCTGTCTCTGCCAGGCACTCAGACCTTGCTCATTCGAAAAAGGCCCCGCCTCGTAACAAACGAGTCTGGCAGGCTTTGCGTCTGCCGTAGCGCTCGGCAGCTTCGGCGCCGGCTTTCCGGGCGCTTGCTGCACAACCGGATCAACGGCTTTCAATGCCGCATGTTCGGCGCTGACAACATTGCCGGATGGGGTTACGGCATCAGCTTGCCGAGTCTGCCCCGTCGTCTGCGTCCCTCCGCTACCGGCAAATTCCGCAGCGGAGGAATCCGATTGATCGGAGCGATTTTCCAAACACAGAGGATCGTTATCGGGCAACGCCTTCATCTGTATCGTCGGATATTGTTTACCCAACTCACTCAGGCGGCCGGCGAGCGCGACGGGACCTGTAAACACAGCATATTTCTGCGCCGCCTCCTTGAAACGCGGCTTGACGACCGCCTCGACGCCCCTGCCCCGCAAGTCACTTTGCATGCGTGCAGCCTGGGCTTCCCGGTGAAACATGCCGAGCGAAATATAGCCCTTATAGTCGCCCGCGGCGAGTGGATAGGCGTCACGAAGACCCTGTTCGCGCAAGGTTTGCATCGCGACCTTCATGTCCTCCGGGCTGCCCGTGACCGGGTAAAGCAGCAGATAGCCGATGATGTCCTGCCCGTTGCGCATGATCGGCTTGACGTCGCCTTGAACTTCCTTGGCGGCTTGACTCCAGGCCTTCAATACCTGCGCATTCGCAAAGGGTCCGGCCTGGTAACAGGCGAATGCGGCGGGCGGGGTGTTCTGCGATGCCGCCTCCTTGGCCTCTTGCATACGACTTTGATCCTGCATTGATGCCGCAAGGCTGGCTTGGGCAGCTGCAGGCGGCTCTTCCTGCTCTCCCGCCAACACGATAGCCTCCCGGGGCATGCCCGCATCCGGCGCAGGCACAGCAGCCGCCTGATCAAAGGCGCCGCGGTGGTACTCGTACATCAACAGGGTCAAATTCGCCAAAAGCACGAGAAAAAAGACTGATTTCATAGATATGATTCGACAAGCAGGGACAGTCCGCGGAGCACCAGATCGGCATCGGTCCGACAGGCGCAGCCGAGCTGGCCTGCGATCAACTGCGCATCGCCGCCGGTCAACAGCAACTGACAGGGTTCGGGTTGCGCGGAAAAAACATGTTCGATCAGGCCGGCCGCAGCGCTCAGCACGCCGCTGTAAATGGCCGCGCCGGTATGGTTCGCGGGGCCCACCGCAAAGGCCGAAGCCTCGTAGCCCAGCGCCTCGGTGCCGGCAGAGAGCGATTTCTTCATCAGCTCCAGGCCGGGGCAAATCATGCCGCCGAGGTGCAGGCCGTGCGCGTCGAGCAGATCGACCGTGATCGCGGTTCCGCAATCGACGATGCAGGCCGGCAACGCGTAATGGCGGCGCGCCGCCAGCAAGGCCAGCCAACGGTCAACGCCGAGTTTTTCGGGCTGGAGATAGGCGTTCCTGACGCCGAATGCCTCGGCCTCGGATTTGGCTTCGATGATCGTGATGCCGGGCCATAGACTGCCTGCGACCGAACGCGTGACCCCGGCAAGCCGGCGGGCGCTGACACAGGCGATGGCCAGCCGTTCGGGCGGCGGTATGCCGCGCCAGACCTCGGCCAGGCTGGCTTCGGTCAGCGTAGCATTCGCCAACGCGGAGCCTGCGGCCAGTCCGCCCGGCCCCGATGTCGCCCATTTCAGGCGGGAGTTGCCGATATCGACCAGCAGATTCACGGAAACGCGCGCCGAAAGCTGACTTCGCCGGAAGCAAAGGCGCGGAGCCTGTCATCCGCATCGCGCATCAACAAAAATCCCTGGGCATCGATGCCTTCCAGGGTGCCGTCGAACTGCTGCGCGCCGATAAAGACGCTGGCCGACTCGCCGCGCAAGCAATCGTATTCCCGCCATTCGTCCAGATAGGCCGCAAGGCCGGTCTGCTCGAATCCGGTCAGCACCTTCAGCAACTGGCTGATCAATTCGCCGGCCAGTTGATTCCTGCCGATGAGCCGGCCGCCGGCAATGCGGCCGAGGTCGGTCCACGGCTGATCGATAGATTGGGCTTCTTCCTCCGGCAGAAACAGGTTCAGGCCGAGGCCGGTCACCGCATAACAGGGGCCTTCATTTTCGCCCGCCACCTCGATCAGAATACCGCCCAGCTTTTTGCCTTCGCTGTAAATGTCGTTCGGCCATTTCAGGCCGGCATTGTCGATGCCCTGCCGCCGTAGCGCCCGAATCACCGCGACGCCGATCGCCAGGCTCAACGCCGAAATCGCGGCCGGCCCGTGCTGAAAACGCCAGAGGATGGACAGCAGGATGTTGCTGCCATAGGGTGAAATCCATTGCCGGCCGCGCCGGCCCTTGCCGGCGGTTTGCCGCTCCGCGAGACAGACAGAGCCCGAAGGCGCATTTTGCCGCGCCAGGCTGCTCAGATGGGTATTGGTGGAGTCGATTTGATCGTGAATTTCGAGCCTGGAAATCTGAGCCCGGTGCTGTTCACCGAGATGGCCGAGGATTTTGGCGCTATCCAGAAGCTCTATCGGCCGGGACAGACGATAGCCCTTGCCGCTGACCGCCGCATGCTGAACCCCTAGAGACTCCAGCCCGTTCAACTGTTTCCAGACCGCGGAACGGCTGACCCCCAAGGCCGCCGCCAGTTCGGCGCCGGAATGAAATCCACCATCGGCCAATAGGGCCAGGATTTTTTTTTGACTGTCGGAAATCAGCACGGATGTCTTGCTGCACTCATGCCTGCAAGGTTTGATCGATACGCGGGCATCAAGCCTGTTGCCCCCGAATCTGCGCCAGCTGGCGCTTAATCACATGCTTGATCAACAGTTCGCGGTCTTCTTCTTTCATGTTCAGGTAATCGACGCTGACGATATACGGATAACGCGGATCGTTTTCCGGATTCTGCCGGCATTGAACGACCCGGCAACAGGTCGTGACCTGCGCCCGCGATGCCGGCAACAGAATCTTCACCTCCAGATAATCACCTTCGTTAAAAGGCAGCTCGCTGCCGAAGGCAAGACCCGACGCGCTCAGATTCACATGGCAGGCGTTTTTTTCTCCGGCCCGGTCGTGCTGCCGCGACAGGAACTCGGCCAGCATGTCCACCTTGTAATTGAGCAATTTCAAATAGCCCGCGACATCGGGCTCAGCCGTCTCGATCCTCTTCAACAGGCCATTCATTTCCTGCGCCACCGCCGCCATGATTTGCGGCAAGGCATCACCGGTCAGCACATTTTCATCGATGTGGCTGACCCCAGCCGCTTCCTGACCGGCGATTTTTCGATAATAAAGATCGACTTCATCGTTGATACGAAAAAATCGCCGTCTGTCTCCGGCTTCTGGCATGAGGCTTAGCACTCCTGAAATCTGCTTAGTGTGCCGCAAAAACGCGGCCGAAAATGATAAATTTTGCGCAAAATCACACCCTTCTCACGTCGAACGTGCGCGCGATGCGGCTATCCATCATTCTCGCCACGATCAAAAATCGAGATCGCCTTCATCGAAATCGCCCAACTGTTCCCTGAGGCGTTTTTCCTCCCAGTACATTTCAATTTTTCTGCGCGCCGCCATTTTTTTCACGGCCGATTCATCTTCGGTCGGAAAGGAGATGTATTCATCGATCAAATGCAGGTCATAATCTTCAATCTCGATATCGGCATCGTGCTTGCTTTTTTCGATTTCGGGCTCGGCTTTGGGTTTTTCCGCTGCGGATGGCTGTGTGTCTTTCGTCATAAAAAATCAACCGATAAAAATGCGATTTATAATTATCTTAAAGACTGTTGTAAAGAAAAAATAATTAAACCCGTCAAATTCCACTGGGCCTTCCTGGAACCGACGCGCGCCGCCGAAATTTTGCTCGACGGCAAACGCCGCGCCGCCGCCTTCTCCGCATCCCGCCTCCCCATCATCCGCAACATCAACCGGATCAATGCCTTACACAATCCAGGCCGTTTAGAAGCCGCAGCGCTTCAAGCCGCTAGTGCAATAATTCTATCCAATGCACGACTTTTTGCTGAGAAGCCGCTTGCAAATGTGTCAAACAGCCGACATTGGCGGTCGCGATCAGATCCGGCCGAGCGGCCTGCAAGGCTTGCAGTTTGCCATCGCGTAATTTTACGGACAATTCAGGCTGTAGTAACGAATAAACGCCGGCCGAACCGCAGCACAGATGCGCGTCGCTGACCGGCGTCAAGCGATAACCGATCTTTTGCAGAATCGCTTCGGGAAGGCCCTTGAGCCTTTGCCCATGCTGGAGCGTACAGGGGGACTGAAAGGCGATGCTGTGGCCGCTGGCCTGGAAGCAAGACAAATCTTCACCGGCCAACACCTCCGCAATGTCCTTGACCGCCGCCGAAAAGCGCGCGGCTTTTTCGGCATAAACAGGGTCCTCTTTGAGTAAGCGACCGTAATCCTTCGCCATCACGCCGCAACCCGACGCGGTCGATACGATCGCTTCCATGCCTTGCTCCAGATAAGGAACGCAGGCATCGATATTTTTGCGCGCCAGCGCGAGCGCCCTGTCCTGCGCCGACAAATGATAAGGCAAAGCGCCGCAGCAGGCGCCATTCTCCACTTGCAGCAACGCAATGCCCAGCCTGTCCAGCACCCTGGCTGCCGCCAGATCGATAGCCGGCGCCAGCGCAGGCTGCACGCAACCCGGCAGAATCCCCATCTTGCGCGCATGCTTCGATCGCGGCCAGGGGCCTTGCGGCGTTGCGTGCGGAATCTTGCTGTTCAGATCGGGCGGCAATAGCGGCCTGAGCCGGCGCGCCATCTTCAGCAATAATTCAAACCGGCGCCGATAAGGAAACACTCGAATGATCACATTGCGCTTCAAGCGATCGATAAACCCCCTCCTCGCCTGCCGGTCGACGATGTCCCTGCCCGCGTCCAGAAGGCGCCCGTATTGCACGCCGGAAGGGCACGTCGTTTCGCAGGCGCGGCAGGTCAGGCAGCGGTCCAGATGCGTCTGCGTCAGCCGCGTCGCGGTCTGGCCTTCGAGCACCTGCTTGATCAGGTAAATACGCCCGCGCGGGCCGTCCAGCTCATCCCCGAGCAGTTGATAGGTCGGACAAGTCGCATTGCAAAACCCGCAGTGCACACAAGCGCGCAAGATCGCTTCCAGCTCGCCGCGCCCTGATGCGTCGATATGATCGGCCAACCAGGTATGCATTACCAATCCTGATACAGTCTATGGGGATTGAACAGGCCGTGCGGATCGAACGCCTGTTTGACCTGTTGATTCAGTTGCCTCAATTTGCCGTTCAAAGGCTGAAACACCTCGCCGCCTCGCTCTTTGCCTTTAAACAGCAGCGCATGCCCGCGCGCCTGTTCGGCCGCCGCAAACACAGCCTCTGCCGGTGCCGCCGTTTTGAGCCAGCGCAAACCGCCGCCCCAGTCATAAATCCAGTCGCCCGCAAGCGCCAATGGCTCGGCCGCAGGCGGCACACTCAAGCGCCAGATATTCATTTCGGTTGCGAAAAAATCGAGCCGCTGATCGTTCAAATCATGCCAATAAGCGCTATCGGCCGTTACGGCCCCGCCGCCGATGCGCAGCGCGGCCGTTTTGACCGCCTTCTCGCCGCCGGACAGCCTGACATGCAGCAGCCGTCCGTCATAACTGAGCCCCGAAACCGGCAAAGGCCCTGAAGCCAGCGCTGTCATTTTAATCAAGGCCTCGGTAAGAGGCAGTTCAAACACACAAGTCAGCTCGGTTTCGGGCAACGGCAGTACTTTCAGCGAGATTTCGAGCAGCATGCCCAAGGTGCCGAGCGCGCCGACCATCAGCCGCGACACGTCGAAACCCGCGACATTCTTGATCACCTCGCCGCCGAACGCCAGCACTTCCGCCTTGCCGTTGATGATCCTGCAGCCCAACACGCAATCGCGGGCCGAGCCCGCAAAGGGCCGCCGGGGTCCCGAAAACCCGCAGGCGATCGTGCCGCCCAGGGTCGCCGAAGCGCCGAAATGCGGCGGCTCGAAAGCGAGCATCTGGCCGCGTTCGGCGAGCGTCTGCTCAAGCTCCGAAAGCGGAGTGCCGGAACGCGCGGTCACGACCAATTCGGACGGATGGTAATTGACGATGCCGCGATGGCCGCTCACGCCTAATGGCTCGCCGGCCGTTTCCCTGCCGTAAAACGCCTTGCTGCCGCCGCCGGCGATATGGAGCGGCGTTTTGGCCGCCATCGCCCGCGCGACGCGCTGTTGCAGACTTTGAGTATGGTCGTTGGACGCCGCCGTCATCGGGAAGTGGAGTTAAAGAGTTTATTCAGCATGGGTAGGACAGATTGTCGATGGGATGGGCTTCTCAGGTCAATAACAAATTGCCGCGCACACCGAACAATACTGGTTCACAATCATGCACGCCCGGCACAGCCGCTATCAGAAATTCTTCGACTATGGAGATGCCGGATACAGCTTTTCCCAAGCCGCGCTGAAAGCATCATCCCGCCCATTGATCCGTGCATGCCGCGCGAATTACAATTCATTTCAATCACGGCAATTTAAGCACGGGAAACTGAGAACTATGCAGGCGGAAATCAGATCCACGACAACCACGTTGGCCGAGCTTTTGGCTCAGATAGCCGAGACCTTTGGCGACAGGCCGGCCCTGATCAAGCGTTCAGGGCTGCGCGACGATGTCTGGAGTTACGCACGCCTGAACCGGGTCGCGAGGCATGTGGCGCGCCAACTACGTGAAGATTACCGGTTGCCTCCCGGTTCCAAAGTCCTGGTTCAGGGCTTCAACGATCCGCAATTGGTAGCCGTTTATCTGGGGTGTTTGGTCGCCGGGGTGATCATTGTGCCGCTTGACCAGCATTCTTCTCCGGATTTCATTGCCCGTATCGCCGCATCGGTCGAAGCCTCGGCATTTATCGGCAGTAATGCGGCAGCGCAGCCTCCCGCCATACCACAGATCAATTTGACCGATCTGGACTGGTCCGAACGGCCGGAGGCGGCCCTGGCATTCAGTCCCCAACCCGACGATGTCGCCGAGATTATCTTCACATCCGGCACGACCGGCCAACCGAAAGGGGTCATTCTGACCCATCGCAACATTCTCTTCAGCATACAAGCGATCCAGGACGTCTATCCGTCATGGCCCGAGGTTCGCTTTCTATCGCTGCTGCCGCTCTCGCATCTGTTCGAACAGACTGTCGGCTTGTTTGCGCCCTTGCTGCATGGCGCAACTTTGTTTTACCCGGACGGCCGGCATTCCTCGGCCATTCTGCAAAAACTCGCGAAGAAGCAGATTCACGGCGTCGTGGCGGTGCCGCAGCTACTGACCCTGCTGCTCGGCGCGATCGAAACAGCGATCATCGGCAACGGACAAAAACGGTTATGGCAGCATTGGCCTCGACTCGGTCGGCATTTGCCGTTTGGCTGGCGACGATTTTTCACCGATCTGTTATTTCCCGAGGCAGCCCGCTTGCCGGAATTTTTCGTCTGCGGCGGCGCGGCGTTGCCTCTGCATTTGGAACAGCATCTGGAACATCTCGGCATCCGCGTTGTACAGGGATACGGCGCAACGGAATGCGCGCCGGTAATTGCGACCAACCATTTCGATCGAAGAATTCAGGGCGCTGTCGGCTGGCCAAAGCCTGGCATCCTAGTCAAACTCTCGGAGCAAGGCGAAATCCTGGTCAAAGGGGACAATGTCACTCAGGGCTATTGGAAAAACGCGGGAGCGACCCGCGCCGCGTTCACCCAGGATCATTACTACCGGACCGCCGATCTCGGCGAAATCGGGCCACACGGCGAACTCTATGTGAAAGGGCGCAGCAACAATTCGATCGTGCTGGCAAGCGGCCTGAACGTCTTTCCGGAAGACATCGAACCGATCGTCGAAGCCGAGCCCGGCGTCGCCGGCTGCATCGTGATGGCATTGCCCGATGCCGCGGGGTCTGACTGTCTCACCGCGGTCCTGCGGTTATCGGAAGATACCGAAGAACCGGCGGAACAAATGCACATCGCCCACCATGCGGTACGCTTAGCCAATGCGAAGCTGGCCCCGCATCAGAGAATCGCCGCCGTAAGAATTTGGCACGGCGACTTTCCGCTCACGCCGTTGCTGAAAATCCAGCGCTGGAAAGTGCGGGAGGCGCTGCTGAATCAAAATCCGCGGGACATGCACACGGCAAATCAGCTTCCTGACCCCGGAGAACTGGCCACCCTGGAACAATTATTGGCTACCGTCTGCAAGGTTCCGCTGCAATCGATCTCGGAAAGCTCCGATCTGGATCTGGATTTGGGTCTGGATTCGCTGGACCGGGTCGAGTTGGCGGTATTGCTGGAACAGAAACTGGGCGTACATCTCGATGATGCCGACCTGATCGGCATCCGCCGCGTCGGCGATCTCGAAGATTTGGTCAAACGCAGCGAGAAATCAACGCCTGCGGCAAGATTCCCGGCCTGGCCGCTGACCGGCGCGGCCGGCGCGGCGCGTCGTTTGCTGCAACAAGCGATCGCGTTCCCTACCCATCGCTTGGTAAGCCGTTCGTTCACCGTCACCGGTGCCGAGAACCTCAGCGATCTTGCCCTGCCCGCGCTGTTTATCGCGAATCACAGCAGCCATGTCGACACGCTTTCGATCCTGCGCGCGCTGCCGGCGCCGATTCGCAGCAAATTGGCCGTCGCGGCGGCGGCCGATTATTTTTTCAGCAACCGCCTGCTGGCAATCTCGCTTCCGCTCGCGATCAACGCCTTTCCGTTCACGCGCGAAGGCTCGATCCGCACCAGCCTCGAATATTGCGGCGAATTGATCGACAAGGGCTGGTCGGTGTTGATTTACCCCGAAGGCACCCGTTCGACGAGCGGCCGATTATTGGACTTCAAACCCGGCATCGGGTATCTAGCCACGGGGCTCGGCGTTCCGATCGTGCCGGTCGCGGTCAGCGGCGGCTACCAAATCCTGCCGAAGGGAGCCGTCTGGCCGCACCGTCACCAGGTTCGCGTGCATTTTGGGGCGCCGGTCACTATCCCGTCCAGCATCGAAAAACAGGACGCCACAAGCATCTTGCATGCGGCCCTGTTACAATTGCTTGACGAACCCAGTGACGAATCCGCCTGAAACCTGAGCGCTAGCGAGAACGACATGCCAAATGACAGTAATTCGAAGAACGCCGACCGGCGCTCCGTGCCGGCGCGCGAAAACCGCTGGTCAAAAAAGGCGGCGCGCTGGTTGGCGCAGGCCAATGTTTCGCCCGATACGATTTCGATCTGCGGGGTGCTGGCGGCCCTGGTCAGCGGGCTTGCCTTCGGTCTGACCGCAGGCGCCGGCCCCATCCAAAGCCATCTGTTGTGGATCGTCGCCGGCACGATGGCGGGACTGCGCCTGATTTGTAATATGCTGGACGGCATGGTCGCGGTCGAATGGGGGAAAGGCTCGCCGCTGGGCGCGTTGTATAACGAGATTCCCGACCGCATCGCCGATTTCATCATTCTGGTCGGGGCCGGCTACAGCGCCGGCGGCCATGTGGATCTGGGCTATATCACTGCCGCGCTCGCGGTATTTACCGCCTATGTCCGCGTCGCGGTCAGAAGCGTCGGCGCGCCGAGCGATTTTGGCGGCCCGATGGCAAAACCCCAGCGCATGGCGGTGATCATCGCAGCCGCGGCCTACCTGGGATTTACGCCCGAGCACTGGCATCCCACGTTCGGCGATACGCAGCCCTTGGGGTTGATCAGCCTGGCCCTGGCGATCATTTGTGCGGGCAGCCTCCTGACGGCGGTCTTGCGACTCCGGCGCGCGGCTCGTTATCTGCGCGCTTCGGCAAACGATTGACGAATCGGCAAAACGATTACACCTTAAAAATACATGATTTTTTGATCACATTAGGATAAGTCACGATGATGCTACCGGCAAACCCCATCGACAGCCCCTTGTTTCTGCCGGCGGCCTACCGCATCCTGACTCTGCTGGGCCTCAGTCTGGCGCTGATTCTTTGGGTCGAACGCAGGAATTTAAGCCGGATACTACAGGCCTCGTTATTCCTGAAGTGGCGGACCTGGGCGATCATCGCGCCGCTTTTCCTGGGTGCGGTGCTCGGCGGCCCCCTGACTTTATGCGTTCTGGTCACCGCGATCTCCTGGCAAGGCATCCGGGAATATGCGGCGCTGGTCAGCCTGGTGCCGGCCTATCGCAACGTGCTGCTCGGCATGACCCTGATCGCGGCGCCGGTTGCGGTGCTGTCGCTCGACGGTTTTTTTCTCCTGGCCCCGTTGCTGCTGTTGGTCGCCGTCGCGCAGCCGCTTGCCTTCCAGGCGGTTGCCGGCGGCGTCCGGCAACTGGCACTGTCGACGCTCGGCTGGGCGTATATCGCCTGGCTGCTCGCGCATTTGCTGCTGATCGCGGTCCACATTCCGGGAGGCTCGGGGATTCTTCTGGTCCTCGGCGCGTCGGTCGCACTCAGCGATAACGGCGCGTTCGCGGTCGGCAAGCTGTTTGGCCGTCATCAATTATCGCCGGCCCTGAGTCCGAATAAAACCTGGGAAGGGGTCGCGGGCAACCTGATCGGCGCCTATGCCGGAACCCTGCTAATGGGCTTTGCCTTGCCGCAGTCGTCTTACGCCTTTCTATTGATCTCGCTGCCGCCGATCATCGCGATCGGCTCGTTATGGGGCGACTTGTTCGAATCGGCGATCAAACGGGAAGCCGGTGTCAAGGATGCCGGCGACTGGCTGCCGGGCTTCGGTGGTCTCTTGGACCGGATCGACAGCCTGATCCTGGTCGCGCCGCTGACCTATTATTTTTTGCGCCTGACCCAGTAACGGACCGCATCAACGTCCCATCAAATACATGCCCAGCACGATACAGGCCATGCCGGCAATATTGACCGGCTTGATCGGAATGCCGTAGGCGAACAGTCCGATCAGGGCCGCCCAGATGAATGTCGACGCATAAACCGGATACAGGACGGTCGGCGATCCGCCTTTTTTAAAGGCGGCGATGAACGACACCATCACGCTGATGTAGCAGACGACGCCGGCCCACAGCCGGGCATTCAATATATACGAGAGGATGCCGCCGCCCGCCGCATCGGCGCCAGTCTTGTAAAGAAACTGGCCGACCGCTCCGGCGACTGCGGCGAACACGAACAATAGTACCGAAATGATGGGTGTTTCCATATCAGCCTCAACTCAGGGATGTTGTCGTCAGGTGACCGGTTTGCGCGAGGATCGCTGCCAGGTTTCCGCCCAGTATTTTGTCTTTCTCCGATGCCGGAAGACTTAGCGCATCAATCTTCGCCAAGGCATCCCCCACATCCTGGCACATCACCGGCACATCGGAGCCGAATATCAGCTTGCCGGCGCCGAGAGTCTTGCACAGGCGCCTGAGCTTTTGGGTCGTTGCGATATAGCTCGAGGTATCGACATAGACATTGTCGAGCATCCGCGCCAATGCGATCGTTTCCTCGAAGCGCTGCACGCCGGCATGCGCGATGATGAAGGTGACGTCCGGAAACGCTTCGGCCAGCCATTCCGGCTCCGCCGAGGCCGAAGAAATGCCGAGGTGCATGAACACCGGAATCCTGCTTTCTCGGGCCATTTCGCACAGAGCGATCATGTTCTTGCCGCGCAGATCGGTCGGATATTGCACCAGGGCCAGCTTGATGCCCCGAAACCCTTGCGCAAGGCAGCGCCGAAGCTCCGCCAAGGCATGGGGCGATTCGGGGTTGATGAACACGAAACCGTAAAAACGGTCCGGGCGTTCGCGCACGGCCCGCAGCGCATCCTCGTTGTGCGGATCGCCGAGCAGGTTCTCGCGGAAAGCGCGCGAATTGACCAGCTGCCGCGCCTTGAACATGCCTAGGGTCCGGAACAGCAGATGGCTGCGGAACAACAGCGAGTCATGGATCGTGACCAAATCGAGATTGCGGACGCCGACGCCGACCAGCACGGTCTTGGCGATGCCTAACGCATCCATTCGTTGCAGGATCGGCGCATAATCGCCGACGATATGCCGGTGTCCGTCGATGATCATCTAAGACGGCCTCTTCTGCGGATCAGCCGGCACAACGCCGGTAAAGCCGCCTGATTTCAGAAAAACCGCGATCCTGGCCAAGAGCGCATCCGTGGTGTAAACCTGATCGTGGCTCAATTCGGTACAGAAAACCGTCTTCGATGGAGGAAGACAAAAGGCTTCGCGGTGGCGATAGGCGTCGAACTGGTCCGCTCTGATGCCCAGCTGCGCGGCCATATTAGATACGCCTTTCTCAAGGATCACGCCATCTTCCGCTTGAATGACCGGCAGCCGGTCCTTATCGCGGGATGCCAGATCGAACAGCATCTTGCCGTTGCTGAATGCCGCCGCAATCGATCCCAGCTGTTCGATGACCAACTCCGGAACCGCCTCCTGAAACGGAGAACGCAGATAAACGACGCGCCCCAAATTCGCTATCGGCTTCACGCTCAAGGCCTGACGCAAGATGAACCCTCCGGATATATAGCAAATAAAATGGCAGCGCGCATACCGCCCGATCTTATGCCATTCAAGAAACCAGGCCAGTTGCCGTGCCGACCCATCAATCCCGCAAAATTGGCAAAGCCGGGGCAAGAAAACTTCGTATTCGGTGTTGTCCCGAAAATAATCCCGCACATGCGCCTTTTTGCTCGCGTCGGCGGTAATGCCGGTCAGTATCACCAGCGCTTCTTTTGCCATCGTCGATGATCCCGTCTTCACCGGCCCCTTACCGCCAATAGTGGATTCGATTGCGGAATGCGCATTAAATTCCGCTAGCAATCCTCAACCAGTAGCCACTTCGCGCTCAAAAATATCAGCCCCATCAGCAAATAGGCCAAAGCCCATTCCCATGCCGGCGTCAACGCCAACGCAGTATCGCTGGGTGTCCAGCGGTAGGAATGCATCAACCCCAAAGCAGACAAGAGGCTGGCCGAACCCGACCAAAGCGCGGCCTTGATGAAATGACGCTCGATCACCGCGACCGTCAACGCGGCCAAAATCATCGCACTAAAAATGAAGCCCTGCTCCAGCGCAAAGGCGCCGCCGATCCAGATATCGGCCTCAGCAAACCGCGCCAACATCGTGTCCGAGAAGGCAGGCATCGGCTCGCCGCCGTAGTCCGCCGCGCGTACCCCGCTTTTGGCCATGAACGCACCCCAGGCCGCGATGCCGGGCAACAGCCCCATCACGACCGCCGGCGCATGGCTTTTCGGGGTTTCCTGGAATGCCTGCGCCGCGATCACGATGCCGATCCATAACACGATCGCCATGCCGGCGTCGATCGGCACCGCCCAGGCGATGTAGGACAGGCTGCCGGTCAGGCAAATCAGCGTGATGAAAGCACCGTTCAAGATCGAATAACCGGCGCGTGCTCCCATCGCCTTCCAGCCCGGATGACCGATATAGATCGTGGTCGGGAAGCAGGAGCCGAACAGGCTGGCCGCCAGGGTGCCAATGCCGTTCGCGGCCAGCGAAGAACGCGTCGGATAGCTGTCGCCGGCCGCCTCGGCCGACTCGATGTTTTGCAGCGAGCCGATCAGATTGAACAGCCCCATCGGCACGATCACGGACAGATAGCTCAGGCTATCCCTGGAAACCAGGGCCTGCAGCAAATCACCGGCCACCGGTAGCGGCCAATACCAACGGATCGGATTATCCGGCAACGGACCGACCGGCGCGAGTCCCATCCCCCAGGACAATAAGACGCCCAATATCACCGCCACCAAGCCGCCCGGCAGATTGCCGCGAAAGCGCAGTCGGCCGAAATAAACCAGCAGGATTACCGCCAGCGTGACCAGGCCGACGACCGGATGCGCATAGGCGCGGAACAAAAACCCGAGCGCAATGAAGGTCAGTGCAATGCCGGCCAGGGTGGACAGCAAGGCCGCGCGCGGCGTCGCCTTTCTTAGCCTCTCGACCACGAACGCGCCGCCCAGCTCGATCAGGCCGGAGCCGAAACAGGCCAACAGGCCCGCCTGCCATGCGATCGTTTCAGGATGCTCGGCCCCGCTCGCCTCCGCGACCAACTTCGCGGGCAGCATCACCAGAAAAATATACGCGAACAGTGACACGGTGTTGATGCCGTAAGGCAAGGCGCAAATATCGTCGCGGCCGGTCGCCGCCGCCAGGCGTTTGGCCTGATAAGCGTAAAAGATATTGCCGAGCAAGACCGACACCGCAGCGCCTGGCAGGATGTGCCGATAGATCAGATCGTCCGAAAAACCCAGCACGTGACCGCACAAACCGACGATCACCAGCAACTGCACCAGATTATCCAAAGCCAGACCGAAAAAGCCGTCGATGTCGGCGCGTACGAACCATTTCACCGAGAAATCCTAAATAACTGATGTTTATGCATTGTCCACGAAAAACACGAAAGGCACGAAAAATTTCATAGCACAATCCGTTCAACCGTTGCTTTCGAATAGCGGCCAAAGTTGACCGGAAAACTCAAGCACATTCCCGTCTCTTTCAGATAATTCAGCATCCGTGCCTTATGCACTTTCCTGATACACATCAAATACGGCATTTTGTAATACTCTTCTTTAAACCAAATTTCCCCATCTATTTTTTCGTGTCTTTCGTGGATATTAATCGCGCGTAACATCAGTAAATAATTTATGACTGAGCATTTTCTCCCGGCACCGTGACAACGGGTTTAAGCCCCATTTTCAAGGCACGCCGCGCAAAACGCCGGTCGTCAAAGCTATAAAAAATATCGCAGTGCCTGCTGGCCAGCAAATGCAGCGCGTCGGCAAAATCCAGGCCTTCGGCATGCAACTCCAAGGCATCGGCGACGACCGGCCAGTTTTCGACGCTGACATTGGCAAGCCCTAACAAATGCCGGACGACGCGCGCAAAATCGCCGCTGCCGAAACCATAAAAGGCTCTGAGTACCCATTCCAATTCGAGTACCACCGTCAGCGGTACGAATAATTGGGGTGATTCGATCATGATGCGCCGGGCAATCGGCCGTTGTTTTACCGCCTCGGGATCATTGTGGTCATCCACATAAAAGCGCGCCAGGATATTGGTGTCAATCGCGATCATCTCGCGTCTCACGCATCGCCTCGGCGACATCGAATTCGGACAAGCGTCTTTCTCCGGTTTTTTTACAAACCAGCATGCCATAACCCTCTTCGGGGAGGCTCGGTTGAACCCGGCGCTTCACTTCGACGCGCAAGGCATTGCCTTCCAGGATGAATTCAAGCTGGCAGCCCGGCGTGATCCCCAAGCGGCGGCGGATATCCGCAGGAATCACAACCTGGCCTTTTTCGGAAACGGTGACGGTTTGCATGGCGAATAGCCTCTCTTACACTGTAAGACGAAGTGTACCACTTTCAATGCCATTGTCCATTCCACGATGAGCGCAAACGGATCATCAACCCTGCTCGCAAACCGCCTGAAACGTCAGCCCAAACCTCTGCAAATACTGTTTCAAGCGGTGGCTGTCGTTCACGCTGGCTTTAAGATTGCGGCTGGCGTTGTACAACTTCCGCCCCGCCTCGGCCATGCTGCGGCTTTCGCGGCATATCCTCACCACTTCGGCAAGCTGCATCCTGTCGAACAAATCCAGCTCGCTAAGCGTCTCCGCCGGCAGGACTTCGGTCAATACATCCGTAGCGCAAGATTTTTCCCGGATGAACCCTGACCAGGTCTGTTTGAGCCGCTCGATTTCGCCCGCCACGATGTCTTCGGTGATGCGCCCGCCGGTCGCCAAGGTCGCCATCCGGGTCACGCTGGAATTCAGATCGCGGAAATTGGCGCGCCACAGGGCTTCGGCAGAATAAGCAAAAGCCAGATACTGCACCTTGGCCGCCTTGTTGAAGCTGACCTTGTAGCCGGCCTTGACCGTGAACTGCTGCAATTCGTGTTCGAGATTCGGTTCGAAATCCTCGATGCGCTGTTTCAACGCCGGCAGTTCGTAGGTCCATAGATTGATCCGCGCCAGCAGGTCCTCGCGAAATTGGCCCAACCGCACCTGTTCATACAGATTGCGATTGGTGCCGACGATCAATTGAAAATCGCTGCCGGTCTCCCTGTCGCCGCCGAGCGGCATGAACACCTTGTCTTCGATCGCGCGCAGCAGCATCGCCTGTTCATCCAAACCCAATTCGCCAATTTCATCGAGAAACAACAGCCCCTTGTCCGCCTCGCGCAAAAGTCCCGTGCGCGCGGACAATGCCCCGGTAAACGCGCCTTTGACATGGCCGAACAGCGCCGACATCGCATTGTCGCCGCGCAGGGTCGCGCAGTTCACCTCGACCAGCCTCCCTGTCACCTGGCCGCGCTGTTTTTTCAATTCGTAGATGCGTTTGGCGAGCCGCGATTTGCCCGCGCCGGTCGGGCCGGTCAGCAGCATCGGCGCGGACGACTTGATCGACACCTGCTCCAGCTGTGAAATCAGCCGGTTGAATGCGGCATTGCGGGTCTCGATGCCGCTTTTCAGATAGGCGATGCCGTCGCGGGCCTCCTTCTCGAAACGCGAGGCGATCTGGTCGTAGCGCGACAAATCCAGGTCGATGATCCGGTAACTGCCCTGTACGCCTTCCTTGCTCGGCGAAGCCTGTAGCAATTTACCCGGCAAATAGTTCGCTTCGGTCAACAGGTACAGACAGATTTGCGCGACATGGGTGCCGGTGGTGATATGAACGTAATACTCGTTCTGCTCCGGATCGAAGGTATAAGCGCGGGTAAAGTCGAGCAGCTGGCTGTAAACCTGTTCGAAATCCCACGGGTCGGCATAATCGACCAGATGGGTGGTGATCTGCGTATTCGGCGACAGTGCGCGCATATCGCCGACCGTGATGCCGGCCAGCTCGCGTTCATCCGGATGATGCAGCAATACGAATTCGTCGACCGGCAGACTGTCGTGCATCACCAACGACACGGTCGGCCGCCAGCGTTCGTGGCGTTTTCTGCCGAAGCCGGCATGGTCGAGACGCGCACCCAACAGGCCGATGATCACTGTTTTCATTTGAATCTCCATCAATGTAGCCCCGATGCAGCGCAGCGGAATCGAGGGATCGACGGCTTCGAAACCTCGATTCCGTTACACTCCATCGAGGCTACGACTTATCGCCTAGAGACCGGCATAAAAATATTTATATCGATAGCTATCTATCTTAATAGATATATCCAGAATATCCAGGCTCAACACCAAATTTTCCTGGCCATCAAAAGCACCCTATTTTTACCTATACAAAACATAACCTTATAAAAAACCGCAAAGCCTTGCGCAATACTGGCACGCGCGTTGCTATCACTTTATCGTCAGCAACCGAAAGAGAATAACGATGACCACTCCCTACGAAGTCCTGCACGAACCCGGCCGGCATCAGATCAAATCCTGGACGCGCGGCGTCAGCTTCGACGACAACTCCAAACAGCAATTGCGGAATATCGCGACGATGCCGTTCATCCATAAATGGATCGCGGTGATGCCGGACGTGCATTTGGGAAAAGGCGCGACGATCGGCAGCGTGATTCCGACGATAGGCGCGGTGATTCCGGCCGCGGTCGGCGTCGATTTGGGATGCGGGATGATCGCGGTCAAAACCAGTCTGAACGCCAATCAGCTTCCCGATTCGCTGGAAGCGGTGCGCAGCCGGATCGAAACGCGCGTGCCGCACGGAAGCAGCAAAAAATTCCACGGCGCCCGCGACAAAGGTAGCTGGTTCGAACCGCCCGAAGACGTGTTGAATGCCTGGACCTCCTTGAGCGGCCGTTTCGACTACCTGTGCGAAAAACATCCTTTCCTGAAAAACACGAACAACCTCGTGCATTTGGGAACCTTGGGCACTGGTAATCATTTCATCGAGATTTGCCTGGATGAAAACGACGCAGTCTGGATCATGCTGCACTCGGGTTCGCGCGGCGTCGGCAACCGGATCGGCTCACACTTTATCGAACAGGCGAAAAAGGACATGGAACGCTGGTTCATCCACCTGCCGGACCGGGATTTGGCCTATATCCCGGAAGGCAGTGCGCAGTTTCAGGATTATATCGATGCGGTGGCCTGGGCGCAGGATTTTGCAAGGATCAACCGCGAGATGATGATGGCGCGCACCGTACAGGCGCTCGGCGAGGTCTTGAAGATCGAGTTCGAAGCGAACCTCGAAGCGGTCAACTGCCACCACAACTACATTCGCCGCGAACACCATTACGGCGAGAATGTCTGGGTGACGAGGAAGGGCGCGGTCAGCGCAAGGCTCGGCGAAATGGGTATCATTCCGGGCAGCATGGGCGCAAAGTCGTTCATCGTGCGCGGCCTCGGCAACGAAGACAGTTTTTGCAGTTGCAGCCACGGCGCGGGCCGGGTGATGTCGCGCACCGAGGCGAAGAAGCGCGTGTCGCTGGCCGAGCATGTCGCGGCGACCGCCGGCGTCGAATGCCGCAAGGACAGTGAGGTGATCGACGAAACGCCGTCCGCCTACAAGCCGATCGATCAGGTGATGGCTGCGCAGGCCGATCTGGTCGAAATCGTGCATACCCTGAAGCAGGTCGTCTGCGTCAAGGGTTAACGAATTTGGCGAGCCGTTGTCAGCAGCGGCGCAGGTTCCAAAGCCTGCCTGACGCGAACTTTGCTAACGAAACGTATCAATGAAAATAAAGTGCTAGCCAAAATCCAAAAACTTTAATATTAAAAACTTATTTATCAGGAGCATGAAATGGAAAATATTGCCGAAAAAGTAAAAAAAATCACTTTTAAAGACTACGAATATAATAAGATTGTCCTCGCAGAAATGAGGGAAAAACTAGAAATAGTATTATCTCAAAATGAAATAGATAATCATTCATTTGTGGAGAACCTATATAAATCAACACTGGACGAATCCTGGTTCATAGCGCAATGCCAATCTGCTTGCAATCAAATTAGAAAAATTTTAGATGTCAATTCAAAATTCCATGAATACTACGATCAAATTTTGATGGAATCTGATTTACTACTACTGACCCAAGAGATAATATATGACTTACATCAACTTGACGAACTATCCGGAAACAAGATAAATTTTAACACCAAAACACTTCGCCCAAATTACTTAACAAGCAACCAGTTTTTTCTACATGCAAAGTTCTCATATTTTACAAAAAAGTACATCACAGAAACCACAAACAGAAGTTTTTTATTCTCTTCAATGCCAACGCTAATAAGACAAGCAATTGAAATAAAAATAAAAAATATGATAGGATTGGAACATATTTCATCAAAAAATGGAAAAATAAAAATAGTAAGTATTTCGAGTATTCTTGAGTTTTTTAACAAAAATAGAACATTTCTTGAATTGCCGTTACCCATTGAAAATCTTACCGCAATAAATAGATGGACAAATATGTTTGTTCATACCGGAATAGTTCCATTTTGCTGGCAAAGCCTCGAAGCAATTGATTTAATTGAGTGTCTTTTTTCAATTAAAGACGAAGAAACAGGATCGTTAGATATAAATGGATTTAGCTATATTGCCCAAGGGGTTTCAATTGACAACATTAAAGAGGCGCTTGATAAACACTTCGATGCCGTGTTTTTTTTGCATCCGAAGAGAATCGAAGGCAGCCTTAAAAATAAAGCCTAAATAAGACCTAACTTAACATACTAAAAAATCAGCTAGAATTCACATTATCCATTGGCGTTGGGGCTTGGCGGAACCGCTACCAGATGCAGACCGTCACGATCACGAATGCCTTGCAGCAAACCGTCGGCGGCGATCTGTTGAACCTCGCGCAATTGCACGCACAAGACTTTGCGCCGTACTTGCAGCTTTGGGAAACGAGTGACCATGAGGTCGGCCTGGTCTATCAGAACAACGTGCTGAAAGACATCAAGGCGCCGGGCCAACAGGGCGCGTACTGGAAAACGCAAAACGAAATTCGGATCGACAAGCTCGACATCAGCCGGGAATTGGCCCTGCCGAAGCCGCTCGCCGCGCAGTTGTGCAATGCGAAGGAAGACATGCTGAAGCGAGCCGCGCTGAACGCGATCGCGATCTTCAGCATTCCCGACCATCACGTCGGCTTCCTGGCCGTCGACAACGAAATTCAGGCGGCGTTGAGCGCAGGCGTCCATGCCTGGTGGCGTTTCAACCATAACCCGACGCTAACGTTGTTCGACCTGCGCCTGCAAAACATGGAAGTGAACGGCCAGGAAATTTTGACCAAGGACAAGGTCAGCCTGCGCGTGAACCTGTCCGCGACCTGGCAGATCAGGGAAGCGGAAAAAGCCCGCGCGGAACTGGCAGACGCGAAGGAGTTTCTGTACCGCGAAGTGCAACTGGCCCTGCGCACGATCGTCAGCACGCAAACGCTGGACGAACTGTTGGCCGACAAGAACTCGCTGAACCGGCAAATTCTTGAGATCGTGGCCGCGAAAGCCTTGGTTTACGGTATCGAAGTCAAATCGGTCGGTGCGCGCGACATCGTCCTGCCCGGCGACATGAAAGCGATTTTGACCCAGGTCGTCGAAGCGCAAAAAATGGCCGAAGCGAACCTGATCAAGCGCCAGGAAGAAACCCAGGCGACCCGGTCGTTGCACAATACCGCGAAGGTGATGGAAGGTAATCCGATTTTGTTGCGATTGAAGGAGCTGGAGTCGCTCGAAAAAATCACCGCGCGGATTAATACGTTGAATGTTTATGGCGGATTGGATAGTGTGATGAATGGAATGGTGAAACTGATAGATAAAACGAATCCGGTTTAGTGTAGCCATATCAAACAATGCAGCAAAGCTAAACGGCAATACGGACTAATCTAAGGAATCCTGAGGTTCGCACGGAATGTCTACAGGCTCTACAGCGCAATCCCGATGACATGTTACCGGCACGTTTATTTTCCTGGACCAAATCAGGGGCTAGCCTCGCTTGACGCTATTATCGTTACGCGTTACTATCGCCCAACATGATCGTTTCATTCAAATGCAAAGATACGGAGGCTCTCGCAGACGGCAGCCGAGTTCTACGCTTCGCAAACTTTGAAAGAGTTGCTTTGCGTAAACTTAGGCAATTGCAAATCGCCGAAAATATTGAGGACTTAAGAGCTCCCCCCGGAAATCATCTGGAGTCGTTGATAGGAGATCGAAAAGGGCAGCATAGCATTAGAATAAACGATCAGTTTCGCATCTGCTTTCGCTGGACGCCTGCCGGCGCGGCGGATGTGGAAATTGTTGATTATCATTAGGAGGCCCGCATGACACGCCTTGATCCCATTACACCCGGTGAGTTGCTTCTTGAAGAATTTCTGAAACCGATGGAAATTTCGCAGTATCGTCTGGCTAAAGAAATTGGCGTTCCTGCGCAAAGAATTGGCGAGATTGTAAGCGGAAAGCGCCGCATAACAGCGGATACCGACCTTAGGCTTTGCCGTTTCTTCGGTCTATCCCGCGGTTATTGGCTGCGCGCCCAAGCCGAGCATGACACTGAAGTCGCTGAAGAGGCACTCGCCGATACGCTCGCCAAGATCCGGCCCTGGCGGGACCAATCACACCATTGTGCATAGCGAAACTCCATCCTTCGTTGAATAGGGCTGAGCCCGGTGGGCAAACAGCTTCATCGTTTGCCCACCATTTGCAGCAAAGCCCGGTGGGCAGAAAAACGCTGCCCACCCTTGGACTGCATACCAGACAATAACAAGGTGCAAGAGAACTTTATCATGAGACATTACATAGATCTGTCAGAACAAGCATTATTACAAATAATAATAAATGGATTAGAGGCATTTGTAGTTATCCATAATGGCCATAAAAGATCAGGCATCGAAATGCACGGACACTTCTTTGGCAGCACAGAAAGTACCGCCTCTACAATAAGACACAAAATTGATTTTTTTTCAGCGGATACATCTGCCGTTATGATGCCTGGGCATTGCATTTCTGATAACGATAATAGAGTCATGAAAAGCGAAATCGCAAAGTCTTTTAGCAAAAATAACAGATATAATTTACTAGGCTCTCTGCATACCCATCCGTATACTAACTTTGAATTAAGAAGCATGAATAATGTAAATCAACTTATATTTATGCGGAATACAGCATGCAATTTTTCGGATGAAGATATAAATTCATTTTTACAGAAAATCAATATATTCAACACACCTTATATTATTGAAGGGATTTTTGCAATTAACGATAGACCTAGGCAAAGCATTGAAGGTGATGGCAAGATTAAAGACAATATTTTTGAATTCTCACTTGGAAACTTGAAATGCTTCATAAACATTCAAGCATTTTCTCTTGATAAAAATAAAAACTTGGCTGAAGTGCCAACCATTTTGAAATGCGAATACCTAGAAAAATTTCACTATATAGCTAGCTCTTTTGATTTTGGACGCATCAAGATAAAAGAAAATAAAAAACGCATCTTTGAATACAAACCAACATAGCCAGGGTGCGCACCGAGCCCCTTTACGATGCCAAATTGCGACGATAACCTTGGCAAACGAGATAGATGGTTCACCGGAATTCGTTAAAACGGCCCGACTTGGAAATGGTGCGCGGTGTGCACCCTATAAGGCTACTCGCTGAATCAAGAGTTAAGCATGGTCAGTAGGAAGCCCAAGAACGCAACCATGCAAGCGCTGGCCCACCAAGCGGCATGCCGCTGCAGCTTGAACCAGAAGGCCAAGGGAAACAGCCCAAGGGCGATATACGTGCATCCGCCCAAAACTGCCGGACGACCTTCGAGAAATATATCGGCTCCACCCAGCTTGGATGTGTGCCCCGAGTAGGTTCCGCTGAGGATGGACCAGAGCCCAAGCCCAATCAGAACAACACTGATAAGCGATGCCAAGACACGGGCAACTCGCATGTCTCGGCGATTATCGATTTCTGCTTCGGGCTCCATAACTATTCCTCTTAACGACTAACTACGACTGCGGCACGCTCACAGCTTGCCTTTAATTTTCCGATATTGCCCGTTGAACGAAACATTGTCTCGTTCCCGCGGGCTCCGTGGGAATGCCGTTAAGACGCGCAGCGTCACGTCCCGCAGAGCCAAGCCCATCCTTTCGGGCTTTTGTGAACTTCAAGCCCCTATTAAAAGTCCGATGAACACATTGTTGCGGCCTATGCCCTATTCCCGATCATTTTCCATAATTCTTCGCCAAATAAGCCACGATCGGCTCCACGTCTTCCGGTTTGATCGGGGCGCCCATGACCTTGATCATTTTATCGACAGCCTTTTGCCATCCTGATTTATCCAGTAAGCCCCCATTCATCTGGATATAATCGAGACTGTGGCACATCATGCAATTAACCGTTACCAGCGTTTTCCCCTGCCCCTCTTTCAATTGAATGCGGCTTTCATCGGCAAGCGCGGCTGATGCTATCAATAAGAGGTTTACGAACAGAAATCCTGTTTTCATGGTCGCCTCCCGTCAAATGACTTGCAGATCGATTGTCTGCACCAGATTGTGGTGATAACCCGCAGGATTTGGAATCAGCTGAAGGGGCTCCGTCACGCCGCTACGGTTCGTCGCCTTGACCATCAGGCGATAGCTTCCTTTTTTGTGCGGCTTGAAGCGGAAATGCCATTGTCTCCAGGAAAAGCGGCCGTAGTCATCCCCGATCACGGCCTCCCGCCACGACTTTCCTTCGTCGATGGATACCTCAACCTGCTGAATCCCATAGCCGCCATCCCAGGCGATCCCTTTTAGATCAATCGATTGACTCAGTCTGAAGCGTTGTCCGCTCTCGATATTCGTGATCAATGAATTGACCATCATTTCGGTTATCGGCGTATTCATCTGATTTTCCTGCGACAGGAATCTTTCCTGCATCGGAAACGCTTCCTTCGGCAGGCGATAGGCGGTTTTTATCCAATAGCCTTCGAAGGGTTTGGCGATCGCGTCGATCGAAGTCAGATGCTTGACCCAGTAAGTCGCCGTCCACCCCGGCACGACCAGGCGGACCGGGAAACCATTCCAATGAGGCAAGGGTTCTCCGTTCATCTCGAACGCAATCAGGGTGTTTTCATCAAGCGCTTTCGCTATCGGCAGGCTTTTGGCGAAATCCGGCGTCTGGGCGATCATTCCCGAATCCGCCGCATCGAAGACGACCTCCACGGTGTCTTTTTTGAGCCCGGCCTGGTTCAGAACCTCCTTGAGCCTGACGCCTTTCCAGCGTGCATTGCCCATTGCGCCATACCCCCACTGAATGCCGTGAACATGGGGCCGAACCATGCCGCGGCGATTTCCGGCGCATTGACAAACGGCGGCGATTTCGACCGATTCAAATCGGCTTTTGAGTTCCTCGAGCGTGAATTCGAGCGGTTTTTCGACCGATTCACCGCCGATCCGCAGCTTCCAATCCTGCACATTCACTTTCGGGATATTGGCCAGATGGTAGCGGACGAAGAAGGCGTCATTCGGCGTGAACGGCGTGTTGAAGTAAGTAACCGGCGTTTCGAAATTTGGCGGCCGAAAGGATCTTTTGATCAGCGCCTGCTTGCCGGGCAAGGCCCCCATAACCTCCGCCGGCAATTCGGGCAAGCCTTGCGAGGCGGTGCCGGATAGAGCGATGCGTGGAATTAAAGCGCCGCCGGCGCAGGCGGTAACTCCACCCGCAATGCGTTTGAGAAAGTCTCGTCTAGTGATCATAACATTCCCCTTATTGGCCCGGCTTGAAATGCCAGTTGCCTTGCCGCTATGCGGTTCTTACAGCTTAATATCAGTCACAACAGGATTGCCAAAGGTTTTATCCGCTTTTTTGGCTCCGCAACCCCTGTCCTTAATCTTTCCATCCGGATATAAGTCGACCTCAAAGGGTGGCGCTATGCTCCTTGGGCAGCTATCATCGTCTGGATGGGCATCCGGGATTTCGTCGAGAACTTCATGGTAAACGCTGGCAAAATGACTGTAATCCTGAGGAGTGGCGTCGTTTTTAATGGCTAGCACTCCCGGGCAATGGTAGGTTACGTTGTATACGACTGTGAAGTTCTGTTTCGGTTTCAGAATGATGGCGCCTTTTTTGAGCGTGCGGGCCGCATCCAAGACTATCGCAGCCGCTGCACAATTCTCTCCGTCGTCATCCACTCCATTCACATTCAGACGCACCAGGCCGGTGGCTATACCATCGCCTAAATCCGGAGTCGTGATGATTTCATTGTAAGGGCTACGGCTCTGGATTGTCACATTGACCGTTTTGGTGACGGCGCCAGTCCCCTTTACCGTTGCAGGCGCGGAGATTTTGACCACGGCAAGGTCGGCGACAGCTTGAATCAACCCAAAACCGGTGACGTAATCAAAGCCGGTGTCAAAGCCGCGAGTGCCCGGATCATTCATGTCGAGCGCACCGGCTTTCATCCATGCGTAGGTTTCGTCGGGCGTTAAGGTCGGATCCAGAGCCTTCAGCAGCGCGGCAACGCCGGTGGCATGCGCAGTTGAGGCAGAGGTGCCGAAGAAGTTAGGGGCGCTGCCTTCGTCCTTCGTATCAACTCCGAAAAAAGAGGTATCGACTCCATCCGGCGCCGCGACAGCGGGTTGGTCGCGAATCTCCGGTTCAACAAGACGACTTCCAGCCGTGTCAAAAAGAATGGGGGTGCCTCCGGCCGAAGAATAGCGCTCGATCAGCGGTTTTTTTACTCCGAACGTTGGGGTTTTCCGGTAGTCTACAGCGCCGACGCTGAGCCCTCCCCGTGAGTTGCTGTGTCCGAAGATGGTAGCACTATTGGTTTTGAATTGAGCGAATTTGGAGCCTATTCCAAAATTAACCATCTTCATTTTCCCCGGTTTAGGCCCGGACAAATGCGTTAGCCATATACCGACAGTGGCTTTTGGCCCGCTATTGATGATGCCTAACGCTTCGATAGGATCTCCATGCAAGTTGTCGTCATTGCTCCAAAAAAGAGGAGATTTGCAGGCTGGATACGTCACAATGATGTCCATATCGCTTGCCGAGCCTGGTGCTCCGCTGACCGAAAAGAATGGCTGGTCCCATTGAAAGTCCAAGATCAACTCCGCGCCTGACGGAATGGTGATCTTCTGACAGGTATTGACACCGCTACCCGGATTAAAATCGTGCATCTCCGAGCCATCGAAAAACTTTCCACTGGGACGGAATTCCGACTCGTACGCATTGCGATCCGCATTAAAGGCGGCACTGAAATAGGCCACGCCCATTGCTTTGACGACATCGACCGCCTGCGCGACGATACCGTCCTGGTAGAACGGCTCATCTAAGTAGACGATATCGTCAGTGATCACTTTCGCCCCCGCGTTGGCTAAGGCAATAATGCCTTTGGCAAAACCCGGCTGACTTTCGGGGCCGAAGGCGGTATGAAAAAACAAGCCGGCGCCCGGCGCGACATCATGGATCACCTCCATCAAGGCGCGCCCTTCATCAGTACCGTCCCTGTCTGCGGTTACGCACAGGTTGCTCCCGTTGCTGTCGGTCAAGTCACTCAATACTACGACGTTTGCAGGCAGTTCTCCGCTCGCAACACCCGCCGAAGCGCCGCCGAGACAGTTATAGCTGTCAGACAAGACACCCACGGTGACGCCGGTGCCGTCAACATCGAACGCTGAACGGGCGAGATTCGTCCGCATCGCAGCGTCCCCCTGGCTGGTCACGGCGCCGGCATTCGTAAGGGCATAGGCTGGGCGAGCGAACTGTAGGGAGGAAAGCTCTTTCAGAGCCGGAATAGCCGAAATCGGTAGGAGGCCCGAAAACATGTGACCGAACACCGTGACCTTTTGTACGCCAAGGTTGTGCAGATCGGAGGCGAGCGCCTCGGGATCACCCGATGCGGCGGCGTGGATAAACAATGATCCTGCAGCGGTACGCACCAATGGGTTGCGCGATTTAAAGGCCTTGGCGGAAGCCCCCTTAACACTTGCCTGCTGGAGATAAGCCTGATATTCGGAGTGCAAGACCCAAAGGTCTCCCCCGATCTTAGCTAAGACTTGTTTCGAGGGCAATTTGCCGGACAGCGAGTTCTGCAATCCCGCTAACTCAGTCAATCCAAGACTGCCTCCTGCGGCCCGAGCTTGAAAGGTTGTGACCGCTAAAATTATAAGCAACAAGCTCTTTACTATATTATTCATGATGCCACACGCATTGCTAGGGTTGGCTTGTAGCCATACTTGCCTGGCTAAATTTACTACTTGTTTTTCATTTTTTGATCATTGTTATTTGGCAAATAACGCTTATTGATTCGTTAACTGTTTGAGATCTGCCATGGCATACCAATAAGCAACCGCCTCAGATCATTGGGCAAGCTTATTTTCTTATTATTTGTTTAACGCTAACATTAGTAGTAATACCTAAGGAGACTCTGAATAAAATTCGTGAGGCAGGTTTGCCGCATTCAAATTGAGGGATGATTCGGATGAAACAAGTCAGCTTTGCAGCATTGGCCTATGGAGCCAAATTACCGGGAAAACTTTCTGTCGGAAATGGAATGGGTGATTTCTTGGAAGAGACTGTTTTTTCTTGTTCCCACGGACTCTCACACGCCGCGGGGAGACGGGAAACCGTTAACCGTAAGTCGAAAAAAAAGGCATCCGAAGATGCCTTTTTTTCAGCCCGCTTAATCGTAGCTGTAATGCTTGCGCAATGGCTTGACGACTTCCCAATGGCTGTTCAGGCCTTCCGGGAAAACCACCAGGTCGCCCGGCAGGATGCGCACCGGTTCGCCGCCTTCCGGCGTGACCAGAATTTCGCCTTCCAGAATATACGCGGTTTCGGTCTCGTCGAAGTCGATCGGGAACTGGGAGACTTCTTTTTCCCAAATCGCCCAATCCGCTACGCCCAGTTCTTGCAGGCGTTCTTCGCTCGGGTTATGTTCAATCGTGATTTGCGGCATGTGTATCCTAAATTAAAAAGATTTATCGGAAGCCAATTTTAGCATTTTTCTCACGCTCTCGTTCCCGAGGGCTCCGTGGGAATGCCGTTCGGACGCGCCGCGTCACGTCCCGCAGCGCGGGTTGGCTAGATTCTCACGCGGCGCATCGGAACCCGAAACTACTTTTTCGCCAACAACTTTCCAGCGGCATCCGGCTTATTCGCGCTATACAAGGAATAAGCATTGAACACCATCTGATGCGCCCGCCCAAGCTTTTCCTTGGTAAAGTCGATCGCGAATTTCTCCGTCAATTGCTTGCCGTCCCAGGTATAGCCTTTCAAAAACTGCTCGTTGTCCGCGCCTTTCTTGTCCCAGTTCGCCAAGAGCGATGAGGTAAAGTACACGCGCTTGCCGTCCCAGCTCGACGACACCATGTTCACCTGCGCGCCGATCTTTTGCTCGAAAACCTGTTTCGGCTTGAGCGGATCGCTGATGTCGAACGCGCGCGTCTTGCCGTCCATGAAGGTGTTGACCCAGAGCGTCTTGTCGTCGCTCGAAATCGAAATGTCGACCGGCAGCGGCACCTTGGCCGGATCGCCGACGTCGGCGACTTCCTTCGCCTGCCATTCGCCCTTGTCGTCCTCGAAGATCAGCCAGATCTTGGAAGTCAGCGCGGTGCTGGTGAAGCAGTAGTTGTGATTCTCGCCCCAGGCGCAGCGGATTTCGAGCGGCGCGCCCGGCACGTCGAAGATTTTCTTCGGCTGCTTGCTGTGCAGGTTCCATTGCACGACCGTATTGCCGAAGCGTTTCATCGCTTCCGGATCGTTCAGCATCTTGCCGAAATCCATCATGTAATTCGACCAGCCGGTAAACGACGAGGTCAGCATCAGGTTGCGCCGCGGCAGCACGCGCAGGTCGTAGCCGTAGCCGTCCGCGTATTTGCCGGTCTTGACCGCGGCTTGAAGATCGCTGTCGGTCGGCGTCCAGTGCGTGGTGACGTAATCGCCGTCATTGGTGTACTCGACGATGCCGGTGCGGCCGCCGTGGTCCTTGTTGTTCGACAGGCCGGTAATGATCATCCGGCCCGGCAGCGCATAGGTGGTATGGGGGCCGACCACGCCGCCGCTCTTGGCGACGAAATCGGTGATCGTCTTGACCAGCTTCGGCTTGGCAGGGTCCGTGTGCACGTCAAAGATGAACATCTTGCTGGTGTCGAGCGATGCGGCCCATAAAAACTGGCGGTCATCGGTAAAGCCGGAGTGATGCGCCTCGTTGCGGCCGCCGACCGACAGCGTGCTGACGACCTTGCCGTAATTCGGCGATTTCGGATTCACATCGACCGTGACCAATTTGTCCTGTTCGTCGCCGACGCCTTCCGCGCCCAATGTCCAGACATAGATGAAATCTTCCTGGCCGACGATCTTGGCCATGTACGGCGACTGGCAGGTTTCATCGGCAATGACGCCTTGACTGCCAAGACCCGCCAGGGCAAGGGTGGATGCCGCAAAGGCGCAAGCCCGAACCAGGGCGCGCAGCGGGTGTTTATGCTTTTTCATGACTGGCCTCTTTTGTATTTATTATGAATGGCTTTCGGCGGTAGTCGGATCGATGATCGTCTTGACCTCGGAAATCCGATTCGCCGGAAAGCCGCCTTTCTCGGCATGTTCCTTGATGCTGGCCTCGTCGGGTGCGATATACACGCAATAGACCTTGTCGCCGGTTACATAGCTTTGCAGCCACTGGATTTTTGGCCCCATCGCCTGCAGCACGCTGCACGACTTTTGCGAGATGCCTTGCAGTTGCTCGACCGTTAAGGCGCCGGCGTTCGGAATGTCGCGTTCGATGATGTATTTTGGCATTGCAATTCTCCTCTTGGTTGGGGATGACCGGCTGTTTGACGCCGGGAAGATCAGGTCTTGAAATAATCGCCGAGCAAATCGTTGCAGCACTGCTTCAGCGGCTCGGATGACTGTTCAATTTTCATGCGCAATAAAGCGCCCTGCCAGGCATTGACCAACAGATCGGCCATCGCTTCGGCTGGTTTATCGGTTCTGACCGTGCCCTGCCGCTGCGCGGTCAACAGCCCTTGCATCAACAAATCACGGTAGCGGCGCACGGCCTCTTGCAGCGACGCCCGGCACAGGTCGCTGGTGTCGCCGACCTCGCCCATCAGATTGCCGAGCAGGCAGCCGCCTTGGAAATTACCTTGCTCAAGCGCGGCGATCAGTTCGTCGAAATAACGCTTGATCGCGGCCAGCGCATCGCCATCCTGGTTTTGCAAATGGCCGTCCAGCTGCCGGATGAACGGCTCGATGTAGTGTTGGATCACTTCGGCCGCGAAACGCTCCTTGCTGCCGAAATAATTGTAAAAAGACCCCTTCGGAATCTGCACCGCATCGAGAATCTCCTTCAGCCCGGTGCCGTGATACCCCTGCTGCATCAGCAAGGCCACACCCTGGCTTAGCAGATTCTCGCGGTTGAACTGCTTTTGCGATTTAGTGCCCATGTGAAAAATAATACGACCGGTCGTCTTAGGTTGTCAAGAAAAAACGCGCCGCGCAAGGCTTGGCCTTCCCTGCGCCTTTCCCCACTCCCCCGCTTCGCATTACAATACCCTCAACTTAATTCACGACATCAAGCCTTTATGGAAAAAATCAAAGTTCTGTTCGTCTGCATGGGCAGTATACGAGCATGAAAAAAACATCTTATAAGTCAATGTGTTGCGTCATTCCCCAAAATGCCCCCAAAATTACTCCAAAATATTCATTCTATTTGATAGCTATTTCAAGCCATTCCGCACCTCTGGAATCATGATATAGGTCAGTCATTTTTGAGGATTTGTGACCAAGTAGACGCTGCGTATCTAAGCCTTGGTCACGATATAACCGCTCAGCAAGTGAGCGCTGTTCATGAAATGTCGGCGGAGATCCATCCCACGTCAGTCTTGATTTCACACGCGCTTTCTTGAATCCTTTACTCACTGTATTAAGATGAACAGGATCACCAATTTCTTGATTTACTCCGCGTCGGGTGTGATGAACAAGGTACTGAGAAAGGGCATGCTTTCGGCACCTTGTGACGACATCTCCCAAGCTAGCATCAATACATTCCAAACGAAGAGCTAATGGTATTTTGATCAGCGTTCGTGTCTTTTGTTGGGGCACATGTAAGAAGTCGCCATCTATGAACGCATAAGGTTTGATCGAGTATGGCTTTTTCTGAATGAATGCCGAAAATGCTGGCTCCCAGTCAGAACCGCGTTTGAAGCGTGCAAGAGCAATATCCTCCAGGCGTTGCCCTGTAATAATCGCCAGCAGCATGGAATTTTGCACCCAGGGTTGAAGTGATTCTGCGGAATCAAAAATAGTTTGCCAAGTTTCGAACGTCAACCTAGCGCGTTTCACGCGTACGGCTTTATTCTTTGTCATAGTTGCGGGGTTGGAATCTAATTCTCCGGCTTGTATTGCTTCCGCAAAAACATCGATTAGTGTGGAGCGTAATGACTGCGCCATACGCTCTTTGCCAGCGGCGCGATACGCATCCAAATTAGTTACAATTTCCTTAACTGTGATTCCCTTTATTCCTTTATTGCCGAAAATCTCGCCTAAACGTTTGACTAGATGGATTCGCGTTCGGTAAGTGTTTGGTTTAATCTCTCCAGACTGCAAACGGTCGTTGGTGATTTTCAGGTATTCATCGACCCATTTATTGAAGGGTATACCCGCGGATTTGATGCGAGGCTGCTCAGCCATGATGTTATCTGGCGTGATTTGCGCTAGTTGTGCATAAATTGCCGCATTGAGTTGTTTTGCGCGATTTTTAGCTGTTTCTTCGTCTGCGCCGAGTCCCCAGAACTTTCCATTTCGAGGGTCCTTGTACTGGAAAGATAGATTTCCTGTTCGCTTGTCTACTTTGCGGTAGAGGTTTGGTATCTTGTTTAAATCTCGATTCGTTGACGATCTGCGACGAGGCGCCATAATCTTAATACCTATTTACTCAAAATAGCTAAAACCAATGGGTCCACAGGCGATATACCTGTATCAACATTGCTTGGGATTTCAATGGATTTTTGTGGTTTCTGGAAGATAGCATCTCTTTGCACCAGCCAATCTCTACCTACTTTCTGGGCGGGGGGCTTGATATAGCCATTTCTCGCCCAGGTGCGCAAGGTATTGGGTGTATAGCGCCCTCCGAATTTTATTGCGTTCCACTGTTCTAGGGGTACTAGCACGGTCATATTGTCACTCAAAGTTGCAAAGGTTTCAGCTCAATTGTTAATTTTTTCCTAGGTTTTTTTAGCGTCGTCTAGATTTTGATCAAGATGTGTAGCCATAGCCTCGGTACCAACGAAGCCATGGCGTACATTTGACTGCTAACCCGTTAAGGAATATGTGCCGTAATGAATTCTGCCATCAAAGCGAAATAAGTAGAGACTTTCATGAAAAGGACTTCACTCAATATTTACAAATACAGCACACATTCTGCTGCAGTTCATTATTAATCAGTTTGGCGCTTCGACAATGGCCACATCGCACCAGCTTTAAAATCCCACACTCTGACCATTTTGCAATCATCCAAGAATCAGAAAAATCGAAAATTGGTCTGACTTTATAAACAGTCAAGATATATGTCTCGTATCGGCGATATGCGTTAATACATCGCTGAATAAAGTCATCATGGATTTCAATACGAAAATAAAAAACAAATACAGTGGCTTGCTTCGTTCTTGTAAAACTCTTATAGATAAAATTCGAGTTGAACTTTAACGGTCCTCTCGGTGGGGATCGTTTGTGCATATCGACAAATGCTTTGCGTAGAATCTTAGGCGACAATCCTGTCTCATCAGAGATGATGTTAATTCTTGCCTCAAGCGACAAAAGCTCAATAGCGGTAGCATATCGCTCAATGATATTCAGACTCATAGACCCCTTCCATGTCTATACTACCGATGACATTCAAAAATACGTCGATCTCATCTCCTTGTAAGGCAGCCAGTTTCGATGCGAACTCGGTAGTAAATCGTGGTTCAAAACAAATAACGCCAGAAGACGAAATTCGACGAATTTGTTCAATATCCATATTCGCAAGGGACTCAATCATTCCAGACCCCAACCCAAAAATAATATGAGCAGCAGATGGATCACGGCGTGATAACTCCCTGGCCTTAATAAGTAAATCACAAGTGATATCCGATATGTCGCCAAATGTTTTGCTGTCCCGAGCTACAACCCTGTCCAAATATTGGAAGGACTTTAAAAGCGCTTCTTCGTAAGCCAAATGATGGTCATCTGACAAATTCATCAAATGAACCCTGCTTTTTATGGTTTCGCTCCCAAACTCAAGAACCAGCGGGAACAAAAAATCTTGAAAGAAAACTACTGTTACTTTAGCGATTGAATCGAAATCTACTCGACAAATCTGATCAGAAGTCAACAATCGTTCAGTAACGACCCGGGAAAGATCAGATCCTTCCGAATTAAGCATTTTTCGTCTATATAACTTCTTTAACAAAATCACAACGCCTCCGAATGAAACGTATATTTTGAAAATATATCGTTAGCGTTTTTCTTGTTAACGTTCAGGTTAGGCGTTTTCCATTTTTGACGCCCACTTGAATCAGTAATTGAGTCGCATAGTGGACAAAGTTTATAAAGCTCTGGGTAATCTCGAATGGAAACATATGACGAATTGCATCGGGCGCAGCTAATTCCACCTATGTAAGCCATGGCAATCTGCTGTCCAATGTGCCAAGCCCGATTGATATTTAGTATCTTAGGATTGCCCCCAATAATTTGCTCATAGAGCATATAGGAAGCAAGGAAGATTTCGCCTTTTGTTGCATGTTTTGCGGTTTCGTTTTCGGTATTTTTTTTGGGGTCGAGGCTGTTAGTTTCCTTGTTCCCGACTTTGCCGATAGACGAAATATCTTGTTTCTCGCCATTGATCGCCTTTTGGGAAATCGTTTGAAAAACATTGAAATAAATTGAAGCATGTAGGCAATTTTGCGGCGCTTTGACTATCCAGTCAGGATCATAGGGCAATAGACCGGCTGAGGGCCCTTGTCCATGGATCTCTTTATGGAATTGAAGAGCGGATGCTTTTGATATCTGGCAAACAGCTCTCACAATCGAAGGTCGCCCCCCTTTTTCAATGATGCCTTTTGCCAGATCTAATTTGCGTTTTAGACCTAAAATGTCTGTCTCTTTGGGTGTAAGCCGCAAGTGAGATTCCGTTATCACTTAGCCCCCTTTAAGCCTGTGCGAGCGACGCAATTGGTAATAAGGCTGCGGCTATACTTGATGTAATACCGTGCGGCGCTGGCATGACGGACGGCATTCTAAAGACAGCCCTGCCGCATTCAGACAGGCTTTTGATTTCTTCCAGCGTCATGCTGGCAATTTTCTCGATTTCTATGTCATTAAGATTAAACCTCCAAATAGCCTCCATGGGATTATGCCGGGCGCATTCCCTGGCCAGCATCAAAAATTGGAAGTTAATAGCTTTTAAATCATCGTTAACAAGATTCATAATTTTAATCACATCTCCATATTATTTTTTTGGGTGAATTTTGGCTGAGGCATTAAAAATGCCATAGCGCGAAAAATCACCCAAAAGGGCAATAACCCGCGCAAGCCATGATGCGCAAGGTATGTAGGGTCACACATCCCAAATGCTAGTCACTCCAAAAATTATGTAATCAAAAAACCTTGTTGACGAAATATGTAAATATTGATCTACACAGGCGCCGCTCCAATTCAAGAACCGATTGTGGTCAATTCGTCCTCTCTACACCCTCCAGAGATATCACGCATTTAGGGTCAACGAACGCTCAAAAATCGAAAGAGGCCGAAAAACAGCGTCTTTTGTGCCGATGGAAAAAAGCTGTTTCTCGTAAGATTTTTTCAACGTTAACCGGAAGAAAAATTGATGAGAAAACAATTAATAACCTGTGCTCTTGCTCTTTGTATGGCTTTGGCCAACCCGTCCCAGGCCGGAGAAATAAATGCAAAGTCTGATAACGATCAAGCACTAAAAGCGTTCAAAACCTACACTTCAAGGTCTTTTCCACCAGAACTGTTGAGCGTCAAATTGGTTCACAAGGGAGACAAACGTGCGTAGTTTTTATGGTTCGCACGCTATCTTGACGCTGGTCTTGATCGCGGTTTTTGTAACAGATGGGATAAAAGATGCTTTTCTAGTCTTAGTGCTGGCGATACTGGAAATAAGCCTCTCGGTTGATAACGCCGTCGTGAATGCCGGTGTGCTAAAAAACATGGAACCGATATGGCAGAAGCGTTTCCTTACATGGGGCATGTTGATTGCCGTATTTGGCATGCGCCTGGTTTTTCCAGTCATGGTGGTGTCATTTGCAACAGGATTAAGTTCTCATGATGTGATTTTGCTGGTGATAAATTCACCCGAGCAGTACACGCACCACTTACATCAGGCTCATCCGATGATCGCGTCGCTCGGCGGTATGTTTCTGTTGATGGTCGGATTGTCCTTCATGTTTGACGAGACGCGTGATGTCTTATGGATCGGGGCCATCGAAAAACGTCTTCAATCGCTGGGCAAAATCGATGCAGTAAACACGACAATCTCGCTCGCTTGCCTATTGATCATTAGCGCCACAGTACCTTCTGAAATCAAGGCATCGGTTTTGATCGGTGGTATTTGGGGTATATTTCTTTACGGATTCGTGAGCAGTTTGGACAGTCTGTTTGCGGTTTCCGAAGATCAAATGTCAATCACGCAAACCGCCAAACGAGGTGGACTCATTGCGTTTTTGTATCTTGAATTGCTCGACGCCTCATTTTCCTTCGATGGTGTCATTGGGGCTTTCGCAATATCTCAAGAAATCCAAATCATCACGCTTGGCTTGGGGATTGGAGCTCTATACGTTAGATCACTGACCATTTACCTGGTCAAAAAAGGCGTACTCGATCAATACATCTACCTCGAACACGGCGCCCATTACGCCATTCTCGCATTGGCAATGCTCATGCTGGCCAGCATCGTTCATGAGATACCAGAAGTGATAACAGGAGTTACCGGCGCCGTCTTGATTGGCCTATCTCTCTGGTCCTCAAATTCATACAACAAACAACAGGCATTGCTTGTTGCTCCGGAATCGCTCAAGCAGCGTTATCCCAACCTTCACAACATTTCTTAACCAACTCATAGGGGTAAAAAATGGCTTTAAGTTTGACCAAAGGCGGTAATATCAATCTGTCAAAAACGGACTCTTCATTAAAAAACATCATCGTCGGCCTTGGCTGGGATGTTAGAGAGAGTGACCAGGAAACCTTTGATTTAGATGCCTCCATTCTAATGGTGGGATCCAGCGAGAAGGCTAAAAATGAGAAAGATCTCATTTTTTATAACAACAAGAAGTCACTTTGCGGTTCGGTGAATCATGCGGGTGATAACAGAACAGGTTCTGGGGATGGCGACGATGAGTCCATTCATGTCTTCCTGGATAAAGTGCCAGCTGAAATTCAAAAACTGATTATCTTCGTATCCATTCACGATGCCGACAAACTCAAACAAAACTTTGGCCAAGTCCTCAATGCATTTGTTCGACTGGTCAATAAAGATACCCATGAAGAAGTTACACGTTACGACCTTAGTGAAGAGGGAGATACGGCAACTTACACATCAATGATTTTTGGGGAAATCTACCGCTATCAGGGTGACTGGAAATTTAAAGCGGTTGGTCGCGGGGTTGAAGGCGGCCTTTCTGAATTCGCACGCATACATGGGTTGGACGCATGATTTCTTTAACCCCACTGAAAATGTTGGTTTTATTGTTTTCTTGTGTCCTCTCTGGTGCTTTGGGCGGCTACTACGCCGCCTCTTTTTCACCAGTGCCGGCGCAAATCGCAATAGTCGACGTGCAAGCCTTAGTCAAGAAAGCCGTAGAGAAAAACCAGGCCCAAACCGAAGACGATGCCAAAGCTCTTATGACGAAAGTTAAATCATCGACTGAAGAGTTAATCCAACGCGGCGTGGTCATTCTCGACGCACAGTCAGTGCTGACTGCTCCAGAGGAAGCTTATGTCAACATTGAATAGTGACGAACCGTTAACGCTGAATGTCTTTATCGAACGAACAAAGACATTCGGTCATATTTTAGTCAACCACCTTAAGTCGCATTTGATTACTTGGTTATTGTTGATTTCATTGTATGCAGTAATACACGCCAACTACCGTTTGGCTATCAATCAAACGCCTAGCCTGCCTTACACGCTATTCCTGATTTGTCTTGATAAAAATGTCGAAACCGGGGGCTTTATAGCATTCAAATGGCACAACGGCGATCCCTATCCAGATGGATATATCTTCACTAAACGCCTGCTCGCTGGTCCAGGCAACATTGTTACTAAGAAAGGCCGGGATTTCACCGTGGGCGACCGGACGCTTGTCGGTAAAGAAGTAGGTCTTAGCCTCAAGAAATTATTTCCAAATGATGAGTTGCATGATGGGAAAAATACGATCCAATTGGGTAAATACTTCGTGGCCGGTGATCATGAATACAGCCTCGATTCTCGTTATAACCTTCTTGGACTGGTAGATGAAAAAGATGTCATTGGTCGCGCGTACCCAATTTTCTAGTTGCTTCCTGGCAGCATTGGTGCTGCACCTGTCGTCTTCTTCCGTTATGGCGGGAGAAGACGATTTTTTTCTAAAGGAAATCCTTAAACAACAGCAGCCCAATATGAATCGACAATTGCCCGATTGGTTGAAAACCAAACCCATGCATTTAAGTCCGCCTTTAGAAAAGCTTTTTAATGAAGGCAATCGGATCGCAAATCCAGGTTCTGATAACGATATTGACATGGGTAAGCGGTCATTTGCTCAGGCTGTGCAAGGACGCTGGATTTTCGTTTCGTTCGGCATGCCGATGCATGAAATGAAAGCCGCGGCTGAAGAAGCAGCGTCCACCAAGTCGATACTGGTTTTTCGAGGAGTTGAGAAAGACCAAAACACGGGGTCAGTCACCAAAAAGCTTTTGCCGATTGTGCAGAAATTAAAGCCAGTCCCAGGTGCTGTCATCGATCCAACATTGTTTACGAGATTCAATGTTACAGCAGTACCAACAATAGTCGAGACCGATGCAGAAGGAAAAACACGTAGTGCTCGTGGCTTACCGGGATTCGATTGGTTAAGCAAGCAAGAACCTGGAGATCATGGCCAAAAGGGACCAATTTACGGCATTTTAGAGCCTGACATGATTGAAGAAATACAGCGCAGGGCGGCAAATGTCGATTGGGAAAAACAAAAAACCGAAGCCATCGCCAATTTCTGGAAGAAACAAGACGAATTTAATTTACGACCGGCCGAAAAGACCAGGGAAAGGACTATCGACATGACAATCGTTTCGACGCAGGATATTTTCCATCCTGACGGACGATTAATTATCAAAAAAGGCGACAGGATCAATCCGCAAGCAATGATGCCAATGCGGCACGCCTACATCATATTTGATGCCACCAGTAAAAAACAGGTTGCAATCGCCAAAAAAGCCGGCGACGAAATTCTCAAAAAGGGTAAGCCAGTCATTTACCTGTTTTCCAAAATCGACAAGGAGCGTGGCTGGAGCCATTACAACGAGACCGGCAATTTCGTGAACGGTCCTTTGTACAAGCTCAATAAAAGCATCGTCGACCGGTTCAAGTTAGAGGTATTGCCAACTGTAATTGAAGGTCAAGGCGATCACGTTGTTGCCAAGGAACTTGCAAGCGGTGAGGTTCATTAATGCGTCAGAAAATATTATTGACTCTATTTGGCTTGGTGCTCTCAGGCCATCTCCTGGCGCAAGAAACCATCAATACTTCCGATAGCAATACGATTTCAGCAGAGAAATTGTTATGCCCTGATGCCGATATTTGGGGAAAGAAAATGATGACCGGCATTTGTTGGAGTTGTTTGTTTCCCGTCAGGCTTTTGGGCATGACACTTTTCGACATGGATAACGATATACCGGATGGAGCGACGGATGAAAGCTTTTGCTTCTGTAGCGACGACAACGGTATTCCAAATATTGGCATGACGGCTAGCGCATGGCTGCCAGCAAGACTCATTGAAATCGTTAGAAAGCCTTACTGTTCTCCAGCCCTTGGCGGTATATCGTTCAACAACGGCGTAAGACTTTGGGGTGGGCATAAAGAGGTGGAAGGCGACGGAACAGATAAGACCTTTTACAACTATCACTATTGGGCTTATCCCTTGTACATGATCCTGGATCTGTTTGTTCAAAATAGCTGCAATGCGGGCGGTTTTAGAAGTATGGACATGATGTACATGTCTGAATTGGACCCGACATGGAATATTGATGAATTGGCTTTTTTCCTCAATCCCGAAGCAGTGGTGTTTGCTAATCCTCTGGCTGTAGCGGCCTGCACGGTCGACTGCACCGTAACGACTGCATCGCAGCCCATGACTTCTTTATGGTGGTGTGCTGGATGCTGGGGCAACTTATATCCGTTCGTAGGAAACATTGCATCCGATGCTTCGCCTCCTAGAGACACCAGTTTATTGTCGGCAAGGGTATTGGCCGCACTTCACAGGCGAGGATTAGCCCATAAAACTTATGGCAATGACGCTTTATGTAGCGGAACGATCTACCCCATGGTCCCAAAGCAACAATACAAGATGAGCATGTTGTTTCCGGTCACTGAAGCGGAAGCCGAAAAAATGCTGACTGAGAAGAAAGATGCAAATGGCAATACAGTTATTGGAGCAAACGGACAACCAGAAATGGTTGAAAAGGTCGTGCCCGGTGAAAACTGTTGCCACTACATTGGGGAATCCCCATTCAAATGGGGTGAGTGGCGAAACATACCGGGCACAGGTGAAGATTTTGTTTACCTGATTTGGCGCTATACCGATTGCTGCCTGAGTTACATTGAAAAATAGAAGCCATGGATAAAATCCAAAAACCGATGGCACACATACTGATTGTGTGCATATTTCATAATTCTATTGCAGCGTTTTATTTATTGACGCTAGCGACATTCTTTGTGCCATTTCCCGTGTTCGCAGATGCTTTTCTCGATCAGGCGGCTGAAGGCCAGGCATTGGGGGGCTCCCTCCTGTCAGGCTTTACTGTTCCAAATGTTAATGGCTCGACCGGTCAGATTACCCTGACAAATGGATTGGTTTCAGGCCAAACCATAGAACAAAACGAAATGTTCCAAGAGATCCAGCCGGGATCAATGGATACCGCAGCCGCAGCTTATGGAAATGCCGGCGCTCAAGGAAGCTATGTTAATAGCAGCATCGAAAGTTTAAGTACAGGCTCAACACAACATGCCGCTGCGTATCAAACGCTCATGGGCGCCAATACAGCAATGCCGAACATGCTGAACGATCCGATTTGGAAGCAATCGGATGACGTTTTGTCTCGAACCTCGCCCTTGATCGACGATATGTTCAGCGGCTGTGAAAAAACAACAAATTGGGGTGAAAAATCATGTTCGATTCACGTCGAGGACTTGAAACAATGTAAAAAATCTCTCAAGACAGAAAAGTGTTCTGTAACCCGATCCCTTGCTTATAGTCCTGTAATGGGATTCGGTTCAGGAGATGGAAACATAGAGAGCTGTGGTATAGGTTGTACCTTTCTCAATCTTGGGATAGTCGGCGATAACTATTGGCCAGGTAATTGCGACACATACACGCAATCCGTCTCGTTTAGAGTGTTAAGACCCGACAAAATCAAGCGAGTGACAATTTATCGCGTCAAATATGACGACGAGACCCGAATATGGATGAATGGTGCATTGATTTTTACCGGGCAATCGGGTTGGGGAGGCTGCGAACACGGGACCAGTTGGGATGAATATCCGGACTTGGATATAACATCAACATTCAAGCAAGCTGCGGCTGATACGTTAATTAGCTTCGTGCAACAAACCAGGGTCGATGGAAATGGAGAGGGTTACGCGAGAATAAAAGTAGAAGCGGAACCCGATATCGAAGAACAATTTATTGATAGTCCTGCTGGATGCCGCGAGAGATTGTTTAACGCATGGCCACTAGGTGGAACAGCACCTACCTTTGTATCATCCGGTTCGTTGAATGACCAGGCATCGACGGATTGGTGGCAGTGTTCCGATGCGACAAATGCAATGGTGGTTGGCCCCGTAACCATCACTCCGAACAATTACACGACATACGTTTCAAATAATACGGACATCTTGCCGGATGCTCCTGTCATGCCTCCCAACCCAATTTGTAATAGAGCGGAGACAAGAACGCCGGGAACGATATCTCTGGACTGTTACACAGACTACCAAGGTTACCAAGTTTGTCCGCAATACAATTACGACACTAACGAACATAACACCTGCGAATCTTTATCTTCCTGTGCTTACATCAAAGAAGAATGCGAGAAGGACGCAAACGGTAACGAGCTAATAGATCCAGTTACCGGGGCATGCAAAGACTTTATTGTCACTTATGACTGCGGAACTGACAGTGCCTCGACATGCGACACAACAAACAACGGTGAAAATACCATTTGTGACGCGCAAATCCGGTGCATGGGTGGGGAGTGCGTTGATCCCAAGCAAGAATCAAATGAGGATTTCATCAAAGCAGCAACCGCGCTGCAAACTCTGAATGAGTCTCAAAAACAACTGTCTTGCGATCCGCTTGCAGGAGCATGCAAACTATTTGCAGGAGAGGCTTACACATGCCAAATGGCGGATTTATCAATCCTTGGATCGGTTGATTGCTGCAATATGCCAATAGGAGGCAGTTGGATTGATTACATCTGGTTGGCAAAGAACACTTGGAGCTTAGCTGACACCTCTGTAGAGATATATACGTATGGACTGGAAGGCATTGGTCAGAGCGGTGCCTGGCAGGTACTAACTAGCGGGACAGTCCTTGAAACGCCCGTCAGTTTAATATCAGAAGCCTATACGGCGATTACCGATACGTTTACATCGATGTCCGATTCTGTTGTTTCGATGTTAGGCGAGGAGATAGGCGTTGATTTAGGGATTGAGGCGATAAAACAACAAGTCGTGCAATGGCTGGGTGAATGGATTGCGTCGACATTCGGGGAAACCGCTGCATCAACATTGCTATCAGCAACGGTAAGCGGTACTGGTGCGGCTGCAACGACAACCTATTCAATGGCCGGATCATTACTGTCCTCAATCGTAACCGTTGTCGGAATCATTTATGCGATTTATCAAATAGCAAAACTTGTTGTCCAGTTGGTTTTTGCTTGTACGGAAGAAGAAATAAAGCTTCAAATGTATAAAAATCAAAAAATGTGTACCAAACCCGATGAGATCGGGACCTATTGTTCGTCTAAATTCTTAGGCAGCTGTGTCGCCGAGAAGCAAGTTTACTGCTGTTTTTCAAGCCCTTTTGCTAGGGTGTTTCAGGAGCAGGCCAGGAAACAAATGGGCAATGATTTTGGTGAGCCATTGGCGCCAATTTGCGAAGGATTAACGATAGAGGAAATCAGTCAACTTGATTTTGACAAAATGGATTTTGGTGAATGGATCAATATGTTGAAAGTGGCAAACGTCATGCCACTGGACGGGGCTAAAGCAGACGAAATGTACAGCACCCAGTTTTCAACCGTTGGTGACCTACCTAACACTCAGACGAATAGTGTTATTGATAGGATCAATTTGCAAACCCAAGGAACCGATATCGATGCTCAAAGACAATATTTAATTGACAACATGTAGCTGTCTATTTATTGGCCAATTTGAGTGATAACCAGATAGCACGTAGCCAGGAGATTAATGATGAACAGGGTTATCCACAGATTCTGTGGATAACTGACACCTCATCCGAAAGGATGGATTGGCTCCGCCCGGCTGGACGGCTATGCCCAGCCGCAAGAATATTCCTGGCTGCATTGATATCGCGGTCATGCAGCGTGCCACACTGGTCACGGGATTAGCAAACCTGTTTTACCTTTACAGCTCTGCTGTCGCAGCATCTCCACCATTTTTCACAGGCGCAGTATCGCTGCGCCCCAGCTAAAAATCAAAAGAGGCCGAAATACAGCGCCTTTCACCATGATGCATTTTCTCGTGACCATTTACGATGACGGCATGAAAAAACATCTTATTCTCGCGTTCTCATTGTTGGTTTCTCAAAGAGCTTTCCCTGATACCGCGTTGGCAAACAGCTTTTGGGGTGAGGCAGCAAAGTATGCAGGCATAAATGTCGCGACTCTGTATGGAATAGCAGTACACGAAAGCGGCATGCACTGGTCAGATGGCAGTTTCAGACCTTGGCCGTGGACTCTCAATGTTAATAAAGGCAATGAAGGTGTTCAAGCCGGACCGCGGCGGTACGCTTCCAGGCAGGCTGCCGAAGCGGCTTTGGTCGATTTGATTAAAAAAGGAATTAGGAATGTTGATGTGGGAATCATGCAGGTAAATCTCTATTGGCATGCTGACAAAGTTGAGAACGAAACTGACCTGCTAGACCCAAGAACGAATATCAGGGTAGCTGCGGATTATTTGAAAGATTTAAAAACTAACAGAAATATTACTAGAACGGTATCCGACTACCACTCTCCGTCCAACCATGCCAGAGGAATCGATTACGTGGGAAAAATAAAACGTTACGAGAAAATAATTAATGAAAAAATCAAATAAATTACCGCATTTAATGGCTATTGCCTTAATTTTATCGGGTTGTGCTACAACGGATACATGTCCATTTGAGTCTTTGTTTGGCGATGATAATTGCGAAAAAATTACCATAAAAGCTTACCTGCCTCCGATCGTTTCAGATTTGGATTACAGGAGTATTCAAGGCGATAAAGACCAGGTGATTGTCCCAAGTGAATTTCAGCATGCGCTAACTGTTTCAGGTCATAAAGAAACGATTTCAGCGCCTGTAACGCCGACATTTGAATCATATCCATTTAATGCGCTTTCGGAAAACTATATTCCGAAAAAAGAAACCGTTTTATTTGAGCTTGATCAATCATCAATATCAGATGGAGAATCAAAAAAACTTGATGATCTTATTCATAAGATCGAGTCATCGAACTTAATGCATCTCAGCATTGAAGGACACACTGACTCGAAAGGTTCCGCAAAATACAACAAAATACTTTCTGTTAAAAGAGCCATAGCTGTAAAGGGCTATCTAGTTCAGCATGGAATAAGTGAGTCGAAAATATCTACGAAAGGATTTGGCGAAACTTCGCCTGAATTTCCGAACGATACAGAAATTCATCGAGCTCAAAACCGCAGAGCAAACCTAATACCCATGACAGGTAATTGATATGCGAGATATACCAAATTATTTAGATGACCCACAGCAAATATTATTTTGGGAGTTCGATGAATTCATTCTTCTGGCAATAGCATTTGGGGCTGGGATTATGGTGGGTTATCTCGGTGTATTGCTGGTGATGGGGCTTGTTGGGATCAAGTTTTATCGCAAAATCAAAGACAGGCAAGCATCTGGTTTCCTTCTTCATGCAATGTATTGGTATGGCGGCATGGGTTCAAAAGAATCATTTCCAACGTCATTACCGCTTTCATTTATTCGTCGTTTTTTTTGAGGACGATATGAACTATAAAAATTTTGCTTCAACGTGGTTAAGCCTGCAGGCATCAAATCGATTTTTAAAATTAGTTATTATCAGTCTGGTAGGTTTGAATCTGCTGACTATTATCGGATGGCTTAAAAAGGACTCATCCGTAATATTGATTCCGCCTGAATTGTCGGAAAAGGCGGAGATAGCAAAGAATAAAGCGTCGGAAGGCTATAAAAAAGCTTGGGCAATGTATACCGCAACACTCATTGGAAATGTCACGCCAGAGAATGCGGATTTCGTCTTAGATTCTTTTGCCGGAATGGTAACAGGGGAAATTCGAGCTCTCGTTACTGAGCAGATTGCCCAGGAACTGGATACCTTAAAACAAGAAAAGGTTACATCTAGTTTTGATATTGTCAGGGTTACTTATGAGCCTGAAACAGATAAGGTATTTGTGACCGGAAAAAATAGAATGACGGGTGCCGGAGGAAAATCTGACGCAACCGAACAAACCTTTGAATTCAAAATTGATGTAAAACAGTATTCACCGATTATTACTCAAATGGCTTCATATGAAGGCATGCCGAAATTAATAAGCGTTATTCAAAAAGAAGAGGCCAAGCAAAAAGCTGAAGAAGAACGCCAAAAAGCATTACAAAAAAATAGGAGCCAACCATGATGAAATTGAAGTTAATGATTAACTCTATGATGTTAATTGCATTCACTAGTGCTTATGCCAATAACGATACGCCACCACCTCCAGAATTGCCTTTCGAGGCTGCAGATGGATCGTCCTTAACTTCTTATCAAAATGGCGAAGCCGGTGATTTGGGAGCGTATGACAATGACAAGACACAGGTGATAGTCGATCCCGTTGCCCAGCAGGCAACCGGTCAAATATCGCCCACTATGCACTTTCAACCGCGACAAGGGGCGATGGATCAGCCATTATTACAGGATCAACAGACACCAGTTCCGCAGGAAGAGCCAAAACCCTCGCCGAAACCCAAAAAAAGACCAAAGGTTTTGGATAAAACCCCTGAAAAAACCCAGGAAAATACAGTGGAAGAATCGAGAAACTCCAAAGGGCTCGATCTTGGCTTGCAATCAGGAATTTCGATCCAGCCAAAACCGGGGCGAACAGAAAACGTGATCATCGCTAAAGGTAAGCTGAATAGAATCGTTACGCCTTATGCGGAACCGAAAGTATTAACAGTAGACAATGTTGAAACAAAGGTCGACGGCTCAGCAATTTATATCGCTAGCGACTCAGATTCTCCTGTGAGCATGTTTATTTCAGACTCCGAGTCTGGCAATGCGGCGTCACTACAACTATCACCGCAAGAATTAGTTATGCCGGTAGAAATTCGAATCGAGGCCGATCCAAAAGCCAATGCAAATGAAGCAGGGGCGTCCAGAAATGACAGGTTATTCAGACAGGATTCGCCCTATATCACAGAGGTTAAAGCAATTATGCAAAATCTCGGCAAGCAACAAATCCCTCAAGGATTCACGCTAGAGGATTTGACGGATGAATTGCGCGCGATGACCTTTTGCCATGACCCTGGTTTGACCTATTGGCCAGGTCAATTACTGTCAGGCCACGACTCAAGAATCGTTGTGCTTATCGCGCAAAACAATGGACTTTTGGCAACAACGTTTGAAGAGTCATTCTGTGCCAGCGAAAACACCATGGCGGTTGCAGCATGGCCGAAGGTTAGGTTGGAGCCTGGAGAAAAAACCGAGATTTATCTTCTATTACGATTGCCAGAAGGTAAAAGTGGCGAAGAAATCAGACCGGCCCTGCTCTAATAATTCTGGAGAATCATTATGATCGATCTTGAAAAGAAGACCGCCAAGGAAAAAATCATCGAATGGTATGAAAAGCTCGATCCTACCAAGCGAAAGCAATTAACGTTATTCGGCGGGAGCGGTGCATTGTTCATTGTGGCAGCAATTCTCATCTCGGCCACATCGGATAACACTTCTAATAACTTTCTTCAAAAACCCAGGAAAGTCGAATACACGTTGTTCAACGGCAAAAGCCCGCGTGACGTGTCCATTGATGCCATGGCAGGAAGAATAAAAAAACTGACTGAGGATTTTTCTGAGATTCGAGCCCTGTTTCAACGCCAGGATCAAAAAATTCAAGAAGCGTCAAAATCACTAAAAATGCAAACTGACGAGCTGAATCGCAAAACAGAGCGATTAGCGCAACAGACAGGAGATCTTATGCAGCAAATGAGCGCGGCACAAGAAAGCCTGAAAAACCAGATCCCGCTGCCCGGTGTGCCGCTGGATGACCAGGGCAATGAAAATGGAAAGGGCCGCGGGAAAAAAGGAGGCAAAGAGCTTCCTCAGCCAGATTTGTTAGGCCAACAAGGTCCTCCAGCCTCAAATGGCGATGTTTCGCCGACAGAAACTGGCCCGAAAATTCGCGTGGTAACTGGTACCGGTGAAGAAGCACAAAAAAATGCCAAAAGCGGCCCGAGCACTGATGCCGGTGCTGCCAAAAAACAGGGGGAAAAAAGAATCACTGAATATGTGAACATCAAAAAACCGTCAGGCAAAAACGGTGTTCCGGATATGTTCTTACCGGCTGGCAGTATTTTAAGCGGCACCCTGGTAACGGGGCTTGATGCGCCTACATCTAACCAATCTCGCAATGATCCGTTTCCAGCTCTATTGCGGGTCAAGCATGAGGCAATTTTACCAAACCGATATAGGATGGATATTCGGGAGTGTTTCCTGATTGCCAGTGGCTACGGTGACCTGAGTGCTGAACGTGCATATATGCGTGCAGAGCGTATTTCATGTGTGAAGAAAGATGGCGCAATCATTGAAACAGCTATCGATGCATACTCTGTTGGCGAAGACGGGAAAGCGGGTGTAAGAGGTCGATTGGTCAGCAAAAACGGACAAATCATTGCAAATTCACTGTTGTCTGGTTTTGTATCCGGTATTACCAATGCGTTTGCGCCGCAAAAAGTTAAGGCCTATACGAATGTATCGCCTGGGCAGGAACAGGTATTTCAATACCCTTCTCCAGAGATGATTGGTGGTCAAGCGCTAATGGGTGGCGTCAAAGGCGCTGCGGAGCAGATTGCGGATTATTATCTGGAAATGGCTAAAAACATTTTCCCAATTATTGAAGTTGATGCCGGTAGAAAAATCGACTTCATCATGATCCGCGGTATGTCGTTGTCACCGAGATCAAAATCCAACCAACAGGGATCGGGCATGGCAGGAAATACACGTAATGCGAGCTCAAGTTACGGGGGCGGAAATAATGAGATGTATGGAAACGAAATGATGGGAAACATGATGAGCGGAATGCTCAGTAGTGGCGGACAGGGTGTTGGCGGTTATTTAGGTTCTCGTATGGGCGGCAACATGGGAGGCAGTTATGGCGGCTATCGACGCTAAATTAAATATTTTGGAGAAAATAATGTTGAAAAAGACATCGGTTTTGTTTGCCCTGGTTATGTTTTGGGGAGAAGCACATGCAGTAGGGATAGATGCGGCTCAGCCTAACAAACCAAAAGCAGACACTGAAATGACGGCAGAAGTCAAAGACATCATGCGTAGCGTCGACGAAGTGAAGCGATTACCGGTGACGGGATTATCGATGGTTAAGGCGGGTGAAAGAACGTTCTTGATCACGGATAACGGTCATTTTGTCGTTGCGGGTAATTTCAAGCTAGTTGATATGTGGCAAGGAAAGGTTATTGGATCAGTATCAGATACCAAAGGCATTGACAAAGTAGACTTGAGGAAAATTGGCCTAAATCCAGATGAACTATCTACGTTCGCCATAGGCAAAGGCAAGAAAGAGGTGACTATATTTGTAGACCCTCAATGCAACTATTGTCACGACCTTATTGTTCAGCTTGAACCGTTGGGTAAAGAGTATTCATTCAAGTTGGTCTTGATCCCTGTTCTCGGAAAGGAATCAGCTGAGATCAGCAAAAAGCTGATATGCAATCAAGATAAAGAGCAATCTTTGAAGGCGTTGATTGCGAAGGATTATGCCAAACTACCAGCACTGGTTCGTAAAGAAGGGTCATGTGATCTAAAACCGCTGCAAAAAGCAGTTGTAGCCACTAAATTGCTGGATATTCAGGGAGTACCTTTCATCTTTTTACCATCAAAGAACACATTCAAAGGTGGCGTGCCATCATTCAAAACATTATTGGAAAAAGACCTTGAGGATGAAATCAATGGTAGATAATCGACACTTCAAGTCTATATTTTTGGCTTTGTTTGCGGCGCTTTTAAATGGGTGTTCGTTCTTAGGAATTGGACAAGGAGACTTTTCCTGTCCAGGTGGTGTTGATGGGGTGCGCTGTATGTCAGCACGTCAGGTTTATCAAGCCACCGAGTCTTCGGATTACGTAAAAACGATAGCGGAATCCGATAAGTCTGAGACGGGAAAAGCAATCGTCACCGGTCATATTCAGAACGGAACCAGTCAGGTGGCAGTGCCAAGTATCGAGCAACCGATTCCAATAAGAACGCAGGCCAAGGTGATGCGTATTTGGATGGCGCCTTGGGAAGATGATGATGGCGATCTCCACGCTGACGGATATATGTACACAGAAATTGAGAGCAGGCGATGGAATCTTGGGGATCGTTTTCGATCGCCTGGAACGGCGATATCTCCTTTATCGGTTCAAACACCCACATCAGGAAAATAACGAAACACTTCAACAAAAAAACCGAACCTCGTGTTCGGTTTTTTTATGCTCGGTCGAAAGGCGGGTAAAACAGATAGCCTTTAGATTCTCCACCGAAAGAGCATCTATTTTTGACATCTTTCGAGCTTAAACAAAGTTGATTTTTTCTAGAAAATGAACTTGTTCCGGAACAGAACCCCAGTCGGCGAATTGCAAATAGCTGGCCACCTTAATCAAGCATATTTTTGGAGTTGTAAATCATGAAACAATTGAAAGCCCTTTTTGCTAACAAAGCTGTTGTTGCTTCTGCCGTGGCTGCTGCCGCCCTTTTGTCTACCGACGCGATGGCTGGTACTGGCGGTACCGAATTCGACGACATCTACACTCTGTTGGTAGGCTGGACTCAAGGTACCTTGGGCAAAATCATTGCTCTGGGTATGTTCATGGTGGGTTTGTCTGCCGGCATCATCAACCAATCTATCGTTGCTGTTGTTGTTGGCATCGGTGGAGCGCTGGCTCTGTACTACGGCCCAACCGTCATCAGCGGTGTTGTTTCCGCTTTGGTGTAACTCCAACGGAAGCACCCGTTCTAACCGGCGGGCGCAGAGCAGTAAATTGTTGTTAGTTGTACCCCCAGAAAGGTCGCTCATTGTCATTGGTGAGCGGCCTTTTTTTCAAAAGCTCAACAAGAAACAAAAGAGGCCGAAAAACAGCGCCTTTCACCGAGATGCAAATAAATACATCCCTCTAGAATGGATTCAGTAGCCAAAAATAAGGGGAGTAATTTGTGGGTGCATTTGTATATGAAAAGCAACTCAAGCGTCATACGCTGAGCGAGCTTGTACCAGTCGAGTCATTTGATGAAGAAACGTCTTTATTCACAATGGCTGATGGATATATTGGATTTGGTTTTATCTGTAAGCCATTGCCTGGTGGCGATGACTCAATAACTCAACGTCTAAACGTTCTGTTTTCGTTTGACTATCCCAAAGAAAGCTTCATTCAAGTAATGTTGATGGGGTCTCAAGACATTCGGCCAACCCTGGACAAAATCAAGCACATTCGAGACACCAAGGATGAAGCATTGAAACAATCGATGAATAATCGATTGAAGATGTTAACCGATGGTTCTAGCCAGGCGATTAGTCTTCATGCTCAATCATTCATTCGAGAATACAAGACGATATTCACCATCAAAGTACCTCTCGAAAAGAAGAACCAGCTTCCAACTCAGCATGAAATCTCTGCGGCAAAAGATCTCCGGTTATCGTTCGAACAAACCTTGAAATCGGCTGGGTTTCTTCCGCAAACCATCGATGCCGAAATGTACTTGCGCGTGGTTGGGCAAATTCTGCATTGGGGGCCGTCCGCAAACTGGCGTTCGCCGGCGCCTTATTACGATGACATATCTCCAATCAACGAGCAGTTGAGCGAATATGACGACATGTTGCAAACAAATGCCAACGGCGTCTGGTTAGGAGATAAGCGGCTTAGGATATTGTCCCCTGGACGCTTGCCGGCACAGATGAGCCTGCAAAATATCCGAAGAATGATTGGCGATCCATTGACTGGCAATCGAGGAATTCACGGAAATTTTTTTATCAACTTGAATATCTTCATTCCCGACAATGCTGTCGAGAAACAAAAAGCGGATAAAGAGCGGAACGTAATCAACTACCAGGCATTCGGTCCTATGCTGAAGTTCAACCCCAAATTGATCTTCAAAAAAGAGAGCTCAGATCTTTTGTTTAAGTCCATTAATGACGGCGACAGGATTCTCAAGATCAAATTATGCGTTGGCTTATTCACTGATTCACTCGGGCAAAGCGAAACACGGCTAACAGAGGCCCAAACCTATTTCAGTGAAATCGGCTGGGCCATGAAGGAAGACAAGTTTATTACGCTTCCAATGCTGGTCAACTCGATACCCTTTTGCGCCGATCTCCAAGCCGTAAAATTTTTGCAAAGATATAAACGTTGCGGCTCAAAGCATGCAGTTGAATTTTTGCCAATCGTTGCCGACTGGAGTGGGACTGGGACGCCACAATTGACGTTTATATCGCGTGGCGGACAGATCATGAATATGGATATATTCGATTCGAATACGAACTACAACACCTGTGTTGTTGCCGCGTCAGGTTCAGGTAAATCGTTCCTGACGAACGATATCATCACGTCGTATATCAGCTCAGGCGCCAAGTGCTGGGTAATCGACATCGGGCGGTCATACGAAAAACTGACAAAGATGATCGGAGGCGACTTCGTTGAGTTTGGCGAGGATAGTGAAATTTGTCTGAACCCATTCCAAATCATCAAAAACTACAACGAAGAAGCCGACATGCTGGTTGGCATCATTGTATCGATGGCGGCCATGGAAGACAAGTTGTCGGATTTACAGATTGCGCGACTCAGAACCATTCTCAAAGAACTGTGGGATGAACATGAAAGCTCGATGACCGTTGATTTGGTAGCGAACAAATTGCTCGAAGATGAAGATCGGCGGGTTGTAGATATGGGGCATCAGCTATTTGCCTTTACAACTCAGGGTGAATACGGTCGATTCTTTAACGGCATGAACAACGTGAACTTTAATAAATCACTGACATGTCTTGAGCTTGAAGAACTGAAAGGTAGGAGTCACCTGCAACAGGTCGTACTGTTGATCTTGATTTACCAAATTCAACAGGCGATGTACCTCGGTAATCGTGATCAAAGAAAAATCCTGATCATTGACGAAGCCTGGGATTTATTGGCGAAGGGCAATATCGCGCGGTTCATTGAGACGGGCTACCGTCGGTTCCGGAAGTACAACGGAGCGGCCATAACGATCACTCAATCGCTTAATGACCTTTACAGCTCGCCATCAGGCATCGCAATCGCAGAAAACTCGGCAAACCTGTACTTGCTGTATCAAAAACCAGAAACGATTGAATCCATTAAACGGCAAAACCGCTTAATGATTGGAGAAGGTGGCTACACCTTTCTTAAATCGGTTCATACGGTAACAGGACAGTATTCGGAAATATTTTTCGTCACCAGTTATGGCGTTGGAATCGGTCGTCTTATGGTTGATAAGTACACAAAACTTCTCTATTCGACTCATCCGAACGATATCAAAAAGATCGCGGAAAGAACCAATCGAGGCATGACAACAGCCGAAGCGATCGAAGACATCCTATTATCAGACGAATAGCGAATAAGCATTAATTCTTAATAACTCAGCAAGAGAAATACCATGGCGGAAAATACTCAAAATCGACTCAGCAGAGAAACTGCTCTTAGAAGAAACTTCATTCAAAATTGCCGGAATAGCAGGATTCACGAAAAATCAAACTTTTCTGAAACTGTGCTAAGAATCTATCGACGTAGGTTCAGAGAAGTATCAAGGGCGGCTTATTTGACAAGGTTCTATTGTAGTAACGGCCAAGGTTTCGATGTTGAGCAACAAATTACAAAAGAAATGATCGCAATGATCAAAGATGTAAATGAAAGCATTGTGAAAAAAATCGTTGTCGCAGACCAACTCATCAAAAAGGCGAACATTAAAGTCGGCGAAGCCCAGTACGAAAGCGTCAACGTAACGATCATCGATCCGATTGCCAAGCTTTTTTTGAATACGCTTAATGCGGCACGGGATTTGGAAGAGAAACTCAGAGCATTGTGGTTGGCTTGCCAGTTGGATGACACGCAAAAGCGACAAGCTTTGGCCGAAATCGAGAAAGAATTTACTGATGTTCACCAACGCTGCAGGGCGCTGATGGAGGGCGTGAAGAATCGATTTTATGAACAAAGAAGAGCTAGGGAAATTGCAAGGGATGCTTTAAGCGGTTCAACGTCTGAAGAAATTGCTGTATCTGAAACCGAAATCATCGAGGCAATTGAAAAAGATACAGATGTTGACGAAAGCGATTCCTTGCCAGCGCCTGAAAAAAAATCCGCAAAGAAAAGCCAGTCAGGCTCAGCAGGCGTTTCTAACCTACCTGTCGATGCCTTGAGTGCTGACGAAAACTTATCAGACACAACCGCGTGATAAATCGACTCCTGCCTTATGTGGTGGCCGCCTCTCTAGTCGGCCATATTACGCATGTACATGGTAGCGAAAGTGAAGGAACTAATTTTTTCGGTGTTTCAGATGGTCGCGAACAAATCTCCGTAATACCCGACAATGCCCCCTTTTACGAAAATAAGGAAAGGGGGTGGTTCTGGTATGAAGATCCCTTGACCGAAGAAGTCAATGATGTTGAACAACCCATCCAAGAGCCTCCGCCGCTAACTAGGCCAGAGAAAAAAGAAGAACGGACGCTCGCGAAACCATTAGATCCAAAGCCCCTTTCCTCGGAATGGTTTCGGAAAAACATGGAGAAATTTAGGGATAAAGCTATTGATGATCCAACAGCTGAAAACGTATCGACGTATATGTACCTGCAGCGAGTCATGCTGGATAAGGCTGAAAAATTTGCCGATGCATCTCAGAAGCTGATGATGAGGGATGCGGTTCTTGATGAAAACGCTAGGCGGCCGATTGCAACTTTCGGGGCGTTTGCCAAAGACGATATGTCAAACCGTGGCACCCAAAAAGCAGCTAAGAAATTGGCTGAGCAAGCCGGCATTTGGTTTTTCTATTACAGCACCTGCGAGTTTTGCGTCAAAGAAGCCGGTGTTTTGAAAGGCCTTATGAATGCATTCGGATTCAAAGTTCTGCCGATCGCACTTGATGGTTTGCCTCTTCCGGGAGGAGCGTTTCCGGAGTTCATTACCGATCATGGACAGGGCAAAAAACTAGGCGTTGAGACAACTCCTGCCTTATTTCTGGTCAAGCCCGGTGAAAACGGCGGCGCTATTCAAATAGGTCAAGGACTGTTATCTGGTGACGAGATTATTCGCCGTGCCATTGCACTTTCTCATGAAAACGGTTGGCTCAATAACGATGAATACGACGAAACCTTAACCGTGACACCTATCCAGGTTGATAACGAGACGATCAAGAGTATTGATGAAGACACCATGGACAAGCCTGGTGAACTGGTAAAAATCATTCGAAATAATTTAAAGAAAAAAATGTGACCTTATGACCAACAAAGTAGTCGATCAAAACAATCAACCTCAAGAAGACATTAAATCTCTATTAGCAGATCAAGTTCTAATGGATCTGATGAACGAAAGGAAAAGTGAACGTCGGTGGAAATGGATCAAACGATTTACCTTTTCCACGATTGGCGCCTTACTATTCGCTGTCTACCTCGCGTTTTATGCGAGCAGTTTGGGCTACAGGCTAATTCCTAATGCCGAGATAGTTGGTGTTGTGAATGTATCCGGATCAATTGGGTCAGGCCAGCTGGCCTCAGCGGAAGAATTGGTACCGGTACTGGAAAAAGCCTTCAATTCGCCCAAGGTGAAGGCTATTGCTCTGAATATCGACAGCCCAGGCGGACAACCATTTGAGTCTGAACGCGTTGGCCAAACCATTGATCGACTAAAGAGTGAAACAGGGAAGCCGGTCTATGCCTTTATTGGTAACACGGGTGCGTCGGCCGCCTATCTGCTTGCTTTACACGCCGACAAGATTGTTGCAGGCAGGTACAGCCTGGTTGGGTCAATTGGAGCGGTCATTACAGGTTGGGATCTTCATAAGTTGGCCGAAAAATTTGACGTAACCCAACGATTCTATGCATCAGGAGTACACAAAAATATGCTTAACCCCTTTGTGGTTATGTCAAAAGAGTCCGAAGCCAAAGCCCAGGAAATGGTCAACCAGATGGCCGTAGTCTTTGCTGACGAATTTAAAAGCAAACGAGGCGCTAAGCTCAAGGAAGGATTCGATTATACGACCGGCGAAATATGGGGAGGCGAAGAAGCTTTAGCCATTGGCCTAATCGATGAAATCGGTACGATCGAGGGAGTGGTGAGTAATGAATGGCATGCCAAAACACACGATTTTGGACCAACTAACCAGGCCAAAGGGTTTCTTTCTCAGCTTGGAACAAAAGCAGTTGAAAAAGTCTTGGCTCTAGTCGAATAACGCCGACAACCTTGGGAATAAGGTGAGTTTTAGCAGGCAATCCCCGTGTCAAGTTATCTGTCACCAAAGCAGTAAACCGCCCTTGCTTCAGGGCGGGTACATGTCAATCCTGATGTGTCGACATGCTGGACAAGTAGACGCTGCATTTCAAAAAGGCAAGCTTCTACGAAAGAGACGCTTAAAAACAGTGTCTTTCGATAATACAGGTTGATGAAAACTTATGCATAGTAGGCTTTTAGACATCGACTTGTAATATTGTTTATGAAGGCATTGCAGAATCCACTTTATACACCTGTTTTTACCCCGGTTTTTCATCTTGTAGAGACAAATATTGTCGGGCTGGATGTACAAGTCAAGATAGGACAAAAATTTCTAAGTGACTTAGAAATTTTTAATGTTCTTGAGTCGAGTAATGAAAAAAACTTACTTCCTCAAATCAGCGAATACTTACAGCATTGGTCAGAAATGTCTGGTGAAAAGCTTTACCTCTCATGGTCTGTCAATAGCCACATGGACAAAAAGAGACTGGGGATTTTTCTTGAGAAATTAGCTCAATACGTGCCGCTTAACCTAGTTGAAATAATGTTAAACATGCATGGGATTAATGCTGAGGGAGTCATGGCCGAGCATACGGGGCTTTTAGAATGGTTTCAAAAACTTGGTATAAAAAGAGGTCTATCAAACGCTAGACCATTAGATTTTAATTTGATCGCTTTGTACGAATCCGTGGATGTTTTAAAAATAAAAAAAGGTGTTATTAGAGAAATGCAAGAAGACACCTATTCAGCATCTGTATGTCATGCGGTCATTGAAAAGATTAATTCCAAAAATATCAAAATTGTTGCGGATGATCTTTATTCGAAATCAGATGTGACCTGCGCTATTTTGATGGGGATCAAATATGGCCAAGGCTATTATTTATCTAGAAACCATCCCTTGCCTAAGCCAGTTAGAACGCTGAAAAAAAACAAAGGCAATCCTTATTACGATCGGAAAATCGATCTTTTCCCTGACTTAGCATGGGTTTGATTTATGTCAAAACTGTTACTAATCCTATTGCCGCTTTTTTGGGTCAGTCCGGCTAATGCTAACCTGGACAATGAAATTAAAGGGATGTTTACCGACATGATCAACGTCACTCCGGGCGGTTCATACGAGACACAACGGAGAGGCGTAATTACTGGTGGCGGAATCACGATGCATAATAAGGTTGTTCACCCAAACCTGATCTCATTTGTGCCACCAAGCGCAAGAGGCGGATGTAATGGTATCGATATGTTTGCAGGCTCATTCTCATTCATCAATGGAGCCCAATTCACTCAGTTGGCAAGAAGCATTGCCCAAGCAGCGATTGGATATGCATTCCAGCTTGCAATCGAGGGTATGTGTCCAACTTGCGCCCAAGTCATTTCTAAACTGCAAAGCGAAATCGCAAAAATCAACGCTTTGATGAGAAATTCCTGCGAAGCAGGTAAAGCAATCGTAAATGCTACCGGTCTTCAAAATTGGGCTCACGAACGCAGACGGGAAGCATCAACTATCAACACAGGCCTTGGATTTGTTGATGACTATTTCAATTCAGAAGAAAAAAACGCAAGTTCACCTACACAGGTGCTTATTCAAAATGGTCGTTCTGACGAAATTACCGGCAATGTGGTGTATGAGGCATTAACTGAATCGAATGCGGCGAATTGGTTTGTGAATGGTGACGATCAAATCAAAATGACTTTGATGAGTTTAACGGGGACGTTGATTATCAGTAAAAAGGATGACGGAAGCGATGTGAAATATGACTTCAGACAACCGATCGTCAAAGTCAGAGATTTGATCGAGGGCGGCTCCATTGAGATTTACAAATGCGAATCCGGAGAATGCTTGTTGCCTAGCGGAGAGAAAGAAACCATCACAATCCAAGGTATGCGTTCCCGAGCTAAAGCGATGGTATGGGGCACGGGCCTACAATCAACCGGTACAGGCGGCATTATTCGCAAAATGACTAGCCGCGACACGAATGATGCATTTACGGCTGATGAGCAGAAATTTATCGAAGCATCATCCCCTGGTGTTTATGGGTTGTTAAGAGGTGCAGCGGCTGAACCGCAGTCGGCTGGCCTAATCGCAGATCGTTTGGTGGATGTCGTGGCATCAGAATTAACAAACCGCATTGTCGAGGAAATGTATGGTGTGGTTGATAACGCTGTTAAAGGTACTGGCCGACCGCTCGATTCATCCATGCTGGCTGTTATGCGAGATGTTAGGGATCAGATCAAAGAAGAAAGACGGATCACAGGCGAAAGCATTGCCGGCATCAATTCATTAATCCAATTGCAAAAAAGTATCAAAGACAGCTTGCGCACACCAATGAACAACAGGATTCATTAAGACCATTAGCAAAAGGTATTTTTATGGCTTACGAAGTATTAAGTATTGGTGACGCAGAAATGCTTTACAACACCTTCCAAGGTGCAGCGATGATTTTCGGTAACGGAAGTTTAACCAAACTCATTCGCGCCGGTGCAACGATAGGCGTTCTTTTAGTATCCATCAATTACTTGACCAATCAGGAATTCCCGCTCCGCTATTCATTGATTGGTTTGATTGCGTATTTAGTCCTGTTCGTGCCAAAAGATACCGTTGTTATCGAGGACGTATACACCGGGCAGGTAAGAACAGTTGCCAACGTTCCCCTCGGCATTGCTGCACCGATGTCCATTATTTCGACCATGGGCGTAAAAATGACAACCATGTTTGAGACCGCATTCTCGACACCGTCAGAGGCCAGCTTATTGGAAAACGGGTATTTGAATGCACTGAAAACCCTAATGAAACTACAGAACCTTTCTCTAGGAACTGCCGGTTCAGATGGTGACCTATCAGGATCGGTTGGGGAAACGATTGACACATACATTGAAAATTGTGTGATGCTGGATTTGGATCTTAACGAAAGTGATCATGAAGTCACCAAAGAAACGCTCCTTAAATCGACCGGGTTACTCGATGCCATCAAAACATCATTCGTCAACGTCGATATCTTGGTCAAACTGCCTTCCTCTCCTCCCCAGGGAGAACAAAAATCCTGCAAGGACGCTTACGCTACATTGATTTCATATTTGAGAGGACAGGACTTCGTTGACCAAATGGATCGGTATGTTTCAGGCGTTTTAGGGATAACTGATGCATCTGTAAGAGCATCTGAAAAAATCGATCAGGCTAAAGCTGCTCTCAATATCGCTGGGCAAGATTCGCAAACTTACATGGAAAACGCCTTATTAAAATCCTATCTTGAAGATGGGCGGGCAGCTTTCATTCATCGGCCAGCCAAAGAACAATTAAAGCAACAATGGGCGGCTGAACAAACCATGTTCAACGAAATCGCCAGACCATTGATGGCATTTGTTGAAATGTTCACTGTGGCGATATCGCCGATTGTGGCCTTTCTGACCACGTTAGGGCCTATCGGGATGACCATGATGGTCAGGTATATCCAGCTCATGCTTTGGATATCGCTATGGGGTCCATTGATGGCGGTATGCAACATGTATATCACCGTTGTCACAACCAGAGCTCTTGAGGCCGTAGCGAACTATGCGGGTTCCAATGGTACAGGTCTTGATGCGATGGTCATGCATGACCAGGTATTTGAAACCATTGAAACGTGGTTATCGGCTGGCGGGATGCTGGCTTCAAGCGTCCCCGCACTTGCACTCATGATCGTTTATGGCGGATCTGTTGCAGCAACAAACTTGTCTGGAAAAATGACATCTGCCGCATCTAGCAGCGTTAAAACAGGAGCGACTGCCCCTGATCCGATCAAAATTGATTCTCCTATGACGCTGGGATCAAAATCCGAATACTCACCGAACACAGGGCCAAAGAAATCGGGGATGGCCGACACCACGTTCTCAACATCCTCGACATTCGGAAGGGCGGCGCAAAGCGCTACGGCCTCGCTACGAAGTGCAAGTTCGTCCGCAAGTCAGACGCTTAGCAGTTCCTTGCAAACCTCTCAAAAATCGGGAACCACTAGCTCTGATGCAAATTCCATCATGAGTGCTTTGAGCAATTCTACGGCTGAATCGGACCGTTGGGCTGCATCTACGGGAAGAACGATTGCCGACAAGGTAGGACGGACAGATGCGGAGAAGGAAGCGATAACCACCGGTGTAAGTTCGGCCATTTCTGCTGGTCTTAGCACGGGCATGGGTATTCAGTCTTCCTCTATCGGTGCCTCCGGTAACGCTCAACTACAGTCTCAGGTCGGAATGGATGCGGGAAAATCGAAAGAATTGTCCGACGCTATCCAAAACGTTTGGAACCGCGAATACTCAGGCAGTACTCAAGTTCAGAAAATGCAGCAAAGTGCTCAGCAACATCAAGACCAAACCTATTTCGGTTCGGAAGAGATGAAGGGACATGCAGAACAGTACCTAAGCCAATTGCAAGCCGTGAGCCAGGCCAGCGAGACATTCAGCCAAACCGCGTCTATGCAAGACTCTTCTGGAAAATCGCTATCTATGTCTTACCAAGATTTGGCGAGACGCCTTAACACTTCGGGTGCGATTGTGGACATCAATCTGGCAAATCAAGCCATTGCAGAAAGCATGGGGGGCGAGGCTTACCAAAAGCTATCTGACGATGCTCAGTATGATATCAATCGATCTAGTGCCAGCGGCATATTTGGTGATGATAGAGAGGCGTTGGCTGGCTTTTTGAAACTCAACCAAGCCGATCCGATAAAAGCGGCGGAAATTGTAAACAAAGCACTAATGCCAACATCCAGTGGATCTGGAGTCGATATTACGCCTACACAATTCCAAAACGACCAAAAAAGCATTAAGGACATCATGGGGAATCAATCCGCTGATGACATTAAATCCTTGGCTGAGGATTGGAGCGAAAGCCAAGGCAGTGATGACGAAGGCAAATCCTCTAAAGCAGGTAAAGGCACTACGATTGAAAAACCTGAGTTAGCGGGTAATCAATCAAAACGCGGAAATAATGATTCTGAATCTGAAAGCAATGGTAGCTATCATAAAACCTCAATGAAACACCAGACACCACACGCGTCAGAACACCATGCTCATGGCACAAAAACTAGCCACACCGCTGAACCGAAACAGGCGTCAATAGATCATGTCGGCGGCAATAAGCATGGTTCTGGGTACACTTCAGACCTCAAGCAAGCCGCAAAACAGATCAAACCAGTGACCCTATCGGCAGAAGATGATTCACGCAAAGCGGAGATCGATTCTGCTCTTAAAGGCGGAAACCTTGGCAAAGCAGATGATGTTCGTCAGAAAATCGAAAATGGCGGCAAAATCGATAACAGCAAGGACATGTCTGAGATGGCTGGTAGAGCTTTCCGAAACGAAGGATCGTTGCTTTATGACAGCACAGTTACCCCGGTAGCCAAAACCGCTAAATCGGCGATGACCGGTCTTCGAGAAGGTATTGAAACAGCTGAAGATTACATTAATAACGCAGTATCAGGCGCATTATCGGATTCGAGTGACAAACGGCCAATTCAACCAAGTGATGTTTCAGATAACGACTTACCACCAATCCCTAAAAAATAGAGGAAATCATGTTAAGACCCAAAAACAAATTAAACAAAAAGAAATCAGCCGAACTTGGTTTGAAATACAAAATGCAACTGGATCAAGCAAAAGCGGAATTCGAGAAAAAAGAATTTGCTAGTAAGAGTGAAGATGGCAACGTGAGTGTTATCGTAAACGGCATGCGGGAAATCAAACAGTTATCCATCGCTGATGAGTTCTTGAAAAATTCTCACGAAACAGTCGAAGCAGCCTTGACTTCGGTAGTAAACAAAGCATTGTCAGCGGTAAGAGAAGCAAACAAACAACTGACCGCCGATGTTGCTGAACAATTCAACGCACAGAACGGCATCACAGTTAAATAAGGACGGTAATGATGAACAAATTTTCACTGGCCTTTTTGGCTGTATCAGCGGTATCCACGGTAAACGTATTTGCGGACCATGGCCTTCAAATCGACGAGCCAAAATTGATCGATGCCGGAGGAGCCGTTCAACTGAAAAATGGTGATATTCCGATGCCGTCTGAGATTGAGCTTCAAGCCCCGCCAATATCGACCGAACAATTGTCATCGGTACCGGGAAAATTGAATACGATCGGCCCAGCTCCAAGTGGACAGGTACCGATGTTCATGAGAGAAACCACAGATGTTAAGCCAGGCAGTCTCCCTCCAGAACTGCAAAAAATGCGAGACGAATATATCGCCAAACAACATGCGGAAAACAAAAAGGAAGAAACAAAAACCAAGCGTTCTTCCTCTGGCAAACAAAATAAAAAGTGACTTTGCCCTCCTTTTTCAATATATCCCCAATTTTCACTTGATAGCATTCATTTTAAGGAAAAGCGAGATCAGCCGCTGCGGCGGGCGCTATCCCAACCGGTTGCCAAATCCCGGTTTCTCGCGTAAAAGCGATGAAAAAACTACTGTTAGGACTATTGGCAGTTATGTCACTGACGGCGGCCTATGATCAAAATTCCGTTCCGACTGTTAATGGTTTGCACCTTGGCGATAGCTACAGTCAGGTGGTATCAATTTTAGGTAATGGCGAAGCATTCGGCATGAGCCAACCGTCGACCGCCACCAGAACGTTCAATCTCCGCTTCCCCGGCCAATACTTCGACAGCGAGACCGGCTTCCACTACAACGGCCAGCGTTACTACGATCCGTTTGTTTTAGCCAATCAGTGAAATAAAGGAGTGTTATCGTGAAAGTCCAGCCAAATAAACTTGATGACTTTCGGCCGAATTCAACTGTTTCACGATATCGATCAAATTGCTTTCAAGTACGACCTGTTGAATTTTGCCGTGATCCAAAACTTCCCGAGTGCCGGCAGCCAGGCACAGCGTGAAAAAGCATGAAGTGAAGTTTCTTACAATGCTGGTACCAACATCAGAAGTGGAAAAATAGCTGTTGCACAAGCCATAAAACTGATCATCGTCAATATAGGGCGTACATTCGGTAGCTTGACCGGTGTACACCCTCGGATCGAAGCTTGGGGCAATGCTTCTGAGCCTGCGGTTAACGAACAAGATTTCTTGCTTGTCATTAGCGCGACGAGTTATAGGGGTAGTAGATATCGACAAAACTTGCCAATGGCCATGGGTTTTATCCAGAACGGCATAATAACCTTCGCCCACTGGGTGGGAAACGATAATGAGCTTTGGCGCCTGTTGTTGGATGATCGGATCGATCAGAGCGACAGTGCTCCCTGAGCATCCGGATAAGATGCTAATCATCAAAGTTAAAAAGTAAAACCAGGCTAACTTTTTCATGTGTGCCCCTTACTGAACAATTACACCTCGATTGAGCGTGTATGGCGTAGTTTCTTTTTGGGCTACCCTGAGATATGCCCATTCCGGCAGATTCTCAGAAATCCGTTGGAAAAATTGAGCATAATCGAAATCAGGTATTTCCGTACCTTCGACATAATGTCGCTTTCCTGCAAAGAAACCTTCCTTGTCATACTCATTTGTGATTTTTACAAGACCAATTGATTGTTGCTCACATGGCTTTTCATAAACATAAGCTTCCTGACCAGTGACAACTTTCTTTATTGTCATTCGACCTTCCCATTGCAGTGCTGTTGCAGAAGGGACAGGAGTATGGATCTGGCAGGACCAGTTTTCACATAACGGGCCGTTGACTCGAATCCATCTCGGCCGTAGCGTCCTGTCGAACGCATAATGATCGTCGTATTCCTCAATTCTGGTCTGATAATCCGTGCCAAGAGCTCGCGTAATGGCTCTTTCCACATGTTCGCTCATTTTTAGTTGGGCATCTAGCTCGTTTGAAACCTCGGTCAATGGCATAGCCACAGCAAGATAATTTGCATTGTCAGCAATATTTTTGGGTTTTGCAGAGCCAACAGACTCCAGAAAAAGTGCAGCTGCGATACCTATATCGGCGCCGTGAGAAGTAATTGCTCCGTGGACAGGTCTGCTGGCAACAGCCAATCCAACAGAGGCAGCATTCAATACAGTCTGATCTGAAGCTTTTCCAGGATTCTGAGAACTTGAAGATCGTGCAGAAACGCGGGTAATTTTGGCATCAGGGTTAAATGGATTTTGGGCGTAAGTTTTCACGCCTGGGGATCCGCAACCAGTCAGTAAAAAAACAGCAGAAAAAATAATCGGGTAAATACAATTTTTCATCAAGTCCATATGCTCGTCAGTAATAAAGACCGGGACCATCATCCGCATCCATATCCATTGGTCCCAACAAACAGCCGTTAGTTGCAGCATCGGTCCGTGACAAATAAAATCCCGGTTTTGGGATAGCGGTCAAGTGATTGACCACAGAGTGATCGCCTTCTCCATCTTCTTTCAGATCGTTTAAGTAAAATTGTGACTTATCGATATATGCAATAGATCTGCGTGCTATTCGACGATCGATTACCGTCGAGACAAAGCCAAGTTTTACTATTAAAAATGTTTTTAGATAATTCCAAAAATTAATGATTGCTTCCATAAATTAGAACCTGCCATTTTATGAGCAAGACTGCCGGGTATTTCCATCAAAACTGGATAACGGAATAATCAGATAACCCTTTCTTCGCTTTGCTTCCATGATTTGTTGACCTGCCTCTATGGCCTCTTCCTTTGATAAATACCAGTCTTTTTTAACTGTTCCAGGAGATCCCTTTCTTCCCCATTCGCGCACCAAAGACCAATCCCCAAGAATGCCTGGGGAAACGGAAATCTGGTAAAAACGGTGCATATTCTTTAAAGAATCGTGGCGTTCGAGGTAGGCAAAAGACATAAAACCCTATTTTCTTATGGGGACTTTACAATTTTGTCAGATTACAAACTGAATCAATGGCTGTCAACAGATGCAATGAATGAATTGTCATGACGAAGAGGGCTATATAAAGATTTTTCCACCTAACCTGAATTTACGGTAATTCATTGAAGAAATTATAGCCGCGGTGAAAGACTGGATTTTTCGGTCTCTTTATGAATCTATACCACTGAAACAAAAAAGCCAACCTCAAGCATTTAAGGTTGGCTTTTGAGTCTTTCGAATTCCAACGGAAAAATCAGCCTCCAAGCATTAAAGCATCATTTTCCGTTTTTTCCTTGAAGAATTCCCAAGCATAAGAACCAATCAAGGCCTTCCGAACACCGAGTTTTGAATTCAGCCCCCAAGCATATAAGGCTTAGTTCTTCACTTGGCTAGTGCATCGCTTTTGGCTTTCGTCATCCCCCAAGCATTAGAGATGATCGAAATGCTTTCGGCAAGTTCATTATACGCGAGCGTTTTATGCAGACCGAAACATGTCTGCGGCCATTGCATCACCGATATGTCTCAGACCTTGAGCCAATAAACCGATCATTTTTTCTTCGGCGGCTTTGCTTTCTGAGTCTTCCATGAGGATTGCTTTAGATCCGTGTTTCATGACGGATTTAAGCTTTTTGCCCAGGACACCGGGCATTTGCATGGCAAAATTGTCAAAGTGTTCGGCAGTTTGTTCGACAATGGCTTCAATATCGCTACCGTCACGAATGAATGAATCAGGAGCCTTGTGATCTGGAGCAAAAACGAAAGCGGTTGACGCTTGATTTGCTGAAACGTTGGCAACGCTGATAATTATGCTAACTGGATCTACATTGGCGGCGCCGCAGATTAAAGCGCCAGATGCGATGGTGGCTTTTGCTAGAGTGAACTTGGCCTGTCTCCTTGTGTTCGAGGCAGGGACTTTGAGGTTATTAGATCGTGGAGGGCTGGCAGATTTTATTTACTAGTCGCGCGACTCTGGTAATCCTGCTGTCCCTGACAAATTGTCATGGATCGGTGACTTTGCTAACCTGCATATGCAGGGCATCGTATAGATATTTTATCATTTTCAAACTCAGAGGACTGATGTGTCTAGAACCACCCAGACAGCATACTTAATTCCAAAATTTATAGACAAATGCCAACAGACTTTACATTGTTATTAGCATGAGCATCACTATAATGCCGTATTCTTTTCAACTTTCAGTGTCGCTCCCTGTTAAGCGACTGGCAAGATGGTATAGATATTGCTCTATGTTTGCCCGTTATATACAAATTTCTGTCAACTGGTTTGGAGTATGGTGATGAAAAATAAACTATTCATTGTTCTAGTATTATTGTTCGGAGTGTTAGTAGCCTGTAGCGAGATAAAATCGCATCCGATGGATATGAGCGTGGCCGTGCGAAACGCGGGAACCAAAGCCGATCATGAGGCGCTGGCTGAGCATTATGATGCAACAGCGAACGAAATGCAGGCCAAAGTTGAGGAACACAAAAAGCTTCTCGAACAATATCGGGCGAAAAGTTATTTGTATGGCAGACAAGCACCAATTTTTGAACAACACTGTCAAACTTTGATAGGCGTCTATCAGAACGCCGTAACCGAGAACCACGCGATGGCCGAGTTGCATCGGACAATGGCGCAGTAATAATGTTAAGAGTCTTGGTGCGCTTTTTGGCGTAAGGGCGCACCAATTCAGAGCGAAGTAACTATGAGATAATACTTGCTGGGGTGTCATTCGATAACAAAAACACATGATTTTTCTGAGGCTTGGATATTATCCGAGCTTTTAACAGGTTTTATGCGCATTGTTGGTGCAATAATCTTTGTTTTGGTGCGTAATTGCCCTTTGTTGAACTTTTTCATGGCATCCGACAGCTGGCGCTTTTGCTGCACTGCTTGTTATTCGGGATTTTTCCGTAAACGAAAAAATCCTTTTCATTGATTCTTTAATATGTAGACCGACAATCAGTGCATGATCGTTCCGTTGCTGTTATTATCACGGAATTTGCTGGCGATCCGACTATAGGACTGGCTACGGATCCGGCTTTGCGGCATTTGCAATACGATGCCGTAACGCGTTTCACGGTTACAGTTAACCTACAGGGTGTTCTCAATTAAGCCAAATCATGCTGGCGACCAAGTTAAGCATCGATTGATAAGTGATAGCCAACTGCTCATAGCTCGTGGCGATGCGGCGAAAATGTTTCAATTTCAGAAAGCACGTTCCACCAGATTGCGCTCTTTATACAATGCCTTTTTGTCATCTCTCGGGGCTTTTCTATGCCTTCGGCGGAATAACAGGCCGTGCTTGCTGGGTGAATTCGGAAGTCTCACCGGGGGTGAGCAATAAGCGAACCGGATTGCCCAAGGCATCCACCGTTGCATGAATTTTTGTGCTCAAGCCGCCGCGGGACTTGCCCATCGCTTCTTCCGTGCTGCTGTTTTTTTTCCCGCGCCGTGTGGATGAATGAACGCGAACGATGCGGCCGTCTACCATCAGATACTCCAGGTCTGGATCATCACTGGCGGCGGCTAAGAGTTTTGCTCAGGTGCCTTTATCACGCGAACGGTGATAGCCCACATAAACCCGATGCCAATGTCCGAAGCAGGCCAGCAGATCTCGCCACGGCGAACCTGTTCTGGCAATCCAGAGTACCGCTTCGACAAATAATCGATTATCAGCAGCCGTCACACCGCAATCACTGGCATTTACCAAGTAAATGCTCCTTGATCCGTTCCCATTGGTCGTCCCTGAGTAGCCCCCGTGTCATCTTTTTTACCCACAAATACCAGTACCATACACCAGACTGAGCCGTTTTTTAAATTCTAATTGAGAACATCCTGTAGTTTAATGCGACGTAACATCCCGGGGCATATATTCTATCGTTGGGGGAAAAAATGGATGCGAAGTTTGGCTTGTTTTTTTGTGAGGCTTAAAAGGCCCTGTATAGAATACTGTAGGCTCTGGCCGATTTGACATTATCAGTAGTTTAGCCTTTCTAAGCACAAACCAAGTCCCGGAAGATAACGCAAATGTAATATTCCGGTCAGCCTCCCGTAAGGAACAACTGATTAAACTGGACGCGTTCAAATTAACTGCGAATCAGTCATGAAATCAGTTCTGAAACCACACTTTCGCTCCTTGCTGTTAGTCTTCCTCGTCAGCACCGGCAGCGCTTGGGCGCAAGCTGAGACGCAAGTGGAAGTGTTCAAGAGTCCCCAGTGCGGTTGCTGCGGAAAATGGATCAATCACCTGCAACAAAATGATTTTCAGGTAAACACCCACGAAGTGAACGACGTTCCGGCAGCGGGGAAAAAACTGGGTATGCCCGATCGCCTGGGTTCCTGCCACACCGCCCGGGTCGGCGACTACGTCATCGAAGGCCATGTTCCCGCCGCCGACATCCAGCGTCTGCTCAAGGAAAAACCCCAAGCTCTCGGCTTGGCCGTTCCCTCCATGCCGCCCGGTTCTCCGGGCATGGAAACCGCCAAGCCCGTTCCCTATGAAACCCTGCTTGTCCAGGGGACGGCAGCACCCGCTTTTTTGCCAGACACTAAACCCTAGGAGAAGCTCCATGAAAAGTTTGATTGCCCCGTCCTTACTACAGGCCTTTCATTCCCATTTTGTATGATATAAACCCTTTGGTGAATTCATCGTGAGTTTCCTCATCTATTGAACTTTAGGCGGTTCTCAAATTGGGAGACCCGCGATGATTCCCGGAATTGTCAAACTCTTGGATTCCCCCAGAAAAGCCGAGTGTTTACCTTTGATTAATCAGACAAAAAAGGAGAGCATCATGACCGATGAGCGCGAGACGCACCACATCGCCAAGGGCAGGTGGGTGTTTTACGGGTTTCTTTTAATTGCCGTATTCCTGCTGTTCACAGAGCATCGCGCCCATGTGCTGGGCATCCTGCCTTACCTGTTCCTGCTGGCCTGTCCACTGATGCATCTGTTCATGCATCACGGTCACGGCGGCCATGGCCATCATGCCCACAACCACGACACAACCGAAGGAGACAGGAAATGAACGCCCCATCTCCGGCTTATGGACTCTGGTCGCTGGTCATTATCAATTCGCTGGTATTCATCATTTTCGCCTTCAGCTTCGCCAAGCCGCAAAGCAAGCGCGACTGGCGCTCTTTCGGCGCCTTCTCCGCCTTCATCGTGGCACTGTTCACCGAGATGTACGGCTTTCCACTTACCATTTATCTGCTTTCCGGCTGGCTCACCAAGCGTATTCCCGGCATCGATCCGCTTTCGCATGATGCCGGCCATCTGCTGGAAGACCTGTTCGGCTGGCGAGGCAACCCGCACTTCGGCCCCTTTCACTTGATCAGCAGCATTTTGACCGTTGCCGGGTTCTTTCTGTTATCCAGCGCATGGCGAGTGCTGTACCGGGCGCAACGCCAGCATACCTTGGCCACAACCGGTCCCTACGCAAAAATCCGGCATCCGCAGTACGCCGGGTTCGTGATGATCATGTTCGGATTTCTGCTGCAATGGCCAACCATTGTGACAGTGGCGATGTTTCCGATTTTGCTCTACATGTACGTCCGACTTGCCCGAACCGAAGAAAGAGAAGCCTATGCTGAATTTGGGGAAGCATATTCAAAATATGCGGATCGTGTACCGGCATTCTTCCCACGATTTAAAATCTAAATGGCGGATGATGAGTAATGTCATTAGCAACCGAACTACTATATTAACAATCTGAAAAACAATGTCATTTTAACTATTGACCTACTTTGGAGAAAACCCATGAGAACCAAATTATTAATTTCCCTGTTCATTATTCTCGGATTGCTGGCCGCTTGCGCCGAGAGGAATCCGCATCCGATGGACATGAGCGTGGCCGTGCGAAACGCAGGAACTAAAGCCGATCATGAGGCGCTGGCGGAACACTATGAAGAAGCGGCAAAAGAAATGCAGCTTAAAGCCGATGAGCATAAGAGACTTCTTAGCCAATATGAGTCTAAAAGTTATATCTACGGAAGACGGGCGCTAGATCTTCAATCGCATTGCCGAGGGTTGATCAATGCATATGAAAAAGCGGCCGAAGAAAACTTGGAATTGGCAAATCTGCATCGCCAGATGTAACGTTTTTATAGCCAGGGGATGGGAATATTGCCATCTCCTGGCAATGAAGTAAGAATATAGCCATTAATTATCCTTATTCTGGATTCTAAAACATGGTGTAGGCTTCGCTAAAAGTCAAAATGGACGATGATTTTCGGTCCCCTGATTAAGCCATTGCCTGTACTTTCTTCAGATGAGTCCGGATGTTTACTATCTGCTTCGGTGATACGATGAGAGTCACAGTAAAACCTCTTGACAGTTATCTATGGTACTTTTGTCCCTTCTTCTGGAATCAAAAAAGAAAATACGGACAAACCCTTAAGCCTGCTTTGATTTGGGCCAGAGTTCCCAGGTTGTTTGCCGCAATTGCGATACTCTATGGAGTACTGGATAGAAAAAGCAGCCCTATCGATCCAGTTCTACGATCCTTGATTACGGTAAGAGTATCGCAAATAAATGGATGCTGCATTTGTATTGATATTAACTCTGCCATGTTGGCAAAAAGAACGGGCTCCATGAACAAGGTAGAGGCCCTTGAACGATGGCAAGAAAGCGAGTTGTTTGATAACAAGGAAAGGGGGGTTCTGGAATATGCCGAGGCTGTGACTTATACCGATCGGCAGGTTGACGAGAATTTGACTCAGTGCCTCTATGAATACATTAACGAAGATGAAATAGTCGAATTCACCGGACTCATTGCCTTTCAGAATTTATCCAGCAAATTTAACAGCGCCCTGGATTTGCCTGCGCAAGGATTTTGCCGTTTGCCGGAAAGTTCAGATCACAATAATGAATAATTTAAAGTACTATCGCCGTGAGTTCAAAGCAATGGGAATCCCATGCGATATACAACTGTTTGCCCATGACGAAGCGAAAGCCAGACATGCTGCGGATGCCGCCATTGCCGATGCGCAAAGACTGCAAGCGTTGTATTCACGTTATAAAGCCGACAGTTTTTTGTCTGAAATCAACCGTGTGGCGGCTATTGGCGGCAGTATCGGCGTTGATGACGAAACTGCCTGCTTGCTGGATTATACGGTGACTTGTTATGAACAGAGTGATGGTTTATTTGACATCACATCCGGTATTTTGCGCCATGCCTGGAAATTTGACCAAGGCAAGTTACCGGAACAATCATTGATTGATGAATTGTTAGAAAAGGTTGGCTGGCATAAGGTGATATGGAAAAGGCCTGTGCTGACATTTCCCGTGCCGGGTATGGAATTTGATTTTGGCGGTGTAGTTAAGGAATATTCCGTAGATCGTGCGGCCGCCTTATGTTACGCGCAGGGGATTAAGCACGGTGTTGTCAATCTGGGCGGAGACATTAAAGTGATCGGCCCCCGTGATGATGGCAGTCCCTGGCGAATAGGTATACGGCATCCGCATAGCAAGGAGGCGTTGCTGGGTACCTTGTTGCTGTATAAAGGCGCTCTGGCTAGCAGCGGAGATTATGAGCGTTGCATACTGATCAATGGTGTTCGCTACGGTCATGTATTAAATCCCAAAACAGGATGGCCGGTGCGTCATCTTGCGGCGGTGAGCGTGGTTGGTGAATTTTGTGTCGTGGCTGGCAGCGCATCAATGATAGCCATGCTTAAGGAATCCCAGGGCGCTGACTGGTTGCATGATCTGGGGCTGCCTCACCTTTGGGTTGACGTGCACGGCGCATCAGGAGGGTCGATGGCTACAAAGACTAACGATACGATAGTGTGGCGGGAGTGAGTCTAACCTACCAGGATATACTTACTTATTCAAACGTTCTGTGAGTTGCGTTGGTGAGATTTAGTGGATGAAAAAAAGCAGATAGTCATTATTTTTTTTGTGTTCTTCATAAAACCCGCATGGCTAGTAGGGGCCAGCTTATTGTGGCCTGCGTGGGTTCTCGCCGCTGATAACAGAGTTGAAGAGGTGTTGCCATTGGCGCAACTGATCCAGGAGGCGTTGGATGAAAACCCTGAAATCAAGGCAGCCGAACAACGCTGGGTATCTGCTCAGGCCAGGATTCCCCAGGTCCAAACCCTGCCCGATCCTAAACTTCTCCTGTGGCACAGGGAATTAGAAAAACGGGAAACGATGTATGGCGTCAGTCAGGCGATTCCGTTTCCCGGCAAACTTGGCATCAAAGGAGACATCGCTTCCAGTGAAGCCGAAATACTGGAACAAAACTATCTGGCGACCCGACTCGGAATAGCGGCCGGCCTCAAAGAGGTTTATTGATTACATCACTAGTGTCCGGTTAAGAATCAAATAGATTCAATTGGTTATAAGCGTATGGTTGTTGGTATTTGTATTCACTGCTCTGTAAGGCTTGTTGGATAGGGATTTTCTCGAACAAAGTCACCGATAAAATCTGTAACAAAGTGTAGAGTGAAGCATTCATGTTGAGCTGCTTTTTGATGATGGCAACGAGCACATAAACCGAAACGGCGATCCAGATTTGTGATTTAACGGCATTTTCCGACGTGCCATATAATCGCTTGATCCGCAGATGTTGCTTGATCCATTTGAAGAACAATTCGACCTGCCAGCGGCTTTTATAGAGGGCGCAAATCGTTGGTGACGGCAACGTGAAGTTGTTGGTCAGAAAGATCAGCGTCTTGCCGGTTTCTGGGTCTTTAAAACGAATACGCCGTAACTGTTGCGGATAGTCTTTCTTAGAATAAAAACCATCAAGTGCCATAGTCTGGTCGCAGATGATGCCGGTACTGCGGTCAGTGGGAGCAGAATAAAGCCGATGAGCATCCAGATTGGATTTGGCGCGAGTGACAAAGAATGCGCCGGACACGTGCAAGGCATACAGCCTGGCAAAATCGACATAACCTCGGTCCATCACATAGATGGCCCCCGGTTCAGGCATCAGTAGATCAAGCGCCTTGACGTCGTGCATTTTGCCGTCTGAGATATGGATGAAACTTGGAATACTGCCGCGTAAATCGAGCAAGGTATGCAGTTTAACAGCGGCCTTGGTGGTACGGAAATTTGCCCATGGGAACACGGATAAACAGAGATCAATCGTCGTTGAATCCAAGGCATAGACGGTGTTGGTCAAGTCCAGCCCCAAGTCTTCGTTGGCGTAAAGTTTCCGGGCTTGACCGATCAACCGATTGGCAAATTCAGCATAGATGCGCCAATCACGGTTGGCATTGGCATCGGCCAGTGTTGAACGGGAGACCGCTTCGCGGATGCCCATGTGATAAAGCTTGTTGGCTTGCGCCGACAAACAGGCTTCGATGTCGCGGAAGCTTTCGCGATAAGTGAGTTGAGCGAAGGCCAGAATACGAAAGTGTTCGGCACAATTGAGTGTCCGGACACGATAATTGCCATCGTATCGCGAAACGATGCGATGAAAAGTTTTCCAGGGTAAAAAGTCCATGATCTGTGCAAACAACGTTTTGCCAACATACATCGCAATCTCCCGCAGCAAAAGCGGGCAGACTGCACGTATATGGATTGCCGTTCAAGTCGGGGACACCCTATCAACGCCTGGAGAAGTTGAATTATAAGAATTTGAGGCTATTAAAGCCGTTTTTAACCGGACACTAGTGTGATTACATAGAAAACCACGCTCTCTGAGCGTGGTCAGAGTTCAACGGCTATGCCAGTTGAACAACCCAAATGTTAAGCCTAAGTTGTGTTGTCCCCACAACATCAACATAGGAGTAACAAATGAGTTGTTTTCGAAAGTTATCACATGCGTTATGGCATTGCCAGTATCATATAGTATGGGTGCCGAAATATAGCCTGCGAATTTTGATAGGTCAAGTCGGAGAAGAGGTTCGACGGTGTATATGCGCATTTTCAGAGCAATTGAAGTGCGAAGTGATAGAGATCAACATCTAAATCGATCATGTCCATCTGATCGTCATGATCCCGCCGAAAGTATCGGTTTCCGATTATGTCGGAACCGTGAAAGGGCGGACGGCGATCCGAGTCTTCAATCAGTTCCGACATTTAAAGCAGAAGCCCTATTGGGGAAATCATTTTTTGGCGCGCGGATATTGCGCTGACACTATCGGCCTAGACGAGGAAAAAATACGAAAGTATGTTAAATGCCAGGAGAAAAAAGAACGCGAAGTGGAGTAGTCGATCACTACTAAGAGAATGGGACACCAATACCTTGCTTCATCAGGGGCAAGGTATTTTATCCCCTACCAGGGGTTATACCAAAACCACCCGCTTAGCGGATGGTTTTTTTACTCGCACAATGCGGATGAGCTCACGCCTTCATACTGTCAAATAACTCTTAACTGTGGGCATTGATCCTGCACCGACTCAAAATAACATATCCGTTGTACGGATTTTATAATGTGTTTACGAGGCCATTATGTCGCTACAAATGATTTTCAAGTGTATTGTTTTAACTTGCGCTTTGCTTACCTGCAGCATTGCTGCCGGTGCAGAGCAAACAATTTTAACACTTCAAGCCGCAGCCGAACTGGCCGTTCAGGATAATCCCGATCTGGCGCAAATACAGGCGCGGGCCCAGGCGATGGCGGCTATTCCTTCGCAAGAAGGCGCATTGCCGGACCCTCAAATCAGTATTAATGCGATGAATCTGCCGGTTGATACCTTTAATATCCAACAGGTAGATATGACACAAGTGGGTGCGGGTATTTCTCAAGCCATTCCTTTTCCCGGCAAACTGGCGCTTCGTGAACAAGCGGCGGCTTTTGAAGCGGAAGCGGCCTCACAAAACGTAACCGAGCTGCGCTGGCGACTGTTAAGCGAAGTTAAAACGACCTGGTGGTTGATTTTTTATCTGGATCGCGCGCTACAGATTGTTGATCAAAACTACGATTTGTTACAGCAGTTTGTGGAGATTGCCAGAACCAAATATGAAGTCGGCGAAGGTTTACAGCAGGATGTCTTGCTGGCGCAACTGGAATTATCCAAACTGCTCGATCAGCAATTGATCCTGGAGGGAATGCGCCGCAGCGCAGCCGCCAGCCTGAACGCGCTGCTGGATAAACCTGCCAACGAAGAGCTACGTTTACCGGAAATAATTGATTTGCAATTGCCGACTCTTAAGCAGGAAACCCTGCTCTACCAACAGGCAGAAGCATCGAGAGCCTTGCTGGAGAGCAATAGGCTGGGGATTAATGCCGCCCAATCGCGTCTGGATTTGGCAAAAAAAGGCTATCTGCCGGATTTCACTGTTGATGCTTCTTATGGAGTCAGAGCAAACACACCTTCCGGTGATAAGCGATCAGATCTTTTCAGTATGAACCTGAGCATGAATGTACCGATTTTTTACGCCCAAAAACAGGCCAAAGAGGTTGATCAGCGTACCAGCGAATTAATGAAGGAAAAATATGCTTTACAAGATGAGTGGAACAAGGTGCGCTCCCAGATTTCCCAGGGCTACACGGATTACCAGCGCGCCAAGGATCAGGTGGTGTTGTTTGACACCGGCATTGTGCCGCAGGCAAGACAAACCGTTGCCTCCATGCTGGCGGGTTATCAGGTCAACAAGGTTGATTTTCTGAATTTGGTACGCAGCCAGATTACCTTACTGGAATACGAGACCCGCTATTGGAAAGCCTTTACTGAAGCCAATCAATTTCTGGCACAACTCACTGCCGCTGTTGGCAAGGAAGAAATTCATGAATAAGCAGATAGTAATAACAGCCGTTTTGATGCTGGTTTTGGGGGCCGGCGGGGGATACTGGCTGGCTAATCGGCAGCAAAGTCATGAGCAGCCGGTCAGTTCATCAACCAAAAGCGGACAGCCTTTGTTTTATCGTAACTCGATGAATCCCTCAGTAACCTCGCCCGTTCCGGCAAAAGATGCGATGGGCATGGATTATGTGCCTGTCTATGCCGAGGATAAGACGGCAACTGACGAACCGGCCGGTACCGTTAGAATTGACCCGGTTACCGTGCAAAATATGGGGGTGCGGACGGTAATTGCCAAACAGACTCAGCTCTCGCATGTGGTGCGAGCCGTTGGCCGCGTAGCGTATGATGAAGAGCGTCTCGTGCGCCTGCATCCCAAAACCGAAGGCTGGATTGAAACGCTGCGTGTCGATAAAACCGGGCAATGGGTCAAGAAGAATGAAGATTTGCTCAGCATTTATTCACCGCAACTGGTTGCCAGCCAACAGGAATATGTGCTGGCGTTAAACAATCTTAAAGTGCTGGAGAAAAGTCCGATCGAAGACATTCGCCGCGGCGCGGAAGATTTGGTCAACAGTTCCCGTGAGCGTTTGAAATTGCTGGATGTTCCGGCGCATCAACTGCATGACCTGACTGAAACCCATAACATCAAAAAAAGCCTGCATATCCATACCCCGGCGGCCGGCATCGTAATCAACATCGGTGCTCGCGAGGGGCAGTATGTGACGCCGGCAACCGAGCTGTACCTGATCGCCGATTTATCCACAGTCTGGGTCTATGCCGATATTTACGAATATGAATTGCCCTGGGTTAAAACAGGCGATCCCGCTGAAATGCGACTGGCCGGCGTTCCGGGACGAATTTTCAAGGGCCATCTGGCTTTCATTTATCCTTACGCGGAACCTGAAACCCGAACCATCAAGGTGCGCCTGGTATTTGATAATGCGGAATTATTGTTAAAGCCCGATATGTTCGCCGAAGTGACCATCCGTGCCGGCAAACAGGCCGATGCGGTGGTCATTCCTTCCGAGGCGGTCATTCGTTCAGGTGCAAAAACCCAGGTTCTCATTGTGCGCGGCCCAGGCAAGTTTGAACCGCGCCTGGTCACCACCGGCTTATCGTCTAATGGCGATGTTGCCATTCTTGACGGCGTCAAAGCAGGCGAAGAAGTCGTCACTTCCGCACAATTTCTCATTGACTCCGAATCAAGGTTGCGTGAAGCCACAGCAAAAATGTTGGAGCCTTCAGCGCCGCAAAAGTCTGAACCAAACCGGTTGCCCATGGAACAGGGAGCGCATCAACATGACTGATTTTATCATCAACAGTTCGCTAAAAGACCGTTTTATGGTGCTGCTCGGTGCGATTATCCTGGCGCTGGCAGGGCTTTGGTCGTTTAAAACCATGCCGCTGGATGCGATACCGGATCTGTCCGATGTGCAGGTGATAGTATTTACAGAATATGCGGGGCAATCGCCGCAGGTGGTTGAAGACCAGGTCACCTACCCGTTAACCACGGCCATGCTGGCTGTACCGCAGGCCAAAGTGGTGCGCGGCTATTCCTTTTTCGGCCTGTCTTTTGTCTATATTATTTTTGAAGACGGTACCGATATGTATTGGGCGAGATCGCGGGTGCTGGAATATCTCAATTACGTTGCCGGCCGATTGCCGCAGGGCGTTACGCCGGCATTAGGCCCCGATGCCACCGGCGTCGGCTGGATTTACGAATACGCGCTGGTGGACAAAACCGGCAAGCACGATCTGTCGCAGCTGCGCTCGATTCAGGACTGGTATTTACGCTATCCGCTACAGACCGTTCCCGGTGTGTCCGAAGTGGCTTCGGTGGGCGGTTACGTCAAGCAATATCAGGTGGAAGTCGATCCTAATGTTTTGCAGGCTTATAAAATCCCGTTATCCACCGTAATCACCGCCATCAAGCGCTCCAATAATGATGTCGGCGGCCGATTGTTTGAAATGGGCGAAACCGAATATATGGTCAGGGGCTTGGGCTATATCAAATCTATCGCCGATCTCAAAACCATCCCGGTGGGTGTCGATGCCAATGGCACGCCGATACGTTTGCAGGATGTCGCCCATATCCAGATTGGCCCGGAACTGCGCCGCGGCGTCGTGGAACTGAACGGCGAAGGTGAAGTGGCCGGTGGCGTGGTGATCATGCGCTTTGAGGAAAACGCCCTGGCGACCATTGAAGCGGTGCGTAAAAAGCTTGAGGAGTTAAAAAAAGGCTTGCCGGAAGGGGTTGAAATCGTCACCGTTTATGACCGCGGCAGTTTGATAGAACGCGCAGTGGACACGCTCAATGAGGCGCTGACTCAGGAACTCATCATTGTCTGTGCATTGGTCGGCTTATTTCTGCTGCACCTGCGGTCATCGCTGGTGATTGTCATCACGCTGCCGCTGGGTGTTCTGATGGCATTCATCGTCATGAAAGGGCAAGGCATGAATGCCAATATCATGTCGCTGGGCGGTATAGCCCTTGCCATTGGCGATATGGTTGACGGGGCTGTGGTGATGGTTGAAAATGCCCACAAGCACCTCGCCGCGGCCGCCGAAAAAAAACAGGCCGAACTGACCGAAAAAGAGCGCTGGCAAATCATCGGCGAATCATCCCGGGAAGTGGGCACCGGCCTGTTTTTCTCGCTGCTGGTCATTACCGTTTCCTTCCTGCCCATTATCACCATGCAGGCGCAGGAAGGGCGTTTATTCAGCCCGCTGGCCTTTACCAAAACCTACGCGATGGCGGCGGCCGCGATATTGACTATTACGCTGGTGCCAGTGCTGGTGGGTTATTTTGTCCGCGGCAAGATCATTCCCGAACAAAAAAACCCGATCAACCGTTTTTTGCACTTTATTCACGCGCCCGCTTTGAAGCTGGCGATGCGCTGGCGGGCGGTGACGTTAATACTGGCTGCCCTGTTGATGGCGTCAATGCTATACCCGTTTTCCAAAATCGGCAGCGAATTCATGCCGCCTCTGGATGAAGGCGATATTTTATACATGCCGACCGCGTTTCCAGGTATGTCCATCACCAAAGCCAGGGAAGTGCTGCAGCAGACCGACAAGATTCTGAAAACCTTTCCTGAAGTGCATCATGTTTTTGGCAAAGTCGGACGCGCGGAAACGGCAACAGACGCTGCCGGGTTAATAATGATGGAAACGACCGTTAAACTGAAACCCCGGGAGCAGTGGCCTGATCCCGATAAAACCACCCGGCAACTGATGGATGAAATGGACAAGGCCATTCATTTTCCCGGCTTGGCCAACGCCTGGACCATGCCGATCAAAACCCGCGTCGACATGCTCTCTACCGGCATCAAAACACCGGTTGGCATCAAGGTTTCAGGTCCCGATCTGAACGTCTTGCAGACTCTGTCGCTCGAAATCGAACGGGCGATGAAAACCATGCCGGAAACACTGTCGGCCTACGGTGACCGGGCCGTCGGCGGCTATTTTCTGGATTTTGATATCAACCGGGAAGCGGCGGCGCGTTATGGACTAACCGTCGGCGATGTGCAGGACGTTATTCGAAGTGCCATTGGCGGCATGAATATCACCGAAACCGTCGAAGGACTGGAGCGGTATCCGGTCAATCTGCGTTATCCGCGTGATCTGCGCGATAATGTGGTAGCGTTGCGGCGCGTGTTAATCCCCACGCCCACCGGCAGCCAGATACCGTTGACCCAGGTGGCCGAGATTAAATTTACCCGCGGCGCGGATGTGATAAAAACCGAAGATGCCAAACCCAATGCCTGGATCTATGTGGATATCAAGACCTCCGATATCGGTGGATTCGTCGCTCAGGCCCAAAAAATCCTGGCCGAGCGCGTCAAACTGCCCCCCGGTTACACCGTCGCCTGGTCAGGCCAGTTCGAATACATGGAACGCGCGGCAGAGCGCTTGCGCATGGTCGTGCCGCTCACACTATTGCTGATTTTTATCCTGTTGTATTCCGCTTTCCGCAATATCACCGAGCCCACTATCGTCATGCTGACCATCCCCTTTAGTCTGATCGGCGGCATCTGGTTTATTTACTGGCTCGGATTCAATTTGTCGATCGGAGTCTATGTCGGTTTTATCGCCCTCGCCGGCACAGCCGCCGAAACCGGCGTCATGGTGCTGAGCTTTATTGATATTGAAATTGATAAACTGCGGGAGCAAAAACAGGCGCCCTTGACCGCCGCCGAAATCAGGTCCGTTACAGAAGCCGCCACCGCACTGCGGGTGCGGCCGGTAGCGATTACCTCTCTTGCCAACATCGTCGGCTTAATTCCCATTATGTGGGCCACCGGCACCGGCGCCGATGTCGCCCAGCGCGTGGCAGCCCCAGCGATGGGCGGCATGCTGACCGTGCTGATATTAAGTCTTTTGGTGTTTCCGGTCATCTACAGTCTGGTGCTGCAATTTCAGGAAAGGCGCAAGCAAGGAGATGTTAAACAATAAACATTGATTGGAATCGCCTTAATTAGGGTGCACTAATGATTTTTTAACGCACATTTATTGTGCGAATAAACTTGGATATAAGATAAAAATACCTAACTTATTGATTTATCATAAATGGCAATATTCGTGCCTTAATATCCTTAATATTAAGGTGCTTGTGCCATGAGCTATAGGAGATAAAAAGTGATAAAAAGCTAACAATCTGAAAAAACGATGTTATTTTAACTATGTTTGAATTCTCCTGGAGAAGACCTGTGAAAACAAAGTTACTTATTAGAGCACCTTCGATATGGCACTTACCAAAACTCAACTAAGGGACCTATACAGGGTGCGAGCGGTCAATTACGACTTTACCGCCAATCTCTATTACCTCATTGGGTTTAGAGAAGTGAAATACAGGAAGCAAGCAGTTTCCGCGCTCGGCCTCAATCCCGGTGACACAGTAGTAGAGATCGGATGCGGAACCGGTTTGAACTTTCCTTATTTATTGGAAGCCATCGGTGAGACTGGCCGACTCATTGGTGTCGATTTTACAGACGCGATGTTAGAAAAGGCGCGGGAGAAAATTTACCGAAATAGGTGGCAAAACGTCGAACTCGTGGAAGCCGATGCTGCACGCTACGAATTCCCGGATGGAATTCAAGGTGTTTTCTCGACGTTCGCACTTACGCTCGTGCCCGAATATGAGCAAGTCATCAACCATGCTGCACGTGCCCTCGCCAATGGTGGACGTTTGGTAGTCACCGATTTCAAGAAACCGGACCGGTGGCCTTTGTGGCTCGTGAAGTTGGGCGTACTCATCACTAAGCCATTCGGCGTTACGCTGGATTTAACGGACAGGAAACCGTGGGAGGTCATGATGCAGTACTTCTCACGCGTAACCGTCACTGAATTGTTCACTGGTTCTGTATACATCGCTGTGGGCGAGAATTCATGAGAATTCGCTCTAACAATCGCTGCAAGCTCCAGGTAAGGCGATGATACAATATGCCCTAAAAATTGTCCTTTCAGCAGCCATTCTCGTAGCTGTTGCCGAGTTGGCCAAACGCAGCTCTTTTTGGGCGGCTGCATTGGCCTCTTTGCCGCTCACCTCGCTGCTCGCTTTCGTCTGGCTTTACCTTGACACCGGCGATATTAAAAAAGTAGCAACCCTTTCCCATGGTATTTTCTGGCTGGTATTACCCTCGCTGGTGCTATTCATCGTTTTGCCCTTGCTGCTTCGAGGTGGTCTTGGATTCTGGTTAAGCCTGGGTACTGCTTGTTTTGCTACCGCCGCCGCCTATTTCTGCATGGTTAAAATTTTGGGGGTATTTGGTGCCCACATTTAGTTTTCTACAACCAATACGACGTTCAAACGGAACTGGTCAAAAGCTGCGTTTTTGTCCCTTACCTTCAACGCCAAACATTTTCAGGAAAGTCAATGGTTGATTGTTGCAACGACAAGGCTTGCGAGATAGAAGCTCTTCGAAATCGCCAAAGCTCGACGCTTAAGATAGTGTTAGGTATTAATGCTGCCATGTTCATAATAGAACTCACAGCCGGACTAATCGGTGGCTCTGTCTCGCTGGTGGCGGATTCGCTGGATATGCTTGGTGATACCTTGGTGTACGGTTTCAGTATTTACGTCGTTGCGCGCGGGGTAAGAATGAAAGCTAATGCAGCCTTGTTGAAAGGAGGTATCATGGCGGCCTTTGGTGTTTTCGTTCTTGGACAGGCCGTTTACAAGATCGTTTTCCCGCAGGTTCCAGTTTTCGAGGCTATCGGTGCAATTGGTCTGCTGGCGCTTGCCGCGAATAGCATTTGTTTTATTTTGCTCTGGCGGCATCGAGCCGACGACATCAATATGAGTTCAGTTTGGTTATGCTCTCGCAACGACATTATTGCCAATGTCTCGGTGTTGTTTGCTGCCGTAGGAGTATGGCTTACCCGTTCAGGTTGGCCCGACATTCTAGTTGGCTTGGCACTTGCCGTACTCTTTCTACGATCAGCGCTATTAGTATTGCGAGAGGCTAGTTCGGAGCTTCGAGCAATCAAAGGCTAACATTTTCATCAACTCGGACAGTCCGGCTTACGAACCCCATGGCATAGTAAAGAAAGGAGAATTCCCATTATGAAACCCGATACCGACCAACCCAAGGCTCCTGAATCGAAGCAGGCGCACATCGGCCACGGCCATCATGCCCACATGGCGATGGATTTCCGGAAACGTTTCTGGATCTCGCTTGTTTTGACCCTGCCGGTTCTAGCCCTTTCGCCAATGCTCCAAATGCTGGTGGGGCTGCGCGAAGCCTTTCGTTTTCAGGGTGACATCTATGTGCTATTCAGCTTTTCTTCTGCGGTCTTTTGGTATGGCGGATGGCCGTTTCTTAAAGGTTTGTTCAAGGAACTTAAGTCCAGACAACCTGGAATGATGACGCTGGTCGCCGTCGCCATTGCTACGGCCTACCTTTACAGCAGCGCCGTGGTGTTCGGCCTGACCGGCAAGATGTTCTTCTGGGAGCTGGCAACCCTCGTTGACATCATGTTGCTCGGACATTGGATTGAAATGAAGTCCGTAATGGGCGCCTCAAAGGCACTGGAGGAACTGGCTAAACTGATGCCCTCCGACGCCCACAAACTCATGCCCGACGGTAGCGTGAAAGACGTACCTCTCGGCGAACTGGTTGTGGATGACAAAGTCCTGATCAAGCCAGGTGAAAAGATTCCGGCAGACGGTATTATTTTTGAGGGTGAAAGTTCGGTTAATGAAGCGATGCTTACCGGGGAATCAACTCCAGTCACCAAGGAGATCGGCGGCAAGGTTATTGGTGGCTCCATCAACGGCGAAGGCTCGCTGACCATTGAGGTCAAAGGCACTGGTAAGGATTCGTTTCTGTCTCAGGTCATCGACTTGGTCAAACAGGCACAGGAAAGCAAATCGAAGACCCAAAACCTTGCCGACACTGCCGCGCTGTGGCTTACCCTTATTGCTCTGGGGGGCGGAGCGTTCACTCTTCTGGTCTGGCTGGTTTTCATGGGCAAGGACTTCGCATTCGCCATAGAACGCGCCGTCACCGTAATGGTCATTACCTGTCCGCATGCACTCGGCCTGGCGGTGCCGCTGGTGGTGGCCGTCTCCACAGCTCTGGCTGCAAGCAATGGTCTCCTCATTCGTAATCGCGGTGCTTTCGAAAGCGCCCGAAAACTACAGGCCATCATTTTTGATAAGACCGGCACACTGACCGAGGGCCGTTTTGGCGTGACCGACACACTGGTGCTTTCACAGGATATAGACGAAGATACGCTGCGCAAGTATGCGGCCGCCGTGGATGCTAATTCCGAACATCCTATCGCCAGGGGTATTGCCGCCGCTTCGGAACAGAAGCTGCCTGTCGAAAACTTCAAGAGCATCCCGGGCAAAGGCGCAGAAGGCCGGGTCGATGGCAAGGAGGTCAAGGTAGTCAGTCCCGGCTATCTGCAGGAACAAAACATCGACGTGACTGACGAGCGCGTCGAACCACTGCAAGCCCAGGGAAAGACGGTCGTTTTTGTCCTCGTTGACGGACAGTTGAAAGGCGCGATTGCCTTGGCCGATATCGTCCGACCCGAGGCGAAACAAGCTATTAAGGCCCTCAAGGCCTTGAATATCCGATGCATGATGCTGACCGGTGATAACAAAGCGACGGCTAAATGGGTCTCGGACCAGATCGGACTGGATGAATACTTCGCTGAAGTCCTTCCCCAGGACAAAGCCGCCAAAGTAAAAGAAGTGCAATCCCGTGGCGTGCTGGTGGCCATGACTGGCGACGGCGTAAACGATGCCCCTGCGCTGGCTCAGGCTGATGTGGGCATCGCCATTGGAGCCGGTTCCGATGTGGCGGTGGAAACCGCCGATGTGATTCTGGTACGGAGCAATCCGTTGGATGTTGTGGCCATCGTGCAGCTTTCTCGCGCCACCTACAGCAAGATGATTCAGAACTTGGTCTGGGCCACAGGTTACAACGTCGTTGCCATTCCGCTGGCAGCCGGATTTCTTTATGCGTGGGGCGTGCTGCTCACTCCTGCTCTGGGTGCGGTGCTGATGTCTGCGAGCACTGTAATTGTGGCCATTAATGCGAGGTTGCTGCGACTGAAGAAATGACCAAGCAGTTCAAAGAACAGAAACAAAATTTTCGATTAACACGAACCAAGCCATAGCCCCGTACCGTCTTCGGATGCGTGCGGATGTTTAATATCAGCGCCGAGTATGATATGAGAGTCATAGAAAAACCCATTTCCAGTTACCCCTGGTACCTTCGTCCATTCTTCTGGAATCAAAAAAGAAAATACGGACAAACCCTTAAGCCTGCATTGATTTGGGCCAGAGTCCCCAAGTTGTTTGCAGCGATAGCCCTACTCTATGGGGTGCTGGATAGAAAAAGCAGCCCTATCGATCCGGTTCTACGCTCCTTGATTACAGTGAGAGTATCGCAAATAAACGGGTGCTATTTTTGTATTGATATTAATTCCGCTGTGTTGGCAAAAAGAACCGGCTCCATGAACAAGGTGGAGGCACTTGAGCGATGGCAAGAAAGCGAGTTGTTTGATAACAAGGAAAGGGTTGTCCTGGAATATGTCGAGGCAATGACTTATACCGACCGGCAGGTTGATGATGATTTGGCCCAGCGCCTGTATCAATACTTTAATGAAGATGAATTAGTCGAACTGACTGGACTCATTGCCTTTCAGAATTTATCCAGCAAATTTAACAGAGCCCTGGATTTGCCTGCGCAAGGATTTTGCCGTCTGCCGGAAAGCGTAGATCGCAATAATGAAAAATCGAACGTTTAATACAAAAATGACACTGTAGCCTTGTTGGTCGAGCAACAGCTTTTCGTTGCCCGACGTTTGGATGTCCAATGAAGGTGTGGTGGCGGGCAAGCCCAAAGGCAGTTGTCGTTTTGGTCATGGAAATGCCGGGCATAAAAAGCATGCTTGACCTGACTCAAGATTATGCCGAACCTTTCCCTGGAAGTGTATCGCGGGCAGGTCGAGGCCAGCAATGGTCATACCCATGGCGGGCTGGAGGGGCACGGAGCCGAAAAGGAAAGCAAGTCCGGCGCTGCACACTCTCACGACAAGAAACCGCATTCCCACAAGCACGGCGATAAGCACTGACCAAGCCCCGGAAGATTACGGAAATGTAATGTCTCGGTCAGCCTCCCGTAAGGAACAACTATTTAAACTGAACGCATTCAGAAATTTATTAATTCGTTGTTTAGTAAGGTCTCTAGCTTTCCCGTTCAGACACTAATTAATTTTTTGATAATTGCGGCTATCTGTGGTTGTAAACCCAAATAGCATGAGTTATACCTAAAAGGAGAGTATGCAAAACCGGGAGAGGCAGTCTGATTGGTTGAAGTCATCGGCTTTTTTGTTAACCAGTTACACGACTCAGGGTTGCCCCACACCTTTCCAGGGAGGTTGTATTGGTTGTGCCTCTCCCGGCTTTGCATGCTCTTGCGTTTAAGGTGGTTAGGTTGGGCGCATATCACGCCCGGCTTTCTCTTCGCACTTTCTCTTTAAAGGAGGAGGAGATATGGAAACTGAACATAAATCATTATACGATTATAACGGTGGCATTGATTTGGACGAATTTCGAGAAATGGTTGCAATAAATGCTTATTATAGAGCCGAAAAAAGAGGTTTTGAACCCGGTCATGAAATGGATGACTGGCTTGAAGCCGAGCAGGAGATAAAAAGCAAACGTCGCTATTGGAACCGGTAAAAGAAAATCACGGAGGTCTTTAAATTTGAAAGACCTCATGGTTTCAACGCGACGCCTATCGCTGGCGGACCACTTAGAACAGATAACTAACCATGCACCCTCCCGCAAACTCGATTGAAGGCACCATCATCGTGCTCGTGCAGTGGCTGAAGCTCGGCATCGAGACCGTGGGTGTCGTGCTCGTCGCGATTGGCGTCTGCGTGGCAGTGGCACAGCTCACCCGCATACTAGCGGCACGGCAGCACACGGAATTTACTGGCATTCGTTTGACCTTGGCTCGCTACCTCGCGCTGGCACTGGAATTCGAGTTGGGCGCGGACATTCTCGGCACGGCCGTTTCGCCGAATTGGGACCAAATCGGCAAGCTGGCCGCAGTGGCCGTGATCCGAACGGGACTGAACTTCTTTCTCTCAATGGAAATGAAGCAGGAAAAGACGGCGGAGAAGAACCAATCATCCAACGATGTTTCAGTCATCAAACCTCCGCCTAGCCCGCCCTGAAGGAGTCGCTGCTCAACAGCGCGACATGTCGCCAGGCCACATCGTGGAACGACATCAAGATTTGGTTGCAAAAACAACAACATGTCTATTTCTAAAACCATAGAAATTGTATTAAGACATTTTAACGAAAAGCAAATGTCTGTTGCTACAATGCATGTCTATTCCATTGAACTGTCGACAGGATACCCTCTTAATGAATTATGAAGGATTCCAAAAAGGACTGCCTTGGCTACCTTTATCAATAAAGATGCTGTTCACTGGCTACCTTCTGACCATTGGCTTCGGCTTGCTGATGGCTGGTGCGCAAATTATGCTGACCCACAGTATGGCCGATGGCAAGCCCGGATTATCGGTAGACGACATTGTTTACAGTTATTACGGTAATCGTTATGGATCAACCCTGGAAGCCAAGCTCAATGGTTCTATGAAGAATAATGCGCCACCGCAGTTACGTATTGAAATTATCAAATGGGCGCGTGCAGGCGCTCCGGCCAAAGATTGGGATTCCAGGTTTAAAAAACTATTTGAGACCCATTGCACTACTTGCCACTATACAGGCTCTTCCTTGCCCGATTTTTCCAAACTGGCAAATGTTCAGCAACGTGCGAGCCTCGATACGGGAATTTCCTTTACCTCGCTGACAACAGTGTCACATATCCATCTTTTTGGCATCGCCTTTATATTTATGCTGATGGGAGCAATTTTTGTGTTTGCGGTAGGAATCCCGGAATGGATCAAGGCTACGTTGATAATGATTCCATTTGCCTTCCTGATTATCGATGTTATTTCATGGTGGCTCACCAAGTTGAACCCTGAATTTGCCTGGATTACGATTATTGGCGGCTATGGATATTCATTAGCGTCAACAGCAATGTTATTCATCAGCTTATACCAGATGTGGATACTTCCCTGGAAACGGGCAAAAAAACATAATCCGAACACTTGATCCAGCTTTATGAAGAATTATGTAATCTACCCGATGTTGAGTCGGGTAGATTCAGGTTAAAAAGCTAACCAACCATTCACCATGAAGGTGTTGTTAAATTGAGCATCAGTATTTGTGCCATTGGCTTGAGAATAACCAATATACTGCAAGCTGGTACGCAAATTCATCAGATATGAATATGAATGGGATTTGCCAAATGGGACATAAACCAGTTCTGCTGTATAGAATTGGCTGTTTGGTCTGGTTTGAACAACGATACTACCCTCCTCGTCAAATTGGGCAGCATGCGATCCATTTATTTTCTTATATCCGAAAGTCAAGCCATAGGTTTGGTCGAATGTGTAAGCAAGATTGAGGTTATAGGTGGCGAGATAAGTTCTACCCGTCGTCGGATCGGATGCCGCCCCTCGATCAGCCGATAGCTTCTGATCTTCATAAATGTAAGCCGTTTTGACTTCAAAGATATGTTTCGGATTCGCCATGTATTGATAAGTCGCATCGACTGCGACATCGGTAAAATGATTAGCGCCAAAAGTTTTGTCACGTCCGGGAAAAACATCGGCACTCATACCGAAGTGCCCCAGCGCGAAATAGTGTCCATGCCAGTCTTGTTGCAGCGCGACACGCCAATAAGGCGCGGGACCGTCAAGACTGACTCTGTCAGGCCCGGCGATACCGAATGCATTCTGGAAATTGCTGGAAAATGAGCCATAAGCGCCGGCTTCCAGATAAAGCAGATTGTTAATCATTGCAAATGCGGTACCGCCGCCTACTTGAGATCCCAGCGCATCGTCAATCAATGGACTGGCTCCGACTTCAGGCTGTACCCCACTTCCCGTATAAGGAAATCCCCAGACTGGCGTGGTATTCCATAAGTCCTGTACGGTTGGATTGTTATTTAAAGAGAGTCCGTAAGTAATAGGGGTGTCGCCCAAATCCAGTTGATCGGCAAAATGGATATCGGTGTGTTCCATTACAAGCCGATCTTCATAGCCGTCATAAGTTAACTGACTGTACGCGCCAACCTTGCCATAAATACGGCCTGCATAAACCAAAGACGCTTGGTCGAAAGTGAAATTATTGTTTTTATTATAGCCAGGACGGAGCGTTCCATCCGGTTGGCTCCGGCTTTGTACGGTCTGATCCTTTTGGGTATTGGTGAATGATCCCTGTACCATGCCACTGAGTGGTGGCAATTTGGCAGCAATGCCACTGCCCCCGCCCATTGTATAGCCGCCCAGTTTGAAATCACGACCGAAAGGTGTCAGGTTAGGTCCGAAGGATTGGGTATGGCACGTGTTACAGGCTACACCTGTTTGCCGGGAAAAACTCGGCATAGCTTCTGCTTCTGGACTTATTAACAACATGACTGAGATTAGTGCCAATAGCAATGCCAGAAAATAATTCAAATTGTAACTTTGTTTAAAAAAAGTTTGCATAAATCACCCCAATTGTTTATTTGAATTGCCGCCTATTTAACAAGCTGAAGTTCTTTTGTTAATGGTAATTCTGTTGTAGCGTAGGTAGTATTCCTAGAAGCAGCTCATAAAGTGTGAGTTACTCTCGTCCATAAATGCGACCTATTATCCTACACAAAAGCAAATCAAGGCGTTATCAGTTGTTCGCATTTGAGCTTTTTGCGCAACACCCCCGCTGTTTGTCTGGGTAGCTAACATTCTACCCGTCTGACACTTCGATGCCGTGGGGTAGGAGGAGTCCACCCCATAGCTAAAGCAGGAAAATCAGTCGGTGGTGGGGATGGACGCTGACAATATTCGACGCTGAATAGCACCTTGGTTTATTCATCCTTGAGTTCACCGATCCTGACCCCGCAGTTGGTAGACACCAGGGTTACTCTGAAAATCCGTCATCATCGTTCAAACCGGAAGCCGAATCTCAAACGTCGTAAAGCCGTCCTTCGAATGCACCGAAGCCTCTCCGCCATGGGCGCGCGCGATAGAACGCGTGATCGCTAAACCGAGTCCAGCACCTTCTCCAAAACGCTGCCGTGATGCATGAACTCGGTAGAAGCGGTCGAATAGCCGCGGCAAATGCTCGGGTGCGATGGTTTCTCCGGTGTTTTGCACCGACAAAACGACGGTCGAGGCGTCTGAATTGTCAACGCGAATCTTTATCCTTCCCCCTTTTGGCGTATGGCGCACCGCATTCGAGAGCAGATTGTTGACCGCTCTGCGCAGCATCAACCTGTCGCCGAAAACAGCGCCCCTTCCGGAATAGGTCAGACTGACTCCCTTTTCCTCGACCAACGCCTCGTAAAATTCGAATAGGCTTTTCACCTCCACTACCAAATCGACCTTCTCGCGATGAGGGACGATGAGGTTGTTGTCCGATTTAGCCAGGAACAGCATGTCGGCAATCACCCGCGACAGACGCTCGAACTCTTCCGCGTTGGAAGCCAGTACGTCCTGGTATTTGTCGAGTGTCCGGGTCTTGGACAGAGTGACCTGGGTTTGTGTCAGCAGATTGCTGACAGGCGTGCGCAACTCGTGGGCGATATTCGAGGAAAAGTCTGACAGTCGGCGGAAGGATTCTTCGAGCCGTGCCAGCATCTCGTTCAGGGTTTCCGCTACCTCGGCCAGTTCGACGGGAATGGAGTCTAAAGGCAGCCGTTGGTTGAGGCGGTTCGCGGTGATGCCCGCAGCACTACGACTGATGTCCCGAAGGGGTGCCAGTCCCTGACGTGCTGCCACCCATCCCAGAAAGCCGGTCAGTAGTGCCGCCAGGCCCATGACCGTCCATAACGCTGTTCGAAACGAACGCATGAAATGCTCGTGGTGCGACAGGTCGGTGGACACAGCCACGACCACCGGAGCCGCACCTTCGATCTTGGTCGGCAGTTCAGAGGCAATCCCGCGATAGCGATGGCTCTCAGGATCACTCCAAAGTATCGGACGAAGGTTTTTCTCTCTGACAGCGGCAAGCAGCTCTTCGGGTAACTTCGCATCTTCTGTTGGATACAGCGCCTGACCACCCGGCTTCAAAACAACCACCGCCAACCCCTGATGTCCTATCAAGGAATCTTGAAATTGTGGCGGCAGTGCCTCGAGTTCCTGGCTGGAGCGAACTTTCTCCAAGGCGTGGCTGAGAAGTTCCAGTTTGCCGCCAAGCAATTCCATGTCCAAGTCTTCGAAATGCCGCTCGACGAGCGAGCCGATCAGTACCCCCAACAACAGGAGCACCGTTGTCGATGCGGACGCGAAGAGCAAAGTCAATGTGCATGTGATGGATTTGCTTCTGATCAGCCTCACTCGGTCGCCTCCAAGACATAGCCCATACCACGGACGGTGTGGATCAGTTTTGGCTCGAAATCATCATCCACTTTTGCTCTCAGACGCCGGATGGCAACCTCGATCACGTTGGTGTCGCTGTCGAAGTTCATGTCCCAGATTTGGGAGGCGATCAAGGAGCGAGGAAGCACCTCGCCCTGGCGACGCAAAAGAAGTTCCAACAAAGCGAATTCCTTGGAGGCTAAATTTATCTTCTTGCCCGACCGGGCCACCCGCCGCCGTTTCAGATCAAGTTCGAGATCGGCAGCTCGCAGAAACTCGGGCTCCTTGGCCATTCCTCCGCGCCGGAGCAGGGTTCGGACACGGGCCAGCAGTTCGGAAAAGGCGAAAGGCTTCACCAGGTAGTCGTCGGCTCCGAGTTCCAGTCCCTTGACCCGATCATCCACACTGTCGCGGGCTGTGAGAAAGAGTACGGGCATGTCTTTACCTGCCCTGCGGATACCTTGCAGCACCTGCCAACCGTTGATGCCCGGCAGCATCACATCCAAAATAGCCAGGTCATAGTCATCTGTCAGCGCCAAATGCAAACCGCCCAGCCCCTCACTCGCTAAATCAGCGACGAAGCCTGCCTCTGTCAATCCCTGCCTCAGATAATTCCCGATTTTGGGTTCGTCTTCCACGATAAGGATTCTCATGCGTACTCTCCCACATAACTTTTCTCAATAACGCCATTCTAAACTGGCAGTGAGAGTAAGTCTCCAAGATTACCTAAAAGTAATCTGCGTGTCAGGTTCCCGTTAACCGGGGTATCGTAAGATACCTCTACTGACAATCCGCAAGAGGTTACCGTTACCATGAAAAAAATTCTGCTGGGCGCATTGGGCGTTCTTGGCCTCGGTGCCGTAACGGTGATTGGTCTGCTCCAGGCCGGAGCGATCGATATGGCGGCCGATACACCCCACAGCCCCGCCGTCTACCGCCTCATTGAGTGGGCGCGGGAACAGTCTATTATACGCAGGGCCGCCGACATCGTTCCACCGGGCGACTTGCCCGATGCCGGACGGATTCGCCGGGGCGCCGGTAACTACGACGCCATGTGCGCGAACTGCCACCTCTCACCCGGCATCGAAGATTCCGAAATACGAAAAGGCCTCTATCCGACGCCGCCGAATCTCTCCAAACCTGCAAATGCCGACGATTCCGACCGGACGGATGCCCGCCGGTTCTGGATCATCAAACACGGTGTCAAGGCGTCCGGCATGCCGGCCTGGTCGAAAGGCGGCATGGAAGATGAGGCGATATGGGATCTGACGGCTTTCCTCAAGATCATGCCGAGCCTTTCCCCGGAAGCATATCGTCGGCAGGTTGAGTCCAGCAATGGGCATACCCATGGCGGTCTGGAGGAGCACGGAGCCGAAATGGAAAGCAAGTCCGGCGCCGCACACACTCACGGCACGAAACAACATTCCCACAAGCACGCCCATAAGCATGGCGCATAAGCACTGACCAGATCCCGGAAGATTACGGAAATGTAATGTCCCGGTCAGCCTCCCGTAAGGAAAAGCGTTTAAACTGGCCCCATTTAAATCAACCTGGAAACAGTCATGAAATCAGTTCTGAAACCACAGATTCGTTCCTTGTTATTAGTCTTGCTCGTCAGCACCGGCACCGCTTATGCGCAAGCCGCGACGGAGGTGGAGGTGTTTAAGAGTCCCTCTTGCGGTTGCTGCGGAAAATGGATCGAGCACCTACAACAAAACGGTTTTCAAGTCAGTATCCGCGAGGTGAACGACATTCCGGCAGCGCGGAAAAAACTGGGCATGCCCGATCGACTAGGTTCCTGCCACACCGCCCGTGTCGGCGACTACGTCATCGAGGGCCATGTGCCTGCTGCCGACATCCAGCGTTTGTTCAAGGAAAAATCCCAAGCTCTCGGCTTGGCTGTTCCTTCTATGCCGCCCGGTTCTCCGGGCATGGGAAGCGCCAAGCCCGTTCCCTACGATACCCTGCTCGTCCAGGCGGACGGCAGCACCCGTGTTTTTGCCAAACACTAAATCCTAGGCGTATGAAGGACTTATGACGATTTTTCATGACGGTTGGTAATTTAATATTTGTGATTAAGAGTATTAAAAACTTGACATAAGTGTAACTCGAGGGTTTTAGAATCAGACGAGTGTAAATTCGAGTCATTGTTTTATAAAGAGGACGGATAATGGAAGCTAAAACCTCATTAATGCCTCGGTTCCACCTTGAGATTGCACTCTGGAAAAAGGAAGTTGTACAACTTATTTTTTGACAGCGACTAAGTCGAACCATGAATAACCTAACTCAAACAAACTCTATTTAGGAGAAGAAAATGACTGACAAAAAATCACAACAAAAAAACGATAACAACAATATTGATCCTGACAAATTTCGTGAAATGGTGACAGAGCTTGCTTATCTTAAAGCCGAAAAAAGGGGTTTTGTAGCTGGCCATGAACTAGAAGACTGGCTTGAAGCCGAACAAGAGGTAAGTAATCAATGCCATGACGGGTCTCAGGAAGTTTAGTCATATAGATCAGGTTAGAGTAGCGTGCCCAGACACTTTGCTGCCCAGGTTGTCGGGGGGTCGCCCTGATAACACGACTTAAGAACTAAGTCGAACTTTGAAAAGGAATAAGCTAAACAAAGTATAACCCGGCATCAGTGGATTTCAGAAACGGCCTATGACAAAGCAGGAGCCAGGGCATTTGCAGCCGGTCATGAATTAAACGACTAGCTGTATTATTCAGAGATACTGATAACAGCCTATCTTTCATTGTTCGAGGAAGACGGGGGTATAACCAAAGCCAATCTGAAACAGTTAGCAAAAGTGATGGGTGTTGAAAATCCGGAGAATATAACCCAACCAACCGAACTAGTGCGAGTTATTCAAAATGCCAGTCAGCAGCGTCCTTGTTTTCGATCTGATGATTCCATGCTTTGCCAGGACAAGGACTGCAAATGGCGAACTTAATGTCAAAAACTGGTCGCAGTATGGATGAGGTGAGTATGACTATTTCAATGACTTAATATTTGCAGGTGCACAATGTCTTATCAAGTCAGTGAGTTGGCCCTAAAATGCAATGTCAGTAGGGATACGGTCAGGTTTTATGCCAAAACCGGCTTGCTTCAACCTCAGCGCAATCCAAGCAATGGCTATCAGTATTTTAGTGAACGAGATTTAAAATGTCTGGATTTTATCAGGCGGGCTAAGTCTCTTGGTTACACGCTTAAAGAAATCAGACAGATTATTGAAGAAAGCCGGAAAGGTTCGTCTCCTTGCCCATGGGTCCGTGATCTCATCCAGCGACGCCTTAAGTCAAATAAAGAACGACTCACACAACTGATAGAACTACAGCATCATATGGAAGCAGCATCGGTAAAGTGGCGGGCGATGCCGGATGGCGTTCCGGATGGTGACAGTATTTGCAAGTTGATTGAATCCATTGATTCATCACCAGGCAACGTCGTAACGTCTGTGATGGAGACCGAAGAGGGCTGTGAGGAATGAACAGCGGAGTTAAACAATTCATTAAGCTTACACAGTGGAAGGCATTTCTAACGGCGGCCTCCGCCAAGGCTGTTATTGAATCCTGATGGTAGCAATTAACTGGAGAACATCATGAATTATTTATTTGCATTTTTACTGGTTTCGGTCTTGCTGTATTTATTAATTCGTTTTGCGCCCGGAGCACTATCCTTGTTGGGCTATCGGGGTTGGTACAGCACTGAACATATCGATCCCGTCTGTGGTATGAAAGTTAAGGCGAATAAAGGTTATGGGATGATGTATGAAGGCAGACTTTATCGTTTTTGTTCAAAACTTTGCCTGGACCAGTTCGACAAAAACCGGCAACAGTATTTACCCGTGAAAAAGGATAATCAAGCAGAAAAACCATCAAAACCTGAGTAAATATAGCAACCGTGGAGCCTTGGGGCGATTTTAAGTGGCCAATTGCTGTGTTTGATGAGTGATATCGTTCACGGCCTACTCTTGATTTTATTGAATATTTTACTTAGAGAGTATCTGAACAGGGGTACCCTTTCAAAGCCTTTTCGAAAAAGGAGATACTTGAATGACCGGGGTATACACCCTGTTGGCTTGGTCAAGACGAAATGTCTTTTTTCGGATCCAATTTTAAGCCAAGGAGAAAACCTATGCTTGAAGAATTCATTCATGAAACTCGTATTGCCTATTTCTCGATGGAGATTGCTCTCCATAATAATATTCCCACCTATAGCGGCGGATTGGGTGTGTTAGCTGGTGATACTATACGCTCTGCCGCCGATCTTGAACTTCCAATGGTTGCGGTTACCCTGGTGAGTCGTGCCGGTTATTTCCGACAGGAACTGGATGCCGAGTGTGGCCAGATTGAACATCCGGATTCTTGGCAGCCTGATACCGTTGCTAGTTCGCTGCAAGCCAAGATAGCGGTTAACATTGAGGGGCGACTGGTGTGGGTCAGTGGCTGGCTCTACATTCTGGAAGGCCATATGAACGGCCGACAACCGGTTATTCTGCTGGATACTGATGTAGATGAAAATCATGATGACGATCGTCAGATTACCCATTATCTCTATGGCGGTGACGAAGCTTACCGGTTGAAACAGGAAATCGTGCTGGGCATGGGCGGCATGCGCATGCTGCAAGCGCTGGGTTTTAAAGTGCGCCAATACCATATGAATGAAGGACATTCGGCGTTGCTTGCTATTGAATTGTTACGCCGTTATGCCTATCCCAAAGAAGACCTGCGCTCAGGCGAATCAGCCTATGACATCCCCCAGATACGGGAACTTTGCAATTTCACCACGCATACCCCGGTCGACGCCGGTCATGATCGATTCGCCTATGATTTGGTAGGGCGGATTCTCAGCGAGGAATTCGACAGAGCAACGCTTAAACGCCTGGCGGGTGAAGATAGGCTTAACATGACCCGGTTGGCTCTCAATTTGAGCGAGTATGTGAATGGTGTTGCCAAACGGCATGCGGAAGTTTCACGGAAAATGTTTCCAGGTTATCGGGTTCATGCGGTTACCAATGGCGTACATCCTTTTACCTGGACTGCCAGGAGTTTCATTGATCTTTATAATAAGCATTTACCGGGTTGGTGTCATCAACCTGAAATATTGATACGTGCCGAGTGTTGTATCAGCGATGAAGCCATCTGGGAGGCTCATTGCCAAGCAAAGTCTATTCTGATAGAAAAAGTCAAAGCCCTATGTCATATCAGCCTGGATCCACAAATACCTATCTTTGGATTTGCTCGTCGTATGACGGCATACAAACGACCTGATTTGTTGTTTTCCGATTTAGAACGTCTCAAGAATATTGCCCGGCAGCGGCCTTTTCAAGTCGTGCTGGCCGGCAAAGCCCATCCCCGGGATCTGGACGGGAAACACTTGATAAGAACCATTCACCAGCACATACAAGAATTGGCCGGTGATATTCCGATGGCTTTTGTTCCGGACTACGATATGGAGATTGCGCGGACTATGGTAGCCGGCGTAGACCTCTGGTTGAACACACCGTTAAGGCCCATGGAAGCGTCCGGAACCAGCGGTATGAAAGCCGCTTTTAATGGGGTGCCCAATCTCAGTGTCCTGGATGGCTGGTGGGTTGAAGGTTGTATCGAAGGCATTACCGGCTGGGCGGTCGGAGATGATACCGAATCCTCTAACGGGGATGATGCCAAGTCACTGTATGACAAGCTTGAACAGACGATACTGCCCTTGTATTACGATGATCGAAGCCGATGGATCGCGGTCATGAAAGGCGCCATCAGCAAAAATGCTTCCTTTTTCAATAGCCACCGCATGATGCGGCGTTATGCCACCGAAGCTTACATTCGATAGTTGGGAAAAGTAAAAATGGATAAAGAACTTGGGGGCTGGATTTTTTGTGACGCTTGAAAAGTCCGTTCGTACAATTGATTTAGCCAGAGGAGATTAAGTGATGGTTCAAGATCCGATTTGCCTAATGACATTTTCGCCACGTGAGGCAAAAACAACCGCTGAATACGAAGGAAAGCTTTATTATTTCTGCTCGTCTTCCTGCCGGGATACTTTTCTCAGCCAGCCGGGCTTATATCAAAATAAAGTCACATCGATGCATTTGACTGTAGGGGTCATGGGTTCAGCAGGTAACGAGGCAGCAAACAATGTCAAAGAAAAATCCATGATCCTGGGCCAGAGTATTGCGCAACGGAGCTTCATATTAATAACGGGTGCGTGCCCCGGTTTACCCTATGAATGTGCCCGTGGAGCAAAACAAGCAGGAGGACTGTCCATTGGTATTTCACCGGCTCTGAGCTTGGATGAACATATACACAAGTATCGGTCGCCGGCTGACGTTTATGATGTCCTTGTCTATACCGGTAGTGGCTTGATGGGGCGTGAAGTGACCAATATACGCTCAAGTGATATGGTTGTAATCCTTGGAGGACGTTCCGGTACCTTAGGGGAGTTTGCTATTGCTTTTGATGAAGGTAAGTTGATCGGGGTATTGCAAGGCAGTGGCGGAATTACTGAGCAGATTCCGGATCTTGTGGCTAGTTTTCAGAAAGATAGCGGAGCACGATTAGTATATTCAGCCGATCCAGTGAAGTTAATCGACGAAATGGCGAAGTTATATATAGAACATCATTATCAACACCCTTCCTGTTTCTGTGACGCGATGCCTGCAGGCGTAGGCTGAACTGAGATGTCAGTTTTTCTAGTGTGAGTTACGCCGTATTTTACCGTAACACTAAAACAATAGATGCCAAGCATTGTTTAACCAAGTCATGCTTAATAGTTCACTATATCAAGCGGAGGAATTATGTCTTTATCTGCAAGAATTCGAGTGATCGTGTTGCATATCTTAATCGGTGCGATCATCAGCGTTATCGTGTTGCATCCAATCGCCAAAGCAGTTTATTGGTTTGAGCTCAATGATACGCCATATGTTAGCGGCTATGACAATATTTGGGCTTTTCTTATGGATCATTTTAATGCCTCTTTTAGTCGGGCAATGATACCTATGAGTCTGTTTTTTGCATTGATCGGTGGCGGTATCGGACTCGTATTTGCAATTTATCACCTGTCTCTTCTGAGGTCACATCAAAGGGTCCAGCTGTTGGAAAAAGAGCTTGCCGAGGATTTGCCCTCATTGATCAAAAGCAATGAAAGTGAACGTCTTGAATTTAAGTCATCAATCCGCTGGGATTTTCAACAGCAAAGGTCCAATAAAACGCTTGAAGCCGTTATCGCTAAAAGTATCGCAGGGTTCATGAATCATAAAGGCGGAAATTTGCTTATCGGTGTCAATGATAGCGGTCAGGTCGTAGGTCTGGAAAATGATTACCAGACCTTGAGACATAAAAATCGAGATGGCTTCGAACGTTGTCTCATGGACATTATAAAAACCTGGCTAGGCGGTGATGTCTGTTCCCTTGTGCATTGTGTTTTTGATGAGATAGAAGGAAAAGATATTTGCCGTATTATTATAGAACCCTCAGTAACGCCGGTTTATTGTAATACTGATAAGTTAGCCAAGTATTATGTAAGGGCCGGCAATAGCACACGGGAGCTTGATGCACGAGAAGCTTTTGCACATATTTCAAAAGTACGCGCTAGTTAAAGAGTGTAACTTGTAGATTGTCCAGCTGATTTGATAACCCTTGCTATTTTTCTTGGTACCCACATCGCAATTTTTCGGCAAGTCATTAGCCTGGCAGTCAGGTTTATGCCTCTGGCTTGCCTGTCAATAGCCCTTGAAGATTACGGAAATGTAATGTCCCGGTCAGCCTCCCGTAAGGGAAACTGTTTAAACTGACCACATTCAAATTAACCCGGAAACAGTCATGAAATCAGTTCTGAAACCACAGCTTCGTTCCTTAATATTAGTTTTTATCGTCAGCACCGGTAGCGCCTGGGCGCAAGAAGAGACGCCGGTGGAAGTGTTCAAGAGTCCCCAGTGCGGTTGCTGCGGAAAATGGATTAAACACCTGCAACAAAATGGTTTTCAGGTAAACACCCACGAAGTAAACGACGTCCCGGCAGCACGGAAAAAACTGGGCATACCTGATCGGCTGGGCTCCTGCCACAGCGCACGGGTCGGCGATTACGTCATTGAAGGCCATGTTCCTGCGGCCGATATCCAGCGCCTGATCAAGGAAAAACCCAAAGCGCTCGGCTTGGCCGTTCCTTCTATGCCGCCCGGTTCGCCGGGCATGGAAACTGCCAACCCTGTCCCGTATGAAACCCTGCTCGTCGAGGCGGACGGCAGCACCCGCGTTTTTGCCAGACACTAAGCCCTAGAAGAAAACCCATGAAAAGTTTGATTGCCCTCGTCCTCCCGGGCTAGCTTCATCGGACGATCATGCGCACGAACATGCTGACGCTAAACATAAAATCCACACAAAATAATATTCCTGAGAAGCCTATGAAATATATGAAATTTGCATTAATCACCCTTTTATTAATCGCTGTTTCTGCGTGCGCAACAGATTCCAATAGATCTAAAGATGACAGTCATTCACATCGTAGTGGCAGCAGCGGCGGACATAGCCATTAAAGTAATGGCATCCTGAGTTCCCTATGACTTCAACTTCAGGCGAACTAGGCCGAATACAATTTCTTGTCTGAGTAAGCATCATAATGAAACCTATTTCCAAACCTTCGCTACTATTGCCTAATCCTTCCCGTCGGCGCTTCATTGAAGGGCTGGCCGCTGGCGGTATTCTATTAGGGCTATCGCCATGGATCAAAACGGTTCAAGCCAAGGAAAAAATGCAGCTTGCCGAGGTACTGACCGGCACGGAGTTTAACCTCACGATAGCGGAAACACCCGTCAACTTTACCGGCACTCAATGTATGGCAACCACCGTTAATGGTTCGATTCCTGCGCCTACACTGCGCTGGCGAGAGGGGGATACATTGACGCTTCGTGTCACCAACCATCTTGCCGAAGAAACCTCAATTCATTGGCACGGCATCCTCCCGCCCTATCAAATGGATGGGGTGCCGGGCATCAGCTTTAAAGGTATCGCGCCGGGGGAAACCTTTACCTATCGTTTCAAGGTACAACAATCCGGCACCTACTGGTACCACTCACATTCCGGCATGCAGGAGCAGGCCGGATTGTACGGCGCTATCATCGTTGACCCGGCCGGCGCCGACCCGATCCGCGCCGATCGCGACTACGTGGTGCTTCTGTCCGACTGGACCGACGAAGACCCAATGAAAATTTTCTCCAAACTCAAGAAAAAGAGCGACTACTACAATTTCAATCAGCTTACGGCGGTCGATTTCTTAAGCGATGCAGCTGATGACGGGGTTGCATCAGCTATCCAAAAGCGGCACATGTGGAACATGATGAACATGAATATGACCGATCTGTCGGATATTTCTGCCTATACCTATACATACCTGATGAATGGCACAACCCCGGGCGGCAACTGGACCGGACTGTTCCGTCCAGGCGAGAGGGTGCGGCTGCGCTTCATCAACTCAGGGGCGATGACATTTTTCGATGTGCGCATACCTGGACTCAAGATGACGGTAGTCCAGGCCGACGGCCAGAACGTCGAGCCGATTTCCGTGGATGAATTTCGCATTGGCTCTGCTGAAACCTATGATGTCATTGTTACCCCCGAAGCGGGCGCTTATACAATTTTTGCCCAATCGATGGATCGCACCGGCTATGCCCGCGGCACGCTGGCAACACATGCCGGCATGACAGCGGCCGTGCCCACGCCGGACAAACCCGAACCGCTCACCATGGAGGATATGATGGGCAACATGGGCAGTGCCGGAAAGGCGGGGATGAATCACGGTGATATGGCTATGGATCACAGCGCCCACGCTATGGGCGGCGGACAGGTGCCTGTGCGCCACGCCAGTACCGAATATGGCCCCAGCGTGGATATGCGTGTGGACACGCCGCGCACCAATCTGGATGACCCCGGTATCGGCCTGAGAAACAATAGACGCCGAGTGCTGACTTATGCCGATCTGCATACCATCGGAGGGTCGCTTGATCTCAGAAAACCCGGTCGAGAAATTGAGCTCCATCTCACCGGCAACATGGAGCGTTATAGTTGGTCACTTGATGGCCTCGAGTTCGGCAAATCCACGCCAGTGCATTTCCCTTATGGTGAGCGGTTGCGCGTGATCTTGGTCAATGACACGATGATGACTCATCCCATGCATTTGCATGGCATGTGGATGGAACTGGAAAGCCCTGATGGCGATTTTCAGGTGCGCAAGCACACCCTCAGTGTGCAGCCGGCGCAGCGGGTGACTTTCCTCGTCACCCCCGACGGCTTGGGCCGTTGGGCCTGGCATTGCCATCTGTCTTATCACATGCATGCGGGCATGATGCGTGAAGTGGTTGTGGCCTGAGTATGTGTAATCAAATAAGCGTAATCGGAAAATGGGGCAGGAAACGATGATGAACCGTCGAGTCAATTTGATCGCCGCTTTGATGGCTCTCAAACTATCTTCCGTCTGGGCACAAGACCTAACGACCGTGGAAAGTGCGCAAACGAACCAAGTTAACGCCAATCATTCCGCACAGACGGAGCAGAAGCGGCGAGAAGTAAAGTCCGGGACAAAATCAAAGTCCGCTCCGGCAAATGCATCCAAGGAGATAGAGGCGATGCAGGGCATGGATCACAGCAAAATGAACCACGATGCCATGCCGGGCATGGCTCAAAGTGATAAGTCCGGCATGGTGGGAGGTTCAGGGCACGATATGAATCACGGTGGCGCAACTTCCGGGAAGTCCGGCGACATGAGCAACGTGAATCACGGCGGCTATGATTCGAACCATGATTCCATGTCCATACCGGGTGGCTCGGCTCCATCAGAGGCTCGTGATCCGCATGCCTACTCAGCGGGTTACGGATTCGGTTCGATTCCACGGCCAAGGTTGGGGGACGAAGATAACTTTGCCTCCCTATTGGTTGATCGGCTCGAAAGTGTGATGACGCGCAACAACACCTCTATGACCTATGACTGGCAGGCCTGGTATGGTCAGACTTATGATCGCGCACTCATCAGAGCCGAGGGCAGCATTGCAGATGGCACGTTTATAGACGCGCGCAACGAGCTGCTTTGGGCGCACGCTATTACCCCTTATCTGGACTCGCAACTGGGTATACGCTACGACAGCGGCAAGGGCACGGATCGCGGCTGGCTCGCATTCGGCATCCAGGGCTTGCTGCCTTATTTTACCTATGTGGAAGCGACAGCTTATGTTAACGAGCAGGGGCGTACCGCATTCCGGTTCGAAACAGAGTACGACTTATTGCTGACGCAAAAGCTCATTTTGCAGCCCCGCATCGAGATGAACTTTTATAGCCGGCGAGACGATTCGCGAGACGTCAGTAGCGGTTTATCCGACTTTGAAGGAGGTCTGCGCCTGCGTTACGAGATTCGACGAGAGTTTGCTCCCTACGTCGGCGTTGAATGGGCCGGTGTGTTTGGCTCGGCGGCAACTAATATACGGGCTTCCGGTAACGCTGCCGAGGAACTGCGGCTCGTTGCCGGGGTGCGGTTATGGTTCTGAGCCTTAGGTATTCCTCCGTAGGTTTTATTGGGAGAGATACGCACGGTGTTAATTACAGGCTTTTCAGGGGTAGTTGTAATTTTATGTCAACGAGGAAAAAGTGATGAAACAGTCAAACCGAAAACACATGAAGAGAAAATATGACGCTTTGATAATCCGCTTTGCTTTGCTCGGTTTATTTAACATTGCGCTAAGTGGCCCAGCCTTTGCTGATCCCGGAGAAATGGGAATGGGCAAATCGATGGGAACTACCGGCGATCAGCCCATTACTGATGAACTTGTGGAACTTAAAGGCAAAGCTGCTCGACTTGAGGCCGCTCTTGAGAAAAACCACCAGGGTAGCTCTGTTACCAAGCAACAGACGAACATGGGCGGCGACAAGATGGGAATGAATGGCATGGCTTCCCATAATGGGCATGAAAAAGGAATGCAGATGAAGGGTATGCATAGCCCGGATTCGGGCAATGGTTCAGGTGAGGCTGGCCAGGGAATGGAGATGAAACACGGTGGAAATCAAGGCGTAATGGAAACACAGGGTAAATGAAAAATTTTTACGGTGATACATAGGGGGAGAGATTATTGGCAGCCGCTAAAGAAGTTCTCATTGAAAAATTATATAACACAACTATCAGGTTAAAGGATGCGCAACGGCTCTATATCACAGACTCTCTCGACGAGGTTTTAACATGCAATCAATCCTGCGCTGGAAAACGCGATTTATCATGCCGGTTACTGAGGCTCCAACACACTTTGAGTATTATATGGAGATACATAACCGGAAATTTACTTAATGGGAGGTGAGAAAAAAGACAATATCCTTAAACCGTATCAGAAAAAATTTTTAAGCTACTAATTTATGTCAACGAGGAAAAAGTGATGAAACAGTCAAACCGAAAATACATGAAGAGAAAATATGACGCTTTGAGAATCCGCTTTGCTTTGCTCGGTTTATTTAGCATTGCGCTAAGCGGCCCAGCCATTGCCGGTCCCGGAGAAATGGGAATGGGCAAATCGATGAAAACGCCCTGCGAACAGCCCATGACTAAAGAAATGCAGATGAAAGGTATGGATAGCCAGGATACGGGCAAAGGTTCAGGTGAGGCCGGCCAGGGAATGAGTAAATCGATGGAAACTCCCTGCGAACAGCCCATGACTAAAGGAATGCAGATGAAGGGTATGCATAGCCCGGATTCGGGCAGTGGTTCAGGTGAGGCCGACCAGGAAATGGAGATGAAACACGGTGGAAATCAAGGCGGGATGGAAACACAGGGGAAATGAAAAATTTTACGGTGATACTTAGGGCGAGATATATAACCGGAAATTTACTTAATGGGAGGTGACAAAAAGACAATATCCTTAAACCGTACCAGAAAAACTTTTAAGCTACTAATTTATGTCAACGAGGAAAAAGTAATGAAACAGTTAGACCGAAAACACATGAAGAGAAAATATGACGCTTTGAGAATCAGCTTCGCTTTGCTCGGTTTATTTAGCATTGCGCTAAGTGGCCCAGCCTTGGCCGGTCCCGGAGAAATGGGAATGGGCAAATCGATGAAAACGCCCTGCGAACAGCCCATGACTAAAGGAATGCAGATGAAGGGTATGGACATGATGAAAATGATGGGAATGATGCACGGCGGCAATCAAGGCGGAATGGGTATGATGAATATGGACCAGAGTGCTCTTCCGCCGTCAGCCTTACCCGGATTTCCCGGGACTTCCAACATTTATCATATTGGCGCTACCGGCTTCTTTTTAGATCATCCGGAGCATCTTAATCTTTCAAGTGAACAGAATTCTCTTCTAAATAAAATAAAAGAAGAATCGGGCAAGGAGCAAGAAGAATTGCAAAACAAAGTTGAGGCATTGGAGAGCGAGTTATGGACTCTAACTGGAAGCAATGAACCTGATATTCGAAAAATCACTGATAAAGTAAAAGCCATTGAAACGCTGCAAGCCGAAAAGCGCTTAAGCTTTATACAGGCCGTAGGGAAAGCAGCTAACACCCTTGATCAAAAACAGAGGGAAGCACTCGTTGGGAATATGAAATAGAGTACGACCTCTCCCTCACCCTAACGAACCTGAAGAAGCTTTGATCACCCCGGAAAATAAAAGAAATCATATGAAGAAGATAGGCATAAAAAAAGCGATTATTTCTTGCATCATGATTGTGGTGGCATCTGTCACTGCACCGGGTTGGGACGCCATGGCCCAGGATGGACCATGGCAAGGAATGCAAAGAATGGGAGGCCCTGCAAATCGGAAGGGTTCGGACGCTATGACTCAGCAAGATCCAGAGCAAGAGCATCGTAGCCACCATCCGGGACTTCAGCAGGGAAATGATCAGACATCACAATCCACAGAGAACCAACCCTCCGGGCCGGCGGGGATGATGGGGCAAATGGGGAAGATGATGAAGCAAATGAATCTTCCCAAACCCAAAGAGCTTTATCCCTCTCTCATGGAGTTTCCCGAGCTCCCGATAGAAAAACGCGTTGAATTGCAGGCAACGGCCCATCAGCGAATGAAAAGTTCGATAAAACTGTTTTCCGAAGGCATTGACAGCCTTTCCCGCGAAGCCGTCACTGATAATTACGCCGCCATGCAGGAGAGTGTGAAGGTGGCGAAAGAAGGGCTTGCTCAGTTTGAAAGCGCCCTGGCTACTCATCGCGCTTTAGCTGAGGGAAAATCTCCGCGCAATGTGGCTCTTCAGTGGTTTAAGCGGGAGATGAATCTCGATAACTCCGCTGCCGGCTATTCGAAGGGCATATTCGAGTTCTCTTGGTTTCATTTCAGTCTGATGCTTATTCTCACAGTCTTTGCCGCCGTAATGATTGGCATGTATTTTTTTAAGATGCGCCGGGCCTCGTTCCTGCTTCAAGATGTACTTGGAAACGCCCCGCCAGCGCCATCAGTTAAAGCTGCGCCTGTCCCAGCATCTGCTTCGGAACAAAGTTCGGCAACGCTACCCAGCCAAAGAAGCAAGAAATGGTCGGGGAAACTGCGTGTCAGCCGCATCTTTAAAGAAACACCCGATGTTCGGACCTTTCGACTGATGAACCCGCTTGGAGGGATGCTTCCCTTTAGCTACCTGCCCGGACAGTTTCTTAGCGTTACAGTGATGGCGAATGGGAAAACTGAAAAGCGTAGTTACACGATCGCCTCTTCGCCAACGCAAAGCGACTACGCGGAAATTACCGTGAAACACAAAGAAGGGACGGGGGTTTCAGATATCCTCTTCAATCACGTACAGGAAGGGGATCTGCTCGAATTTTCTGGCCCTTCGGGCGCTTTTACCTTTACTGGGCGGGAGTGTAGATGCATTCTCCTTATCGGTGCTGGAGTAGGCATCACACCCTTGATGAGCGTTCTCCGTTATCTTACTGACCGGAGCTGGCCGGGGGATATTTATTTGCTTTACGGGAATAGCACTCCAAAAGACATTATCTTCAAAGAAGAGTTCGAATACCTTATGCGCCGGCATGCCAACCTGCACGTGGTTTTCATGGTATCGAACCCGGAAGGAACGGACTGGGCAGGACCTACCGGGCACATTGACAAGGAATTCATCGCTAGATCTGTACCCGACATCACCTCACGTTATGTGCACATTTGCGGTCCTGTCCCGATGATGGAGGCAGTGAAAAAGATCATGGCCGAACTCGGCGTGCCTAAGGACCGTATAAAAATAGAAGCGTTTGGCCCGGCCCTCGGAAAACCTGAACCGGCAAAAAGGCCCGGTGAGGCAGAAGTGGGAAAGAAAGAACCCGGCGTTGCCCTTTCCACGGTGCGATTTGCTCTATCTGATAAGTCGGCGCTACTACCACCCGACAAGACAATTCTCGATGTTGCAGATGATATAGGTGTCGACATCGATAATTCGTGCCGTGCGGGCATCTGCGGACTGTGTAAGGTGAAATTGCGTTCCGGCCAGATAAGGATGGAGGTTGAAGATGCCCTGACACCCGAAGACAAAGCCGAGGGCTTTGTCCTGGCATGTCAGGCCAAATCAACCGGAAACATCGAAGTGGAGGCTTAGAATGAAGGAGCGCGAACGACTGGTTGTGAGCGGACTGGTCATTTTTTTTATAATTCTCTGGCTAGGCTTTTTGGTGCACCGCTCGCCCCGTTTTGCGGGCAGCTTGCCGGGCGGTATATTAGCTGTCTCCGGAACGCTACTCATGCTGGTGCCGCTTGCTTATATGATTGTAAAGCGTATTTCTCCTTTAAGAAACACGGTGATCCGTTGGGTTTCTATGCGGACTTTGCTGAGTTGGCACATTTACGCAGGAATCCTCGGACCCATTTTGGTTATCCTTCACACGGGGCACAAATTTGTCAGTACGCTAGGCATTGCTTTAACGGCAATGACTGTCCTGGTTACCCTAAGCGGATTTACTGGCCGGTATCTCATGGGCATGTTTTCGAATAACCTCCGCGAGCAAAATGAAACGCTAGCCCAACTGCAACTGGCCTATCGGGAAACGGCCACAGAAATTACTGCTCATCCGGAGCAGGCCGCCGTATTGCAACCTTTTTTGGGCGGTGTTTCACGCTTTTTGGCGGGCTTTTTTCTTAACTCGGGGTCGGGGAGTACAGGTTCCATGCCTGCCTCAATACGGATACTTCACCTAACTGAATCCATGTCGGATCTAGAGTACGCGATTAAAACTAACGAACGGTTTAAAGATTGGTTCGGGAAGTGGCTTAAATTCCATATTGTTATCGCCATTGTGCTGTATGCATTGCTAGCGCTTCATATCTGGTCAGGAATCCACTTTGGTCTTAGGTGGTTTGAATGAAGCAATTCTTGCTGTGGAGCATTGTATTTATTTCTCTCGGCGTGGGGGGATGGTTTATTTTGCCGCAGGAAGACATGCTTAAACAAGCTGTAACCTGGCAGCGGCTTGCCATGCCAGGTGAACTTTCCAGGGCCCATTCGTTTCTCGATCGAGACTGTGCGGCGTGTCATACCCCGGTGCAGGGAATCGAAGACAGTACCTGTATTTCTTGCCACGCCAATAACGAATTTCTTCTGCAACGCCAGCCGACAGTCTTTCATGCAAGTATAGGGAGCTGTGCCAGTTGTCACTTGGAGCACGCCGGAAGGCAAAATCGAGACACAGTGATGGATCATAAAACGCTTGCGGCGATTGGTATAAAGACGTTACAGAGGCATGAAAATGAAGATGCAGACGATCAGAATACCGTAAATGAGATTTTGTACTGGATGAAGACTCATACAGCCCAGGGGGAAATATCCTCTTCTGAACTACTCCTTCAATGCTCGTCTTGTCATGCAAATGAAGATCCTCATCAAAGTCTTTTTGGTAAAGAATGCACTGATTGTCACGTAACCTCGCACTGGACCGTTTCTGCTTTCCGGCATCCGTCTCCCAATTCAACCAATTGTGCCCAGTGCCACCAGGCTCCCCCAAGTCACTATATGAAGCATTTTAAAATGATCTCAGCGACTGTGGCCGGAAAGCCTCATGCAAAGATGAATGAATGTTTTGAATGCCATCAAACTACCTCGTGGAACGATATACGGAGCGTGGGGTGGTATAAACATCACTAAAGGATCAGATGAGGTAAATGCAGTCTTTAAAGTTAACCCGAAAAGGCATGATTAGCTTAATAAGGCAGTGGATTGTAAGTACATCAAAGCACAAAAATAGTAATTTGCGCTTGGCGGCGCCAAGTGCTGACATCTTGTTTTAACCGCGTAAGATACCAGCAAACGTGGCTGCAACACTTTGATATGCAGGTTATGTTGAGTCGCGACAATAAGGGCTAATGATATCAGTGATTTGGATTTCAAAAGGTAAAAAAATGAATAATAAAGACCCAATGCAAAAGGCAACAAAACCGGATAAAATGCGCCGCCCAAAAAGTCCGATGCCGCCCATGTCTTCAGGCCAGACGGTGGTAAGGCCCGATGGGTGCGCCGCAAGCATGAATACGCCTGAACGCCCGCTACATGATTACGCGACAGAGGTTTCCGAACGGACCGAAATTCGGAGGGGCGTTCCGTTGCCCATGGGCACTCATGAATTTGGGAGAGGAGTCAATTTCGCCTTCTTCAGCCGGCATGCCAGCCGCGTTCGGCTGGAGTTGTTTGACCACCCCGAAGATGCCACGGCCGCCCGGGGGATTGATCTCGATCTCGCGCGCAACCGCACAGGTGACGTGTGGCACGTCTGGATTGAGGGAATTCGATCTGGCCAGCTCTATGGCTATCGCGTGGACGGCCCGTATCAACCCAAGGACGGGCATCGTTTCAATTTCAACAAGCTGCTCCTGGATCCATTTGCGACAGCGATCTCGCTTGTACCCAATTGGGATTTTGGCACGGCGCTAGGTTACGACACGTCTGAGGCAGACAGAGATTTGGTTTGCTCGAAAGTCAATGATACCGGAGCCATGCCGAAATGTGTGTTTACTCACGAGCACTTCTGCTGGCAGGACGACCGGCCGCTTAGGCATCCATGGTCAAAAACAGTGCTTTATGAAATGCATGTGCGTGGTTTCACCATTCACCCGAGCTCCGGCGTGGAGAATCCCGGCACATACCGGGGACTAATGGAAAAGATCCCCTACCTCAAAGACCTGGGAGTTACGGCGGTGGAATTGATGCCGGTATATGAGTTCAACGAAAACCAGGTGCCGGTCGTCAATCAGCAAACAGGCCAGCCGCTCAGAAATTACTGGGGTTACGATCCCGTGGCCTTCTTTGCGCCCAAAGCATCCTACAGCAGTACCGGAGGCTTGGGCCAGCAGAAGCTTGAATTCAAGGAAATGGTCCGGGCCTTTCACGAAGCCGGAATTGAAGTGATCCTGGACGTGGTGTTCAATCACACAGCGGAGGGAAACGAATTGGGGCCGACACTCTGTTTTCGTGGTATTGACAACGCGATCTTCTATACATTGGCGGACGACAAACGCTACTATAAGAATTACACAGGTACAGGCAACACTATCAACGCCAATCATCCCGTGGTGCGGGATTTCATCTTGAGCGCATTGCGTTATTGGGTGGTGGAGATGCATGTGGATGGATTCCGGTTTGATCTGGCGTCGATTCTCGGCCGGGATGGCGCAGGCAACTTGCTATCGAACCCCCCGCTGATCGAGCGGATCGCCGAGGATCCGATCCTGCGGGGAACCAAGCTCATTGCCGAAGCATGGGATGCCGCCGGAGCCTATCAGGTGGGCAATTTCTCCCGGGGCTGGGCGGAGTGGAACGGCCGCTACCGTGACGATGTGCGTCGATTCTGGCGTGGTGACGATGGGATGCTCGGTTCATTTGCCAGCCGCATCTGCGGTAGCGCCGATATTTATGCCGGGACCGGCAAATGTCCTGGGTGCAGCATCAATTTCGTCACTTGTCACGATGGCTTCACCCTGCATGATCTGGTGAGTTATCACACCAAGCACAATGAAGCCAACGGAGAAAACAACCATGACGGTACCGACGCCAACTTCAGCGAGAACTACGGCGCTGAAGGCGAGACGACGGATGCCGGGATCGAGGGCTTGCGAAAACGCCAGATCAAGAACTTTCTGCTCACCCTGTTGATCGCGCGCGGCGTGCCGATGCTGCTCGGCGGAGACGAATTTCGTCGCACCCAAGGCGGCAACAACAATGCCTACTGCCAGGACAATGAAACGAGCTGGCATGACTGGAGCTGTCTGGAGCAGCACCAGGAAATTTACCGCTTCACCCGTGGCATGATCGCCTTTCGTCGAGCCCATCCGATTTTAAGTCAGGAGCACTTCTACACGGATGCCGAGATCAGCTGGTTCAACCCGCATCAGGGATTGCCCAACTGGGCCGACCCGAAAGAAAATCAGTTTGCCTGTCTGATCCATGAGGACAAACAGAACGCACTTTACCTGATGTTCAATGCCGGCGCCGATGCGGTCGATTTCGGTTTGCCTCCAGTACTGCCAGGGGCTCGGTGGTATCTGGCCGTTGACACAGCTCGTGAAGCGCCACAAGATCTGTTTGCTGCGGGCGAGGAACCGCTTTGGGAAGATCCACAGACTTACCACCTGAGCCCCCGATCCAGCGCCATACTTCTGGTTCGAGGAACGAAAGTTTAAAGGCGATACATAGTGATGACGGAGGCCAAATGAAAGGCGTTGAAGTCCATTATCAGTTTGGTGATTTTCTTAATAAAGCGGTGATCCTGTTCAAACAGGTTATTCAAATAGTTGACTTGACATATTTGAATAACGCTCAGTAAACCTGCAAGCATCAGGAATACAGCTTAACATCGCCCCAGTAAAAGTTCGGTAAATTAATATAAAAATGACATTGCAGATTCTCTGCTAATGATAACGGGAGAAACACGACTATGAACACGTGGCATAACCAATCAATTACCGAAGCCGCAAGCCTTCTAGCGGTTGATGTAGAGCAAGGGCTTTCCGGCAATGAAGCGAAAAATCGCCTCGCCCGGTATGGGCAAAATAAACTGCGCAAGGGCAAGGGTTTTTCGGCCCTGGTCATTTTTATAAGCCAGTTCAAAAGTCTGGTTATTTGGGTGCTGATTGGCGCGGCTGCTGTTTCCGCCGCACTGGGCGAAACCATCGACGGCATCGCTATTATTGCTATCGTGATACTGAATGCAGTGATCGGTTTTATTCAGGAGTATCGCGCCGAGAAGGCTGCGGCAGCGTTGGCGCGTCTGGCATCACCCCATTGCCGCGTGGTGCGTAATGGTCATAGCGTGGTGGTCGCCGCGACTGAAATCGTCCCGGGCGATATTCTGCTTCTCGAAGGCGGGGATCTGGTCGCTGCGGATGCTCGTCTGATCCAGACCTCTGTTCTTCGCATCAACGAAGCGCCGCTTACTGGTGAATCACAAGCGGTAGGCAAGTTCACCGGCGGCTTGCCTCCAGAAACGCCGCTGGCTGAGCGAAAAAACATGGTCTTCCTCGGCACCAGCGTGACAGGAGGCACCGGCCGTGCCTTGGTGGTTAAAACCGGCATGGAGACGGAACTCGGCCATATCGCCAAGCTTCTGGAAACCGCCGAAAGCGGGGAAACTCCGCTGCAACGAAAACTCGACCGGGTAGCGGGTTGGTTATTGTGGGCCTGCTTCGGCATTGTTGCGCTGATTTTCAGTCTTGGATTACTGCGCGGAATTGCACCGTTTGAGCTTTTCCTGAGCGCGGTGAGTCTTGCAGTAGCCGCCATTCCGGAAGGGCTGCCCGCCGTGGTAACTGTCGCGCTCGCTTTGGGTGTGCAACGCATGGTGCGGCGTAATGCCTTGGTGCGGCACATGGCCTCGGTCGAAACGCTAGGCTGCGCAGAGGTCATTTGCACGGACAAGACCGGCACGCTGACGATGGGAGAAATGACTGCCCGCAAGTTGATTACGGCGGAGAGTTTGTATCGCGTCACCGGCGAAGGTTACGCCACGGAAGGCGCTTTTTTTTCCGGCAATGAGGAAACCCTGCCGTCGAAAAGCCCCGCGCTCATGGCCTTGTTGCGCGCATCAGCCGCCTGCAACGATGCCGAACTGACTCTAACGGATGATCGGCCTGGAATAGTAGGCGATCCTACTGAAGGAGCGCTGTTGGTGGCTGCCGCAAAAGGCGGTATTACCCGTGATGTTTTCGAAACTGAAATGCCGCGTCTGTCTGTATTGCCTTTCGATTCAGACCGCAAACGCATGACCGTCATCCGAAGTCGGGAAAACCGTTCCTGGGCCTTCGTTAAGGGCGCACCTGAAGTTATTCTCGACCGTTGCAAGCTGATCCGTACCGACCAAGGCGTAAGGGAATTGACTGAAAACGATCGCACCCGGCTGCTCCAGGCTAATACCTTACTGGCACATGATGCACTGCGCGTTCTTGCCGTCGCTGAGCGACCCCTGGATGACTTCAGTTTCGAAGAGGGCGTGGTTGTGAACGACACCGAGATCGAGCAGGGACTCACCCTTTTGGGGCTCGTAGGCCTACAGGACCCACCTCGTAACGAGGCGAAGGAGGCCGTAATCAAGTGCAAACGGGCCGGGGTCAAAACCGTAATGATCACCGGCGATCATCCCGACACTGCACGGGCAATAGGCCATGAATTGGGAATTCTGGGAAAAGGCGAAGAAGTTCTCGTAGGCGCCGAGCTTGACCGCCTGGACGACGAAGCGCTGAAGGAACGTGTAGCACAAGTTTCGGTTTATGCGCGGGTTACCGCCGAGCACAAGCTCCGTATCGTCCGCGCATGGAAGGCGCGGGGCGCAGTCGTTGCGATGACCGGAGACGGGGTTAACGATGCCCCTGCACTCAAGGAGGCGTCTATCGGTATCGCCATGGGTATCACCGGCACCGAGGTGACCAAGGAGGCCGCTGACATTATCATCACCGATGACAATTTTGCCTCTATTGTCGCTGCCGTAGAAGAAGGACGGGGCATTTATGACAACATTGCCAAAACCTTGGCCTATCTGCTAAGCGGCAATACCGGCGAATTGATCGTGATGCTGAGCGCGGTTCTGCTGGGCTGGCCGCTGCCGCTGTTGCCGCTGCATCTTCTGTGGATCAACCTGGTGACAGACGGCTTGCCGGCGCTCGCTCTGGCGACCGATCCGATTGACCCGGGCGTGTTGAATCGCCCGCCGCGACGTTCCCAAGAAACGCTATTCAACCGGGATTTCCTCACACTAACCCTGTTCACCGGCTTGCTGACCGCCAGCGTCACTCTTGGCGTGTTTGCCTATGAACTCTACATCGACAACAGCCTTGAGCAAGCCCGCGATGCCGCATTTACCGCCCTAGTAATCGCTGAGCTGCTACGCGCATTCGGCGCACGGAGCGAACAGCTCACCATTTGGCAGATAGGCCTGTTTTCCAATATGCGCTTGTTTCTGGTTGTGGCGGTGAGCTTCGCCTTGCAGTTGGCGATACACCATGTCCCCATGCTGCAAAAACTGTTTCAGATCGAGCCGGTGTCACTAAATCAGTGCATGGCCTGGATCGGAGTTGGATTCATACCGCTGATTGTTCTGGGACTGAGAAAAGTCATCCGTCGCCCCCGAGCGAAGAAGGTTTGAAATAAAATTGGGCCATAACGATTCAAAATCAGATTGTGGAAAACGTAACTCGCCACCAATGGATTTCAGAAGCGGCTTATTACAAAGCAGAAGCCAGAAATTTTGCACCCGGCAGGGAGCTTGAGGATTGGCTGGCAGCCGAAAAAGACTATGTAAAGATGCAAATTGCACTTTATCTGTCTATGGTTGAAGAAGATGGAGCTATGACCCTCCTGGGTCTACAACAACTGGCAAATTTGGTGGGAGTTGAAAACCCTGAATGTAACAATTTGAAAATCGAACTGATTCATTCCATTCAGAATGCGAGTCAGCATCGACCCTGCTTTCGAACGGATCCAAGCAAAACCTGTCAAGAAGAAGACTGTATATGGAGAGCTAAATGTCTCAAATTGATTGCGGTGTGGTACCGCTAACCGGAAAATACTGGTGTTTTAGCCAGACAGAGTAAGCGGCTCTTTTGCCTACCGTCTACGACTAGACTATAGGGTATGACAATGACAAATTACGTTCTCAAAAATACTTATACCTGCCCCATGCACCCCGAAATTCGACAGAAACATCCGGGAAACTGTCCTAAATGCGGAATGGCGTTAGAAAAAGCAGTGGATTCGACTCCCGAAATTCGTACCGAATATGTTTGCCCGATGCATCCGGACATTATCCGCAAGGAACCGGGGTTCTGCCCCAAGTGCGGCATGGCTCTGGAATCCCGCGACGTTTCAGGAAAGGAAGAGGAAAACCAGGAGCTTAGCGATATGCGCCTAAGGTTCTGGGTCAGTTTTGTGTTGTCCCTGCCGGTGTTTTTGGTCGCGATGCTGCATGATCTGATGCCGGCATTCGTCTCCGACTACTTATCCCTACGCCAACTCCAATGGCTGGAATTCGCTTTGGCCACGCCGGCCGTGTTGTGGGGAGGCTGGCCTTTTTTTCAACGCGGCTGGATTTCTGTGATTAATCGCCGCCTGAATATGTTCACCTTGATTGCGTTAGGCGTTGGCGTGGCCTGGATTTACAGCGTACTGGCCATTTTTCTTCCGCCGATTTTTCCGCCGTCGCTGCGCGATGAACATGGCGTGGTGGCGGTGTACTTCGAAGCCGCAGCCGTGATCACGACGCTGGTTTTGCTTGGCCAAGTGCTGGAATTGCGGGCAAGAAGCCGTACCAGCGCGGCGATTAAACTGTTGTTGGGTCTGGCTCCCAAAACCGCACGGCTTCATCATGCCGACGGCAGCGAAACGGATATTCCCTTGGAACAGGTGAAACCCGGCGATATCTTGCGGGTGCGTCCCGGCGAAAAAGTGCCAGTGGACGGTGTCGTACTCGAAGGGGCGAGTTCGGTCGATGAATCGATGGTAACTGGTGAGCCGATTCCGGTTGAAAAAGTGGCGGATCTGCCGCTGATCGGTGCGACGATTAACGGCACTGGGAGTTTGTTGATGCGTGCCGAGCGGGTCGGCAGCGAAACCTTGCTTGCCCAAATCGTGCACATGGTCAGTGAAGCGCAACGTAGCCGGGCGCCGATCCAAAAACTGGCCGATACAGTTTCTGGCTACTTTGTGCCCGCGGTGGTACTGACGGCCCTGATCACGCTCGTGGTTTGGTGGGCCTGGGGACCCGAGCCCAAATTGGCTCACGCGGTCGTGAATGCGGTAGCGGTATTGATCATTGCGTGTCCCTGCGCCCTGGGATTGGCCACCCCGATGTCGATCATGGTCGGTACCGGCCGCGGTGCAATGGCGGGCGTCCTGATTAAAAATGCCGAAGCGCTGGAGGTGATGGAAAAAGTGGATACTTTAGTAGTGGATAAAACCGGCACCCTCACCGAAGGAAAACCTCGACTGGTCACGGTCGAGGCGGTCAATGACTTCACGAAGGACGAGGTCTTGGCTTATGCGGCCAGTCTGGAACGAGCCAGTGAACATCCGCTTGCCGCGGCGATCGGCCAAGGCGCAGAAGAGCAGGGGGTAAAAGCATTGCCTGTCACTGAGTTTCAATCTCTAACCGGAAGAGGAGTGAAAGGGCTGATCAATGGCCGACGCGTGGCGTTGGGTAATGCGCAGTTGATGACGGAAGAGGGCATTACGACAGGCTTATTGGCAAACTCGATAGAGGCGCTGCGTCAGCAAGGGCAAACGGTAATGATTATCGGGATAGACGGCCAAGCGGCCGGCCTGCTCAGCGTAGCCGATCCGATTAAGCCCACCACCTTCAAGGCTTTAACTGATTTGCATAAAGAAGGCATTCAGGTGGTGATGTTGACCGGCGACAATCGCACGACGGCCGAGTTTGTGGCCAAAAGTCTGGGGATCGATCAAGTGCAGGCAGAAGTGTTGCCGGAGCAAAAAACCGAAGTGATCAAAAAACTACAGAGCGAAGGCCGTATCGTCGCGATGGCGGGCGACGGCATCAACGATGCACCGGCGTTGGCGGCGGCCCATATCGGGATCGCGATGGGTACGGGCACGGACGTCGCGATGGAAAGTGCCGGTATTACGCTCGTGAAAGGTGATCTGATGGGGCTGGTCAAAGCCCGCCATTTAAGTCGAGCGACTTTACGTAATATCCGCCAAAATCTGTTCTTCGCGTTTATCTATAATGCCCTTGGCGTGCCTATTGCCGCCGGCGTGCTCTATCCGTTTTTCGGTATTCTCTTGTCGCCGATGATTGCGGCGGCAGCAATGAGTCTGAGTTCGGTTTCGGTCATCAGCAATGCGTTGCGGCTAAGGCGTATCACACTATAAATGAGAGATTGACAGGGCAAAGGGGGGGAGAAGAGTGCATATTCATATTCCATCACAAACCAGCCGCTCCTTCCGATTGAAAACCGCCAACAGTTCCGATTCAAACCCAGGCCATTGATTCCGATACAATTACGCCAGTAGTGAATGTCGGTTTTTAGGTAAGACGAATTGGCGCTTTCGACCGAGGCTGTGTCAAAACGCAAAAATCCAAAAGCCTGTGGTTTGGTAATGCCTAATTTCGGACAAAATATTAGCCTTAGTGGAGCCAATCATTGATCTGTTGCCCCTCTCAGGCTGATCGGTGGAGTATTTTACATGTCAGGCAAGTTTAGTGATGAGTTTTGACACGGTCAGGGCCCTATGGCGACATTCGCTTTATATTTCTATACGGCTGCACATCTATAGATTGCAGACATTCATAGTTTGGAAAAGCCTCCGTTCAAATGCTCATGCCCATCTGGTCGGGGCGCAAATACCTCCATATATGCCAGAAAGCTTGTGTTTTTGACTTTATATGGTATAACGACCAATTATGGATACTTTACGACGTTCCAAAACTTGGCTTTCTTTTGTGCTAATCCTTACGGTACTTGGTCATTTCGGCCTTAGTCATGGGGAGTCGGCCTTTGTGCTGTGTTTTGGTGCTGACGGTCATGTCGCCGTAGAGCGCATCAGTCAAGATCATGGCGCCAATGCGGATAAAGCTACCCAGCACAAGGACGAGGCTAACGCCTATATCACGGACGGCGATTCACCCTGCACGTCGCCTTGCACCGATATCCCCATAGCCGGCGATGACCATGGCGCCCATGTTCCCTTATCAGTTTTATCTAAAATATCGCTCGATCTTGGGCTGTTGCCCCTATTTTTCCTTGTTTTTTTCCTCATACCCTACGCCAGGGTAATTCCACAGCGACATTTTTTTTCCGATCCTCTTTTCACGGATTCCCGGCTGCTTAGCCTACGCAGTACCGTTCTTCTGATTTAGCCCGCTCTTCATAGCCGTAACCCGCCGGCCGATGGCGCAGGTTTGCGCCTGCTTGTCTGCTCGGCGTTCGTTCCAATCCACGCTACGGAGAGACTATCCATGTGCTCGAATTATGCGCTGCCGTTCGGCATCGCCCTCAGTATCATCATTGCAGCCGGTCCAGCCGGCGCCGATCCGACAGACCAGAAAACGCCGCTCGTCCATCTGGAAAACCAGAATCAGGCGGAGCGCGATCCAAGCGCGTCCGACGAACCGGCCGGAACTTTGGTTATGCCGCAGGCGCTGGCCCTGGCCTTGACCCAAAACCCAGAACTCGCCGCCTTTTCCTGGGAGACCCGCGCACGGGAAGCGGCCGCTTTGCAGGCGAGCTTTTTCCCGAATCCGACTTTCGGCGCGAATGCGGCGAACTTCGGCAACCGCTCGATTCAAGGCTTCGACGGCGATGTGGTGACCTTGGAACTCAGCCAGTTGATCGAATTGGGCGGCAAGCGCGCGGCTCGAACGGAGGCCGCCGCCCTGACCAAAGAATTGGCCGATTGGGATTACGAATCCAAGCGCATTGATGTCCTAACCCAGGTCTCCCAGGCCTTCATTGAGGTGCTGGCGGCGCAACAACGTCTGTCGCTGACGCAGCAAATTCAGGAACTGGCGAATCAGATGCTGGTGATGACGTCCGCGCGGGTCCAGGCCGGCAAGGTCTCGCCCGTCGAAGAGACCAAGGCCAAAACGGCCCGCGCTTCGGTGCAGATTGAACTGATGCGCGCCCAAAGAGAATTGGAAGCGGCCCGAAAGCGTCTCGCCGCGAGTTGGGGCAGCGCCGCTCCCCGCTTCGAGGCGGTCGCCGGCGATCTGAACGCCATTCGTCCCCCGCCATCTTTAGAGTCGCTGCTGCAGCGGCTCGCCAACAATCCGGATTTGGCCCGCTGGGCTACGGAAATCACGCAGCGGCAGGCGCTGATTACGGTGGAAAAATCCAAGGCCATTCCCGATGTGACGGCAACGCTAGGGGCGAGCAAGTACCTGATGCCTAATGATTATGCGCTCGTCGTCGGTTTTTCGATACCGCTGCCGGCATTCAACCGCAACCAGGGCGGCATCCTCGAAGCCGAGCATCTGCTGACCAAAGCGGAGGAAGACCGCCGCAGCGCAGAGGTGAGGATTGCGACCGCATTGAACACCGCCTATCAGCGCTTAAGCGCCGCACATGCCGAGGTCTCGGCGCTGCGGCAGGAAGTTTTGCCCGGCGCGCAAAGCGCCTACGCTGCCGCCCGCGAAGGCTATCGTTTAGGCAAGTTCGGCTTTCTGGACGTGCTCGATGCGCAGCGCACCCTGTTCGGAGCCAAAACCCAGTACCTGCTGGCGCAGGCGGATTATCACAAGGCTGTAGCCGAGGTAGAGCGATTGATCGGCGGCGGTCTGGACGACGGTGCCTTGGCCAGTCTTAAACAGGAGGCATCGCAATGAAAACGAAACAGAGTTTGATTATTTCCGGATTGATCGCGGTCGGCATCGTGCTTGCCGTATTGATCCTGCGCCTAGAGCCGCCTACCCATACAGAGGAAGAAAGCGAGTCGCATGAAGCAAAAACTGATGATAACGGAGGTCCGCACGGCGGCAAGCTTTTCGTCAAAGGCGACTTCGAACTGGAAATCCTGCTCGCGGAAGACGAAGGCGAACCGCGCTTCCGCATTTATCTGTTTAATCAGGATAAGCCTCTGTCGCCGAATGCCGCCCAGGTGTCGGCGATAGTGACGCGGCCGGATGGCGAGAAGCAGAACATCGACTTTGTGTCGGAAAAGAATTTTTTGCAGAGCGCCCAGCCAATCGAGGAGCCGCACGTATTCGAGGCAACCGTGATTGCGCAGCATGATAGCCAGTCGCTGCAATTTTCCTGGGTTAAAGAAGAGGGGAAAATCAATCTGACCGATCAGCAGGTCAAGGAAGCAGGTGTAAAGACCCAGACAGCAGGTGGCGCGCGCATCAAAAACGTAGTGACCCTGCCGGGTGAAATTCGCTTCAATGAAGATAAAACGTCTCACGTCGTCCCTCGTCTAGCCGGTGTGGTCGAGGTTATATCCGCCAACCTCGGAGACCCGGTTAAGAAAGGTCAAGTGCTGGTAGTGATTGCTAGTACCGGACTGGCGGAACAACGTAGCGAGTTGCTCTCCGCACAAAAACGTCTGGAACTGGCTCGTGCCACCTTTGCGCGGGAAAAGCACTTGTGGGGGGCAAAGATCTCGGCGGAGCAGGACTACCTGCAAGCCCGACAAGTAATGAACGAGGCGGAAATCGACGTACATAATGCTCAACAGAAGTTGATGGCGCTTGGCGCAAGTCCAAATGTATCGGTCAACTCCGGTTCGCTCAACCGCTACGAGATTCGTGCGCCGTTCGACGGCATGATAGTCGAAAAGCATATTGCCCTGGGTGAAGCGGTCAAAGAAGATGCGAGCATCTTCACCATTTCCGATTTGTCGTCGGTGTGGGCCGAGATCATCGTATCGGCGAAGGATCTCAACGTGATCCGGGTCGGCGGGAAGGTTATGATCAAGGCCACGGCACTCGACTCCACGGCATCCGGCACGGTGTCCTATGTGGGCGCACTGATGGGCGAACAAACGCGTACCGCAACGGCGCGCGTGACGCTGGCGAATCCGCAGATGGCATGGCGACCGGGGTTGTTTATCACTGTCGAGATCGTAGCCAGCGAAACCGAGGTGCCGGTCGCCGTATCGTCTGATGCTGTCCAGAATGTCAACGACGAGCCCACGATTTTTGTCCGCGTGCCGGGTGGATTTATTGCGCAACCGGTCATTACCGGGCTTTCAGATGGCAAGTTTGTGGAGATTGTGAAAGGACTCAAACCTGGCACTGAATATGCTCTCAATGGCAGCTTCGTGCTCAAATCCGAACAGGGTAAAGAAGGAGCCTCACATGAGCATTAATGCAATAGCCAGTTTAGGTCGTTTAGGCTTGCCACTGCCCCGGGAAGCGGGCGCATCATTATTATTCATACGCAATGGAAAGAATTATGTTGATACTGAAAACCACCGCTCTTTTCCTCGTTACCGCACTTGCCGAAATCATCGGCTGTTTTCTGCCCTATCTGTGGCTCCGCAAGAGTGGATCCCCATGGTTGCTGCTACCGGCAGTGCTCAGCCTGTCGCTGTTCGTATGGCTGCTTACTTTACATCCGGCCGCCAGTGGCCGTATTTACGCTGCTTATGGCGGTGTTTATGTGGCTACCGCTCTGGTTTGGCTAAGAGTAGTGGATGGAGAAAGGTTATCTATATTGGATTGGATGGGGGCGGGAATCGCTTTGTTCGGAATGGCGATCATTGTGCTGGGCTGGCGCAGCGAAGTTTAGGCCATGATTTTATTGATTTCGTAAGGAAAACTACAGTGCAGGAGGCCCCCCATCATGTTTGAACGACTTATCCGCTTATCCATCGAGCACCGCTGGCTGGTTATCCTGGCTGTGCTCGCTATGGCGGCGCTCGGCATCTTCAATTACAAAATCCTGCCGATCGACGCCGTCCCGGACATCACCAACGTCCAGGTGCAAATCAATACCTCAGCGCTGGGCTATTCGCCGCTGGAGACCGAACAGCGCATTACCTATCCAATCGAAACTGTCATGTCGGGTCTGCCCCATCTGGAGCAAAGCCGGTCGCTGTCGCGCTACGGCCTGTCGCAGGTGACGGTGATCTTCCGGGACGGCACCGATATTTACTTTGCCCGGCAGTTGGTTAATCAGCGCATCCAGGAAGCCAAGGATAAACTGCCTGCCGGCATCACACCGGCGATGGGGCCTATCTCGACCGGCCTGGGGGAAATCTATCTGTGGACAGTCGAAGCCAAAGACGGCGCCAAAAAACCTGACGGTTCGCCTTACACGGCAACCGACCTGCGCGAGATTCAGGACTGGATCATCAAGCCGCAACTGCGCAACGTGCCGGGCGTGACCGAAATCAATTCTATCGGCGGCTTTGCCAAGCAATATCAGGTCGCGCCGGTTCCGGAAAAACTTGCTTCCTACGGCCTGACGTTGCAGGATATCGTGACGGCGCTGGATCGCAACAACAACAATGTCGGCGCCGGCTACATCGAAAAGCGCGGCGAACAGTATTTGATCCGTGCGCCAGGCCAAGTGCACTCGATGGAGGATATCCGCAACATCATTCTCGGCAATGTGCAGGGCGTGCCGATCCGGATTCGCGATGTGGGCGAGGTCGAAATCGGCCGCGAACTGCGCACCGGCGCCGCCACCGAAAATGGCCGCGAGGTCGTGCTGGGCACGGTCTTCATGCTCATCGGCCAGAACAGCCGTAGCGTTTCGCAGGCGGTCGACAAAAAAATGGGGGAGATTAACCGTACACTGCCCGAAGGCGTGCGGGTAGTCACCGTCTACGACCGGACGGTACTGGTCGATAAGGCCATCAACACCGTCAAGAAGAACTTAGCCGAGGGCGCGATCCTGGTGATCGTGATTCTGTTCCTGTTCCTCGGCAACATCCGCGCGGCCATCATCACGGCGTTGGTGATTCCATTGTCGATGTTGTTCACCTTCACCGGCATGGTGACTTACCAGGTTAGCGCGAACCTGATGAGTTTAGGTGCACTCGACTTCGGTGTCATCATTGATGGTGCTGTGGTAATCGTGGAAAACTGCGTGCGGCGGCTCGCCCATGCCCAGGAACAACAGGGGCGTTCGTTGACCCGTAGCGAACGCTTTCAGGAAGTGTTTATAGCCTCGAAAGAAGCGCGGCGGGCGCTGTTGTTCGGCCAGCTTATCATCATGGTCGTGTATTTGCCGATCTTCGCCCTGACCGGCGTGGAAGGAAAAATGTTTCATCCAATGGCTTTCACGGTCGTGATTGCCTTAGTGGGTGCCATGATTCTGTCAGTCACGTTTATTCCGGCGGCCGTAGCGCTGTTTATCGGCGACAAAGTACCAGAGAAAGAAAATGTTCTGATGCAGACGGCTAAGCGTCTTTATGCGGTAGCGCTGGATCAGGTCATGATTAACAAACCTGTGGTGTTGACGTTCGCTGTCGTCACAGTAATCCTGTCAGGTCTCTTGGCGACGCGTATGGGCAGTGAATTTGTGCCTAGTTTGAACGAAGGAGACTTCGCTATTCAGGCGCTGCGGATCCCCGGTACCAGTTTGTCGCAATCGGTCGCCATGCAGCAACAAATTGAACATTCTCTGAAACAGCAATTCCCGGAAATCGACCGGGTGTTTGCGCGGACGGGTACCGCCGAGATCGCCTCAGACCCGATGCCGCCCAACATTTCGGATGGTTACATCATGCTCAAGCCGCGAGGGCAATGGCCCGATCCGGAGAAATCGAGGGACGAACTGCTCGCTGCTATACAGACAGCAGCAAACAAACTCCCCGGCAACATTTACGAATTCTCCCAGCCTATCCAACTGCGCTTCAATGAGCTGATTTCAGGCGTACGTAGCGATGTCGCGATTAAAGTATTCGGCGACGATATGGCTGTGCTGAACGACACGGCGACTAAAATCTCATCGTTAACGGAGAAGATTCCAGGCGCTTCTGAGGTTAAAGTGGAGCAAACGACAGGCTTGCCTATGCTAACTGTCAACATTAACCGAGACAAAACCTCTCGTTATGGTTTAAACGTAGGCGATGTGCAGGATGCAGTGGCCACCGCGATTGGCGGGACAGAGGCAGGAACTTTGTTCCAGGGTGATCGTCGATTCGACATTATTGTTCGCCTACCGGAGAACCTGCGCAGCGATCTGGAAGCGATCAAACGATTACCGATTTCATTGCCGCGAGTGCAAGGCGGCGACGGTCGAGCCACCTATATTCCGCTTGCTGAAGTCGCAAATCTTGAATTAGCCCCAGGACCCAACCAAATCAGCCGGGAGAACGGCAAACGCCGGATCGTTGTAAGCGCCAACGTGCGTGGTCGTGACATCGGTTCATTTGTTGCCGAGGCCGGGCAGCGGCTTCAGCAGCAAGTCAAGATCCCGGCGGGATACTGGAGCACATGGGGCGGGCAGTTCGAGCAATTGCAATCGGCCACGCAACGCTTGCAGATCGTGGTGCCGGTGGCGTTACTGCTGGTCTTTACACTGCTGTTCATGATGTTTGGCAACGTCAAAGACGGTTTACTGGTCTTTAGCGGCATTCCTTTTGCGTTGACGGGCGGTTTGGTCGCGCTCTGGCTGCGCGATATTCCGATGTCGATCTCGGCAGCGGTCGGCTTTATCGCGCTCTCCGGTGTGGCGGTGCTCAATGGTCTGGTGATGATTACCTTCGTCCGTAGCCTGCGCGAACAAGGCATGTCGTTGGATAAGGCGATTGTTGAGGGCGCTCTCACGCGTCTCCGGCCGGTGCTGATGACGGCATTAGTGGCGTCATTCGGTTTCGTGCCGATGGCAATTGCTACGGGAACCGGGGCTGAAGTGCAGCGGCCACTGGCCACCGTGGTGATCGGCGGCATCTTGTCGTCAACGATGTTGACTTTGTTGGTGTTACCTATCCTATACTGGCTCGCGCATCGCAATGATAAACAACAAGCAGGTTCCGTGATACCGGGAAATATGCAGATTGGGTTTGATGAGGAGAGAAAGAGATGAAATCATGCAATCAATCAAAAAAATCCTGCGGTTGTGCAGAAGACAAACCGGATAGCAGTCAGTCAGTCGCATCAATACTTGCGAGTGGCATGACTTTCAAGATCGAAGGTCTGGACTGCGCCGAAGAAGTCGCCACTTTAAAAAGCGCGTTAGGCCCGATAGTGGGTGGCAGTAACAAGCTGGTTTTTGATATTTTAAATGGGCGAATGACGATTTTGCCCGATGCCGGACCTGTGGCTGAAAAAAACATCATTAAAGCGATTGCGGCAACTGGCATGAAGGCTACACGCTGGCAAGCAGGTCAGGCGCAAGCTGATGTAAAACAGCTTCACCGTTCGAAGACCGTTTATACCACGCTTAGCGGTTTGTTTATCGTTGCCGGCATGTTGATTCATATCACTATGGCCGGTGGTTTTAGTGATGTACAAACGTTTCTCAGCCATCCTGAAAACTGGTCTCTAAACTGGGAGGTTATCACTGACTATCTCACTAGTTTATTGAACACACACACCCGGCAAGCCATGCCTTTGCCTGAAAAAATCGCCTTTGGCCTGGCGGTGATTTTCGGCGGCCGGCATGTGGTTGTTAAAGCTTTGTACGCGCTGAGACGATTGCGTGCCGATATGAATTTGTTGATGACGGTGGCCGTCATCGGCGCCATGTTCATTGACGAATGGTTTGAAGCGGCCACCGTGAGTTTTTTATTTTCCCTGTCTCTGGCGATTGAAAGCTGGAGTATCGGCCGTGCCCGTCATGCCGTCGAAGCATTGCTGGATTTAGCGCCTTCGACGGTGACGGTCAAGGATGAAACCGGACAGGAACGCCGCATGTCCGCCGCAGAAGTCGGCATCGGCAGCAGTTTCATCGTAGCGCCAGGCGATAAAATCCCCTTGGATGGCGAGGTGATTAACGGCTTCAGTTCGGTCAATCAGGCGCCGATTACCGGTGAAAGCATTCCTGTTGCTAAGCAAGCCGGCGATGAAGTGTTTGCCGGCAGTATCAATGGTGAAGGAACACTGGAAATCCGGTCAAGCAAACTCGCCGCGAATACCACGCTGGCGCAGATCACGCGTATGGTTGGAGAAGCCCATAATAAGCGGGCGGAAGCCGAACAATGGGTGGATAAGTTTGCCCGCGTTTACACGCCGGTGGTGATGATCCTGGCGTTGGCCATGTTTATCATTCCGCCGTTGTTTTTAGCGGGCATCTGGAACGAGTGGTTTTACCGCGCCTTGGTGTTGCTGGTGATTGCCTGCCCTTGTGCATTGGTCATTTCAACACCGGTTAGTATTGTCGCGGCATTGGCCAGCGCCGCCCGGCAAGGCATTCTGATCAAAGGCGGCATTTATATCGAAGCGCCGGCCCGTCTGAATGCGATTGCCTTTGATAAAACCGGTACGCTGACCTGCGGCGAGCCGATCGTCACCGGTGTTTACCCGTTTAATAGTCATAGCGAAGAAGAACTGTTAAGCCGTGCTGCGGCACTGGAAGCTCGCAGCAATCATCCGCTGGCTAAAGCCATTCTACAATACGCGGAAAACCGGGGCATCCGTGTTGCCGGCGCCGACAACGTGACGGTTCTGCCCGGCAAAGGCGTCACCGGACTCTTTAATGGCGCTGATTTCTGGTTGGGATCGCGCCGTTATCTATTGGAACGTAGCCGGGAAGTACCGGAAATCAGTGAAAAAGCGATCGCGCTTGAACAGAACGGCCAAACCGTTATCGCGACTGGCAATGACCGGCACATTTGCGGCCTGATTGCCGTCGCCGATCAGCCCCGCGCGCAAATCAAATCGATTTTGCAATCCCTGAGACAAAAGGGAATCAAACATTTGGTCATGTTGACCGGCGATAATCGAGTTACGGCTAACAACATCGCGGCACAGATCGGTATCGATGAAGTACATGCCGAATTGCTGCCGGCCGATAAAGTTGAGATTGTCAGTCAAATGGTCGAAAAATACGGCCAGGTTGCGATGGTCGGCGACGGCGTAAATGATGCACCGGCCCTGGGCCGGGCCAATCTGGGGATTGCGATGGGTGTATTGGGCTCGGATGCGGCGATCGAAATAGCGGATATCGCCTTAATGGGCGACGACCTTTCCAAGCTTCCTTGGCTGATCGGACATTCCAAAAGAACACTGGCGATTATTCGGCAAAATATTGTTTTCGCGCTCACGATCAAAGCTGTTTTTGCCCTGTTAGCTTTTGCAGGGCTTGCAACCTTATGGGAAGCCATTGCAGCCGACATGGGAGCTTCTCTGCTGGTCGTTGCCAATGGGTTGCGGCTGCTACACTCAAAATAGGATTTTCTTTGAGCTATCGCAACCAAAAAAGTATCCGGTTTTGGATGACCGGAGGGATGGCTATGCGGTTTTACCCATCCTTTCCGGCCATTACCGTGTTCCATGCAGCCTTTGTCGATAGCTGCCCCTAATTTCGGATGGGCACAAAGCCTGTGACCGCCCTCTCTAGATTTTTCCCTACAGTCAATGATTAGGCTAAGATGTCAGACAAAGCATTCCTTCATTTTGCTGTACGCCAAGCTATTTTTTGGGCTCATGCCCCATCATAGGCATGTCCCCAGCGCAGCATCCGTCATCCATCATCATGTTGTGCATTTGCTGCATGTGCTGCATATGTTGATCCATCATCTGCCTGCGCTCTTGGGGTTTCTTTGTCTGGCGTATTTCGGCTAATTCCTTTTCCATTTGTTTCAGCTGTTCCTGCATTTCCTTTTCGGTCATTTTCTTCTGTTGTTCTTCAGCGGCAACCGTGAAGGGACTGTTCAATGTAATAAAAATCATCATGAATAATAGGGTGAATGTTTTCATGTTAACCTCCTTACGGGCTGATTAGAAAAGTGAGCGCTATAACTCGTGCCCACCTAGACCACAGTTGAAATATCCGGCTGCATTCTAATTCATTAGAGATTACAATTTTAGTAATAGTTCAATTAGTACAAATACCTAAATTTATTTATATTGATCCCCATCGGTAATACGAAAATCAATTTTGATTCTGAAAATACTCAATCAAAGCAGCCATACATTTAGATAAAAAAGGAATTAGCCATCAATCTGCTTGACAGATTGATGGCGTCCCTAAATTCACTATTTCGCTATGGCTTTTCCCCTGCCGCCAATTCACGATGCATTTTCGCCATTTCCAGGTTTTCCTCCGCGGCCTGACTGTAGATTCGAATCAGATTTTTGCAATGGACGTCGAATCCGATTGCCCGCTTACCCCACAACCACGGCTCGCGCTCGTAATGGCTCAGGATTTTCTTGTGTTCCTCAACCTTATTCTGCATTTCTTTCGCCACTTCTTCATAGTGTTGTGCCAGCACCTCGTGATCGGCTTTGGATTTTGCGTTATGAACCGCTTGATCCATGTCCATCGAGTGCGGGTTATATTCAGCGCATGAAGTCAACAGACCAAGTGCTAAAAACAAGATGATCAGCAATGATGTTTTCATGGGTTTTCTCCAAAATATCTCAATAGGTTAATGAAATTATTTTTCATATGATCAATATATCGTTCAGTTTTGCCTCCTTAAGCAAGTTTCGTTGTTGATAGAATATTGTTTACACAGAGCGTAAAGCGCCGGTATGACGATCAGCGTCAACAATGTCGATGACACCATCCCGCCCACCATCGGGGCGGCAATGCGGCGCATCACCTCCGAACCGGTTCCCGTTCCCCACATGATCGGCAGGAGACCCGCCATAATCGCGGCCACGGTCATGATCTTCGGCCTGACCCGCTCGACGGCGCCTTCCCGGATCGCGTCGTACAGGTCGGATTTGACCAGCGGCCGGTTTTCCGCCGTTCGGGTCGTCCTGATCCTTTCCAGCGCCTGATCCAGATAAATCAGCATCACGACCCCGGTTTCGGCCGCCACGCCGGCCAAGGCGATGAAGCCGACCATGACCGCGACGCTGAGATTGTAGTCGAGCCAGTACAAGAGCCAGATGCCGCCGACCAGCGAAAACGGCAATGACAGCATCACGATCAGCGTTTCGGTGATGCGCTTGAAATTCAGGTACAGCAGCAGGAAAATGATGAACAATGTCATTGGAACGGCAACGGCCAGCTTGGCTTTCGCGCGCTCCATATATTCGAACTGGCCGCTCCAGGTCGCGTAATAGCCGGGCGGAAACTTAACTTTTTCCAGCACGGCCTGTTGCGCGTCGACCACATAACCGCCGATGTCGCGACCCCGGATATCGACGAAGATGTAAGCGGAAAGCAGCGCGTTTTCGGTGCGGATGCCCGGCGCGCCTTTATCGAGGCTGACCTGCGCCAGTTGTCCGAGCGGAACCATCGCTCCTCCCGCAATAGGAACCAGAACTTGTGTTGCAATCATTTCCGGCGAATCGCGCAGTTCGCGCGGATAGCGCACAATCACATTGAAGCGTTCTCGGCCTTCCACCGTAGTAGTGACAGTCTCGCCGCCCAATGCGGTCGCGATCACCTCCTGAAAATTGCCGATGCTCAGCCCATAGCGAGCCAATTGCTTTCGATCCGGCTCGATGTTGAGGTAATAGCCGCCTGTAATCCGTTCCGCATAGGCGCTGGTGGTACCCGGCACGGTTTTGACGGCGGCTTCGATTTCGGTTGCGAGCCGTTCCATTTGCGTGAGGTCGGTACCGAACACCTTGATGCCGATCGGTGTCCGGATGCCGGTCGAGAGCATGTCGATGCGGTTTTTGATCGGCATGGTCCAGGCGATCGTGACGCCAGGCATCTGGGTAGCCCGATCCATTTCCGCGATTAGCTTGTCGGTGGTCATGCCGGGACGCCACTGGGCTTCCGGTTTGAGGTTGACCACGGTTTCGAACATTTCGAGCGGCGCAGGGTCGGTCGCGGTGGCTGCGCGCCCGGCTTTGCCAAACACCGATTCGACTTCCGGAAAGCCTTTCAGAATCCGGTTATGGGTTTGCATGATTTCCGCCGCCTTAGTGACCGACAAACCGGGCAGGCTCATCGGCATGAACAGCAAAGTGCCTTCGTTCAGTGTCGGCATAAACTCGCTGCCTAATTTCGACGCCGGATAAGCCGAGACGAGCAGAATGGCCATTGCAATACTGATGGTCAGCTTTTTCCAGCGCAATACCGCCTCGATCACCGGTTGGTACAGCCAGATCAGCAGTCGATTCAGCGGATTGCGATGCTCCGGCACGATGTTGCCCCGGATGAACAGCCACATCAATACCGGCACCAAAGTCACGGACAAAATGGCCGCTCCGGCCATCGCAAAGGTCTTGGTGTAAGCCAGGGGTTTGAATAGCCGGCCTTCCTGTTCTTCGAGCACGAAAACAGGAAGGAATGAGATGGTAATCACTAAAAGACTCAGGAATAATGCAGGACCGACTTCCTTGGCGGCGCTGATTATCAGGCCAAGACGGTCGGCGTCAGGCGGGGCGCGCTCCAGATGTTTGTGCGCGTTTTCTATCATCACGATCGCCGCATCCACCATTACCCCGATCGCGATCGCAATGCCTCCGAGACTCATGATATTCGAATTAATGCCGAGACCGTGCATTACGATGAAGGCGATCAGCACGCCGACCGGCAGCATCACAATCGCGACCAGAGCACTACGTATATGATAGAGAAACACGATGCAGACAAAAGCCACGACCAAACTTTCTTCGAGCAGTTTGTCGCGGAGATTCTCAATGGCTTTCAAAATTAACAGGGAGCGGTCATAAACAGGAGTGATCGAAACACCCGCCGGCAACCCCGGAGCAATTTCCTGGAGTTTGGCTTTCACATTCTCGATCACTTCCAGCGCATTCTGACCGTAACGGGCAATCGCAATACCGGATACCACCTCACCTTCGCCATTCAATTCGGTAACACCGCGGCGCTCGTCAGGTCCGAGTTCCACACGAGCAACATCGCGAATCAGTACCGGAGTTCCCCCTTCGGCTTTCACCACCAAATCCTCAATATCCCGGATGCCTCGCAGATAGCCTTTGCCTCGCACCATGTACTCGGTTTCCGTCATTTCGACCACGCGCCCGCCAACGTCACGGTTGCTTTCGGCGATCACACGGCCGATCGCTGACAACGGAACGGCGTAAGCCTGGAGTTTGCGCGGATCAGCGATCACCTGATATTGCTGTACGAAGCCACCGACACCTGCGACTTCCGCTACACCGTGCGCTTTGGTCAGCTGGTAACGGATGAACCAGTCCTGTAATGTCCGAAGTTCCGCCAGCGAATGCCGAGCGCTTTGCACCACGTATTGAAAAACCCAGCCGACGCCGGTTGCATCAGGCCCAAGACTCGGCGTGATCCCCTTCGGCAGACGGGCGGAAGCGAAATTCAGGTATTCCAGCACGCGCGATCGCGCCCAATACACATCGACGCCATCTTCAAATATCACATACACGAAAGAGGCGCCGAAAAATGAAAAACCGCGTACTACCTTCGAGTGAGGGACGCTCAGCATCGCCGTAGTCAAGGGATAAGTGACCTGATCCTCAACCACCTGCGGCGCCTGGCCGGGATATTCGGTATAGACGATCACTTGCACGTCCGACAGGTCAGGCAAGGCGTCGAGCGGGGTTTTCAGTACGGCATAAACGCCGGCGATCACGATAAAGCCTGTTGCCAACACCACCAGGAAACCGTTACGCGCCGACCATTCAATGATTCGTCCCAACATGTTACATTCCTCCTTGATGGGCCCGTTCTCCGGTCGGCGATGACGGTTCGAATGAGACGGCGCTGTTTTGTTTTGCATCAGCCGGCTCGAATGCGCTTACTGCAGCCTTCAGGTTACTCTCGGCATCGATCAGAAAGTTTGCTCCGACCACGACGCTTTCCTGCTCATGAAGTCCGTCCAGAATCTCGGTCATCTCCTCACCGCGAAGACCTAGCTTAACCGCACGGGGTTCGAAACGTCCTTCGCCGCGATCGACAAGCACCAGCGTGCGACGGCCGCTTTCCAGAACCGCGGATTTCGGCACCGCCAATGCCCGATGCATTTGGGCATCGATCTGAAGCTGGGCATACATCATCGGCTTTAACAGATGACCGGGATTGGCGAGTTCGACGCGTACCTTGACCGTTCGTGTCGAAGCATTGAGCGTGGGATAGATAAATCCCACTTTGCCGGTAAAGATTTTGCCGGGATAAGCGTCGAGGGTCACACGCGCCCTCTGGCCGAGCTTGATCGAGCCGATATCTTGCTCGTAGATTTCGGCGATTACCCATATCGTGGAAAGATCGGCGATTTTATACAGCGTATCTCCAGCCATGGCCCGTGCGCCTGCGATAGCCGTTTTTTCGATGATGACGCCGGAAGCAGGCGAACGCACGACCACCGTTTTGACAGCCTTACCCTGTCGAAGCCGCGCCAAATCGGCTGCCGAGATGCCCCAATTTTCCAAACGCTCCATACTGCTGTCCGCCAGGCTCTTCATGCCCTCTTGCAGCCAGTCCTGGTCCTGGGAGAGCATCGTCTGGCCTTTTTGTGCAATCAGATATTCGTGCTGGGCGGAAATCAAATCCGGGCTGTACAGTTCAAATAAAGGTTGACCACGCGCTACCCATTGCCCCGTGGCGTTCACATACAGTTTCTCGATAAAGCCGTCGAAACGGAGCGTCACGTTATGCAGCCGGCGTTCATCGGCCTCGATAATCCCGACGCTGCGCACCGTCTGCGCAATGTCGATGTTTTGCACTAACGTTGTTTTGACGCCGAGCCGCTGGATTTTTTCCGTGCTCACATGCAGTACAGAAACTTCGCTCTCTGTGTTTTCTTCCGCATAGACGGGTATGTAATCCATGCCCATCGAATCCTTTTTGGGTACCGGCGAAGTATCCGGAAGGCCCATCGGGTTGCGATAGTACAAAATTTTGCCTTCCTGATTTCGAGAACTGCTTTCGGAAGGGGCGGCCGGTTTTGTCTCTTTTTCGGATTGTTCGTAGACTGGAACATAGTCCATGCCCATTTCATCCTTGGCCGGTACCGGCGAAGTGATCGACGGGTTCATTGGATGGCGGTAAAAGAGCGGTTTCTTTTCGGCCTGTACCACCGGGGGCGGGGTAGAGGGAGCAAGCCTTGAAGTCAGCCAATAACCGCCGAGGACGCCCAGGCCGGAGGCCACGAGCGCTGTCCATAGTATGGTTTTGTTCACAATGCCTCCTTGCCGACGGCAGCGGCTAATTGCGCCAATGCCTGATGTGCTTCGGCCAGCGTCTGCCAGTACTGATTCCGGTAGTCAAACCAAGCATTTTCAGCCCGTATTACGCTCTGAAAGTCGGTCTTTCCGACCTGATAAGCGGCAACAGCGGCGGTGATCGTCTGTTCGGCGAGCGGCAGAGCGCTATTCTTCAACAGCTCAAACTGTTCTCGACTGCCCTGGTAAAGCGCCAGCGAGGCGTTGATTTCGGTCTGGATTTTCCGTTCCGCGTCATTCAGCGCATATCGCTCCTTGAGTAATTCGCTTTGCCGCTGATCGACGGCTTTGGCTTGTTTACGGTCGGTATAAATCGGCAACGTCACAGCGATCTGAAAACTAGCGAAATCGCTGCGGCTTTGGCCGTTCGGATTGTTTTGCCGGAACGAATAGGCAGTACCCACCGTGAAATCCGGATAATAATCTTTCTTAGCCAGCTCCAGCCGGGTTTGTGCGGCGTCGATGGCTTTCTTGCGCTCGGCCAGCAGAGGACGCGATTGCTCGCTTTGCTTTTGCAAGTCCCCGGCAGATCGGATATCCGGTAACTCAGTCGCTACCTCGTCAGGCAGCCGAATACCATGATCCGCAGGCCGGTTGAGCAAGGCGTTCAGGCGCGCCATTGCCGCACGATGCATGCCAATATGCTGCGCCTTTTCCTTGGCCAGTTTGGTCTGTTCCAGAAGCGCCGACAGAACATCCTGCTGAAGTCCTTTTCCCACCCGATATTGACTATCGGCAATCTCGGCCAGTTGCTTTAGCAGGTGTTCGGCGTCGTCGATAATTAGCAACGAACGGTGTATGAAAAGTAGTTGCCACCATTGCAGGGTAACCTCGCGAACGAGTTGAAGCCGCGCTTCCTCCGCCGTTTCCGCTATCGCTTCCGCCTCGAAGACCGCGGCTTTTTCCTTTAGCGCCAATTTGCCCGGAAACGGCACGGCCTGACTGATGCCGACCTCCATCATGGTGAAATCGTCTTTGTGAAGATTCAGTCCGGACGCGACCGGCAGCCAGAGCGCTCCAAAACTGACTGTCGGATCGGGCAAACTGCCTTCCTGCGAAGGAATTGCCGCCATTGCTTCGGCGCGTGCCTTGATCTCGGCAAGACCAGGGTTGTCTTCCAGAGCAATGCCGACCGCCCGCTCAGGCGTAAGGGGCTCATCGGCCAAGGGGGAATTTGAAAATAGTACGAACCAGCAGACTACCGGCATCACCAAGATGCGCCGCAGTCGCCGAAATATCACGGAAACCATGAGATTTTCCTTTCACAAACGAAAATAAGGCCCCGCACGGCGCGGAACCGCCCTAACGCTTTAAAAAGCGCGGTTTGATTTTGAGTGAAAGGCTAATTCAGAAGCGTACAGAAACGATAGATCAACAGAACGCGTCTGCCGATCGGCGGCGCTTTCGCGCGCGGAATAAGTGGAGTGGAAAAAAGGCACTGAAAAAGGTAGCCGATCAGCCCAATCAGGCAGAGAACGAAGATCGGTATTTGCGGTTTATCGATCTTAACCTCAAAAACCGGATTAGGATGAGAATCAAGACAGGGTTTGAAAGAGCAATCCTGATGGGGCATGGCTGAATGTCCGCCATGTTGTAAAGCAGAATGGTCCATTTCCCCGCATCCCGCAGGCATAGTACTGACTGAACTTTTGAAGACCGGTTCCGGCATCATGCAGGTATTCGAGATCAGCATAGAAAGCCAGCTCACCATCAATACGAGGATGAGTGAGACCAAATAAGGTCGGTTTTTGGGGGAACGCAACCGAATCAGCACAAAGGAATCATACCGTGAAAACTGAGTGATCTACACTACCACATCGGCCTTTTGACATCAAACATATTGTTTTAAAGCTATCCTTCGCAACTGGATTGTATTCAGGGGACCTCTATTATTAATGTCTTGCTCGAATCTGTTTTTCAGCAGAATGCTGCTCATCTAGCGGCTGAGATTTTGGAGGCATGTCCTGAGCCAATGAATTGCCCAATGCCTGCAGGCCTCTAATTAGCGCATCAATCATCCGAGTTTCATTGGGTTCTGTTTCGTTATTTGGCAAAAGTACAGCCTTAAATCCGTGTGTCATGAACGCCTGGAATCTTGCTCTAATTACCTTTGGCAAGAGTAAGGCAAAGGCATCAAAACTTTCGGCGGCCTGCTCTATTTCTCCCTGAGCATTTTTGCCCGGTGGATCAAATTGATTTCCAGTTTCGCCCTGATTTTGATTTTGGGCATTCTTTCCCCAGCTATTGTTCGAACCAACGTCTTGCTTAGTTTCATGAATAACCAATTTCGATGAGCCCGCATAAACAACACAATCAGGAGCCAAGGCTAAGGCTGTTGACAATAGAATCAAGAAGGACAAGTTTTTGCTCATCAACATCCCCTTAATAATTAACGACAATTGAAACTGGGGTTGACTCTACCTTGGCATCATCAAGAGCTGTGATAGTGACATTCGCTGATTGAGGTGTACCGGTTTTGCCAAAGCTTATTCGGTAAGATGTTGCCCCGATCGGTTGGTCATTGACCTGCCAGGCATAGCCAACAATCTTTCCATCCGCATCTGTGCACTTGGCCTCCGCATAAACCACGTAAGCGTTTGGAATGGCAGTTAACTGGCAGGAAGGTGGCTGGTTCGGCACTAGTTGCAACTGCTCCGTTACGGTAGCTGTTTCACCCATCTTGCTATTCAGCGTGTAACTGATGGTGTGATCACCTGGCGCGGTAATGGTGGAGACCATATAGCTTCGATTGGTGTACTCGTCGATCGTTGTACCATCGATCTTCCAAATCTGATTTACTACCGAATCCAACGGGTGTCCACCGTAAATGGTCGGGCGAACAGTCACAGTCATTGGGGCACGTTCATAGATGTTCGATTTCCCAATCTTAATCGTTGGCGCATAAGGAGCGGCAGGCTCTGCAATGACATGCTGGGTCAATAGGGTTTGATGTCCACGAGTATCGCGAATCGTTACTGTCACATCATATTCTCCGGCAAAGATTACCTGTCCAGTTGCACGATTTGGGAATGCATCGTTTTGGCGTCCATCTACATTTTGCGGGAAAGACCATTCATAAGTTAGACCTTCAAAACGACGTCCCATATCAGGCCGATCATGTGTAACGATCAGATTGATATCCGATGGAGCCTGTATCGTTTGCTGTTTGAGCGCAATCGAGAAATTCGGCCATACGTATTCCCAAGGGACATAGTTGAGCGTGGCTTCCTTGGTCGTTGTGTCCTTAAACCCATCAACCCAAGCTCTGAACAAGAGGGGCTTGCGATTGGCCAAATCAGATTGGGAAGGAGACCAACTTAAAGTATCCCCTGGTACGGTACTGCCATTGGGTAATTGCCATTCTGACTTAATGGCGTGAACACTTTCCATCGCCCCCCAGGAAGGTTTTACAACGCCTTCGTATTGGTAGGTTTTTCCAACTTCGACATCACGAGGACCTTTTAACATTACTGCAGGCGCAACAGGGGTTTTAACCACCAAGTAATGTCGAGCTACGGACCAGGCATTCTTGTCATCTGCACGCGTATCTGAAGGTCTAGACCTCAAGGTTATATTTACTTTGCCTTCCAACTCCTCGGTAATTGCAACAGAAGAACCATCGGTTGTGGTTTTGCCGCTTGGCGCTTCAACGATCCATTCATTGACAGTGTCATTTGTAAGCTGCCCATCTCGAAACAGTTCAGCTGTCAACAATGCGGTATAGCCTGGCGATACGTGTCGAGGCCCTGTTATCGCTGATTCCAGCTTCGAATAAGCCCAAACTTCTGCAGGAGTGGTGTAGCTTTCCACCTGTGTGTTCTTGTTGATCATCTTGGCGCGAACCTGACGTTTGCCCGGTGATTGCATGGACACCGTTCTGCGAGTCGTGTTGGACTTTTCGATCGCTGTCCAGGTCAAACCATCGTCTTCACTTTCTTCCCAGGCGATCTCCTTCAAGGCAACGCGGTTGTCCTGAGTCAGGATAAGGTTCAAGGTAAAAGTTTTTGGGGCTGGGCCATCCAGCGACGTGCTGGTAATTTGACCTTCGATTGGTGAACCCTTAACAACTTCAATATAGCGAGTTGGTGAGCTTAATGTAGTATTCAGACCATTCACATTAGTCACTAATTCGGCTATAGCTGTCAGCTTCATAAAGAGGTTGCCGGCAGGATTGATTTGAAACTCCGCCACCCCATCTGTTAAGTCCAGCATGTCTGTAACAGGGACTTTTACGCTTTGCGTATTAGTCTGAGCAACAATTTGGGCACGCCACTGGCCCATCGTAGCAGCGGAATAACTCATCACGTTATTGATGTATTTACCGACATTGACGCGCACTGTGATGTTCTCGGTATCCGGAGTAACTTTAGGCGCATCTAGGGTTAACTTCATATTGCTCTCGGCGCCACCAACCGCGGTGATCACTTTTTCGGTGTAAACCGACGGATAATCTTGCCAGGCAATCCGAAGCGTAACCGGCCTTTGTTCCAGTAGGCCAAGGTTTGGCGTATAGATCCAATATGAGCTATCGCTAACAATATCGTTACGAACAAAGTCTTGTTGCGTATCAGTGACCGTAAGCTTAATTTTGGCGTTTGTCGGCACACCGGCAGAAATTGTGGCTCTGGTAATCGGCTGATTTAACGGAACGTAATATTTGCCGTCGCTGATCGGATATCCACCCTTCAGCTTGATGGTAGGCGGAGGAATATCATTGACAGTGATGAGCTGTTCGCCTGATACAACAGCAGACTTCAGGCCGTCGGCGAAAACACGACTGACAGCGTATGAAATGGTCTGAGTACCAATTGTCCCAATCGTGCCGGTAACTTTGTACTGATTGAACGCCAAAGTTTTCGTTAATCCGAAGTCATCCTGGAACTCGGCGATGCAAGTCCTTTTACTTTTTGCCGCTTCAGCTTGTGCAGCTGATACATCAGAATACAAGGTACAAGTAGTCCCCGAGTCTTGGGTAAAAACAAGACTTAGCTTTTCAACGCCAACATAAATGTTGGTATCGCCTGTAAATTTGAATGTCGGCTGGATCAAGGGATCAACATGGACAGTTTCAACCAAAGGCTCCGAATCGTAACGAGTCCCTTTTATCCAACGCGATATTATGACCTTGACCTCAAAATCACCTGGAGTACCAGGATGACCTGATAACGTTGGCAATCCGTTGGTGTCTATCCCCGGCGCCATATCTGATAAAGTCGTGGTCATAACCACATAGCATTTTCTCTGGTTTGCCTCTGCTTCTGCTTGTATAACAGTGAGAGGACAAGCCGTATCTGCTGATGGTTGTAATGATGCATCGACACGACCTTCAGATTGGAATACAGAAGTTGGGGAAACCATCAAATTAGGCATAGGCGGTTCTTTGACCAAAAATGATTTGGCTTGAACTTTCGTGCCGCTGTTTCCTGTAATGCTTAGCTCTGCAGTGTAATAACCTCCAGGCAAACCATTTGTGGTAACTGATATCGGCAGATCGAGGCCTGGAACAAGCGAACCGAGATCTTTCGTATCAACAACTGATGTTCCTTTTTTTATGACCAGGGAACTAGTCATTGGCGCATTACAACCATACCCCTTATAGGTTGTATCAAAGGTTATGTCCTCATATGACAAGACACTTGGGACATTTAGGGAAGCGATAACAGCTGGGACACATGCAACTTCAATGGTTTGAGTAACTACGCCCATTTTGAGCATTTGCGTTCCATTCGATTTTTGGATTTCCGCAGTGACAGGAAAACTGCCACCGTCGGTGATAATGCCCGTCAAATAAGGTAAGGAACCGGAATTATTCTCGGTCATTCCAGGAGGAATGCTCATGAACTTGACATAACACAAACTTGGATCGGCTAGGGCTGCAGCAAGATCGGTCGTGAATGGACAATTAGCCGCTGGAGGATTAGAAAGCGAAGCCTTAACCTGAGTATCCTGGCCTACTGTAATATTTAGGCTAGGCGTAATAGTTAAGATCGGCAAAGCCACTGGATCGACAGAAAAACTTTGCTGCCATGAATCACCATCTGCATAGGTAATCACATCATTAACCATATTCAGATTAAAGATATATGGCCCACCCACCGAAACAGGCAAAGGATTGATCGTAAACGTCTTGGTAAGGTTATTCCCAATTCCAGGCAAGAAAAGATTATCAATCAAGAAAACTTGGGTACCGTTTCCATCTTTTATATCCAGATTAGTAGTAACGCCCGTAGCACATTGCGGAACACTATAGTCGACAATGACATTTATGGGTGTTTGCTCTAAATTGCTAGAGGCAAGACTGACACCGTTGATGTAATTTTTGCAGTAGATATAAATATCCCCAGTTCCGTTAAGCATTGCCCCGACTTTATCACTGACACTATAAGTAAATGTGAAGTGACCTGATGTTGCACCATCACTTGGCGGGGTATAGGTAAATTTGTCGCCACCACTTATGGACACTAGCCCCTTACTGGGCTGCGTCAGAATTGCAAAAGTGAAATTATCATCCTGTCCCGCCTCTTTATTAGGATCTGTTACTGCAGGCACTTGAGCTGAACTTGCAGTGGTCGAGGTTGGCGATGTCAATATCAGCGATGTCACTGTTGGCGCTCGATTGGCATAACCAGATACTTGATTGCTGTCAGCGCCGACTAGAGCTCCAACAGTGGCTCTTACAGTGTAGTAATAAACGGAAACACCGGATACGCTGTTGTCAGCGTAGGTGATGGATGGCGCGGTGACAGTGCCTAATTTAGTAGTGGCACCTGTTGATGTTGCTGAACGCCAAATTTCATAGGATGTAGCATCGGCAACGGCAGACCAATCCAATTTAATTAGATCGGTAACCGTCCCCTGAGTTGCCACCAAGTCCGATACAACACCAGGAACTTTTCCCCAGCCTTCGGCCTGATCTGAATCAGGCGAGACACCCAAGATGTTTTTACCTACTACCGTATAAAAATAATGGGTAATACCTGAAACGGTCGTGTCATCATAGGTTGGCGATGTGGAAGAACCGATGAGAGAGCCTTTTGTTCCGGCAGAAGCAGACCTGTAAATGTCATAGGTTGATGCGGCAGAATCAGCATTCCAGGTAATAGTCGATTTGCCATACAGAGTACCTTGAGTAGCCGTTACCCCGGTAATTTTAGAAACCGGAATTACCGCAATACCCATGGCCTCATTACTGGGTAGTGATTTGACAGTACCAACAACAGTCTTAACCGTATAGAAATACTGGGTCATGCCAACAGTCGTGGTATCTTCATAATAACCTGTCGCCAGGACACCGGTAGTAGTGATCAGCGTTGCGGTTCCATCGGACGACGTTGCTCGCCAGATTTCATAGCCGGTAGCATCGACGTTTTTAGTCCAAGTCAACCCAACTTTTGATTGAAGCGTACCTTTCGTTGCCGTCAAATCGGTAATTGTTGTTGGAGCTTTCCCCCAGCCTTCGGCCTGGGCGGAATCGGGCGCTGTACTGATCAGGTTTTTAGCAACGACGGTATAAAAGTAATGGGTTGATCCGGAGACGGATGTATCGTCGTAGGTATTCGTCCCAACGGTAACAAAAAGTGTCCCTTTGGTACCCGAGGTTGTAGAACGGTAAATGTCGTAACTTGCCGCAGCGGAATCGGCTTTCCAGCTGACTGTAGATTTTCCGTAGAGAGTCCCTTGTGTTGCCGTAACGCCGGTTACTTGTGAGACTGGGACGATCGCATACCCCATCGCTTCATTACTTGGAGCCGAAACCGTAGTCCCAACTACGGCTTTAACCGTGTAGTAATAGCGCGTCATTCCGACAGTCGTCGTGTCTTCGTAATAACCAACAGCCATAGCACCGACTGTGCCAATTTGAGTGGCAACACCGCCTGACGTTGTTGCTCGCCAGATTTGATAGCCGGTGGCATCTGGATTTTTAGACCAACTCAAACCAACCTTATTCTGCAAAATGCCTTTTGTGGCCGTTAAGTCGGTAATGTTGGTTGGAACTTTCCCCCAACCTTCTGTCTGAGCCGAGTCAGGAGACGTGAACAAAGCATTCTTTGCTACAACCGTATAGAAGTAATGGGTTGATCCAGAAACGGTCGTGTCGTCGTATGCCGTTCCAGTAAAGCCGGCGCTGATGATGCTGCCCTTGGTTCCAGCCGAAGTAGACCGGTAAATGTCATAACTGGTAGCAGAAGCAACGGCAGTCCAGCTAACCGTTGATTTCCCGTAAAGCGTACCTTGGGTTGCGGTTACATTTTGAGGTTGGCCAAGGACGCTAACGGTCGCAGAAGCAACAAATGTAGCACCTGCCATATCAGTTACGCGGTAGGTAAATGAGTAACTGCCGCCGGTACCGCTCGAAATAGGGGTGTAGCAAACCTTGTTTGAAACAATTGAAGCCGTACCCACAGTTGGCTGAGTAATAATCGAGAATGTGAATGTATCGCCTTGCGAAGTATTAGCATCCGTGACGGATGGTGTCACACACTGCCGTGCACCGCCGACCACAGTGGAAATATTTGCAGAAGATGCGGTTGGAGCAAGGTTGGCATGGCCAACGTTTTGATTACTCCAAGGGCCGGGGCCATTAATGTTCTTTGGGATAACGGTGTAATAGTAAAGCGTAGCTGTATATTGCGTGTCGGAGTAACTATTGGTAGTCGTATTTGCAATCAGAGCCCCAAGTGTCCCAGATGCTATCGAGCGATAAATGTCATAGCTTGTAGTCGAAGTTGATGGTGACCACGACAAATTGATCGCATTGGTAATTGTTCCGTCAGTCGCACTAAGATTTGAGATTTGCGAGGGTGGCGGTGTTGGATTGGTCACCGTTCCGGAAGCCGTTCCATTCAAAACGCTACCCGCTTTATCAGTGACCCTGATGGTGAAACTGTAACTCTGTGTTGGGCCTGAAGCGGGAGGGGTATAACAAACCTGATTGCCGGATACGTATGCACTACCAACGGCCGGTTGAGAAACCAAAGAGTAAGTAAGGACTTCTGGAACTGAAGTGTTTGGTTGGTACTGGTTTGGATCAGAGACGCTTATCGTAGTACATACCGTGCCGCCACCAATAGTAGACCCCGGCATTGAGGCACTTAATGCCGTTGGAGGATTGTTGGCCCAGCCACGGTCGGTATAGCCATTGCACCATAAATAGAGTGATGGACTTGCAACTTCCATGTAATAGTCGTAACTTTGACCAGGAGTTCCACCGGTATCTTCCGCATACAGGTAATAATATCCACCGGGAACATATCTAGAGAAATAAAGCGTCCACGTAGAGGCTGTAGGGAGCTTCCTATAATGCAACTCATAATGGTTGTAACTTACATAGGTACAACTACCTCCTGAAACAAACGAATGAATAACCTTATTAATCTGGGTTCCATCAGTCGCAGTGGAGTTAATAATCGCCTTTGCATTCCCAGCAAACAGTATTGCAAACAGTAGCAGTAAAGCAGAAAAAACTTTTCTGATTTTAGATGGCATAGCCGATAAACCTTTGATGAGAAATTAGTAGTCGATAGTGATGGATACTGGGACCGATGGGTCTTTCGCATCATCAATGGCGGTAATAGTGGCTTTGGCTGATTGAGGCGTACCGGTTTTGCCAAAGCTTATTCGGTAAGATGTCGCGCTGATTGGCTGGTCATTGACCCGCCAGGCATAGCCAACAATCTTTCCATCCGCATCCGTGCACTTGGCCTCCGCATAAACCACATAGGCGTTTGGAATGGCAGTTAATTGGCAGGAGGGCTTTTGGTTGGCGACTAAATGCAGCGAGTGGCTCACGGTAGCTGTTTCACCCATCTTGCTATTCAGCGTGTAACTGATGGTATGATCACCTGGTTCGGTAATGGTGGAGACCATATAGCTTCGATTGGTGTAATCATCAATCTGCAAGCCATCGACTTTCCATATTTGGCCAACAACTGAATCAAGAGGATGTCCTCCATAAATGGTTGGACGGACTGTTACAGTCATTGGTACACGATCATAGTAATTGGACTTTCCAACTTTAATTGTTGGTGCATAGGGAACGGCTGGCTCTGCAACGACATGTTGGGTCAATTGAGTTTGGTTCCCTCTGGAATCGCTAATCTTGATCGTGATGTCATATTCACCTGCGTATACCGCCTGCCCAGCCGCACGGTTTGGGAATGCTTCGTTTTGGCGGGCATTGACATTGGTAGGGAAAATCCATTCATACTTCAAATCCTCAAAGCGCCTATTCATTTCAGGACGATCATGACTTACGATGAAGAACAAATCCGCCGGCGCCTGGACAGTTAATTGTTTAAGCGCAACCGAGAGGTTAGGCCAAACATATTCCCAAGGCACATAGGAAACGGTGGATTCCCTGATTGTGGATTCCTTGAATTCATTAACCCAAGCTCTAAATTTCAAAGGCTTTGGATCGACCAAATCAGATTGCGAAGGCGACCAATCAACTTCATTACCAGTAACTATGCGACCATCAGGCAACTCCCATTCCGACCCGATCGTGTGAACACTAGGAACATTGCCCCAGGAAGGACGTGTTGTACCTACATAGTGATAGGTCTTTCCAACTTCCACATCTCGTGGACCACTTGCTGAAACAGAGGGATAACTGGGGATTTTTGTCGTTATGACGTGGCGATCAATAGTCCATGCGTATTTATCATTTGCATTGGTATCAGACGGTCTGGCTCTTAACGAAATAAGGATTTTATTTTCAGTGCTGTCATTGATGGTTACGGTTGGTCCAGACGTTGTTTCGGCTCTATCGTGATACTCAACAACCCAGTCATAAATTGCGGCGGCGGTTGCTTTTCCATCGCGATAGAGTTCAGCACCAATTGTTACTGGGTAACCAGGTGCAACATGGCTTGGGCCAATAATGTTTACGTCGAGCTTAGAGTATGCCCAAACCTCTACAGGTGTGGTGTAACTTTCAATGCCAGTTTTACTGGCCATTTTTACCCGAATCAATTTGCGGCCGGGTGTTCGCATTCCGATACTGACTCTAACTCTAACAGGGCTCAACGCTTCAATTTCTTGCCACGTGTCGCCGTTATCTATACTTTCTTCCCAGTGGGTTTCTTTTAATGCGACCTTGTTATCGACAGACAAATCAAGATCGAGCGTGAACACCTTCGGAGCAGGCGCTTCGAGTTGTTTCGCGATAATGATTCCAACCAAAGGCGCAGTATTGACTATGCCAACATATTTAGTTGGTGACTGAATTGGGTAATGTAATCCATCGATTGACGAGACAATATCGGCTGACGCTGATATCTTCATAAACAGTTTATTAGCTGGATTTAATTTGAACTCGGCCTCGCCATTCACTAAATCAACGACATCAGATACAGGTGATCTAGCTGAATTATTTGTTTCAACGAATAATTGACCTTTCCAATCACTCAGCATTGTTTTGTCATAAACAAATCCGGCAGCGGTGTATTGCCCAATTTTTACCTTGGCTACTAATTCGTCTGTGCTATTGGCTCTCTGCGGAACTTCGACATGGAGCTTCGGAGTTCCTTGTGGCCCACCAACAACTTTTAACAACTTTTCACTGAAGACAGATGGGTAATCCATCCATGCAACTCGAACTTTGACCTCACGTTCCTGAAGTAACGGTAGATTTTCTGTGGCTAACCAAAAGGAACTGCCATTAGTTACGTTATTTCTAGTGATGGGTTGAACGCCATCATCGGAAGTAATTTTTACCTTGGCTGAAAGGATTGGATTTGTGGATACGGTTAGGCGTGTGAAGGCAGAACCGGACTGAAGAAAATATTTGTCCTCAGCAATTTTGGCACCTCTGGAAAAAGCCATTCCAGGAGCTGGTGGTTCTGTCACCTGAATAGTATGAGAACCAGTCCCCAATTGAAGAGCCATTCCATCCGCATATATTCTGCTTACTGAATAAGAAATTAGTTTTTCGCCGACTGCCGCAAAAGTCCCATTCAGTTGAATAGAGTTTAAATTAACTGTTGGCTTTAAATCATAAGGAATGGTGAATGTTGCGAGACAAGATTTCTTGCCAGCAATGGCATTTTTTAATGCATCGTTATAGTTCAAAAACAAATAACAATTGGTACCGTCAGTCTGTTTAAGCTCTAAATCAGACTTGGAAACGCCAGTAAACATTTCTGTGGCTCCAGAAAATGCAAAGACTGGAATGCTATAACCTCTAACTACAAGCGTTTTTGTTACAGGCTTTGAATCGTATCGTTGACCATCAACCCAACGTGACACATTCAAGCCAATATCAAAACTCCCCAACTGCGAAGTGTATCCAATTACTGACGGCAACCCATTGCTATCGATAACAGTTTGAAGCCCTGGAACCGAATAGTTGAAATAAACAAAACATTTTCTCGGATCGTTTTCCGCATCGCTTTGTGTAGAGGTAAGCGGGCAGCTTTTGTCCTGAGAAGGAACTACCCCGATTGAAATTTTGGTTTCCCCTTGATCAATAAGTGAAGGCGAAATTGAAATAGATGGCAATGGGGTTTGTTTAACATTGAAAGCAAATGTCTTCGTTGCAGCTCCTTCTGCACCTTGAATTGATAAGTTAGCGGTATAACCACCTTCTGGCAAACCCTGACCAATCAATGAATAATCAAGATCACTACCAAATTCTGTGAGGGTAATTGGACGTGACTCAACTGTACTTCCATCCTTATTGGCTGTTAGGACAAAATTAGCGGATAAAGCATCATTACAAGCCAGCGCATCATAATTGAATTTATAGGTAGGTTTTATATATGGCAGTAAGTTGGATGTCGTGGAAAATGAATTAATTGTTGGCTGAGGACACGAAGCAGTTATAGTTTTTGATACCTTGCCGACGACCAATAATTCTTGGCCGTTGAACTTACTAACCGTGGCATCAATAGCATATTGACCTGAGTTTTGAATAATGCCATGAAGCGAAGGGAGTGCGCCGGAATTATCTAGCGTTAATCCATCAGGCGGAGTTGATAACTCAACCCCGCATTTCGATGCATCTGTCAGAGCAGTATTTTTATCATTTGTAAATTGGCAATTAACAACTGATGGGTTCTGCAAGGAAACATCAATAGTATCCTGGCCATCAATTACGGAGGTTGACGGCAATATTCCCATAACCGGCAAATTAACCGGTTTCACAACCAGTTGAGCGGATTTTACGTCTTCACCTATATCTGTTGATATATGAGCCTTAACGGAAAAAGTACCTGATTTAGATAAGCCTTTAGTATTGAATAAGGCAACATTACCTATGCCAGTGGTTATATTTTGTAAAACCGTAGACGACACGGAAACATTATTATTATCAAGGATATTGATATCAATCTGTTTTGTTTTTGAACATGCCGGGATTGAGTAAGTTATTGAAGAAGAAAATTCCGTTGCAATCAGAACAGGTGTTGTTGGTGAAAGCGCTGAAATAGAAGGCGCTGTACACGAAACATTTACAGAACCATTCGCGGTAAAAGTTTGACCACCTCGATCAGTAACAACGAACTTAAACGACAATGTGCCTGAAAAAAAACCATCCACAGGAGGTGTATATTTAAATTTCCCATTATTAATACTTACCATTCCGGAAGTAGTTTGTTCAGTAATAGCGAACGAAAGATTTTCGCCTTGTCCAGCATCAATATTAGGGTCGACGACGATGGGCGATGTTTCCGTGCTGGGAACATAGGATGTTGTGGATAGAGTGACTGATGCCGATGTTGGGGCTGCATTTGCGAATCCCTTTGCCTCATTCCCTACTGGCCCAACGGCTTCTCCAACCTTCGTTTTAACGGTGTAGTAGTAATACGCAACACCCTGCGTTGTTGAGTCAACAAAATTTGACGATGTTGGATTGCCTATCAGAGACGCTGAACCACCACTTGCGGTACTTCTCCAAACTTCGTAGCTCGAAGCTTCTGGATCTGCTGTCCAGCTTAATGATATGGCACCAGTGACGGTCCCAAGGCTTGCGGTTAATGTGGAAATTGGCGCTGGCTGCTTGGACCACCCAGCAGTTTCATTTCCTGCGGGTCCAACAAGCGCACTAACTTTTGTCTTGATGGTGTAGTAATAGGCGCTTCCAGGGAGCGCATTGTTGTCATCGTAGGAAGTAGTCGTACTGACGGTTCCTATTAGAGAGCTGGCGCCTCCGGAAGAGGTTGCTCGATAAATCTCATACCCGGTTGCATCAGGAAGGCTGACCCAAGTTAATTTAACCTTGGCAGTTAAAGTTCCCTGTGTGGCAGAAAGCGTATTGACTGCCGCGGGCAACTTACCCCAACCCTCGGTTTGAGAAGAATCGGGAGCGCTACCGGTGCCGTTCTTGGCCACAATCGTATAGAAGTAGTGAGTGCCACCAGATGCAGAGCCGTCATCGTAGCTATTGCCTGTTTGGTCTACAGCGATAACGCTGCCTTTGGTACCGGCGGTCGATGATCGATAGACATCGTAATTAAGAGCACCGGTGGCCGAGGACCAAGAGACAGTCACTTTGTCATAGTAGGTGCCTTGTGAGGCTGTGAGTCCGGTTACCTGAACTGGGGCCGGTTGTTTCCCCCAACCCGCGGCTTCGTTACCAGCCTGACCTTCAACCGTGCCCACCAGGGTCGTCACTTTGTAATAGTAAGCATTACCAAATCCTGATGTGGAATCGGTATAGCTTGCTGTTAATGAAGCACTTAGCAAAGTGAATGCGCCACCTGAAGAATCCGAACGATAAACTTTATAGCTAGTCGCATCGGGCACGGCTAACCAGGATAATTGGACGGCATTGATGACTGTGCCTTGCGTAGCAGTAAGCGTGTTGATGGTTGCCGGAAGCTTACCCCAGCCTTCGGCTTGGGAAGAATCGGGAGAACTGCCGGTGCCGTTTTTAGCCACAACCGTATAGAAGTAGTGAGTGCCACCCGTTGCCGTTGTATCGTCGTAGGCAAGGATAGATAGGCTGGATGCGATTAGAGTCCCTTTAGCGCCTAAAGCCGTCGAACGAAAAAGATCAAAGGATCCCGCATTGAGGGAAAAAGACCAGGAAACCCTTACCTTGTCATAGAAAGTGTCTTGAGTTGCAGAAACCCCCGTGACTTGGATAGGAGCGGGTTGCTGTCCCCAACCTACTGCCTCATTACTCTTAGAACCCTCAACGGTATCAACCATAGCTGAGACCTTGTAATAAAAGGCAATACCAAAGGTAGATGTCGAATCTGTAAAGCTTGGTGTTGGTGAATTTCCAATCAGAGTTAATGTACCGCCTGAACTGGAAGCGCGATAAATGTTATAACTTGTCGCATCGATTACAGCCGACCAAGACAAGTTGACCGCGTTGAGTCCGGTACCTTCCGTCGCCGAGAGTGTGCTGATAGCACCAGGAACATTCATCCACCCTTCGGATTGGGTGGAGTCTGGTGAATTGCCCATGGCATTCTTTGCAACGACTGTGTAGAAATAGTGAGTGCCACCGGTTGCAGCTAAATCATCGTAGCTTAGTCCTGATAAATCTGTTGCAATTGCAGTTCCTTTGACGCCAGAGCTTATAGAGCGATACAGGTCGTAAACTAGCGCTCCGCTAGAGGTGGGCCATGAAACGCTGATCTTGTCATAGAAAGCACCTTGTGAAGCAGTGACTCCTGAGACTTGCTGTGGAGCGGGTTGCTTACCCCAGCCGGTTGCCTCATTACCCAGCGCCCCCTCAGCTCCACCGACAATTGCCGTTGCTTTGTAATAATAGGCTGTTCCAAACCCTGACGATGTGTCATTATAAGAAGGTGTTGTTGATGCACCAACAAGACTCAGCGTTCCACCTGAGCTGTTTGCTCGATAGATGTTATAGCTTGTTGCATTAACAATTGGGCTCCATGTCAATTGAACAGCATTAACTACAGTACCCTGAGTGGCGGTTAATGTGCCCACAGGAGGTACTATATTCCCCCATCCTTCAGCTTGAGCAGAATCGGGTGAATCCCCCGTTGCATTTTTAGCAACTACCGTATAGAAAAAGTGGGTCGTATCAGAGGTGGGATCGTCCAGGGTGAGTACTGTTAAATTCGAAGCATGGAGAGTGCCTTTTGTTCCGGATGATGTAGAGCGATAGACATCATAGGCATTAGCCCGCGGCGCCGATGACCATGAAATCGTTACGCGTTGTAATAATGTGCCTTGAGTTGCTGTTACACCTGTTACCTGAGACGGAGCAGGCTGGGCTCCCCATGCGGTCAAGAAAAATGAAAATAACGTAAAAAATGTATAGATGCGCATGAAAATGATCCGTCCAGAATTTCTGATCATTAACACAAAATTAAGCCTGCTTGATAACTTCAAAAGGCCGCAAAATAGGCGTGTCTTTTAATTCGCTTCGGTGGAAAGACCAGATATCCACTAAGAACGAGCCATTATGAAAGCTTGTTGTGATCGATACTTTACGGCGGTGACATTAAACATCCATGTCTAACTTCAGTGAAAAAAAGAAAAAACCGAACACTGAAAAAAATCAGGTTCGGTTTTTGGTTGGAATTGGCGTCAACATTGCAGCTAACGCCCTTTTTGTCCGAAAGTTTCGATGATCTCAAGCAGTTCCATTCTGAAGCTGCCGAAAATATTGATCTCTCTGTTCAAGCTTCTGGCGCGCAAAGCAATTCCAAGTCTTTGCCGAAGATTCGGATTGACACGGAATTCGCTGCGGAGCCAGTCGCGATAATGTTCCTTTCCGCCGTCCCATCCCTGGGGTGGTGAAAAAGGAGACAGCGGATTGCCAGGAGATGTATCAATTCGACTGGCGTCGAAAACATACTGACACATAGCAACCTCCTGCCTAACTTAGAGACCGAAAGACAAACGCATTTGGCCCGCTTTGATTGAGAACATCCAGCCAATCGATGCTTTTGGCGTCAATGGGTAACGGTCCTGACGGTTCACGGATTTCAACTTGAATGCCTTGCGTTTTGGCACGTTCGGCAAGTTTTTGAGCCGCGAAGGTTCCTGCATGCGTTCGATCCAGATCTGACCAAATGATGAGCTTTTCCACCCCTTGCGGAATGATAAAGTGACTCATCAACGTGGAACTGATCAATGGCCATGTCACCATTCCCGTAGCCTCGATAACAGACAAAGCTGTTTCGATGCCTTCGGTAACAGAGAGAACACGACCGGGGTTTCCAAGACGAATACCAGATCCCACAATCAAATGATCCGCGGGCACTGGCATTAACTTCTTTGGAGACTCAACCGGTGCTTTGCGACCATCACCCGTCAAAAACGAGCGATGGATCGTAATGGCTCGGTTGTCCTTTTCGACCAAAGCCAACATGGCCGGAAAGTAACTAATCACTTGGTTGTCTTCGTTTCGATACTGCATCTTCGGGTGAAAACGAAGGCTTGGCCAATTGGGAAGCCAACCATCCAAACCGCGCGATTGTAAGTAAAGCCTTACAGGTTCGGCATCGGGATGATGGATCGATTTTGACTCTTGCCAAACGGTTCTTAAAAGCGCTCTGATCTTATCGTCATTGATCGACGATTTACATTGATCAAAGTGCGCTTTTCTGTGAACGATCCGCTGTGGCTGATGAGAATCAGAGGATAATCCCAGGACGCCAGCAATCGCTGAAAGCGCTTCTGGAAATGTCCAGCCTCTCAACCACATCAACAACGAAAATCCATCAGGCTTGGGGCCGCAAGTATTGCAACAGCCTCCACCAGACAGATTGGCATCACGGAACAGACGGAAACCATCTTTTCCACCATGGACAGGGCAAGCGATATGCCTTTGACCCGGTTTCTCGATAGCTTTGTCAATCTCGGGCGCCAAATCATCCAAAACGGATAACCAGGAACCGCGAGCGGCATTTCTTACAACGTCAGATTCAATGGCTGAGGCGTTCATGCGAGCACCTCATCAACAATGGCTACAGTCTTGACGAAAAACAGCGCATTCAAGAAAGATTCACAGCCATTGTCCCAGCGGATAGTGACATAAAAATCACTGCCATAACGACCGACTTCTTTGAGATTGACAACTTGACCCAAAGAGTTTTTGGTCACATCAGGAAGCGCGTCTTCACAAACGGGACGTACATTGGTTCCAACTTTAACTTTTACAGCAAACATGGTTTTCTCCTAGTAATGCCCCGACCGCCGGGACTTACTAGATGCCCCACCAGTCCGGGAGAGAATCGAGGAAGTCCCGGCAGGCGGGATGGAAAAGAAAACCACCCGAGAGAAACCAAGCCCCATCTGGGAGAATGTTTTCTCCCAGATGGGGTAAAAAAATGCCTAAAGGTTGGTAGCCTGTTTTTTTCAGGGTACCTAAAACACAGCTTTCTATCGAAGCTAACGTCGTGGCATAACTCATCAAAATACGGTCCAGAAGTACCGTACCTTGAATCGATATACCAAATTGCTCTTGAGCAATCCTACAAGCTTCTTGCTGCGGCAATGATCCAGAAGTTAACTGGCCAAAATACTCGGCAGCAGTTTCCAAATCTTCGGTATTGATTTCATCAGCCTCACACATGCCACCACCACTTAATTGATAGCAGTTATCGAGAACTGATACCTACCGGTGTCATTACGATCAAAGCCGGATGTATAGCCTTCAGAAACCAGTTTGAGAGCTTCATTCAAAGCCAATTCCAGATCAAAGGTCTCGACACCTTCAATCTCAAGCGTCATTTTCAGGCGCTTTTGGTTCTTGGCTGAATAATGATTTTCAGCTTGTTCGAAAGCGGCTTCCGGTGTTAATGCAGTTGCTGCAATGCTTCCAACCGCACCGAATAACTGAATGGCAATCCAGGTGTGGTCAGCCGTTTTGCGGATGACGTAATCACCCAAAATGCCTTTGGCATCGCATTGGGTATCGCCGTTAGGGTTTTGATAAGGTCGTCCAATAGACATGATATGTTTCCTCTTAGAATGAGACCAGGAAACACAATCCGCGAGCGGGAATGAGTTTCCCGGTCGGGTTAGAAAAAAATGAATCAGGCTGAAGTTACAGAAGCAACACGGCCATTTTCATCAAGCGTGATAACGAATGACTTCCCATACAGAGAAGGACAGCCACCAAAACTAGGCAGCAATCGTTTCAATGCTTCAGCAGTATCAGAGGATGTATTCGCAACCACAAATTGCGAATAATCATACTCATCTGTGTCGTAAACTGACTGTTGAAAGTCGTATTCATCCCTAAATGAAGAAGCCTGCGTAACAACCGAACCAGAGCCATCCTTTTGGGGAACTATGGCTTTGGTTCCATCAAACATGGAGTCATCGTCAATTTCAATTGAATCATCGCCAACCCAAATTCGATAAGATTGGCAGAAAAGCGTATCAAGAGAAATCCACTGGCCATCAAAACAAGCACGGTGAGTTTCATTGATGAATTCAATTCGAACCGACTCCTTATTCAAATTACGAAGATGGTTGTGCATCCAGTGACCGTCATCCAACTTTTTAGAGCCTGCTGGGTAGACGTAGAAGCCATTTTTGAATACATACATCGACAAAGCAGAGCCTTCATCTTGAATATACTCGTCGAAAGTCACTAACCGGGCTCGGCCAGACATGACATCTTCCTGATGAACTGGTTTTTCAGGGCGAGCTTCAAATTCTCCAAAGCTCTCTTCAGAACAATTTGGATAGGTTGAATATTCTGTTAACGCTTTAATGGGAATGGCAGGCACATCGTTGAGAATAGGTAATAAACCCCATTCACTGATCATGTCGTAATAGCCCACAAATTCCTCAGAAGACATCCTGGACTTCATTTCGGTCAGACGTTTCTCGATTTCGCATCTTAAAACGGCCTTCACCAGACTTGCTGCGTCATCTTTATCGACCAACTCATCACGATCCGGTAACCGTCCGAAGAATCTAGACGAGTCAAGATGAACGATATGAAAACCAGCTTGCCCAAAGGAACCGTAGTTAGAAGACTTGTAGATTGGCAAGCCCTGCAAATACATCACATAGGCATAGTTGTTCAAAGTCGGCTTATCAAAGCCGGCAAGAGAAACCAAGCCAACCTCAGTATTCACAAATTCAAGACCTGAATCTATCGCATGAGGACGATCAAGTTCGGCACCATTGAACAGAACTGGAATTGGAAATGCCGAGGCAAGACGTTTTAGTTCATGTTCGATGCGACCCAATTCAAGGTCAACGCCAACCATGGTAATGGTTGTTACGTTGTCCCATTCTGGGACAGGCGTAATATTGACCGGCTTGAATGACAGAACATCATCGGTATCGACGGAAATTCTTCCGCTTTTACTGACGACAGTGATATGACGGCAGGCAAATAACGCCGACAAAAAACCAATGCCAAAAGGATGCTCTTGTGCAACCACATCGGCGTCCCAACCGGATTCAGCTACAGTAAGCAAGGTCTCGATAGAATCGATACCACAGCCATTGTCAGTTACGCGAAGAATCTTGGTCTTGGGTGCAAATTCGAAATTTACCGAAGTTGCGCCGGCACGACGGGCATTTTGCATGAGCTCACCCAATACCGTGGTCTTATTGGTAAAGCTGAACTTCAAGCTTTTGACCAGGTTGGATTGGTTAACTTTCATTGCAACTTGTTTCATGTTTTGTCTCCAAAAAAGAAAATCACCGGAAACAAAACAATCCCAATGGGAAATTTTGTTCCCAGTTGGGTTAAGTAAGGTATGTCTTAATGAATTGGATCAGTTTAAGCGAGTAACTTAATCCTGACGGTTTGCAGTCTTTCAAGCTGAAGAGGCAGTCCTGAAGAAAGCTTTCAAACTTAAAAAATCTACGGGTTTGCGCGTATTCTTTCAATGACGTGAGAATAATGCGGCAAGTGTTATGGTCGGTGGTATTGATGAATTCGGAATCATCCGAAACAGAAAATACCTTGGCCAAGGAACTGGATTCGTCCTCGTTAAGAACAAGTCCGACATCGATATTGTCGCCGCTATTGGCGGGCGAAATTTGAAAATAGAATTTACAAATGACAATCTCCCTAAAAAAGAGGGAAATCATCATTGCCCAGCTAGGGAATAAAGATTTCCCGGTGGGTAAAGATAAGAATCACGCCGAGGCGCTTAACAGGTTGCCTTATTTAGAGTGCTGAACTGGCACTTGCTTTTGAGTTCTCTTAGAGAACTACAAAAATCCGTCTTTCCACAACACTCATGCCAAGCATTCTGGAAAGACGGTACCGGCAGTATGCCAAATACCGTCAATGTTTTTACATTCGAAAGACGCCTGTTTTAGCACGTCTTTCGTTTGGTGGTTAGCTTAGCTCATGGGCTAAAACCTCAGCCTCTGAACCAGCAGCATTTTTCAGAAAACAGACATCGCTTGGATGATGCAATTTGCCTGATTCTGTATGGATAGCATGGATCTTGTAGATGCCGATGCTTATTCCCTGGTCAAGATCGTTCCAAAATACCTCGTCACCAACGCTTAGCTCAGTGGACAAATAGTCCTGAGCATCAGCGAGATCGATGAATTCGGCATCATTGCCTAATGACATGGGAAGATTGGCAGCAAGAACCCCGGCAAGGGAAAACTTGGAAGCCGAAGCAACATCAAAACCCCATCTATTTTGATTTGACCAATAACCACGCTCAGAATCAGATTTAATGACCTTTAATGTCGTAGCGTCGAGATCAGAAAATGATTCGAGACGATAATTGTCTTGCCAGGTAGATGAACAATCCATGCAGGTCACGAACGACCAAACAAGATTGCCATCTGCCTCCATCGAGCCGGGAGACTCAATGTTCATAGAACCGCAGTTTGGACAGAATTTACCGTGCGTTTTTAGGTAATTTTCCTGCGCGGAATCTTCTTTACGATCACACTCAATAGCTTGATCGAAAGCAGCAAACACTTCATCAACATGCTGATTATCGGTAATGGCCTGCTCAATGTGCCCGAGAAACTCGATTCCATTGGGCAAAGTCGCCAATTCGTCTAAATCAGCGCCCTCAATATCGAAGTCCTGTATAGCGACACGAATATTGAGAGGTGAGTCGGTGTAAACGGCTTGAACTAAACCGCCTTCAACGTGAACGACCAAATTGATGGTTTTTTGACTGGTAGTCATGGTGTTTCTCCAAATAAAAGTAATTAAACGGGAAACACAAAGCCCATGCCGGGATAAGTGTTTCCCGGAAGGATGAAAGAAAAAGTGATGTGGATGTTAGCCTTGGAACGCCAAATCAATTGAATTAAGCAACTCTTCAGAACAACCACCGTGATTTTGCCAAGCAATCGGCAATGCGCTTCTGCATTCAATCAACAAAGATTTGAGCTGTTGATCATCAGAAACATCCGACGACAAAGCATCATTGATGCGTTGAATTAAAGCTGGATCAACCCCTTCAGACTTTGCAAAAGACCAATCAGGCAAAGCTGCGCGTGCTTGTTCAATCGCTTCACGAATAGACCATTGAGAAGTATTTCCACCCAAAGTCGTAGCGTGAAGAATCTCTGCACCAGGATAAGCGTCTTCGGCTTGTTCCATAGCGTGTTCAACACACGTTGCAAAACAATCGAAATGCAAGTTCGTTTTGTCACCAGCTTTATCATGATAAGAAACGCGGAAAAGCTTGAGGTCAGGATTGAGGAGAAGCATCAAAACATCACTCCAGTTCCAGTCATCTTTGGGCGGCGTTAGCATACTGATGACACTGATATCGCAAGCAAATGCATTAGCCAAATTGAAACCAGCAGTTTGAACCTGGTCAACGGGTTCAAAATTGGGATCGGCCGTCATAATGACACGATCATTAAGAACTAATCCGCAATCACCTGATGACAGGGTAATCAACTTCAAAGAAGGATGGATATTAGGACCGTAAAGATCGAGGCTTGATTTGACATCCTCAATCAATTTCTTGGCATCACCAATCGTTTCCAAACGCTTTTCATTACAACGGTTATAGCCATAATCGTTAACCATTTCCTGTAAAACGTTGATCAAATCTTGAATCATTTTTTTATCTTTGCTCATTGTAATAATCTCCAAAAGAAAAAAAGACAAGGAGCATCCCCAGAGGGAAATGCTCCTTGTCTGGGTAGAAAAAATGGCGATCCCGAAGAATCGCCAAAGGTTTAGTTAAGCAGCCAACAAAAAATCTTTACTGACTCTGAATAGCTCAGAACGCAGGTCTGACACATTGTTGATGCAAATCGAATTGTCAAACAGATGACTGGTATCGATACAGATTCCAACACCCACCAATTCAATGCCGGTTGCTTCACAGCGGCGGATTACTGACTTGGCGGCATCGTAATCATCTGGCTCACCATCGGTGAGAACCATGATGACCTTGCGATCTTCCTTGGTAGCCATAACGCTCGCTGCGGCATACCAAATTGCAGTATGAAGCGGCGTGCCTCCATTGGTAATTGCAGAAAACGCGGACGCATTAGGGCGAACCTTTTGGCCGTGTTTCAACAATGGATTGACGTTATTGGTATCTCCATGAGGGAAACGTGTAATCGCCGGATTGACACCCGAAATACCTTCAAGCGCCAAAGCCAAAGCAACCGCCGAATCCATGGCAATATGAGCCAAGGTAATTGGGGAATTCTGGCTGATGCGGTTGTTCATAGAACCCGATGCATCGACCAACAAGTGTAAAGCCGTATTTGGCGCCTGTTTGTGAGTTCTACGTTCGAAAACGCGAGAATCCCCTTGAGACAAACGAACCAATTTACGACCATCAATACGATTACCAAATCGCTTGTTAACAGGACGTTCATAACGGCTGGATTGAATCAGGCCTTGTAACGAAGCCCGGATTTTGCCGGATTCCGAAAGAGCCCTGCTCAATATCGCATTACCAGTCGATGGATTACGATTCGGTTCCATCGCCAAGGGCAAATGAATTTCGGAATCGTAACTATTTCTTGGCTGCTGTCCCAACAACTCTTGAGCTGCTTCAAATAAATCATCAGGCAAATCATCTTGGTGTGCTGAGAGCACGGAAGACAAGATTTGTGCCAATTGCTCGGCATCCTGAGATTGATCATTAGCACCGGAATGGGATGACGTTGCACCCTGTCCAGATTGTTGATCGGCATTATCGTCATCAGCATCAGACGTATTGGATTGTGATTTGGCATCATCGGGTTGAGTCGATTGATTCGGTTGAGAATCATAGGTACCAGACAACGAGTCATCACTTTGATCATCTGTACCGGCGTCATCAGACGAATCTGATTGTCCGCCAGAATTACCATTTGACGATTGTTGCCGAGCTTGCTCTTCAGCTTTTTCCTGCTCTTCCTGAATCATCCGCAAAATTTGATCGGCAAGCCGAACACAATCACGGGTTTCACGCAACGAAGGCACATCGGATAAAAGACCAAATAAGCGTGTAATGGCACCTGCGGGAAAAGTATCTTCCAACAGAGACTCAGCAGAATCCGCAAACGACGATAAGGCTTTTTGGCCAAGAACATCGTTTCTCAAACGGAATAACAGAAATTGTGAAAGCACACTGGCAGGATGCGGTTCTTGATCTTTTGTGACAAAAGCATAAGCATCCGTTTGAACCAAGTATTCAGTAACTTTCTCTGTCGTCCGTTTTGTACCTGGATAGGGTTCCTGCATCGCTTTCTCGATACGGATATCTTCCAGGATATTGACAATATGCTTCCGTAGAGGACTTGTAGCAGCATTGCGAAATTCACCAAAATCAGTGAACCGAACGTGAGATGCTTCATGTGCCAGGTAGCCCCAGGCAACATCCTTGATATTGGAATCATCGGTGTCTAATGCCGGAAGGTGAATACGGTCGCCGGTAGTATAGGCATCGTCACCACCTACCGAGATTTTGACGCCAAACTTATTGCCCAATGCTGCAGCAACAATTGGAAAAGCGTTATTCAAGGTTTGATTTTTCATGGGTTGTTCTCCAAAGAAGAGGCAAACCATGAGCCCGAGAGGCAAATGGTTCACCTCAAGGGTTAAGAATATAAGAAGTCAGTGGTTCTGGATTTTTACATGGCGAACAAATCGCCTTGCATAAAATCCATAAATTTCACTGCTTGCGAATTTAATTTGAAACGGGCATGCAAAACGTTATCGATGAAAACTTCCCATGGATAACCTTTGGTAGTGCCTTTGCTTAGGGCCATATCACCAACACGAAATTTCTTGTGCTGATAAAGCGTTCCGTCGTGGGAATCAATGCGAATGATGCAATGATCCAACAAACCGGGTCCACCACAATCGCCCATTGGCACTAACAACGGAATTTTAATGCTTCCGGTAGAACGGCCAATACGACCAACGACATCAAACTCATCATGCCAGGACTGGCCTGTTTGAGTATCACCGTAAAAAATCCTGATTTCAGCACCGCGGTTTCGAAGTTGCTCCAAAATGCGAATGACTTTTTCAGGTGTTTCTTGGTGATAACAAGTACCAGAAGGCAATCTGATATATTTAATGACATTGCCGTTTGATAGTTTTGATTCAAATAATTCTTTTTTCATGGTTTTTCTCCAATAAATGAGAGGCAAACCATGAGCCCGAGAGGCAAAGGTTTACCTCAAGGGTTAAATAAATTAAAAGTTAAAGACGAACAAAAAGGCCGTCCAGATATTCCGAATAAGATTTACCTACAAGGCCTGGAACGGACCTATCTGAAGCTCGTTTAGCCCATTTATGTAATCGTTCCTCAGTAATCGCGTGCGGGCTTAGGGTAAAATCAACTTCAGCATTGGCAGTATCCATCCGCCAAGCATGCTGCTTGTAATGAAGAGTCCTGGAATTAAGACATTTTGAAATCTTACGTCGATAATGGCCCAAAAGTTTCGCAAAGCGAGACATACTAGAATCACGATTGTTCTGAAATAGTCTTTCAATGAACTCAAGTTGTTCGAAAGAAAATGGACTATCAATTATGACAATCGGCCGTACTGGAGGGTAAATCTCCAAATTAACCAAGTCACTAAATTGAATAACTGGCATCGAAACACCAGAAAATCCAAAGTGAATATAGGTTGGTGAAATAATGGAGTTCTCATCGCTTGGTTTTAAAGCAAGCTCAGAAAGAACGATCTCACAATAGGAAACAGCTTTTTCCGGACTAAGGGAAATAATGTTTTTATTAGCCATAAAGCCTCCAAAAAGAATGGAGGTGGAGGCAAAACATCCCATGCGGGATGAATTTGCTCCCGCCGGGTAAGAAAATTAGAACCAGAAATCCTCAACTACTTCTGCAGCAGCTGCAGCTTCAGCATCGTCCTCAGATTGAACAGGAATCGACATTGAAGCGGTTTTAGCGGCAACTTGTACGGTTTCTATAACAGAAGCCATAAAGCTGCTCGCTTCAAGTACCGGATTCAGAACATCTTGAGCAACATTGTCGAGACTTATACCAGCATCAACAGAAGGCGTTGCATCAAATACATCCTGTGCAGGATTGTAGTTCGAGAGGAAGTCGTCAAAACCGGGAAGATCATTGTCGTCATCGGTATTGACAGGAGATGTATCAGCAACAGGTGCTTCAACAGGCACTTCATCTACAACTACAGCGGTCGATGAGTCGGGCATTGCTGCATCGTCATCTTGTTCATCATCAGGTTCAACTGCGGCTATAGCATCTGAAACCGAGATGGATTCCATTTGCAACAAACCACTACCATGACGTTTGATTTTGTCTGGATCAGACAACAGCAAACCAAGCGTGAACAGGCTATTGAAAGCAATACCGTTATAGGGACCTTGTTTGGGCAAGGCGTCCAAAACAGCATCGATCTTATCGACAACCGGCATGCACCGGTGATCAAGAAAACCTAGACTGTCGAGCTTATTCCGCATTCTCCGAAAAGCATTGAGGGATCGGCCAGTCACAGTATCCTTACCAACGAAAGATCGATCGATAAGTTGACTTGCTTCCTGAGCGATTTCATGGAAAAGCTGTTCACTCATGGAATTGGTGCGACGAGCCAATGAATCGACGGCGGCCGGTGTTGCATCAGGCAATGTGGTATCTGCCTGGGGAACGGTTACGCGAAAAACAACGTAATCGAATCGCAACTTGGCTGCTACGGATTCAACAGGCTCAATCGCACGACGAATGGCATCGCCAAATTCAGCATGGCGAGCAATCCAGTCTTCGGTATCCTCATAATAAGTATTCAGCAGTTGATCGCGAGCCTCGTAAAAGGTCTTCGATAACGCATCCAACTCTTGCGTAATACAAGGAATTTCCGCCCGCGGATTAGCAAAACCACCGATAAAGCGTGTTCCGGATTGAAGACAAATTCTTTCCGCTTCTTTTTTGATGCGATTGAATTCTTTCAACTTGTCGGGATCAATGGTTTTTTTGGTGCCGAGATAGGCTAAATCTTCCGGTGGAAGTTTGGAACCATCAGCTAAAACGAGATCCTCGGGTCTTAATTTTTTTGAACTTGTCCAAAGGTTGATGTCGAGTTTGACAACATCGATTTGGTCCAAAATCATTTCTGCATTGTGTGACATAAAAGCCGCCAAAAAAGTAAAGAAGAGGCAGCACACGACCCAAGGGGCGATAGACTGCCCCTTTAGGGTTAGGAAAAATTAAAAATAAAAATCGTCCTGAGAAGACGCAATGATCGATAAATCGATTCGCTTCTCTATCAGGCCAAGTTCTTCAGCAACTGGTCTCACTGATTCAAGATCCGTGTCAAAAAATGACAGGGCTTTAGGTTCGAGTTTGATTTTGTTACTGATTTCAACTCCATCATCATGCGATAAATAGATGCTGATTTGGTCAGGTGATACTTTCATCATGGCCATGAACAGCAATAATGAAGAAACGCCAAATTCCTTAAAGAGTTTCCCAGATAAAGGAAGCTGATCTTTGACGATCTTCTCTGAAAAACCTTTAATCCACTCGTGATCCGGCAATAATGATTGAATCGTCTTGCTCATAGACAAAGCGTTCAACTGAAACGTACCAATCGCTTGAGTATCGGCTAATGAAGTTTGTTTTATCTTCACTCGCCAATAGATACACAATTCATCCTGGGTAGGATGAGGGTCTTGACCTTGATGTTTTGATGTTTGAGAAGCAGATGTGATCTTGCCATCGTCATCAATCAATACCTCGCCGATCAGTCTGTACCCTTTATTGGTTTTAGACCGAACATGCTCATTCATGGAAAGCATATTTTTATTGAAGGTCTTTGATTGTAGCCTGGTACCTGTTTTGCCCCATCGAGAGGTATAGGTACCATCACCGTTATCACGAACGGCCCAATCTTTGGTTGAGCGATCCGGATTGGTGAAGCGATAGAGCTCAAAGGTAAATGCTGCCATTACGCATCATCTCCCCAAGCATCACCGAATACATCTTTGGCGATCCTGTGAATGGCTTCACGTTGAGAAGGCTCTGCACGCAAGGTAAGAGATCTATCCAGCGAATAAGCCAGCGCATTAGGAGCGCGCTTATAAGCAATCATCAAGTTTGTCCAGCGAACCAATGTCCGGGTAGACATGGTAACGCTCAACTCGCCCGCACTATCAGTACCGCCAACAAAGAGTCGACGGATTTCGTTGGCCACGTTGATCATCTTTTCTGTCAAATTTTCCATGACAGAATCGAACGGGACACCCATTCCAGTTAAAATAGATTTGAGGATGGATTGCTCGACAGATGCTTCAGGATAACCAACCTCCATCAAGCGAAAACGATCCAGGAAAGCCAGGTTTTGCAGCATGACCCCCTGATAGAGACCTGATTGATCACCTTGCCCGGCAGAGTTGCCGGTTGCGATCAAACGGAATTTTGGGTGAGGCTTAATGACTTCGCCACCGTTTTGAGGGATTACCAAAGGCTGTCCTTCGATAATATCGTTCAAACCAGCTAACTCAGACGGGTCCATCAAATCAATCTCATTCAAGATCAAAAGATGTCCGTCTCGGACGGCCTGAGCCAAAGGCCCATGGACAAAAGACATAGAACCATTGACCAGCATAAATTGACCGATGAGATCGTTCAGTTCAAGGCGACCGTGACAGGTCACTTGGTGAACAGGCCAATTCAAACGGGCTGCGACTTGGCAGATTAGTGAGGTTTTGCCGGAGCCAGTTGGGCCGGTCAAATAAAAAGCATCGCCAAGCGGATTGGAAATGAAAGCAAGAACATCACGAAGATGCTCATTGCGGAACACATACTCCTTTTTGGCTGGGATCGATGGGTGGTTTTCGTCCTCGAATCCTTCGACCATCATTGCAGCTGGAGCAGCAATGTTAAAAGTTATGTTGATTGGGAATTTTTTTGCAATTGCAGTCATGATGTTTCTCCTGGTTTTCAAAAAGAAAAAGGGGAAACATCAACGCCCATGCCGGGAGAAGTTGTTTCCCCGGTGGGTAAAGGTAAGAATCACGCCGAAGCGCTTAACAGGTTGCCTTATTTACAGTGCTGAACTGGCACTTGCTTTTGAGTCCTCTTAGAGAACTACAAAAATTCCGTCTTTCCACAACACTCATACCAAGCATTCTGGAAAGACAGTACCGGCAGTATGCCAAATACCGTCAAGGTTTTTGCATTCGAAAGACGCCTGTTTTAGCGCGTCTTTCGGTGGAGGATAATTAGTATTCAGACGGCAAAAGTAAAACGTCGTCGGTCAAATAGAACTTCCATTCGCCGGCCGGCATTGTTGAAAATGAAAATTTTCTTGCCGTTATCTGGTTGTCATTACCATCGGTAACTGTGATTTCGGAAGAAAGGCCATCGAATGTAACGGTGATCGACAGAAATGGCTGCTCTGCCAGCAGTGGAAAAAACTCTGTTGCGACAACATCAATCAGCCAAAAGCAGCCTGTTCTATTCGCAAAATATTTAACGCCATCGGTATAGGTCATGGCGTTCACCAGGTGATGTGGATACCAATGATGGGTACCACAGAAATCAGCCAACTCAGAAACCAATTGGCAACGATCAAGTAATTCGGTTTGCATGGAAACTCCTGGCAAGGCCGCAAAAAAACATAGCTCCAAAAAAAGAATGCACGGGATTGATGCGCAAAGCACAACGATCCCGTGGGTGAAAAATAACGACTAAATCCCTGATAGGGTCAAACAGAAAGTTGAAAACGCAAGCATCAGGCTGCGCGTGAATTTGAGGGTGTCAAAAGTCCGCGTGCTTCATGCTCGAAACAAGGTCCGCTGGTAGCTATGAAGCTCCAAGGCGACAAAGGTAGAAACCTAAATTTGAACAAAATGGCAGCATCCTTTAAGGAAATTAGGGGGTGTAGTCGCCAATATCGTTCGCCAGTCTCGGTCTCATCCCATGATGCATGCTGATTGAGGAGATCAATGGCATACGGATAGTCTTTGACCAGTTTCTGATCGATCTGAACTTGCAAGGAAAATCCCCAATGGTTCGTTTCTTCAACAGAAATCGGTGCGGACAATGCATTTCGAACTCGACGGATATAACGCTCTGGGGTGGTGTCCCGTTCACCGTAGAATCGTAGATTCCGGCCTTCGCAATATGCGGAAGAACGACAGGCTTCTTCGATGATTTCAGTGGCATCGCCTTTGGCCCTGGTAGTCCAGCCTCTTGCGTAGACTTCTCGTCCTGTTAGCGGATGAAAGGTTGTGCAATTGCTGGGGCCGCAGAGTTCGAGCAAGATGAACTGATCCCGCCAAAATGAATGCGGGAAATCAGCGAGTTGCTCCTGCAACGATTGGTGCGGGAACTTGATAACCAAATGTTTGTAAGAAATGGTGTGAGACATGGATGACTCCTTGAAATAAAAATTCGCGGACTCATTCCCTTGCGGAAATGAGTCCGCGAGGGTTGAAAAATATTCCTGTGAAGAAATACCGATTATTGGAGCAGTTCGGCGATACGCTTGGCTTTCATGATCGAAAGTTTGCACGTTAACCTGGCTTGCTCTTCGATGGCAAAAGCCTGCGTCTGAAGATTATTTGGGCCAAGCAACTGAAGATTCAGTTGGTGGAACAAACGATCAGAATAAAGCCAATGAGGTCCATCATGATCTAGGCAGCTACAGTCCTTTTCCAGGGTAACGATCGAGCCGTCTTCTAACTTGGCCAACATGGTCAAAATCCCCATGCAATGAGGTTATCCAGCAATTCTTTCGGAACGGTGAGATTGGAGCGAAACGGCCGATAGGTATCGGCTTCAAGAATCATGGCAATGGTATAGTGCTTGCCATCATACAAAGCACCCCAGCTTTCACCGGTTTCCTTGTGAATGACGATATCGAGCTTGCCATCACGATTCGTAAAAATACTGGGTATTTTTCGAATGAGAAATGATCCGACCGTTTTTGAAGCAACAGAAGTCTGCGTATTAACCGACATGATGCTCTCCTGAAAAGTCACGAATGGGCGCCCAAGCCAAAACACTTCCTATCGGAAATATCTGGGATTGATTGGAAATGCTTTCGCCACTCCAATACCCATCATTGTGAAGCCACAGGAATTTTCTACCGAGCAAACCATTAGCGAACTCAGGCTTCATGACGCATTCGACACGCACAGCGATCGGCGGGCGTTCTTTCGATAAAAGCTTCCAGGTGATATCTGGAAGATTTTCGGCATCATTGATTCTGCCGTCATCCGTCAGAGGCCATTCACCAATAGCCTTTGCAAACTCCTTCAAAGGTAAAAAATCAAGATGAATGGGAACCATGTCATCGGGATGCATGACCTTCGCATCGTCGTAATCGAGAACGACGACATTGACACCATGATCAGCAAAGACTGTTGGTACACCACCGCTTACTGTTACCAATACTTTTTTGTACATAACATCTCTCCAAAAGTGAAGAGAGATGCCAATTCCCCAAAGAGGGAATGGGACATCCCCCCTTATGGGTTAAAAAATCAATCCAGTTAATTGAAATAAACCAGCGGTGAAAAATACGACAGGCTGATCATTTGCTTAACAATGGATTTACGGATACTGCAAAAAGTCCGATAAACGGATTTTGCGGGCGTTTTCCGATAAATACGCCAGACCTTTCCAAGAGAATTCGGATAAAAGCGCAAAAGCTCCACCGGAAGTATCTGATGAGATCTTCCATCAGATCCTCTATAGGTATGAAGACCAAGCGTTGATGTGGCACCCAAATAAAGTCCCGTGCGAAAACCTCCGTTTATCGACAATGACATATCGAGATGATGATCTTTGGCAAGATCAAGCAACTCCAGAGTCGTCAAACAATAGGTTTCAGGATCATCAACCAATGAAGGGAACGCTTTTTTAGCGTATTCCAAGGCCGATTTTTGATCGCCGGCCAAAATAGATTGGCAAGCGCGATACGCATTGGAGCTTTCAATGTTTTCGTTGTTTTCGTTTTGCATGATTTTCTCTCCAAAAATTGAAAGAGAGATGCAAGCCCACAGTGGAGCATGAATCTCCCTTGATGGGCCACTAAAACAAGGATGGAATGAAAAAAGCCAATTACGCCTTTTGAGAAACGGACCAGCCAATCGCGTACAAGGCATCTCGAAGGGCATCTTCACGATTAGCAGCAATCACTTCAAAAGGATCGCAGCCGTTATCGCTCTTAACGCTCCAAATGGTTTCTTCCGGTTGAGATGCAGCAAACTGAGGTAAAGCCTTTTTCGCAAACTCAAGGGCAGAATCCATTTCGCCGGATAACAAGGCCTGTGCGCAATAGAACGCGAACTGATTGGCCTTTAGCTGTTTGACGGAAGAATCAGGCTCTGGAAACGACCGAATTTCTTCAGCGGAAAACTCCAGGGTTTCGCCGTCAACCTCTTCATAATCATCGAACAGCAACGGCATCTCGGGCGTATCGTCCCAAATCAAACCTTCATCAAATGCATTGCTGGCAATTTGAACGGCAGTGTTTTGGTCAGAAGCAGTCACGCCGACAACAACACGGTGTTGATAGTCGATGGTGTAAGTGACTGCAAATTTTTTTGAATCAGACATGGTGTTTCTCCAAAATCAAAAATGAGGAAACACCAATGCCTCCAAATGAGGAAAAGATGTTTCCCCATTTGGGTTAATGTAAAAGACTCAATCGACGCGTTTTTTGCAGCCGAAAGATAATCGAATCGCGAACTTCTTCAGGATCGAGGCCACTCAACTTGCAGCAGTTGATGAAGCTGAAAGGGTTTGGATCTTTGATGTCGTTCATCCACTTGTATATTTCAACAGCGGTTTCCAACGAGCATCGACCATCAAACAAATTCCGTAATGAATCCTCTAAAAGACATTCGCAAATGTGCATGATGTCTTGTTCGGACCAAGACGGAAGTTCCTCGATAATGGGTTCGGGTCCAAATAACCAGGACCAATCGTCAATCCAATCGAGATTGAACGAGCGATCGCGTCCTTTGTAATAGGTTCTTCGCATGGTGCACCTCCAAAAGAAAATGAGGAACACATGCACCCAAGCGGGGACAGTGTTCCCCGGTGGGTTAACAGGCGTGATTCTTGGGTCGTTAAAACCAAAAATCGTCTTTGACTGAAGACTTAATGTCTTCTATGGAATACGGCACAGAAGCCTTATCTTCCTCTTTGAGCGTAAATCGCGATCGCTCGGTTGGCGCTTTCCTGAATTGTTCCAAAAGAGCAGGATCATGATCAGGAACCAAAGATTTCAGGGCAGCCCTGTAATCAATACTGCCTTGCTGCAGATAGCGACTGACACGAAGTCCGGCGCTTTCAGCGTGAGCAAAATCTCCCATCAGTTGCAAAAAACTGCTCTCAACGTGAGACTGCTCTTGTTCGAGCGCTTTGATTTTTGACTTGTAGTCCAAAATCATTTCCTCGGCATGGTGGTATGAAGATGCCAATGCATTCCATTGATCAAGTTGCAAACCAGAGGGGATAAAAATGTCTCGGTCTGGGTCTCTTTCAGGAGGCATATTGGTTTTCAAGCATTCCCAAAACTTTCTTGCTTCGAAAATGATCGTGTTGATGATCGCGTCATCACGAGGGATCGGAATGTCCAGATACTCTCGCTCATTGAGATAGAGCGAAAGCCAAGCTCGGTCAGAATTGGCAACCAATATCTGCTGCTGAATCTGAAAGTAATAGCGCTTGTAAAGTTTGGATTCAGTCCGATTTTGTTGAACATCGCGAAAGTCTTCTTCAGATAAAAAAACATCTTGATCCTCTGAAGATTGAGCGTCACGAAAATTTTTCTCCGTTGGCGCCTTGATTTCAACAGGAATACCGTTGTCGTCAATACCATCAAACGATGCCCGGATGAACGGATAGCCATCGGATTCGGCACACACGGGTAACAGCATCGTGTTGTGACGACCTTCAAATGCACGCCTAGCAACCGGTTCTAATCGAATGCCGCGTCTAACATGCGGATTTCGATCAAAGTTATCAGGGAGAATCAATCCCTTTTTCTCAGCATAAAGCCGGTACCTTGTCTTATAAGGACTAAACCCCAGAACAATGTCCGCTTCAGAAGCTGAGACGCCTGTATTTCGCCATTGATGCCATTCAGGTGTTCTCTGGGGAATATCCACAATTTTCATTGAAGATCCCCGGAGTGAGTACGAGTAAAGCGGCTCTTACGCGGCTGGTGAATCGGTTTCCAGAATCTTTCCCGGAATACGCTGCCATGTTTACGCAAGAAAGCTGGCTTGTCGTATTCACTGTAATCCCGAGAATAGAAAAGCGAATTTAAAACGATAGAACTCATAACGACCTCCAAAATAGAAAAAGAAGGGCGTCATGAAACCCAAATGAGCATCAAGGGACGCCCAGGTGGGTGAATTAAATTTACTGCATCAAAACATGGAACATGTCATTCCAAAGTTCGGTGCAAATTTGCTTGCCAAGCATGCCGGCCAGCAAAACGATTGCGAAAAACAGATAACCAAACATTGCCAAAATTAAGTTTCTTATCATGATGACTCTCCAAAAAAAGTTGAGGCATCATGAATTCCCAAAATGGGCATAAATGATGCCCATTAGGGTTGAACTAAGTCAGACAAATCAAGCTAAAGCATCGCGTGCTTCAGACAAGTGTTGTCTATGCGGTTTGTTATTTACGGTTGCGCCAGGTGCAGCATTGTTGGCTGCATTGTCAGACACAGTTTCAGCAGCATTAGGCACCGCAGAACTTGATTGAGGCGATTTGGCTTCATTTTGCGCAGGAAGCAAAGTGGCATCAGCAGCAGCTTTGGCCTTATTGAGTTCCTGCGTAATGAAATTCAAATCGATGCCGAAAAAGTTTTCGCCGGCATAATCAAGCGCCGCTTGCCATGAAGCATTTTCGGTCGCTCTTTTGACAAGCTTTGGAAGAATGCGCTTGGCATTTTCGCTGGGCTCTTGAGGTGCAGCAGGATCAATAACGACTTCGGCTTGGCCTTCAATAATGCGCTCAGCTTCATCTTGGTCATAAATACCGACGAAGCCAAATGCAATACGAGAGCACTGAATCAATGACTTGTGTCGCAACATACGCTTGGTATGAGATTGCCATGGGCCGCTGACTTTGTAGGGGGAACCGTTGTTTTTACTGGTACCTTCAAATGGTGGACGATAAACCTCATCCAAGAACTCTTTGACTCGAACGGGATGGGATCGACCTTTACGATAGATCACACATTCAATCCAAGATGAGCAAGATTTGGCGTCAGGCAAATCGGTGATGACCTCGTCAGAATAAACGAACTCAAGTCCATCCATATCGGGATGCTGATTGATGATACGAGACCATCCATCAACAGATACAACAGGAACGATGCCATTCTGCTTATCGGGATAAGCAAAAATCTCTTTGGTGAACGGATTTAAACCGTACTGATCGGCAACGATCAAAAGAGCTGACATTTGTTCATCAGTCACAACGCCATCTTTGATCTTGAACGCGGTGGCTTTCAAGGTATCGATCAATTTTTTTTCGTCCGGAAAGTTGAATTTATCGGCGAATTTTTTGACCAGTGTATTGGATTGATTTTTAGCATTAGCAGTCATGGTGTTTCTCCAAAAAATGAAAAGAAAAAGAGGAACACCATGAGTCAAATGGGACAAATGGTGTCCCAGAGGGAAAAGCTAAGAATTAGCGAAGCTCAAAAAGACGGAGCAACGCCGTGGGTAACCTAAAAATCAATGTCATCGAAATCGTCATAGTTAGACGGATAATCGGCTGATTGAGAGGTTGATGTAGATGAGTCAGAAGAAGAATTGGAGCCTGATTTAGAACCAAGCATTTTCATTTCTTCAGCGTGAAGCTCCGTGGTGTATTGATCTTTACCATCTTTATCTTGCCATTTACGTGTGCGTGACGGGCCTTCAAACAAGACAAGAGCGCCTTTCTTGAGATGGTCACGAGCAATTTCAGCAAGCTTTCCAAACAGAACGACGCGGTGCCATTCCGTTTTTTCTTTACGCTCACCCGATTGGCGATCTTTCCAGGTCTCCGTAGTAGCCACTCTCAAATTGGCAATCGCCTTTTGATCTTGAGTAAAACGAACTTCTGGATCAGTTCCTAAACGGCCGATGATTGTAGATTTGTTGTACATGATGAATCTCCTAAAGGAAAAAATTAAAAAGGAGACCAAGATACCCACAGGGAGTACAGGGTCTCCCAAAGGGTTAATTTGAAGCCAAAACAGCTTCGATTTGAGCGTGCCGGTTGGCAAGCAGGGATTTGCCGTTGTCCAAGGAATCCTTGGCTGCAGACAATGCGGTTCCGATGCCGTAAAGGAATACGGCAATGACGATGAACGTTTTCATGATGTTTCTCCTAAAAAGAAAGGGAAACATCAACGCCCATACCGGGAGAAGTTGTTTCCCCGGTGGGTAAGGTAAGAATCACGCCGAAGCGTTTAACAGGTTGCCTTATTTAGAGTGCTGAACTGGCACTTGATTTTGAGCTCTCTTAGAGAACTACAAAAAATCGTCTTTCCGAATCACTCTACCAAGAGCGATCTGGGAAGACGGTACCGGCATTATGCCAAATACTGTCACGGTTTTTTCATTCGAAAGACACTTGTTTTGCGCGTCTTTCGGTGGCCGCAATACAAAAGAGGCGTTTTTTCCGCGTCTTTCGCCCCGTTGCGTTTTCGGAAATGTAAATAGTATTGGGTGCATGATAGAGCCAACCGGATTGGTCATGACTTCACCCGATAAACCTGAAAAAGAAATCAAATTCGAGCCACCAGATCAAAATGCTTACATCTGCAAACAAATTGATCTATTTCAGACCTTTTTGTGCAACAGAGATGAGCAGCGAGAAAAGCTTTCCAATGCGATTCCACTATGGGATTGCCTACCCCTTTATTCCGTCTCAAGGCAATGGGCGCACAAGATGAGGAAGGAAGGAAATTTTCCTCAGTTATTGATAAGGGATAGTCTGTACAAAGGGAGCAAAATCAGGATCGAAATTCAGCCGGCAAGGATATTGGAGAACGGCGTTGTAACTGAATATTACCCTGGGGCAAACGAAGAATTGATTGAGGCAGCCCTTCGAAAGATCGCCACTATACAAAACCACGGGTATTACGACGAGTCGACTCCTAGGTATGGCGTTAATTTTTCAATTTATCAGCTTAGAAAAGAACTGAAAAACAGAGGGCATGCGCGGTCATACCAAGAAATAGTGCTAAGTCTACGAATTCTGGCCCGCAGTTCGATAGAGATTACGGCGAATAACAACAAAACCAAGATTTACGATGTAAGTAATTATTTTAGCCGTTTGTCATCCGTTTCTCGTTTTGATATCGAAGAAGACCCGCATGCGCGATGGTATGTTGAATTCCATCCACTCATCACAAAAGCCCTAAAGGCCATTGATTACCGGCAGTTCAATTACGAATTAATGATGTCGCATGATACGCAGCTCACGCGATGGCTTCACAAATACCTTATAGCCAAATTTACCTACGCAGGAAGAGGCCAAAAATTTGAGATCCGGTACAGCACCATCAAACGTGACAGCGGCTTGCTTGAAAGTTTCGGTAACCATCGAAAAGCGATGCAATACGTGCGCAAAGCGCTAACTGAACTAGCGGATAAAGGGATTTTGGAACCGAAACTTTTGAGCATTGACGGCCAAGAAAATCTAATCCCATTCGAAGAAGCCAAGATTCTTGGGGAAAGAGGCCAAACCGAAGATGTTATTTACACCCTCTATCCTGCGGGAAAATTTTCGAGTGAGTCCAAACAGGCAAATGCAAACCTGAACCGATTGTTGGAAAAATAGCGGTAGGTATAAGGTACGGGTTCTCGCGTTTTTCGGTAGGTATAGAGTACGACCCTCGGTAGGTATAGGGTACGGAGGGGTTCAATGGTTGGGAAAATAGGCATTTTTTGAAAAAGTTGTCGGTAGGTATAGGGTACGGACATCAAAAAAGGCGGTAGGTATAGGGTACAGGTATTAAAAAAGGCGGTAGGTATAGGGTACACCCGATCAAATTTAAGTCTGATTTTGGCCAAATCTGTGGATAACTTTTGGTTGCTCGGTAGGTATAGGGTACGGGCTTAAAATATAAGACAATGATTTCTATGAATAAAAATTCAATTTTTTTGCTCTTATCCTTTTATCCTTATTTTTATCCAAAAATTATCCCTGCCGTCATTGTTGTTGTCGGATCTCATAATTAATGAAAAAAATCTCACAATTTCTTAAACATCCTGGCGATTGACCGTGCCGACGGGCGCCCCAGTTATCGTGCTTAGGCGACCGATTGCTCGAAAGAAGCAGAAAAACAGCGCCTTTCACCCCGATACAAATCAAATTCTCCTTGTAGCATCACCCAGACACAATCAGGAGAATCTGAAATGCAATCGAACGACGCCTCATCCTTAAACAACATCCCTTATAAACCAACCAAACTAGGCCGCTTTTTTTGGCTGGCTGCAAAGAAAGTTGCGGTAGCTGATCCTGAGTTTTCGCATAAAGACAATGTCCGCTTTACCCTAGCCTTGTATTCAGGCGCGTATGTTAATCACATCCGGCTCTCAGATATGGTGGATTGCGTTATCAACGCATTAGCCAACTATTACAAGCATGTTGGTGTCAACGATGTTGAGTTAAGGGAGCTGTTCAATCCGTTGAGAACGGACTACGCCGCCTTAACAAACCAAAAATGGGATCAAGATCAGGCTTCAGAAAAAATCATTTCAGCCTGCATGAGCCGATTGATGCTTGCGCAAGTACGGGATGGAGACAATCTGCTCGTCGATCTTAGTGGGCCCGAGGTTGACTACAGAGAAGTCTGGGAAAGAGTCGAACGAGAAGAGAAAAAAGAACAGGAAGCAGAAAAAGATAAAACTTTGGCGGTTTTCGAGAAATGCCGGTGCGATGGTATTGCGAAATGCCTTCGATTATTCGACGAGGAATGGCTGTACAAAGTGACAGACGAAGAAAAAGGCAACATGAAAGCAGACGAATGCCTGTGCGAGAAAGCAGCGTCGAGACCATTGTCCTTCGATTGTGATTTCGTCATCGAGAAGGAAAAAAACGAAAAACCAATGCAGGAGACAAGGTAATGGAAATTTACAGGCGTAAAGAAACAGTCATCACATTGCGAGCAACTAGAGCCTTCCGAGATGCTGTAATACGTTATGGAATGCACAAAACTATGTTCATTGGTTCTGCAATCTTGATGGTTTTCGGACTCATACCCTTGGGCATTGGCGTATTTAACGGCATTGATGGGTTAGTCAAACTCATGTTATTGGGCGGGATGTCGGCTTTTACGGTCTTGTTGCTTGCGCATGCCGCGGTGGTTTTTCCGCATTCCCCAGAGATTACTGAAGGCGACGTTGAAAACATGGCGGCACTCAGGATTCCTGAAGCGGTCATTCGAAGCTCGTTAGATTCGTCATTGCCGGTCGCAAAAGAATCGACGAGTGAGTTAGAAAACTCCTAGTTACCCAAACAAATCCAGGACCCTCATGCTTCTCAAAAAATCGTTAGCGTTCTCTACGAAATTTGAGCTTATTGTTCTGATCGGTTGTTCCATGCTGGTTTTTCTCGCGGGCTCAATGTTTTTGCTGGTCTGTTTTGGTGCGACCACCCTCATTTTTTTCGGAAAAGAAAAACTGAGCCAAAAAATCGATAAATTTTTCGACGAATTATTTTAGTTCTAAGGTATGGGATGTTGTGAACAATTATCTTGCGTGCTTGGAAACAAAGAGCTTGAGATGTATGGCCGCATTGTCGAGCTTCTAAACAAAGAGAAACCTTTAAGCGTGTTGATTGACTGCCTGTGTCGAGACATAGAAAGGATCCATGAAGACTCCGAGTGTCGTTTTCAGATTTTTGAAAAAGCACCGGCTGCTTATCCCGAATCAATGCTATGCCCGATGTTTCATGAAGAATTTGCTTCCGGAGCAAACGATAACATTGTCGGTTTTCTTGAAAGAAAGATGGAAATGTCGGCCAAAGGAGTTGGCTTCAAATCGTGTTGGTCATACCCTGTCAAGAATAACCGCGAGGAGACGCTGGGAATTTTTGCGCTTTATCAGGACTATCAAAATCCGCCTAACGATGCAGAACTACTGCAATTGGAGCGTTATGCCAATTTGTTCCAACTAATCGTTGAATGGTCACGAATGCAAAAAACACAGCCGGCAGTATAGTTTCATGGTCCTTGTAACTATATGTCGGAGGACTTTCCCACGCGTGCGCTGGTTATTTGTACTTGTTTTAATGTGTTGCATTACCGGCAACCTGTTTTAACGTGTTTTCAAAACACAAAAACAGGAAGCCGAAATGACTATTACCGTCGAATCAATCAAATCAACTATTCAATCTCGCCTGCTTGAAATGGTGGAATCGCGCCATGAGTTAATCAAGCACGCGCAGTTCTTATCTGACCTGGGTATTTCCGTCAGGGATTACAGGCTTTATATCGGCGAATGCTTTGAAGCAATTGCCGAGAGCTATCTTGAAAATCTCTGCGCGAAACTGAGTAGCCAATATTCCAATGGGACGCCGGCAAGGGTTTCGTTGGATTCTGGTCTGTATAAGGTTATATCAAGACGAAGCCGCCGGGAAAGTTTCGCCGAACGGTTTTGGTCGCATGCTGATGGAGACCTGGAAGCAGACAAGGCGCTGATTGAAGCCTATTTGTCCGAAGTAAATTTTGATGCGATTGCTGATTCGATTGGTGAACAAGCCGAAAGCCTGGAGGAAAAAGGCCTCAATATGCTGGCATGTAAAATCATCGATCGCTTGAATTTGAAGTGCGAGCGGGGATATTACGAGCCGTACAAAAAGGCAGGACGCGTCATTTGCCAAACCTGGTCGGTTGGTTACCACGATGTCTATTCGAAAATACAAGAACTAACAGCCTTACAGGATGCTTTCAGCATCATAGAAAAAGAATCCGGGCTGTCATTGGGTATCGCGATCAGTAATTATATTTCGGCGATCAAGGATCTCAGTTGGTCTCGGGAAAAAATCGCTTCCAGGACGGTTTTTGGCAAAGGGGGGCACCTTGAAATCCACTGCTTCAAAGATAAACACGAATACCGATTCAGCGTTCAAGCGTTCGATGCGTTGATTGCTTTCCTCATGATCAACGGCGAAGCAGACGCAGCGGATAGAATCATTGAGAAAACCGGTTTGCTGGAGGCAGCGTAATGTTAACGCGTTATCTTCCTGCAGAACTCGATCAGATTCAGTCTAAAGGCAGCGCGGCGTCAAAGGCAGGTTCCTTGGCAGCCTTGCATGAAAAGCGCAAAGAAACCCTGTCCCAGTTCTTTACACCCGAATGGTTGGTTCGTTTTATTTGGCAGGCTATATCGCCTGCATTTGATCGCGATGACGGCCGGTACCGGCTGCTGGATAACAGCATCGGGAATGCCGGTATGTTCCGCTATGCCGATCCTAAGCGGTTTCATTTGTGTGGACTGGATGTCGACGGCCAGTTGGTTGAAATAGTATCTGAAATCCTTGACGGAAACGGATACATGTTCGACTTGGTTCATGCCGGCATGGAATCGGTCGAATTGGTTAAATATAGTGCTGCACTCATCAATCCACCGTTCTCTATTCCGCTATCGAGTCCATTCCTCAATGCTTACCCTGGCGTTACCCATTACGGGAAATACGGCCCTAACACGTCGGCCGTGTCTCACGAATACGCCTTGGCGCAAGCCTTAAACCATAGCGATATTGTGGCGGCTGTCGTACCGGCATCGACCCAAGCGATAGTGAAGCAATCGTCCGTTATGGCTGGCAGGTTGCGAGCAATATTTGATCTGCCAAGCAACGCATTCAAAGAAGAAAATGTCGAGTCGGTCAACACCGTTTTAATGGTGTTCGGTCGAAAGCTTCAAGGCCCAGCGGCCAATGCGCCGGAAAGCATCCGAATCAAAACTGGCTCGATCAACGAAAGCTTGATACCGCCAACACTGTTTCAACTGAGCTGCCGTTCGGTAGATGAACTGGGGCATAGCAGGAATCCTATTAGCGTCATAGGCATTGAGGAATCAAAGCCTGTGATTACCACGGAGGCGACCGGTGATAATACGGTTATTCTGAAAAGAGCTGGTCGCTGGATAAAACTGGATTTCTTCGACGGCGCCACAGAAGGCTGCGTGAAGAATGCGCTTTATCGATCCCGCTTGTATTCCGATCGCCTGCATAAGTACCCAGCGAAGACGCGTTATGCAGGGCAATTCCAATTGAATCTGGATGCCATCAGCATGCAGGACGATCCTTTTAAGGCGTTAAATTCAGTGTGCAATGTCATCCGGTCGGCTGGTGGTGAACCGGTCGTCAATCGCCAACTGATCGACGGCATTAAATCGATCGTTGTTGAAAATAAAAAAATGAGGATTCCATTCGGACGCACGGTTTTTCGGAAAGGCACACCGGAATTTAAAGCAACGGCAAACAAGATGGCCTTGATCAACCGGACGCAAAAAGGGGCAGCGATATCGAAAAATGAAACTGTCACGGCCAAACGGGTTGATACTGGATTTATTGTCCAAACCGGACGCGGTGAATTTGCCTGTGACCACGACACATTTTTCGCGTTGTTCGCCCCAGAGAAGACGGTTGTTGACGCCGGTTACTGGGAGGATATTTACCCGCCAATCAAGAACTGTTTTCCAAAGGAGATAGACCGCTTAAAAGCAAAGGCCACGCTACTTGGGATCGACCAGTGGCTGACTTGGGACTATCAGCTCGAAGATCTTTGCGAGTTAGCGTTTAAGCCCAATGGGGCCATTTGTGGCTGGCAAATGGCTTTGGGTAAATCCAGGCTCGCGTTATCGCTCGCTCTGCTTCTCAATGGAAAATCGCTGTTGGTGTTGAAATCGAGGTTGGTGCCAGAAATGGCCAATGAATTGAAATCGCTTGGCGTCACGGATTACAAGGTGATCAAAACCTTGAGTGATACCAAACAGCTCGGCAAGGTCAATATCATCAGTTACGAACGACTGAAAATGGCCATTGATCCGCGGTTTCCCAAACTGACATTGGCTAAATTTCTGCGTAAGAAAATAAAAAACGTGCTGTGCGATGAAGGTGGTTTGCTGGCCAATCATTTTTCTCAGCAGACTCGCGCAGTATGGGCGCTGGGTGCTAAACGCCGGTATATCCTGGACGGTACGCCAAGCCCTAACTATCCCCGCGAAATGCAAAATCTGGCGGCTTTTGTGGCCGGTCAAGAAAGAGCTTATCAACCATACTCGATGAATGGCGGCTTCATTGAAAAGCGGCTGTTCAAAAGCGCCGAATTCCAGCCAACAGGCCGGGATGAGTTTACCCGTCGTTACGTGACCCTGGAATGGGCAACGAATGAATTTTTAGATAACCACGAACGCGGGGCAAAACGGGAAGTACCCAAGATCAAGCCTGCATTTCTTCAGGATTACAGGGCATGGGTGGCACCGATGATCAAACGCCGTGTCCAGCAGGAACCGGCCGTCAGTCGCTATGTAAAATTCCCGGTACCTACCTTATGCGATCCGATTGAAGTCGATTGGAATATGGATCATTTGCTGCTCTATGTGAAAACTGCGGAAGAGTTCGCCAATTGGTACAAGCAATATGCCAAAGAGCGCGGCGAGGAAGGCAAGGCGCTTAACTTGACGATGATCCTGGCCAGGCTTGAAGCCTGTTTCAAGGCGGCGAATGTGCCCAGCGCGGTTAGTGGCTACGGTCGAGGGTTTCAATCCCTGACCAGTAAGGAAAAGGTTTGTCTTGATCTGATCGAAAGCGAAATCAACAAGGGACTAAGACCGATCGTATTTGCGAAAAACCCCGTGGTATTGCGGCGTCTCTCTGAAGAGTTGAGAAAACGAAATATCATAAACCTGGTTTTCTCCGGCGAGGACACCATTGCGAAACGGACGGCAAAGCTGAATGAGCGTATCCGCAACGGAAGTGATCAAGTCATGCTGGCCAGCCTCGGCGTGACACAAGACGGCTTGAATCTGCCGATGCTCAATTCGGTGATTTTTTACAATCGATCCTACAAATCGCGGGAAGAATTCCAGGCTATTTATCGACTAATCCGTCCACAGCAAAAAAGCGAAGTGTCCTGTCATTTTCTGCATCTGAAAGGCTCGATCGACGAATACATGGGGCAGTTGATCAAATGGAAAACCCTGGCCAGTGGAGTAGGCCTGGACTATGGCGAACAAGCCGACGATGAAGATTTCGTGCATTTTGATGCGTTTGTGTATCGTTTCATCAACTCTATCCCCGAGTTGAAAGAAAAACTGGATTTTCTCCGAAAAAAGGCTGCGTAAAAAACCAACAAATCATCAAAAGGCGTCTAAAAATAGCGCCTTTTAGCCAGGCATTTCAAAAATAATCCATTCAAAATTGGTTTTAATATGGCAAATAACCGCGTCATTAAACACATCAGTCTCAACGAAGAAACCCGCAATCTGGTGATTCTGTTTCGGGGAAATTCCTCAGCAATCGAAACGAAAGCACTGGATTTCAAAAAGGACGACAAGGGGAATATCGTTTACATGCTGCTCGATCGATTGATTCATAAACCGCATGAGAATTTGTTCGAATGCTTTCTGAATGATCAATGGGAAAGCGGATTCTCGATTTCTGGTTGTTATGTCAGCGAGCTTAGCCGCGCCTCAAACACAGTCGGATATTAATTTGCATTATTTTTGCGGCACATAAAATGGAATTATCAAGGATTTTTACATGGATAAGACGATGAGATTTTCAATTAACCGCGAACAAATACTGGGCCCGCTGCAACAAATTGCCCGTGTCATTGATAGGCGCCAAACATTGCCCATTCTTTCAAATGTACTGGTTCAGTGCTGCGATAATCGGCTAATCCTGACAGGCACCGATTTAGAGGTTCAAATCGTCAGTCATTTGAATCTGGATGACATTCGTGATGAAGGCAGTATCACGATGCCAGCACGAAAGCTATTGGATATTTGCAAGCTACTGCCAGCTGACAGCGTGATCAAATTCGACCTGGATAACGATAAGGTCAAGGTTTCTTCGGGGCGCGGTCGTTATACATTGAATACCTTGCCAGCCGATAGTTTTCCCGAATTTAGCCGCAGCGAGACGAAATCCAGCTTCAAGGTCAATGCCGGAAAGCTGAGAGAAGGTCTGGATAAAACAGCGTTCTGCATGGCGGTCAATGATACCCGGCACTACCTCAACGGCTTGGAGCTAAGCATCAAGAATTCAAAAATCAAGCTGGTTGCGTCTGATGGGCATCGGCTCGGTCTGTATGAGGATGACATTGGGGCAAAAACTGATCACGATGCCAAAATCATCCTGCCCAGAAAAGCAGTACAAGAACTGGTGCGATTGCTAGACGATTCGGAGGCGGACGCGGAGATCCGGATTTCAAATAATTCCATCGAGGTTTTGTATAAAAACTCGGTGTTTTCATCAAAGCTGGTTGATGCTCGTTTTCCTGATTTTAGTCGAAGTTTCAACCAGTCATTTCTGGATCCGCTGAGAGTGGATAGAGTGTCGCTAAAAGAAGCATTGATGCGAGTTGAGGTGCTTTGCAACGAGAAATACAAAGGCGTGAATTTCGAAATCAATAGCTGCTCGATGAAACTAAGCGGCAATAATCCGGAAAATGATGAGGCAGAAGAAGATATTGTGATCAACTATCTGGGAGATTCCGTTTCAATTTCCTTCAATGCTCAATATGTGTTGGATGCCGTGAATAACGTCGACGGCGATACGGTGGAAATGACCATTGCCGCCAATGCGAGCGCCTGTTTTCTCGAAGCGCCGACTAAATCGTTGTTTCGGTATGTCGTGATGCCGATGCGAATATGAATGTGACAATGAACTATTTTTTAACCCAATGGAGTTGAACCCATGTTAGACCTGGAAAATAAAACCCCGGCCGAACTATAAGCGCTCATAGCCGAAGCAGAACAAAAACTGGCTGAAAAGCAAAAGAGTATGCGCAAAGAAGTGATTGCACAAATCAAAGAATTGGCGGCATCAATTGGCGCATCAGTCAATATCAAGTTCGACGAACAGGCAAGCAGAAAGAGCGGCGGCCCACAAGGCAAAGTGGCACCGAAATATCAAAACCCAGCCAATCCTGATGAGACGTGGACAGGACGCGGCGTTGTGCCGAAATGGATGCAGGAATTGATCGATTCCGGCCGAAGTAAGGATGAATTTTTGATCGAGAAAGATCAGTAAACGTGCTTATTCATAAGGAGATATGGCAGGTGCCATTCAAAAATGTTTTGGTCTATTCACTAACCCAGCCACTCGATTTACACCAGCTTGCAGATAAGCTGAATGAGAGAGAATTCAAACCTTGTGCTGCGACAGATTCAATGTCCGTCGATTGGGCGAAGCCTGCGGAATTCCTTCAGGAAAATAACCTGGTTTACAGGATTGGCCAGTACGATCTTATCGCACTGAAAACCGAGTCCAAGGTGCTTCCTGCTGCTTCGATCAACAAAATTCTCATCGAGAAAATTACCGAAATCGAGTCCAGAGAACAGCGTCGAGTCAAAGGCCGTGAGCGGGCCGATCTGAAAGACCAGATCATTCACGAGTTGTTGCCGCGTGCTTTCAGTAAAGAATCGGTGACGATGGCTTACGTTGATCGCATGAAGCATCAGATCGTCGTTAATGCTTCGTCGGCAAGTGCTGCTGAAAAGCTGCTGTCACATTTGCGGAAAGCCATAGGATCGCTTCCGGTTGTGCCGTTGGCTGTCGAAAACAACGTGCCTGGCACAATCACCGGCTGGGTCAGCGACCACTTTCCCGAAGGATTTGTGCCCGGCAATAGCGCTTCGATTTCGACGGACGAAGGTGGAGTGATCAAACTCAAAAACATCGATTTGCTCTCGCAAGATGTCAGATCACATATCGATGCCGGTGGTCGGGTAACAAAAATCGCTCTGACGTAGGAAGACAAAGTAGCGTTCGACCTCGATGCGAGCCTTGGAATCAAGCGAATCCGGCTGCTCGATCTATGCAATGAAAACCGGGATGAAGAATACGAGTCAGCCGCCGCTTTGTTCGAGGCTGATCTGACTCTATTTGCCAGCGGGATGGCAGAACTGATCGAAAAGCTGGTCGCCGTGTTTGATGGCGAGGCAAAACGGAAGGCAGCGTGACTCCAGAAATCACCCCCTCAAGCTAAGCACGTTCCGGACGGTACATTAATTTTGTAGCGCTTGATCCAAGCGTATTTTGCATTCACGACATTGCTCATGCCTTGTCACATACCTGTCGATTTGGCGGGCTCACAAGGTCGTTCTACTCAGTGGTGCAGCATTCGGTTTTGGTGAGCTATCTGGTACCCGAATGCGATCAATTTGCAGCGTTGATGCACGATGCTGCAGAAGCTTATGTTGGTGACGTTCCTACGCCGCTAAAGCAGTTGTTGCCGGAATTTAAGATCATCGAAAAGCGGATAGAGACTTCTCTGTTTGAAAAATTCGGCCTTTATGACGGAATGCCAGTGTCGGTAAAAAAAGCCGATTTGATAATGTTGGTCACCGAGCAAATGGATTTGATGAATGCAAAAACGATGATGAAGAATGGGGCGTCCGCTGATATACCGCATGCGCCGTTCAGAATAAAGCCTCAATCCCCAGAACAGGCGAGAAAATCCTTTTTGGATCGATTCAATCAACTTTCAAAGGTGCGCAGGTAAGCAAATGCTCAAATTCGTTGAATGGTTTGGCTCGATTACTGGGCTTCTTGGAAGCTTGATCCTGGGGCTCAACACCTCATTCTCTGGATGGGGATTTGTGGCCTTTCTGCTATCGAACGCTGCTTGGCTTACCTACGGTGTAAAAACCAGAACATGGTCGATGGTTGCCATGCAAATGGGCTTTACCGTGACCAGCTCGATCGGTGTCGGGCGATGGCTGTTTTAGCTCGTTGCCGGCTGGCTGCGGTTGTCTATACTTTTTGAACTTCATCATGGAAGAGCATGTTTAGTTGCCCAATACCCAATTACACCTGCGAACCAATCTTAGCCGTCAAGCATCGTCGCCCTGTTTTATTCTGGGAGGCTTTGTTTCAAGGACAAAGATCTGCAGACGAAACATGGATGGAGGTCGACCGAAAGCCATTTAAGTATTTGGCCAACAACCATGCGCCGGACAAATGGAAACGCAAAACGATTGCTGTCAACCTGTCCACGGCTCGGTTCTGGGTATTTCTGATAAAGTTATGAAAGCAGCTGCATTGAATTGGAAGTTGTGCCTCGAATGGACAGAAGATTTTGCGTCAAATGCTGATCTTCACAACGCTGCTGAACGGTTTATCGAATGGCGAAAAGAGCATAGCGTGCTGATTTCTGTTGATGATGTTGGCGCCGGCATGGACGGATTACTTCGAACAACCCTCACTCAGCCTGATGTACTCAAGATCGACGGCAATTTCCTAAAGCTGGCGATGGCTAGCATTGAAAACCGGGAAATCCTTCAGCACATGATCAGCCATTTTTCTACGAAGAAAATGACAGTGGTAGCAGAGCATATCGAAACCAGCTGGCATCTCAGCTTTGCCCGATCGATCGGCTGTAATGCTTGGCAGGGATTTTGGTCCAGAGAGTCGAGATTTGGTTATCTTTAAATTCGAAACAGCCAGAAAATAGCGTTCTTCAACGTGACTTCTTTCGAAGAGGTCGCACAAAATAAAGCTTCAAAAAACCAATTTTTTTAACCGTGAGGAAAAACATGAACAAGAGCGAATTGATAGCTAAAATTGCACAAGACACCAGTCTGAACAAGAAACAGGTTGAAGACGTTTTAAAAAGCCTGGCTGAAACCATCAAAAGTGAAGTGATTAGTTCAGGCGAGTTTACTCTTCAGGATGTCGGCAAATTCAAAGTAAACGACAAGCCGGAAATGGAACGCCGCAATCCTAGAACTGGTGAGATGTTTAAATCGCCGGCCAAAAAGGTGGTTAAAATCACACCTGCAAAAGTATTACGGGATGCGGTAAACGCTTAGTCCATTAGCGATCGGGCAATGAGAAAGTTTTTTTCGATGATGGGGCATTTTTTCATCGAGACAATTTCATTGCCCAGCCTTATCACTCAAATTTGGAAATATACCGCTACAAGTTTAGATTTTGTCGCCTCATTCGGAAGGTCTGTGTTCGGGGCGGTATTCACTGATCCTCTGATATTTATCCTGACTTCCGGTATTTTGTTATGGATGTATCTGGATGATTTTCTGACGCAATTTCAATAGCTTGATCAGAAATTTTCGCCAAGAACCTTTCTTAATCCGGCATCCGTCAACAAGTAACCACTGAATTTATCCAAAAGCGGCGTAAAACGCCCCTTCAGGTAGAGGAATCCCCGGCCTTTAAGCCGGGGGAAGATGTCAAAGATCCTTGTTCAAGTTTTCGATATAGTCATCCCAATCTTGTTTTTCTTCATCGTCCATCACAGATCCGCCATCGTGCTCCGTGTACTCTCCGCGATCATTGATCTGGTCGGCGCGGTATATAACATCCGGACCACAAAATAGGCATGTGTCGTACTCATCTTCAGATGACGCACAGTTCGGGCATACCCATCCATCTGGCTGAAAATAGAGCTCATCGGGATCGCCAATTGGCTGGTTTTTCTTTTTCTTGATCCCGCAGCATTCGCATTCAGGAGTCAATGCCGTGCTGATCAGATTCCCCAAATGATCATTTGGAACTGACTTCAAGGGTGTTTCCTTCATCTCAGAAACGCACTCAGCAAGCTTTGGCAAGTCTGACGTTATAGCGAGAATGAGATTTTTGTCTTCAGTGTCGGGCCCGCAATCAATTAGCGCCTTTTCGGAATTGAAACCACAATATGCGGATATCGACGCATGGGCATGAGGTGAACCTACCTCAATACCTTTTCTAAAAAGCATGAAAGAATAACACCAAGTCAACATTGGTGAATTGAAAATCAGGAAGTTGATGAGATTTTCGAGTGGGTTGGCAGCATTGATATCGCGATCGTGCCGGGTGCCGCATTGTGGACAATCCCTCATCCGCACCGACAAGGACCGCTTGTCGACGAAAAGCTCGCAGGCATGGCAGCGTTTGGCGTTGAGTTCAAATCGGTCAATACAGTATGGATGAAGAATTTCGCGGTTTTTGTTAAGTCGAATTCTGAGAAAGAAACTCAAGCAAGTCCATAGCTTCCTCGCCCCAAAGAGAGGGTTTCATTTCGACCGATTTGTCGAAAATATCATCACTTTCAGTAATGAACAAAAAGCCTTCGCTTTCCAACGCCCGAGCTGCAGCCGAAGCGGATTTTCTAGTGATACCTTGATGTTCGATGCATTCAGCCAAAAGTTTTTTCGCCCGCCCGCCAAGCTTTTCAAGTGCATGAGCAGTTGCTATGGCTTCGGATTCACTTTCGAAGAAAAACAGTTCGATCATTCTCGAACGATCATCGAGAAAAATTTTGGATGTTATACTTCCAAGATGGCGATTCGCCGTATTGGTTTGGGTTCGGATCACTATCTAGCAAAGCAAAATACAAAAAGACCAGTAGACCTAACACAGGGATGGCAGTAATCAAAAACCACCCTCCAGAACGTCCCGTGTCATGTAAGCGTCTTATCGAAACGCTCAGACCAGGGAGAATCATTGCCAGCGTATAAATAGCGCTCAATGGCCCATAGCCGGCGTCAAAGTTAAAAGTGCCCATTAGTTGATCAATTAGGCCAAATCCCAAGACGGCGAGGATATTGAACAGCGTGAAGTACCAGTATTCACTACGGGTAGCACGGCCTTTGAATACGGCGTATTTTCTGAAAGCTGCAAAGTAGTAGTTCACGATAGACTCCAATCGATTGTTTGTTTTCCAAGGTTTGCTAAAGCCTCATTTGCACGGCTAAACGGCCTCGAACCAAAAAAGCCTTTATTGCATGCATGAGCCGCCGATCGGCGAGGGATGGCTCGATTCGATGATTGTATGCTCATTATTAGCGATGAACGGTCGAACCGACTTGGCATGGTTTCCCAAAGAATGAACACAATGCCCGAATGCTGTTGAGACAGAGCTGATACCAATGCTTCTGTTACCTGTTGCCAGCCAAGTTTGCTATGAGAACCGGGTTTATCTTTCTGGACGCTGAGCATGCGATTTAAAAGCAAAACCCCTCTATCGGCCCAAGCGGTTAAATCGCCGTGATCCGGCGCCGGATAGCCAACATCTTGATTCAGTTCCTTGAAAATATTGCGTAAAGAAGGCGGGATTTTTATTCCCTTGGGTACCGAAAAGCTCAGGCCCATTGCCTCCGGTACTGAGTGTGTTTCTCCGGATTCAAGGCATATTTCTGCAATGCCGTGGTAAGGATCTTGGCCAACGATCACGCATCTTATCTTTTCCGGATCGATTGAAAGAGCTCTATATCGGTGATCGGCAGTGGGCAAAATCACAGCTTGTTTTGAAAGACCATCAAGAATGCTCTCAATTTCAGCAATAGCATCAAGAATCTCAGGTTTGCCAGCGGTCAATAAAAGATTTGCCCAAAGTGATGGGATTTTGATCATTGCTTCTGGCTCCCTGAAAACTTCGGACAATCCGCCGGCACCTCACTGCGAATCCAGCGCGGACTTTTAGTTCCGTCACAGCCCACCCGTTTTTCTACGACGGCAGGTATATCATCTTGAAAATGCAGACATTTGCTGTACGGGTATGGCTTGCCCAAACACCCGCACGGCGCAGAATACCAGTTGTGTTTGCAAGCGACGCTGATAGATTCACCGTTCATCAGGACACCAGCCGAGAATAAAAACTCGCCTTTTCCATTTGCTCAAGCGATGAAACCCGGCAGCGTTCCAAGCCCGGATTGGCAACGATAATAGCCAAAGCTTGGGCACGCGAAACAGCGACATTTAGACGGTTGATGTCGAACAGGAAATCAAGGCCTCGACTACTTTCCTCTACGTCGCTGACGGCCATGGAAATGATCACCACTGGCGCTTCTTGGCCCTGGAACTTATCTATCGTGCCGATGGCGATTTGGTCGCCTAAACGATCTTTGAGCAAATTCACCTGCATGTTGTAAGGCGCCACAACCAGGATGTCCTGATTGGCAATTGAGCGAGCTTCACCATTTTTAGCGGTACAACGGCCTGTTTTGAGATCGTCGATGATTCGCTGGATGACATCCACTTCCTCTTCGCTGCTTTGCCGGTTGCCATCGTGCTCAACGTTGATCACCATGACCCCATGGGACTGCTTGATCAGCTTCGAATCCGGTACCGAAACAAGTTGGCGATCATTGTGTTTAGCAGCCTTTAGTTTGCCTTCATAAACTACCTCGGAAAGTGGATGACAAACAGCCGGGTGCATGCGGTACGTCCTTTCCAGGAAGATTCCCATATCGTCAGGGATGACGCCGTGCCCACCGAGCATGTAATCCAAAGCTGACAAACCTGAGTTCCCTGGATGACTTCCTTGAATGGGTTGCTCCAATTGCATTTGATCACCCATCAGGACGATGTTTCTTGCGCAGCCGGCCACCGCGATCAGGTTGGCCAAGGCCACCTGAGAAGCTTCATCCACGAAAAGATAATCGAGCGGGGCTTCAAAAGCGGTACTTGATGCAAAGGCATAGGCGGTTCCCCCGACCACCGCAAACGAATGATAAGGATCGCGTTTAGTGAAATTCATGGAGGTCCGGTACACGTAATTAGGGAAATCTTCCTCAGAATATTTCTCCTTGAATGCGTCCTGTTTAGAACCAAAGCCACCGACTTTAGCAATTCGGGCATGCTCGGTGGGTTCGTGGAGGGTATCCAGGAGATTCAGGATCGCAGCATGGCTATTGCTCATGACGCCGACACGTTTCCCTGCTTTCACCAAAGACGTGATGATGTGCTTGGCGGTGAACGTTTTGCCAGCACCGGGCGGGCCCTGAATGCACATCGTACTGTTATCCATAGCCTCGACCGCTGAAATGATGGCTTCCAAATACAAGTCGTCTTCGGGGAACCTTGAGCGGGTGATCGGCAAGTAATTGCAAGTGGGTTCAGCGTCCATGTTGAAAATCGGGGTTTCTCGATTCAATATCGATTGAATTGCGCCTGGCAGCCGGCCATCAAACAAGGCTTCCGCCACTTCGCATAGCCGGGTTTCCAAAGTCTCGGTGTTAATAAACGGTTCGTCGGCGAACAAGGTCATGCGATCGGTACCAAGCTTTGATATTTGATCCTGATCAGCGATGAATTCAACCAGTACATCTGTTTCGGATTCAGGGAAACGAATGCCTTTCACTCGAATGTCGGTGCCTCTCACGGTTCCAGTAGCAAACTTGTCCTTTCTGACCGGTTGCTTGATGTCGAACTGGCAACGGAAAAGCACGCCATCATCAGATGGCAATTGGCCGATGATGACCGCATTGTGCAGGCAGGTATCATCGTCGAACAATTCCTCTTCTGGCTTTTCCAGTCGTTCGAAATAGGCCCAGATTTTGGGTTTGCGTTCCCTGTTATGAAACCCCAGCAGATCCATGACCAATTGTGCGATGGGATCGTTTTTAAGTGATTCACTCGCCTCGAAGCGTTCGAACAGATGTTGCTGCCAGTCTCGGAGCGCCTGCTTTTTGTCAGCAGCCTGTATTTGTCGATCGGTTTTTTCCTGGTCAGGTGTTGCTGCATCCGATTTTGGGGCATAAGCGATGCCTGCGATGGATTGTTGTTCACGCAGCCAATCCACCAGCTCCAGTGTACTTTCACAGTCGTCGATGTTGTAGTCGCGAATGTCTTTCAATTCGGGCCATTGTGCCCAATCAAAAGTGGCTGGATCGGCAAGCCAAGATTGATAGCCATTGGCGTTGTCACTCCAGTGGGCAACACCGCCTTGTTCACGCCACATTTCATAGAAAATGACTGATTCGCCGCCATTAGCAACTTGAGTAGTCCGTTTGCTTCTGAAAAGGTGTTCGACGTTTTTGATGCTGTAACGAGGCTCGCCAATGAGAACACCATTCAGGACAATCTTGTACAGATCGACGAATACGCCGTTGCCAGCATTTCGGCAACTTCTTTGATTCGGGTTTCATACCGGGTGGAGAGTTTGCGCATAGCTGCCACTTCGTAATTGGCATAGTGGTAGACATGCAGGGTGTTGTCACGTTTCCATCGATCATAGACCCAATCAATAAAGCCTTCGAATGCGGCTTTTTCTTGTTCAGGGGTATGTGCCCACCAATCCTTGAAAGCATAGAGCTTCCCTTGTGCCGCATCCGGGCAACGGTAACTGCAGCCCCAAAGGTATTCCAAACCACCGTCATACAACGGATGTCCCTCGATGTCGAAAAACACGTCGAGAGCAGACGCCGGCGGTAAAAAGGACAAACCCTTGCCGTTATCGTTTTGGAGGATCTTGAACAGCGGTTTTTCAAGGCCTCGGGATGCGTGTTGAATTTCGACTTGGGCTTTCAGTTTTGCTATTGTCGCGCTAGGAATTCCCTTGATCGGTTCAATGTCGTTACGGCAAAATCCGTCATGGTTTCAACGCCGACCGAACGGAGTTTGCGGATATGGCTTTTGCGGATACCTGCGATCTGCGCCAAGCTATCGGTTCTCTTGATCCAGTCTTTGGCGAAAGACGCCCAAGCGCCATGATCACTGTAATAGGCCGGATCAGGCATACAGACGAAATCCGCGGTGAATGCGTATTGCGCATTGAGAAAGTCGCGTTTCAAGCGGTCGAAAAAGCTGGAATAACGGGCGATACGAAAACGATCTTCAGTTAAATCACCCAGAACAATGGCGGCCTCGTTTGGGATGATGCCTTGGATCGATTCCAGCATCCAGCTGTAGCAACAAAGCTGGATCAGGAAATACGGGCGAGTTGTTTGAGAGAGCTTGGTATCCCATGCCTCGTAATGGTAATCGCCCAAACTGGATTTTCCTTCGAGCTTGACCAGGAAATCAGCGCTACCGGCGAATCCGTCCCGCGATAAATAAGCTTGGTAGATGAACGGATACCCGTCCTTCATGTATTGAAGGGTTTCAAGTGCCTTGTCGTAATGGGATTTGCTTTTGACGATCGCGATGTTTTTTTCACCGTGAGTATCCTGCAGGAATTTGAGAAAGTTCGATTCATGAGTATTACCCTTGGCAGCCAGCAAAGCCATCATGGGATCATGATCTTTTTCGATGCCGGCTATCATGGCGGGCGATTCAATGGCCAGACGCTCCATCCAGGATGCGAAGGGAGAACGCATGGCAAGAACGAGATCAGATGGGGAAAATATCAATTGATCAGAGCTATTTTTATACATTGTGGCCTGAGAAAATAGTAAATAATCTGCTATTTTCCTGGTATTTGAGAAAACGCAAGATATGGAATCATCGCTTCAAAATAGTCATTGCTAAGTATGCTCAATCGTGTGCAAAGGCATTGGCTAAATTTTGATCCCCCGTTATTTTTCACTACAACCTTCGTGTATTAATGAAATCTGTTCAAGCAATTTTTTGGGGTTATCAGACATCAATATTCTGATCATTTGGGAGGAAAGAGGATTAATTGTTACGTAACAACCATCATTGACGGAAATATCCGTATTTGCGTTTGAACTCAAGATTTTCTTCCGCGCCTACAATAAAGGGAATTTCCTGGTTTTCTATACTTTTTATATTCCTCATTGATTCTAGTCTTCCCCAGAATGTCACTTTCCTATTATCGTGAGTCATCGCATGCTGCCATACAACAGGCTTGTTTTCCCCAATGCCACCGTCCAATAATTTTGTGATGATATAAGATTCTGTTTTCAAGATAAAAACTCTGATTGTTATTAATCTATTCGCTTGATTCAGCCAAGAGGATCGTATTTAGCAGATTCAGCTCATTTGATGCGGCCAAGTACCGATTATCGAAAATCAAATCCAGTCTGGCAGGATCTTGTTCACCAATCACTGCCACATAAGGAATGTCGGCATAGCGAGGTATGACAGGCAGTATTTCAGCGGATGAAGTAGGTAGGCAAGCCCCTAACGCGTCTCGCCAGGCACTCTCATCATTGCCAAGAGAGGGCAATCGACCGCTTGGGTCTTTTTTCCAAAAACGTGAATAGTCCAATGGCACAACCAGCCAAGTCGAAGGAGATTGCAAAGTCTTGACCGTTGAAAACTCCCGTGTCGCTTCTTCTTTCTTCCTTGCAAGAATTCGGTAGAGTTCTTCAGCGGGTTTCCTCAACTTGAATGGCAGCGTTTCATCACGGAAGATATGCGTTAGCTCACCAAATAGGTTGGAATTCTGATGATCGACATCTGTTGACCAACCTTCTACGTTGAATCGCTCTTGCTTATCGAGTTTGTCCCAATGTTCCAACCAGAAAGGGCCTACGCAATAAAGATAATCAGGCAGCAAACAGCCTTGATCATCGGTTGGTAATATTAAAAGGGGCGCATTTTCGGCGCTAGCTCGGCTGGAAAATGCCTGAATATCCTCCAGTCGAGCAACACTTTTAAAGTTAGCCACTTGGGCGGTTGCATCTAATGCGAATTTTGAAAACAGCTGATGGATGTTTTGCTGGGCATTAAAGACCAAGCCCCGCCGATTTTGGTCGGCTGCGAAATCCCTGAGGAATACGTCTGCTTCCTTCAAAAACTCCCTAACATATGAGCTCATCAATGACAGCATTTCATCGCTGCCAATACCTCCAACGGGGACCATGGCCAGATTTTGTTTGTCCAGACCGGCATCGCCAATAATCCGTGTATAAATCGTTGATCTCAACATGACCAGATAGGTCAGCAAGTCACTGACTTGACGTAGCCATTGCCGTGGCTCTGGCTCTTTGTCTTGAGGTATGAAATCCTGAAGCAGCATCACTAATCGACGATTTTTCCAATCACCATCATCTTTAGGTGTGCCATCGTCAGCGGTATAGTTTTTCCCGCGTCCCCGGTAGATCAATTGGGCAACTTCCATTAAGGCCGCTTCAATGCCAAAGCGAGGTATCAAGGCGATGATCCAATCGGTTTTAGGAAAGGATACACCCCTAGCCCCGCTGGACGTCATCAGAAACACTTTCACCGTATCCCGACGATCATCGGCAATGAGCGCCTTCCTTCGGGAGGCCGTCACACTGGAATCGAGAATCGCCACCTGACTTGGGTTTAAAAGCGGCTCGCTATCTTCATTGGTAACTAATAAGGTTTCAACAGATCGCAGAAAAGCCTTGTCTTGCGCAAAAAAAATGATTTGATCTGCACCCTCATTGATGGCTCTACTGATTTCCTGGATCACGTTACCGATAATCGCTTCACCTTGCTGTTCTGCAATGGCTTGGCGGACAGTTTGCGTTTTCCCGTTGGCTAACTCACCCGGCTTTATCACGTCCAACCGGACACGATAATCAATGGATAGTTTTGCTGCCGGATAGCTATTGGTCATGATGTGGAGCACCGGCAAGCGTTTCCCACCAATTTTGACCGGCATGGCGGCTAAACGAAAAGGGCGTTGCCCAGCGCTTTTTGACACCAAAACTTTATCAGGGGTACGTTGACCGCTATTGAGATAACGATCCAGAACGATTTCATTACCTAATGAGGCATCGGAAATAATGAAAATAACCCGGAATAGCGGTTCCTGAGCAAAGGGGCGGATAAATTGTTGATCCAACCATTTGGCTATTGCGTGAATAAACGGTGCTCCCGCCCCATCACCGGTTAATTCGTCAACCATCACCACAATGGTTTGGATTCGTTGCGCAAATAGTCGCCGCTCCTGTTTGCCAGGCTGACCATTCACTGGATTTTTGAATAGGTTATCGAGTGCGGACAAGGTGCTTTTATCTCCACCAAGCTCCCGGTATCCTTGTATGGCTGCGGTAAGCACGACTTGATTGATCGTGGAATTTTCGGCTAACAATTGCCGTGTAGCGAGCGACAATACCTTCAAGACACCGGGTCGATTGATGTCTTCCATTTGATCCTGCCGTTCGGTGACGGCACGCTTACGATGGCTTGAACCAATATGCATACGTTCAAGCTCTTCTTTCTGGTCGGGGGATAGAATCCAGATGCTGCCATCCGGCGACCGCAGATTATCAATCCCATCGGCTACCACGGCACTGTCGATTTTCCGTTGGTGGGCGGTGCCATTACGCATTTGTTCGTCATACCAAGCCTTGGCGGCACCGATCAATTTTGAGTTGGTCGTGACCGTTAGGGTTCCGGTAGGCATGTTAGTGCTCTTATTTCTAGCCAAGTTTTCGCTGACATCGTCATTGATAATGACCCGAGGGCTGACATATAAAAACAAATAACCTGACTTGGATTCTTTAAGGAAACTGACGACTGCCGTGGTTTTTCCTATGCCAGGATTTCCCTCAAGTCCCAGCGTAGTTACTTTCCCCAGCGCTGACGCACGCATTCCTGCCATGACAGCTGCTGAATGTAAATCGCGCAAAGGAACTGGCTGATTGTGTCCAACCCGTTCTGCCAGGGTTTCGGCTATCGCTGCCGTAGAATCCTTCTCGAAAAATTCGGCCAGAGCAGGATTGGAATCCACCCAATGTATGGCCTCATTCCATGACATCGTCGCCATGGGATTCAAAAAACCATCCACATCTTCTGAGAAATCGTAGTTCAGGCTTTTACCCAGCTCGGGCAACTCATGCATTTTCAGCAGTTGCTTACGAAGCGCCTGTGGCAGAGATTTTCTGATCGTGTCGAACGCGTGGTGAATATAGTCGTTCAGCGCTTCATCATCACAGTCCGGTAATTTTTCGCTGTTGCGATAAGCCCGGCCAAGAGTATCGATCAGCGCAATGCGTGGATCGATATCCGGTTCAGTAAAATAGTGCGCACTTAAACTTTCAAAACCATTTTGAGTGATGGAAAGCGCTCTGGCTTTGCAGGGCTTATCATCAAAGCCATTGCTTTTTAGCCAGCGTAACGAGGTGTGCACATACGATGCTGCCTGACATAGCTTGTATAAGGGTTTGTCGCGCCCCGTGAAAGCGGGCAAGTGTTTTTTGATATCAGGCGACAGAACGAATTCTTCGCCAGACACTTCAGCGCAAACTCTGGAAAAAACGCTACGTGTGTCCATAAACCAAGCAAAGCGCCGTAGCTCGTCTAGGTGCGCTTCGGGTTTCAGGTAATCGGCTGATTCGGGTAAACCGTTCAGTGAAAATTCCAGGCATAAAAATTCTCGATCCAAAGCGTCGTAACGCGGTTCTAGCCAGAGCAGAAAATCTGCCCTGGCGGGAAAGCCTTTATGCGCCATGATGGATTCGACGCAACGATCCTGACTGAAGACGACTGAAAAAGACGACAACGCTTCAGCGGTTTCAGCATCGAAATCACCTTGTAATCGAGGCAATTGCAGTGGGCACCACAAGGCTTTGACGCTGTAATCTTCTGCGTCCGATTTTAATTTGCGTAGGTATTCGCGCATGGCCGTTTGCCCAAGGCCCATACCTAATTCGAATAGATGTCTGATGCTTTCTCGCGTTCTGTTTTTGAGGTTTTGATCAACTTCTTGCAACGCCTTGGCCATGGCGTCATACACATCAGCGGTATCTTTGGTGGTCCAGGGCGTTAAATTGACAGGATCGAGGTCATGTACACCACTGGCCAGCAGAGCTGTCAGTACGCCCCTTTTGACGGCGATTTCGAACGCTTGTCCCCACAGAGCCTGTCGTTGATTGGGTTCGAGCATAAAGCTTATCGACTGTGCAGACTGTCTGTAACATGGGATAGCAAGGCAGGCAGCGAAAGCAAGACACTACCTTTGCGTCGACTGGATGGCTGCACTTCGATTTCTCCGGCCGCCTCATTGGATGAGGGTTGCATCCAGCCGTAGGGATCTAACACGGGTTTAAATACCCCTCCGTCCGGTTGCTTCTCAGCTTCCAAGAAATGTAATCCCCGGAGAATATTCAACAAACAATCGCGTACACCTGGGTTGGAACCCATCAAATTGGCACGAACACGCTCTCGCCATTCACTATTTTTCACCTGATAATCGGCATCCCAAAAATAGGTGCAAAAGCCAGATTGTGGCCGTGCAGCATCGTCATTGCCCACAATCGCCAACGTGGCAAAGGTATAAATTGGGATCAGTTGTTTTAGCACACCTTCACCAGAATTCAGGGCAAATTCATCATGGTCGGAAATCTGTACCGCCTCAAATGCCGATTCCTCTTTGGTGCGGGTATGCAAACGGGTTGCCGGGAATACGTCCCGCCGCAAGGTATATACGCAGACATGCGGAAATTTAGTGGCGATTTCGTCCAGCGTGACTGTTTGCGTATGTGGCGAATGACGTTGTGCTGAGCGGTTTATGCGGCGATTACCGAAATGACTGGATATCAGGACAATATGTTCAAAGCCGAGGGCTTGTAATCTTGAGACTTCTTCAACAATCAACGTTGGACTTTTAATCTCATCCCGGGTTTCAACGACATGGGTTTGCATGCGATCAAAGACCATGCGGTAGCCGACATCTGATTGATCTACGGATTCTGCCAAATACGTTTTAGCCCGGAATATAAAGCCATCGGTATCATTGGTGATCGGATGATCGTCACAAGGTCGCGTCGTATAGATAATTGCGGCGACCTTACTCACGGTTAACTGACGATTGGTAGCCATGATCATTGGAAAAGCAGCTGACAGTGCAAAAGCAGCCCCCTTGGCTTTGTAATCCGTCTTATTGCCATCGGCAACCAATCCTTGCATGCGAATCGGTAAGTCGCGCATCAAGGCAGATTCAACGGCTTGCGAGATGGCATAAACCCAGCGATCACCTTCCTCTTTGGCAGCGTTTTTTCCTTGTTCTTGAAAGCGGATCATCAAAGCTGGCAAATGTGTATCGGATTGAGAATCCATTTTTTCGCTGACAATTTGGAGTACGACATAGGTTAGAACGGCCATGGCCGTGGCTGCGGCCGCGCGATATTGGCGCTGGTCTTCGTCAGAGAACTTCGGATGCTTGCGTAATTTCAAACGCTCAGGGTCGTACCAGATATCGATACCTGAATCCATGAACCAGACGCGATCGATAACAACCCGGTGGGTTCTTTGTATAGGGGATTGATTTTCATCAACCCGGAAGGGCCGCCAGGTAATATTCAGTAACTGTGGCGGTAAATCTCGCCGGGTTGTAATCGCGGTATTATTATCGGCTCGGACGGAGAGTGTCCTTTCATGAAGCTGCGTGCGAACACGAACAGAAAACAAGGGATCAACCACATCATCAGGATTATTAGCAATTTGGATGTGCTTGAACCACTCGATATTTTCGGCTTGTCCCGATGGTGGCTTAATCAGAGGATCACGGACGCGGCCTTTGGAGCGTTCGATTGATGTCCAATCCACGACGCCTTGCTGAACGACGAGGTATAAATCATCCACCGAGCGCTGTGCGCGATTGATGATGTTTTCAGATTGGGTGGTGAGCAAAGCGACTAGGGTTTTACTCAGTTCTTTGACATCGCCGCTCCATAATTGTAGGTCACACAGTAAGGTGGCTAGTCCTAATCGGCCTTGTTCCTTCAAATCATGAGTCAGCTGTGAAGCTGCAGTTAGCAGTTCAGAAGACTGAATCCCTGGATTCAAGACCAGCCATAAAAACACCACTTCGCTCAGGCTTCTGCGCAATTTGGAGGGCGGTATTTCGAAATCAGAATCCTCCAGGAGAATGGCTCGCAAGCGGTTAAGCCGGGCATCAAACGCTGGTTCCATCTCATTGAGAGGATCTTTGCCATTGACTCGGAACCGGTAACTGACTTCCCGAACGACCGATACGCCGCGGGTTTGCGAATCAATTTTGCGCGATTCAAATAATTGGGTGTTCCATTCCGCCCATACCGGCAAGCAGTTGTAGAACAAGGCCTTTGTCAATTCCTGGGAAATTGAAAACTCGGCAGCCAATCCAAAGGCCTGCGTTAGATCAAGATGCATTGAATGCTGCGATTCGGGTGCGCCGAAGTATCCAAATAGCAGGGTGACGCGTCGAACATAATCGATAAATTTCTGATCAGTTGTCTTGGTAGATTTGGATTTCTGGGCTGCCAAACTCTCCATAATGGCAAAACTGACACGTAAGCGGACCCGTGATAGAGCCTCATCCTCAAGGAAATTCAGGAAGCGGGTGACCTGACTATCCTGTTTATCGAAATCTTGTCGTAAGGTGGCAATGAGCTTTTCACGCTGCAAGGTATCAAACTCATCGTCCCGATGGGACTGAGCCTCCGAGATACTGCTAGCCATCCGATCAAGCCAATCTTCCGCTTGGATTTCCTCTTGAGCCGATAAAACGCGTGCGACCTCTTTTTCGCGGCCGTCTTTACTACGATCGATCTTAGTAAACTCCATAGATACCATTTGCGCAGGCCATGGCTTGAGGAAGTTTTTGCATTTGGTGTTGGTAGATAAGGTCTCAATTACTGATACCGGATCGTTGATCAACAGATTATTGATCGAGACATCCAGGTTAGCGATTTCGGCCTCAATGAGCCGTTTCAGCTGGATCAAGTGCTGCGACACCTCCATGATATTGTCTTTGAAAAGCCGCCCGCCCAGTTTTGCAGAAAAGCCTTTAGGAGGACTGGCTATATCTCGTAAGAATCCTGTGTCAGAGCTCTGTTTGAATAAGGCTTGCAAGTCTTTTTGTGCGAGAAACCGTCGTAGTATCCCGTAGGTATTGATACCCAAACGATTATTTTTTGCATCGAATGTTAGAACGGGCCAAGCATAGACTGAATTGGTAGCATTCCTATCCGGCGGATAGGCCTTCACCAAAAATTGGACCAGGGAAGCAAGATCAGTTGATGGTATTTGTCCGCGCGCATGAACGGACGCACCACCTTGTTGCGGGTGTTGCGACATTGGCATTTCTCCTCATAGATTAGCCTTTACAGACCACATCGCCCTCTTGTATTTGCCAATTACGATAGAGAACGGAATTATCTTTCTATGTCCTAAAGTCTATAGCAGATACCTTGATTAAGCCAGTATTTCACCGGATACATTTCTCAATCTATGTTTTTTGATGAAAATCAGGATATCTGATCTTTAATTAGGTTTGTATTCAGTCATAAGGATAATGATCAGCTAAAAGAGTGATGATTGCCGCGATATCAAATGCAATTTATGACTTTTAGGTGCATAGCGTTCACAAATTTGTTCATAAAATCAGAGGCTAAGGATCAAAATCATTCTGGGATGTCAAGTTCTTTCTTTTACGTTCGAGAAAAATATGCAATAATATGTAGTCCGATTTTTAATAAAAAAATTACAAATAAAATCATTTACTTGGTAAATAAATGGGCGAACTAGTTGATACATCTGAAGATTTAGCCCAGCTTGCAAGGCTGGCTATCAACGAGCAAACAGAAGATGTACGCTTGTTTGTAGCTCGTTTGGTTCGTAAGTATCGTGGCATCAAACCTGACCTTGCAGAACAAATGGATCAGTATTTACGGAGCAAACCTACAAGAAGTGGCGGAGTTATGCGTAAATCCAGCCGAAAGGAAGAGCCTTCGAATCCTGTGCCAGTCGATAACGAGTCGCGGATGTCATTGCTAAAGGTATTTCATGATGAGTCTGGCACCGTACAACCTTTGCTGTCCCTAGACCTGGAAGAGAGCTTTAGCCAAATCATCCAAGAACGCAAGCAATCAGAGCGTTTGGCGGCATTAGGTTTGCTTCCAACCCGATCTGCAATCTTTGTTGGTAAGCCTGGAGTGGGTAAAACACTGACTGCACGATGGCTAGCTTCCAAGTTGGGTTTACCACTTTATGTACTGGACCTGACAACCGTGATGAGTAGTTTGCTGGGTAAAACGGGTTCAAATCTGCGGGCAGCCATGGACTTTTCTAAGCAGGCGCCTTGCGTTCTCCTACTTGACGAAATTGATGCCATTGCAAAAAAACGTAACGACGATACCGATATTGGTGAATTAAAAAGGTTGGTGACCGTAATGCTTCAGGAGGTCGACGAGTGGCCGCCATCAGGATTGTTGTTAGCTGCAACAAATCATCCTGAACTAATCGATCCTGCGCTATGGAGGCGTTTTGATCTTGTTATTGAATTCAAGCTGCCTGCGATCACCCAAATAAAAGAGGCTGTAATTCAATTTCTCGGTCCAGACCTGCCTGTGTTCAAACGCTGGGTAGATATATTGGTTCTAATTTTTAGTGGTGAATCGTTCAGCGACATAGAAAGGTCAATCCAACGATTTCGGCGGACATTGGCGCTAAGCGACGCCTCAGACTCGGACGTTATTGAAGAGCTCGTTAAAACCAAGGCGCTTACCCTTGAGCATCAACAGCGTATTGATGTAGCGGTAGAACTTGCCAATAAAACCAAAATTTCGCAGCATAAAATTTCAGAAATAACGGGCGTAAGCCGCGATACGATTCGTAAATATACTGGCGGCAAAGCGCCCTCAAAAGAAAGGCAAGAAAAATGACTCAAACAAATTTTCTGATTGGTCGCGGCGAATTGTTAACTTTTGACATTAAGGCGCCGAAGCGTGGCGGAGAAAAGGTAGAAATCTACTCTTTCGAGGAAGCAAAAAGTCGAATGATCCCCCAGTTTGCTCATGCAGCATCCAAGCTTGATGATTTGCCGCAGGAAGCTTGTCCTCGTGATTTCGGTGTTGCACGGCTTACGCTAAATCCATCATTCATCGCCAAATCGTATTTTCCTACAAATCTGTTGAGATCGGCTGGGTTGGAATCGATTGGGAGTCGAACGGTTGAGATTGTGCCCGAACGATGGTCCAAAAAAGATTCACCAGTCAAATGCACTACAACCGAGCTTTTCGTGGCAGGCAAGCGAAGTTCTTTTCGGCATATGACTCAATGGGTAGGCCAGGTTGAGCAAGGAAGTGATGAAGCAATTGATCTCGCTCATGTCGAACAATTTGACGGCTTATCCGTTGAAGATCGGGTGCGTGACTATGGCTCAAAAAATGAGCGATTTTTCGAGGTAGGTATTCACCTGCTTCCCGACGAAGACAACGCATTCATCAAGGATGGGTTTGAGAAATACGCAAAAAAACTTCAAATTAAAGTGCACCGTAAACTCAGTTTTCAGGCTGGAAATCTTTGGTTTGTCCCTGTAGAAGGAACTCGCGATAACGTCAGAGACGTGGCGAATTATTCTTTTGTTCGTGTCATTAGACCTGTTCCCAGGTTTCGGGGTTTACGCCCAATGCAGCGAACCAAGGAAGTTTCAGTGAAGTGCCAGTTACCCGATGCCCAACCATTATCAGACACGCCTAAAGTAGCGATTCTTGACGGGGGATTGCCCAAAAATCACCCGATTGAAAAATGGGTGCGTTCTTACAAAGTGCTCGATCCCGACGCAAAGGACGATCCAGACGGTCTAGATCACGGATTAGCAGTGACCTCTGCATTTTTGTTTGGCCCTATCCAGCCTGAAAGTGTCGCTCCACGTCCTTTTGCTTATGTTGACCATCTTCGAGTACTCGATAACGATGCTGAAACTGAAGATCCTCTAGAGCTATACCGAACATTAGGTCTTATAGAGCAGGTTTTGTTGTCTCGTCAGTATGAATTCATAAACCTGAGTTTGGGGCCGGACATGCCTATTGAAGATGCTGATGTTCATGCCTGGACATCAGTGATAGACGATCTTTTGAGCGATGGTGAAACCTTTATGGCTATCGCGATTGGTAATAATGGCGAAAGAGATCGAGAATCGGGTAATGCCAGAATCCAAGTTCCTTCGGACAGTGTCAATGCCGTGGCTGTGGGAGCCGCGAACGACACAGAATCTTCCTGGAGGCGAGCTTCATATAGTGCATTCGGCCCTGGAAGAAGTCCGGGAATCGTAAAGCCAGATTTAATGGCTTTTGGTGGCGATGCGCCGCGTTATTTTCATGTGTTATCTCAAGGAAAAAAGCCTTCGCTTGTGCCGCAATTAGGGACAAGCTTTGCCTCTCCCTACCTTTTAAGGAGCGCAGTGGGTATTCGCGCGATTCTCGGTTCGGAGTTGTCGGCTCTTGCAATTAAAGCTTTGCTTGTACATGGTTCCGATCACGCGAATCACAATAAACTTGAAGTGGGTTGGGGGAAAATCCCCGAAAATCTCATGGATATTATCACCTGCCCATCCGGTGTTGCCAGAGTTGTTTATCAGGGCGAATTAAAGCCAGGAAAATATCTACGTGCGTCATTACCCATTCCAAAAGATGGGCTTTCAGGTCGTATTCGGCTTAAAGCTACTTTTTGCTATGCATCGCCAGTCGATCCTCAAGATGCTTCAGCTTACACCCGTGCTGGGCTTGATATCGTATTTCGGCCAAACGAGGCTCGTATCAAAGATAAGAAAAGCAATGCTGAGTCGAAAGGTTTTTTCGATATGAAAAAGTATGCTACAGAGGAAGAAAGGCGAGCAGACATGGGCAAATGGGAGACCGTATTACATCAAGAAAAAAGCATGCTGGGAAAAACTTTAAATTCCCCGGTATTCGATATTCATTACAACGCCCGGGAGGCCGGCGCTGCAACAACCAGGGCAGATAAAATCAAGTATGCCTTGGTGATTACAGTGGAGGCGCCTAAGCACACAGATCTATACAACGAAATTTTGCGGACTTATCAGTCAATTTTGATTCCAATTCAACCTCAAGTCTCATTGCCAATTCGAGTTTAACTCAAGGAAATAATTACCCATGCCAATACTCACCTGGGTCGGGAAAGACAAAGTTGTAAACCATCATCATGACGTTCCCTTTCGCGTTTTACGTAATGAAAGCCGTTTTGAAGCCCCCGAAAGTACACCCAAAAATAGCACGGGGAACCGAATTATTCATGGCGATAATTTAGAGGCATTGAAAAGTTTATTGCCCGAGTTTGAAGGGAAAATTCAGATTATTGCAATTGATCCTCCTTACAACACAGGTAATGATATAGATAAAAAAACCGGGTGGACTTATAACGACGCAGTTAATGATCCAAAAATATTGTCATGGCTTGGTAAAACTGTAGGGAAAGAAGACCTAACGAGGCATGATAAGTGGCTATGTATGATATATCCACGCCTGAAATTATTACAAAGGCTTTTGGCTCGTGACGGTGTCATTTTGGTCAGCATAGACGATAACGAGATGCATAATCTTCGTCAGATTATGGATGAAATATTTGGCGAACAAAATTTCATTGCTCAATTGATCTGGGATAAGACCAGAAAAAATGATGCCAAACTTTTTTCCGTTGGGCATGAATATATGCTGGTTTATGCAAAATCACTCTCGTTTCTTAGAGAAAAGAAAACAGTTTGGCGGGAAGAAAAGCCAGGTGCGAGGGAAATCATTCAGGAATGGAGACGGCTTACTAAAATTCACGGTGAATCTTATCTGGAAATTGAGGAAGCTTTGGGGCAATGGTATCAGTCGCTGCCTAAAAATCACCCTGCGAAGAAGTTAAGCCGTTATAGACGTGTAGACAAATATGGGCCTTGGCGAGATCGAGACATCTCTTGGCCAGGCGGCGGTGGCCCGCGATACGACGTGCTTCACGACAAGACCGGTTTGCCCTGTGCTGTTCCTGAGCGTGGGTGGATATATGCGACAGTCGAAGAGATGCAAAAACAAATTAATCTAGGATTAGTTGAATTTAGGTTAGATCACACTGAGCCGCCAATCCGAAAAGCACATTTATTAACAGTGCCGGAAGAAATGGATGAATTACCCGACGACGTAGAGAACGATGAGGAAGAGCAGGATGATGAAAACGTCGGACTACAAGTTATGCCGACCTATATCTACAAGCAGGCGCAGTCTTCGGTCAAGATTCTCCGTCAAATATTTGATGGCAAGAAGGTTTTTGCTAATCCCAAAGATCACGAGGTTCTGGCAAGGCTTATTCGTTATGTAGCACCTGCCGATGCGTTAATACTCGATTCTTTTGCAGGGTCAGGCACAACGGCTCATGCAGTTCTCGAAGCAAACAGGCTGGACAACGGCAATCGGCGCTTTATTTTGATTGAAACGATGGACTATGCCGAAACAATTACTGCTGAACGCGTTCGTCGAGTCATGAATGGCTATGGCAAAGGTAGCAAAGCGATCGAAGGGCTAGGCGGTGGTTTCGATTACTACACAATTGGCGCCCCAATTTTCAACGAAGACGAAACTTTGAATGAGGCTGTTGGGATTCATGCTATACGCCACTATGTCGCTCATAGTGAAGGCATTCCCTTTGAATATCAAGTCGATCAAGAAAACTCTTGTTCTCAGTATTTGTTGGGGATGAACACAGAAACAGCCTGGATTTTCTATTACGAAGCTGATGAGGCAACTTGTCTGGATCTGGATTTCCTTGGCTCTTTAAAATTGGGCGGAAACAAGCCGACAACGGCCATTATCTATGCTGACAAATGTTTGCTGACCAAGGATTTCATGGCAAAGCATGGCATTATCTTCAAAAAAATACCTCGTGATATTACGCGTTTTTAAGGAACAAAAATCATGGAATTAAAAGATTACCAGCAGCGCGTTATTGATAACCTCGAAGATTATTTGGCGGTATTGAGCGCAAATACGCATCTAGGAAAAGCCTTCAAAGCTTATTGGGATGAAAAGGGCGTCACAGGAATGGAACCCTATAAAAATAATGTTCCGGGCGTACCTCACGTATGCACCAAAGTGCCAACGGCCGGCGGCAAGACGTTCATTGCCATCAATGCCATTAAAACGATTTTCGACGCATTTACAGCTCATGATCCCAGCCGAAGCAAGTTAGTTATTTGGTTGGTTCCATCACTCACAATATTGGAGCAAACGGTTCGCAATCTGGATAACCCAGAGCATCCCTACAGAAAGCGATTGAACCAACTGTTCCGCAATCGCGTGTCTGTCTATGAAAAGCGCGATTTGCTGATGGGCGCTGGGTTCACTGCGGATACAGCAAGTGGACAGATGTCCATCGTGGTCATGAGTTTCGATAGCTTGCGAGCCAAAAACAAGGAAGATCGAAAGATTTACCAGGACAATGGCTACCTGGCTTCCTTCCTTACAGACGATGGCGATGACTCTAAAGTCTTACTGCCAGAATACGATCCGTCCGCGCTCATCAATGTCATCCGCCGTCTAAAACCGGTCGTTATTGTCGACGAAAGCCACAATGCGGAAACCGCGTTATCGGTGGAAATGCTGGTCAATCTGAATCCGCATTTCATTCTGGACCTAACTGCTACCCCGAGAAAAAATAGCAACATCATCAGTTATGTGGATGCCATGGCGCTGAAGAAACAGCACATGGTCAAATTGCCGGTGATTGTAGCTAATCGACCAAGCCGCGGAGAAGCCATTGAAAGTGCTTTAATTTTAAGAAGGCAACTTGAAGAGATTGCCATTCAGGAAGAGGCCAAGGGCGGGAAGTATATTCGTCCTATCGTTTTGTTCCAGGCACAGCCGCGCACCGATGAAGACAATACGACTTACGAGAAGACCAAGAAGAAATTAATTGAGCTTGGTATCCCGGAAGAGCAAATCAAAATCAAAACTGCTGAAATCAACGAGCTTAAAGGCATTGACCTGATGAGTCGTGAATGTGCTGTGCGCTATATCATCACTGTCAATGCACTCAAGGAAGGCTGGGATTGCCCGTTTGCTTACATTCTTGCTTCGTTGGCCGACAAGTCATCTGCTGTGGATGTAGAACAAATTCTAGGTCGGATTCTACGGATGCCTCATGTGCAGCAACATGGTCATGATTTGTTGAACCTGAGTTATGTCTTTACGGCATCAAGCCTTTTCATGGATACACTGCAAAGCGTTGTAAAAGCATTGAATCGCGCGGGATTTTCAGACAAGGATTACCGAGATATTACTGCACAGCATGATCAACAAGATCAAGAAACAGATAATACCCAACCAGAAACAAATGATTTATTCGGTTTGTTTCAAGACCAGACTGACCAGTCTAGCAATCTTGTAAGTAAAGAATCCGGATCAACCGATCTCGATGATCTTGATACGATCGATAAAGAATGTTTGGCTGCTACCAAGTCTGGCACTGATAGCGACAGTGAAGAATCTAGTAGCCAGGTTTTTGTCGACCAGGTAACGCAGCAAGCGATTGTTCAGAATAAAGCTTATGAGGAGCAAGCAGAGGTAGCAGCCAAAACTGATATTCCCGCAGATCTGGAAGACAAAATGAACAAACACAAAATCAAGGATATCTTCAAAGAACAAGCAATGGGGCTGAAGCTACCTCAATTTTTTACTAAGGTTGAGACTGGCGCTTGGTTTGATGACGCTGTTCAAATTTTTGAGCGGGAGTTATTGTTAAAAGATTTCAAATTGTCCCAAGCCGATGCCACCATCAGCTTCGAAGACGTTGAAACTGAAATGTATCGTGTGGATCTTGAGGAAATTGGTGATGAAAATTACAAAGCCACGCCATTCAAGGTCAATGTTAACGATAGAAGAAAATTTAACGCACTTATTTTGAAAGGTGATAGATCAAGCCAGGTCATGAACCTGACTGCACGGTTAACAGATTTGATTGGGAATATGTATCCAATTACCGATCAAGAAATTAAAAAATACATAGGGCGTATCGTTGAATCGTTTAGTGAGGCTCAGATACGCGATTGCCTTGAACGAGATGTGTCGTATGTGAGAAAAATAAAGCAAAAAATTACAACTTTGGCTGATGCGCATGCTTACAAAACATTTATCGACATTCTGGATATTGACAAAATCTTGATTCAACCAAGTTTTGAATTTCCAGAAATCATTACTCCATCAAGTAATGCACCGGCTTTACCGAAAAGTCTCTATGGCACAGAAGCATCAATGGGGATTTTTGAATCACGGGTTATCAATGATATTGCCAACCTTGAAACTATTCATTGGTGGCATCGCAACCTTTCGAGAGGTAAAGGGTTCAGGATAAATGGTTTTATCAATCATTATCCTGATTTCATCGTTAAGACAAAAGGCGGCAAGGTCATCATGATTGAAACTAAGGGTGATGATCGAGATAATTCAGACTCAGAATTCAAACTGAAACTCGGAAAACTTTGGGAATCGAAGTGTGGCTCTGAGTTTAAATACATGATGATTTTTGATAACAATCCAATACCGGGGGCAGAACGATTATCAGATGCTATGAAGAAGCTCAGCCAGTTTTGATTTGAGATTGCCAATTTTTCTAAGTAGAAATTATTTTGGAGGCCATGAATGCCAGAACCACTGAAGCGAAAAAAGAAAGATGGTACACCATATGAGCGGCCCCCTGAAATTGAAGCCTTTCTTGAAAAGCTCGAAGTAGTTAATTCATCGGAACGCCTTCACCAATTTGAAATCATATCCAAGAATAACCCTGGTTATGTACCCTCAGAGGTATTGATATACTTTCTTCGAAGAGCTTGGGTTGAAGGGGCAAAGTCAGATTTCGAGGTAATTTTCCGGATTCTTATGAAACGGATCGAGAATTCGTTGCGTTCAACGATCTCAGATTCTAGAAAAACAGATGCGCATGGGATTCGCGAGGAAATTACGGGGCGATTCGTTGAGCGAATTGCAAAAGACTGCAAAGGGAATTCAACTTATTTAGATTTTTTTGAAATACGTTTCGATAAGGCATTGTCAGCTTTCAAGATATCAGCTTTACGTCAAATCGGTCCAACTAACGTTGAAACAGTTCCTCTGGAATCGGAACATGATGATGGATCGGAAATTTCGGCTGAAGTTGAGTCAGCTGCCGCAGATTTTCTAAATGGGAATTTATCAATTCTTGACGATCCTGATTTCCGGTTAGAGCTAACTGCTGCGATTGATACTTTACCTGATGATCAAAAGCGAGTGATCGGGCTAATCATGCAGGGTTTTCAAATTGATTCTAAAGATAAAAATATCATGACTATTTCACGCATTCTGAAGTGTGACGAGAGGACGGTTCGAAATCGTCGTGATCGTGCCCTCAAACAGCTCAAGACCATTCTTCAAAAGGAGGATGTGTATGAATGAAAATACCAAACTTAGCGCAGCAGAAGAGATTATTTTAGCTTTCGCAGTCGAACCAATTCATGATCGCAAAACACTTGAACGCTACCTATCAGAATATCCGGAATATTCTGAGGCCTTGGTCGATTGTTCGATTGAATTGATGCTAGATACTAACCAAAGAAAAAGTGTAGCTGATTCGATGGAAGAGACCGTTGAGAATGCTTGGCAACGGTTTCAGACTATTATGAACGTTGACGATAATGTTCCCGTCAATCCGTTTGCCAAAATAAACCCAACCTCATTCAAATCGCTCGCAAAACGACTCGATATTTCAAATTTGTTTTTGATCCGCTTGCGTGACAGAGCTATCGAGCCGATAACAATTCCGATGCGCTTCATTGAAAGGATTGCTACCGAAATGCAGGTTACCGCTGACACGATTTCAGCCTTCTTTAATAGCTCTCCTAGTTTGACCTTGAATAACAGCTTACGGACATCCTCTGAAACAAAGGTTGTTACTCAAATATCATTTGAAGAAGCAATTGAGACATCACAACTTACCGAGTCTCAAAAAAATATGCTTAAGGACCTAGTTGACAAGTAGCAAGCCGCGTTCATCTTTCATGAAAAAGTGAAAAATTCCATCATTCCTTCGCGTAATCAGACACAGTGAAAATTGCGCGAAATTTTAAAAAAATTTGATTTTAGCTTCCCGGTTAGGAAAACCGTTGCGATTGAGTAAGTGAAGGCCGCGAAAACTGCAATCCCGCAGATGGCCGAACAGGAAAGATTCTCAATGCAACAAATTATTCCTAGCGGTGACAACCGCAAAGCCCATGAAGTAAACGGCGCTGCTCTTGGTGAAGAAAGAAATCATCACACTGCATACCGTATTTTAGTAGCCGACGATCAAATGAACGAGCGGTATTTGGATATCAACGATCCTGTACCGACGGGGCGTCAAATTATCCAAGCTGCAAGTTTGCATCCAGTCGATGATTTCAGCATTTACGCAATTCTTGCATCTGGTGAATTTGAAGATCTTCGACTTGATGAGACCTATGATTTGCGCGGAAATAGCGCGGAACGTTTTGTAATCTTCCAAACTGATCGCGCTTTCAAGTTCACCATTGACGATCGTCAACTGGAGTGGGGAAAGCCTAATATCAGCGGCAGCGTGCTGAAAAAATTGGCGAATGTTCCTGCGGATACCTATCACGTATATCTTGAGGTTCGTGGAGGCCAGGATATTTTAGTTCGTGATACAGATTTGATCGATCTCAGCAAACCGGGTATTGAAAGATTTATCACGGTTATTTGTGACACGACCGAAGGTCTTTCGGTACTACCTGAAGTAGATCGGCGTTACCTAAGCGATCATGGGATCGAAGCCGAATTGGCTAGTGACGGACCACATATTGGTGTCGTGTTAAAGCAAATGCACCTACCGATAGGTAAGTTCAACCACCCTTTTGCTGACATATTGGTGATCCTGCCGCCAGGCTACCCAGACGTGGCGCCTGATATGTTTTTCTGTGAACCGTGGCTGACTCTTATTTCTATTGGTCGTTACCCAACCTGCGCCGATGTGCCGCATCCATTTGTTGGACGCAACTGGCAGCGATGGTCTCGTCATAATGCCAGTTGGCGCCCTGGAACTGATGGTCTGCACACCATGATCAAACGGATTGAGCGCGCTCTTGCGGAGGCTAAGTAATGAAAGGACAGCTCGATATTGTGTTGTTGGAGCCGCATGAAACGACACTTCGCGAATTGCTTTATCGTGCCAACGGCTCAGAAGCGGCCGCCTATATACTGTTCGGTAAGGCGGAAATTGGTTCAGATCCTTGGTCTGGAAAACAACGTACCCGGCTAATTTCTCATGAGGTTATTCCCATAGCCGCTGATGACATGGTCTCATCGTCTTCCATGCATGTTACCTGGTCGACAAAAGGGTTTATGAAATTACTGGGTTTGGCTCAACATAGAGGCCTGGTGGCGGGGCTGGTACATACTCATCCTAATGCTGAGGCCTTCTTTTCCGATCAGGATGATCGCAACGAAGCAGAGCTTGCACGGACAGCTTTCAATAAAGACCGTTTGGGGCTAGCCAGCTTAGTGTTTGGTGGTGACAACGCCATAGCCGGACGCTTATGGGTTTCCCCTGCAGAAGCAATGGAAGCATCTTCGATTTCAGTGATTGGCAACAAAGTTTCGATTCGTAGAACAAAGCAAGATAATGTCGAAACTGCATTTCTCGCTCGTCAATCGTTGCTTTTCGGCCCCAGTTTCAATCCAATCATACGAGAACTACGCGTAGGGGTAGTTGGTTGCGGTGGCACTGGTAGTGCTGTGGCCTCATTACTCACTAGGCTTGGGGTTGGATACCTGGCGTTGATCGACAATGACACGATAAATATCACTAACCTCAATCGTGTACATGGGGCTCGTACTTCCGATGCGATCTCTGGCCAAGCCAAAGTCGATATTCTAGCTCGCGAAATCGAAACTGCGGATCTAGGGACTCAAGTGGTCGCCAGAAAATCTTGGGTGGGTGATGCGTCGCTACGTGACTTGCTGCGTTCATGTGACGTACTTTTTGGTTGTACCGATGACCACCAAGGACGTCTCACTTTAAATCGTCTTGCTCACTATTATGGAATCCCTGTGATTGACGTAGGGCTTCGTATGCGATCCGCTCGAAATGATGCCAACTATGACATGACCGGTCGAGTATCGACGATCAAACCTGGTAGTCCATGCCTGATGTGTTTAGGTGTCGTGAATACTCAACGTGCCGCAGAAGAAGCTCTTCGACGTAACGATCCTGGAGAATTCGAGCGCCGTAAGGCAGAGGCCTATGTGGATGGTGGCGGTGATCCGGCGCCAGCCGTTGTTACATTCACAACAAGCATAGCTTGTGCCGCAGTGGATGAGCTGATACAGGGGCTGACAGCGTTTCGAGGAAAGAACGGCATGACACACAACCGAATCCGGCGATTTGATCGCGTCGAAGACCGAACAATGACGTGTTTACCGATCCAGTCATGTCCAGTTTGCGGAAGCGCGTCGACATGGGGCCGCGGTGACGTAACTCCATTCCTTGGAGTAATAGGCTAACTTTATGAAAATGAAGCATGCTGTAACGATTTTGTTGCGTAGATTAGGACTGCTCAGTTTTGATTATTTAGTAAGGCAACAAGATCAATATCCAAGCAATAAACTGATACCACAAGGCGAGCTTTGGTTGGTAATTGATAATGGAGTCAAGAAATGGGTTTGTTTCAAGTGCCCCGGAGGGTGTGATGTTCAAATTTCACTTTCACTAAATCCTTCTCGCCGACCTTGTTGGTCAATCGAATCTGATTTTTGGGGGCGTCCGACTATTTCTCCTTCGATACATCAGCATAACCGATGTAATTGTCATTTTTGGATAAAAAAAGGAGGGATACAATGGTGCCCGAGAGTTTAGTTCGAATGATATTTGGGTGTTACTTCCATATTTAGGCGCAATTTATGACTATTGACGAATATTTCCATGAATTAGAACAGGCCGTTTCTTGCTGTATTGGAGAGTCAATTTCAAACCAACAGTACGTGGAAAGACTAATTTCTGATTCACCAGAAAAAGCAAAATGTATCATTGACGCAAGAAAAGAGTTGCTATGCCCAACTGATTATGAACAGTATAGTGGTTACTTGGAGATAGGTTGGTTCACAGAATTTAGTTCGTCTGAGCGGCTTGCTCTCTTTTCTTTCATGTTCGATGTGGGAAAGAAGCTCAAGGTCACGATGTTGCGAAATCGATTTCAAGAATATGAAATCAACCAGTCGATATTCTCTGGTGATGCCACACTCTTTGAGTGTATAAGAAGGAAGAAGTCGTCTGGGAACTTAGACCTCGAATTAATTAACGCGCGTGCGCTCGAAAATATACAAGGGTCAGAGATATTTCATAGAAACGGATACTACTATAAGATGGATCCATTTCTTAATCCGTCAATCTATTCATTTTGTGAAGAAAATTTCAAGGGATCACCGCTATTTGTTAGGCTGGATCCGACGCAAATTTACCGTAAACGACCCCTGTTTCAATTAAATGAAGAAATTTTAATTCCGGCTAATCCTAACTGGTGGAAGAACTTAAATATCCACAGAAAAAACAAAGAAGGCGCATCGTATATCTTGTATCCAAAAGAACTGAACAAAGAGTCTCTTCAAGAATTTTGGGAGTACAAGATTAATGGAATTCGTCGTATGGATGTCATAGCAAAGAGGAACAATGACGGCAATCTTAGCATGATGATAGAAGAGCTTTCGGATCAGGATGTGGCATCCAGTCTAACAATTGGAAGATGTATTCATCTGGATACGGATAATCCAATTGGTACGCCATTTTGCGAATCTTTCGTAAATCATCTTGATTTGGCTATCAATGTTTACGAGGGCATTTCAGCTAAAAAACGTTATAAAAACAATTTGGCTTCCGGAAATATAGTGGAAGATGCCACGTTTAGAACTCACTTGCTCAGAATTGAAAATATACCATTAAAATCACTTATTTTGTTTGCTATAAGTTTTCTTCAATCTAAGACATTAATAAACGATTGGTTTAACGATCAATTTTTACGTAGTGAAGACGTTTAATACCCTTTCCATGTAAATTAAAAAGTGGCTCATGTTTATTGCTACATGTTTTTCAATAGAATATTGTCAAGTAATTTTATTTGGACAATCGATTAAAAATACTGATATAGGGATAATAATACTCGTCTTCAGTTATCCATCCTGCTTCAAGTAGTTCGTTTAGAATATCTGAAAGCCAGATTGCCTTTCTATCTGGAATAATCCTGGCCTATTTGCATTCTTACATCACTCTGAATCCTGTAATGAAGAATTCATTTTGATTTACTTTGCTTCTAATAATTTTCACTTTTTCCCCTTAAATATCTAAGCAAAAAGCCTGTTGCTGTTGCTCGAATATCAACGGTGTAGGAAATAAGTTTTTGGTCTTGCGTTTTTTTAATGTGGTGAGAATTTAACTCTGTAGTTTTTATTAACCGTGCCACCTTTTCGGGAAACTTAAAAAGTGGCAAAGCTATGGAGAAAATCATGCAAACCAATCCAGCAGAATTTACAAAACTGCCTATCGATCAAATCAGCATTCAAGAAGGATTCAATCCGCGCAAATTCTTTGATAACCATGAATTTCAGCAACTGGTCGTTTCGGTAAGGGCTGAGGGCGTGATTCAGCCGATCATTGTCAGGCCGGTGGCCGATGGAAATGGCTACTGGGTGGTTGCCGGTGAGCGCCGGTGGAGAGCCGCGAATGAAGCTGGTTTGGTGGAAATTCCAGTTGTGATGCGTAACCTGAGCGACAGAGAAGCCAGATTGATCGCTACCGTCGAAAATTCGCAAAGGGCAGATATGAGTCCAGCAGAAGAAGCGGTGGCAGCAAGGGATGTGCTAACCGATTGCGGTGGCGATAAAAGTGAGGCGTTACGGCTTTTGGGTTGGAGCGGTGTTAAGTTCGATGCGCGGTTATTGCTGCTTCACGCTGCTCCGGAAGTCCTCGATGCGCTGACCGAGCGCAAAATCAAACTGGGTCATGCTGAATTGCTCTCGCAACTCCCCAGCGACTTCCAGACGGCCACTCTCGCCAAAATTCTCGAAAACGGCTACTCGGTTGCGGAACTGAAAAGCAGGCTGGCCTCGTTTGCGCTGGAATTGTCGAAAGCCGCTTTTGATAAGACGGGTTGCAATGGATGCCCCCATAACTCCAGCATGCAGTCCAGCCTGTTCGAGGAACATATCAGCGAAGGCCGGTGCGCGAACCGGGCCTGCTTTGAGCAAAAAACCGAAGCAGCCATGTTAGAGAAAAAGGCGTCATTGTCCGAACAATACGCAGTCGTTTTCCTCGACACCGAAAGAAGACCGGATTCCTACAAGATCATTTGCCAGTCCGGTGCGGAAGGGGTGGGCAAATCCCAGTTTGAACAAGGTTGTAAGCAATGCGCTCATTTTGGTGCATTGCTATCCAGTTCGCCGGATCGCTTGGGTCGAATTACGGAAGATTGCTGCTTTAATCTGGATTGCCACAAAGACAAGGTTGCCGGTTATCAAAAGAGCTTCAAGGCAGCATCCACACCTGCCAGCAACGATAAAGGCAAAACTTCGACCAAGAAATCAACCAAGCCCATCCAGTCAGTAACGGGAAGAAATCCTGACACCTCCAATAATGATGCTGATGGAAAAGAGGGTGATACCGGCAATGCAAGCGCGGCGATTCCCCCTACCAGAGTGGTTGAGAAGATCGAGGCGTTTTACCGCGACCTTGGCGCAAAACAAATTGCGGATAACAAACTGGCTGTGTTGTGCGTGAACACCTTTGCGCTTTATCGGCTGGTGAGAAGCTCGTTGCCGGTTGAAAAAATGCCAGCATCCTTGAAAGACCCTACAAGAATTGGCAGCGAAATCGAGGGATTCGTAAAGGTTCTATCGTCTTTGGGTATCGAAGAAACGCTGGCCTTCAATCACCGTCTGTTGACTCATTTACTGGGAGAGCATGAAAAGTCCACGCCGATTCTGAACAAGACCTGGGCGAAAGGCGCTGTGTCCGTGTTGAATGTGACGAAAGCAAGATTGGCCGAGCATTTCATGCTGGACAGGGAATTTTTAGGTTCCTTCACCAAGGCCGGTATCGAAGGCGTGTTGCGCGAAGCCATAAATGGCAAAGGTTTGTCATTCATCGAGCATTACGAAAAGCAAAGCGAGAAAATTAAGTTTGCCGTCCTGATGAAGAAGAAAAACAACGAAATCTTGGATGATGTTTTTGGGTGCGGTTACGACTTTGCGGGTTTTGTACCGAGTTGCGTTTTTAAGTTCATGGGTGACGATAGTCATCAAGACATGACATCGCACACTCAAACGCCAAACGCCGTTGTCGAGCCGGTTTCGTCCGAGCCAACCACTGAATTCCAGGCAGATGAAGCGGATGTTGAGGTGGCGAAAGAAAACGGTGCTCAACATGCAGTAGAGCCGGAGAGTGAGTCTTTAACTGATGCAGAGGATTCAAGCGATCAAACCGATTTTGAAGATCTGAATGACGATTTGGATGCCGACCTGCCAAGAACGGACGCCGTAAATGGCGACGACAAAAGCGCGATCTTGGACGCTGTGATGGCAAAACCGGGCAAATTCGATGATTTGGATGCGGAAGAATTATCAAACCCTTCCAATTATCTCAGCGATTCGGATTGGTTTGACGACGAGGACGAAGCCATGTCTTTAAACCCCAACGGATACACCCAAGACCCAGAAAGCGAGGCAGCTTAACATGATTTTTGAAACCTTCCATGACATGCTCAAAAACGATGAGCGTATTCAATTCACGATCACCCGCAAGGGTGATCAACTGGCGGTACTGGTACAGCCAATGTTGCAGGGGGCGGCAGACGAGAAAGTCTCAGAAGCTATCCAGTCACTGAGAGCGGCGCTGGCGATGCCTTTGTACGTGGTGACCCATCCTCAATCGCTTGACGCGGATTTTCCGCGTTCACTGGCCGATTTTGCCTATGTGCGCGAAGGCGGTCATAACGACTTGAAAGACGCCATGAGTCGAATCAAGGAAGCCGGAAAGCAAGCGAAGGCCGAAGCGGCCAAGAGCAAGCAGGCGGATAAGCCGACAGAAAAATCCCGGTTTGAAGAAGCGAGTCATCAGGACGAGGCAAGCGAAAAACTATCGGAAATTGCCGTAACCGATAAATCGTTGTTTTAAGTATTCGAGGATTCAACATGGAAAATAACAATACCACTGTCATTCGCCCGGTGAGAGTCTTCAAAATGGGGGCTGTTCGACTTGCCGATCCTGCGCCCGATTTATCGCCGGAAGAAGCCATCAAGCTCTATGCGGCCTCATACCCGCATCTGGCACATGTCGAACTCAATGAGCCTGAACTGATAAGCGAGGAATTGCACTATGCCATCAAGCCGCATCAAGAAGTCAAAACCAAAGGCTGATAAGGCTGATAGCGTTGGAATAGCGCAATTGAAAGAATGGGGGAGCCAATCTCCCATTGATAACAACGTCAAGACCGAGAACGAGCCGCCATGCTTTCAGTTCAAGCTGAACCTGCCAAAACTGCCCAACCGAACCATTATGGGTATCGACCCCAAACAACTTCCGATGCTGTAGGTCAATTATTCGGTCAAGTCAGGATCGAAACCGACCTGAACGGTTTGATAAACGAGATTCGGCACCGAAAAGACAAGGCCGATTTTGAAACCAATCGCCCCGGAGTTTCTTGCATGATCTTGTTAGCCCATTCAATGGGGCTAGTTGAAGAAGCTGAAATCGATCTGGCCGTGACGGCTGGCTGGGAGGCTGTCTATCGCCTATATCAGGAGGTCGTTGCCAAAATCATGGATCACTTGAACCAAGAATCGATGAGCATTGCAGGTATCGACTCGGTTCACAGCGACTTTGAGCCGATGAGCTTTGAAATGCAGCAAAGTAAGAACGAGGGTGTTTTCTTGGTGTTGGGCGTTTATCCCAGATTTTCCCAGTTTTCCTTGTTGGACATTGATCGTGAACTTGCCAAAGCGGTGGCTGGTTGTCTGAAATGGATAATCTTCAATGGCGGCATAGGCATCTTGGTCGATGATCTGTCCAAAGCATGGATGATGATGGGTGATGAACTGGACGCGCTCAAGGAGGCATTGGAAACTCAAGGCCATCTGAGCAACGGGGAATTGGCTGAGTTCTTTTTGGAAAACGATGTTTATCCGTTTACCGAGATAACCGACGATCAGGAGTATCTGGAGGATCGCATTGGTTATCTGAAATCGGTTTTAACCAATAACTGCAAATCGATGTTCGGAGCGTTGCCGGAAATCCGTGAAATCAGGCGAATGCTGGCCGGTTGGCGAAAATCAAATCAGGCCATCTATCAGAATCCTTGGGTCAAGTTCGTTCGGGAAACGATCAAGGTTTGGAAGTGGATTGAAAAGTTCGGACTAAAAGCCTCCGAATGTAGAATATCACCCTGCGATAACGATCATGGGGATGTGTATCTGGACTATGGTCATGTCATCGGATGCGGCTTTGATTGGGAAGAGTCTGTTGTGTCGGAGGTTTATAATGATATGGCTCAGGCTGGTGAAAATCCGGCAGGCATCATTCGATTGAATCCACTTGCATGTTCGGAAGTCGGTGAGAGACTGACCCTGTTAGCCAAGTCGAGAGGGTTGATTCGATTGGCCGAGGTGATCAATGCTGATTTGGATGCCCAAAATGAAGCCTAACGATTTTTTCCAGTTCTACCAAGGCGAAAAGCCGAGCATCGTGCAGAAACACGCCATCCTGATTCATCAGGCCAAAGCGCTTTCAAGTGGCTATTCCCAGTATCGATCAGGTGATTTTCTGGTGTCGATGCACGATTTCGTGATCAACGAGCAAGGGGAATCCATCATCGGCGCCGGCCGCTTAATGTCTAAAGATGATGTGGAGTCGATTTTGCGGTCGATGCTGGAAATGGGTAAGCGAAAAGTAAGACTGTTGCCGCCACATGTCGTGTCGATTTCCGAAACCCATATTGGTTGGACAGTGCCGGCCCAGGTTCGTCCCATGCTGTTCAATATCACCGGGATGCCCATGAAAAAGTTCGATGTGCCTTGGCCAAGGTTACTGATGATGGCGAATCGTAATGGCAAGTTGGCGGTGGCGGCGTTGAAAACCAACGGCAGGGTCAGTAGCAAAACGAGGCTCTACCAAGCGCCGTTAATGAACGTGTATGCCAATGGCAATGTCTGCACGGGTTCTGCAACATTGCCTGACGAGTGCGGCATTGCTCAGATCAAGGCTTGGGAATCGGTCATGTTCGATAGCGCCTTCTCCCATGTCAATAATCCCTCAACCCTTTCTCTGGATGGGGATAAGGATCAAGCGGTTGATAACAAAGCCCATTATCGGTTTTGGCATTCCCTTTCCAAGAATAAGGCAAATAAATTCCCGAACGAACATTTGAATACCTTGCGCTATAGCGTAGAAAATTTCATTGAAAATCATTCCTAAAAGGTAAACACAAAATGAGCGAAATAGTGGCATGGTCAACTAACAATTAGTGTTGAGGGCGAAAAATGCTTAGTAAAGAAGAACGTGAAATTGCGCTAAAGAAAATGGATGTCATTGTGGACGATTTTTATCGGCAAGCGATTGGCGTTAACAATCATCCATTCATTGAATTCGCCGGGATCATGCAGACATACATCAAGACATGCCAACGTGCTCACGAGGCTGGGATTGATTTCACCGAATGTAACCGGCATACGGGTAATCCATTGCCAATGGAAAGCTTCGAAATAACGTATCTGAAAGAGAAGTTGAATTGCATTTTTGATGGACGAATAACTGCCAATGATGACTAGCTACCTCACCGACCAACGCGACCAAATTGTTTTTGGCGAAACACCAACCTTGATACAGCCTTTACATGGAGAAGAATTACCCAAGCCGGAAACAGGCAAGCATCGGTTCGTGATTGCTGGTGATGGCGTGTATATCGAAGCGATCAATCCGGTATTGGAAGTTCGGTTGCCGGTGGCAAAGTCATCGATCAAGTTGCCCTACGGACGAATAGGCACGGTCGGTGTTCGGTTGGCATATGGCCAGATTCCGAAACGGATTTTGCAAGATGTTTGCGAGAAAACTTTCCTTTGCGCCCCGAACGAGTGGGCTGGATTGGTGGTGTGGGACAAAATCCGAAAAGAATATTCTCTGTATGAGCCGGATGTGATTTCGTTTAGTGCTGGGCATATTTCCTATTTGAATGTGCTGCCGGATGAATATGAGCTGGTCATGGATCTGCATTCGCATGGCAATATGCCTGCGTTCTTTTCCAAGGCAGACGACAAGTCCGATATTGGTGGTTTCTATATCGCCGGTGTCGTCGGTAACTGCAATTCAGGTGAACCAACCTTTGCAACACGGATCGTGGTCAATGGGCATCGGGATTTTCGGAAATTTTTTAGTTCAGCGGGGTAATGAATGGCAGCAAATAATTCCGATCAACAGCGCGAGCATCATTTCTACGTTGCGATTGCGAAGCACGTCTTTGAGCATCCTGAGCATGGCGTTGTATTCAGCGGTGAAACCATTGCATTATCCGATGCCGCTAGATTCAGCTTTAAACCCCTAATACTCTATGGGTTGACTGTCCCTGGAACTCAAATCCAATGGTTTGCTTTTTCGTGTCTTGATAACCCGCGATCATTTCTTGGTTTTTTGATCGAAGCATGGTCAAAAGGAGCCGGATTGAAAGGATGTCCGGATATTTTGAAAATCAACAGGTCTATCGCTGAATCTTGCCCTGATCTCAAGCTGAATTTAAAAAAGCTTGGGGTTGATGTCGTAATTGCTGAAAAAGGGGACAAAAAGTTGTCCGGTTCTTTAAGAGCTGCTCAAGGCGAAGTAATGAGATTTGGTTGGCTTGCCCGAAAAAATGAAAAGGATTTCTATAACCTGGAAGCTCTGAATGCTCATGCCAATACGGAACATAATCATCACGTAGAAAATAAAAGGTGGACTTGGTATAGCAACAAATCCGTTCGAGAAGCTGCTGAAAAATGGATGACTTTGCCTGTCAAAGAAATGGAAAACCATTTGGATTCATCCAAAATAGACTGGGAACCCGGCCAGTGGCTTTCGTCCTGGGAAGTTAATGCGGTTCCGATTGGACGTAGGACTTTCAGGAAGGATGACGGTGTTACCTGGTTGAGCGCCGGAAGTGATGACTTTGATGATTACGATGGTGATGATTCTTCGGAATTTGAGATGGATGCTATGGATCAGGCATGTGCTGAGAAAACAAAATTGCTGATGGATTGTTGGCCCAACAATCCTGCAGAAATCGCAAAAGCCGTTGGCATTACTGCAAAGCAACTGCAAAGATTTGTTTCGAAGGTTGCCAAGTTGCCTGACGAGAAAATAGACGCATTGAAAGAAATGCTAGGGCTTGAAGAAAGCGAGCGCTTCTATGATTTCGATGCTGTAGGCCCTTGCATTTTAGTCGGCGACAAACCGACTAAAATTTCAGAGGTATATAACCTTCTTACCCATGGCGGGGACTTGGCATACTCGCTTGAGGTAATTCCAGAAAAAGGAAATGCCGATCCAAGCTGGCGGTATGTCATATTCAAAGCCTGCGGCGAATCGCCAAATATCATTATGTTTGGGCGTGGCAGCGCATCTGCGGAGAAAATTGGGGATAAGATGCTGATGAATTTTGATGGCGTAAAATCAATTCCAGCAACTATCTACAGGGATGTTGTTTCGACGTGCGCTAAAGCATGCAGCGATCCTTGGTCAAATCGAAAAAAGATGTTCGAATTCATCGATCGCCAAGATCAGTTCTTTGATGGATTTTCTCGCTGGTAAGTATGCACAATTCAACCAATATTTCCGGCTGGCCAGTAATGAAAGGCAAATGCCCGACGTGTCCATTCAGCAAGGATGAGAATGGACGTGAAGCTGCGCCGGATATTGCCGATATGGTTAGGCGTCGATGCTTAACGGAAGCATCGCAGATATGCCACCACCCTAGACTTCATGGCAAAAAAGAAGACCATCTGTGTCGTGGTGCACGAGATTTCCAGTTAGAGGTTTTTCATCGGATTGGTTTGCTTGACACGCCAACGGATGAGGCATGGGAAAAGAAGTCGCGGGAGATTTTGGCTTGAAACGGACGACAGCGATAAAAACAGCCTTGGAAATAGCAGAACGAGTGAAAAAGTGTAACGGCATTATTGGCACACCGGAATGCGAATTCACGGCTTTTAGAATCAAGCGCATGTGGCTGTTCGGCTCTACAGCAAAGGGATGTGAAAATCCAAATGATGTGGATATTCTGATAGACGGACACGAATGCGGTTTAATGCAGTTTGCAAACTGGAAAAGCAAAAAATCGATGGCTGGTTTTGTTAAAGATAGGAAGAAAAGAGCCGACAGCAGGTCTTTTGTAAAATTCCGTTTAGGAAAGACTGACAAGAGTTATTTGAGAAGTTGCGGTGTATATACGGCTATTTCTTCAAGAATAACTGCACTACGAGTGATCAAGGGTAATAGCAGAATGGTCAGATTTCATGAATATGAGATTGACGGAAATCTTGCACATCCTAGAATAATGCTTTATCCACGAAATGAGCTGAATAAAATTTAGAAAAGTTACTTCTTGCATGATTCATCTGTCATGTTAGAAAGACTGGTAATTAAACGATCTTTCTAACGGTGACCTATGGATGCCAATCCAATCAAACCCTTCAAATTCTGCACTCCAGACCGCTGGCTGCGTAAGCCTGTCGAAATCTGTTTAATCGGTGTCGGTGGTACCGGCTCCGAAATCTTAACCAGTCTGGCCAGAATTGATTACGCCATCCGCGATCTGGGGCACCCAGGCTTACAGGTAACCGCCTGGGATGGCGATGTCGTAGAACACCCCAATATAGGAAGACAAGCGTTCTACCCGGCTGATCTTGGGCATAACAAAGCCATCATAACAATTCAGCGTATCAATTATTTGTACGGACGGGGTTGGGTGGCCATGCCAAGAATGTTCGATATAGAGAAAGACAACGCCGGAAGAAGTTTTGATTTGGTCATTACCTGCGTGGACGTGGCGCAATTCCGGGCTGACTTGGCAAAGGAGAATGCCACCATGTATTCAAATGCGCTATGGCTTGATACAGGAAACGGCTCTCATAATGGACAAGTAATTTTGGGGCGGTTGTGCCACGGCGACCGGAGCCCAATTAAGCTTCCATCGGTCTTCGATTACTATCCCGAACTGGATGGGATGACGGATAACAACACACCGTCATGCAGTATGGAAGAAGCCCTAGCAAATCAGGACTTGCCGATCAACAGAGCGATTGCGAACGTTGCTATGCAGCTGATTTGGTCGTTGTTGCGCCATGGTGGATTAAATCATCAGGGGGCTTATATGGATATACGAAATGGCACTCAAACACCAATTAACATTTTCGAATAATATGTTTTAGAAGTCAGAAACGGATTCAAGTCTGGTTAATCCGAAAAATAAGTGTGTTAAATGAAGGCAATAGACATAGCAAAGTATTATTGATAAAAACGTTGGAACATTTCTAGACATTGAGATTGTTGGTCCCGGTATCGCATATCATTACTGTCGTCACGTGCGTAAGCAGACAATGTGCCCGGGTTACTCTCCGAAAGATTCAGGACAGATATTACAAGGTGAACTTGTTAACGAGTTCCGCAGAGAATTGCTGGATTACGGCAAAGTCTGCTCGGGATCTGGCCAATCCTCCGGTACCAGCGCAAGCGGCTTGCTCCACGGTTGCTCAACTAATGCGTCTTGAAACCAGTGATCTCGGAGGTTCGCATGTTCGGTCACGATGATCTGGAAGCCCGGGACCTCTACTTTTGTGAATTTCAGTAATAAATCAAACAATCGACGCACTGCCTCTAGATCGGCATCTGCTTCGGTTTTCTGCACAGAACCGTCTGCTTCCTGGTAGACCTTTTCCGAAGGGAAATAGACCTGGGTTGGTTGATCGATCAGCAGGAATTGAGGAATTGGGCGGTGGTTCTTCGCAGCAAACAGATGCAGCGCCAACAATGTCGAAAGGTGATAGGCCAGATGATTCTCACCGCCGCCCGTTCGGCCCATAGGCACTGGACGGTCCGGTCGATCAAAGACGACGGTTAGTCGTTTGAGATCGAGTCGAGCGGGGTAGGCGCTGAACTCCGCCTCAAAGTCGCGGATGTACTGCGAAATATGCGCCGAAATGTTGTTCAAAATGGACATCAGCCGTTCTTGACTGTCGTCGGAACCGACCTTTTTCTCTAGTTCTTCGACCTTGAACTTCAGGCGACGGTATTCAGCCTCGTGAGACGCAAGCTCTGTATTGGGGATGAGGCTCTCCAAGAACAAACTTATGCGGCCAACGACGCGTGCTGCGGCATTGTTGCGCGTTCCCATTTGCGCAATAACTTCATTTGTGGCGATCGCTGCGGCCAGTTCCGCCTCCTTGTTTTTGATGGAAGCCATGATCTCCTGCACTTTGGCATCCTGCTCTGCCAGGTACGCTTCAAGCTTTGGACGCTGACCGGCAACGATGCGCATCTCCTCATCCAAGGTTGTCAACTCGTTCAAAAGCACCTTCGCGATGGGGAGCTCCAGGGCCAGATTCGCTTCGCAAAACGGCCATTGCCATTCACCAGTATCGGGATTTTTAGGAAGCACCTTGATGGAAGCAAGTCGATCCCTCTGCTCTGCCGCCTCATTTTCAAAGCCGCCGGCCTTCTTCGAAAACTGGCGTGCGGCATCAATCCTGGATTGAACTTCACGGCGATCCTTGCGCAGTTGCCTGAGGTCCTCTTCGAGTCGAAAGATCCTGTGTCCGTCATCCTCGGGAAACGATGCAGGTTTCCATTCCAAAGCAACACGCAAGGCCTCGATTACACCATCGGCCCCAGCCTGTTGATCTGCCGGCGCAATGATGCCGACCGTCTTGGCTTCCGAGTACAGGCCGATGGCTTTCTGCTGAGACGTATCTATGGCATCACGCGCTTGCTCAAGCAGCTTCGCTTTGAGTTTTAGTTCCCGCTGTGCAGCGCGCAACTTGGCTTCCAACTCGTATCGATCGTTCGAGGAAACTCCGAGAAGAATCGGCAGTGTATCGCGGATGGCTTGCGGTTGAAACCCCTCGTTCTGGCGATAGAAGAGTTGATCCTTGTTGGCGACAATGCCTTGTTTCTGGAACAAGTAGTAATACGTGTGCTTGATGTTCGCGTCGTAGCTCTCTCGGCTGTGCTCAATCGCAACATCAGTCCGGTTCTCGGGAATGCCAAGCAATCTCGACAGGAGAGCAACCACTGTGTCATCATCGGCATTAACTAACAAGTCCTTGAAGTCGGGGACTGCCAGTTGACTTCCCCTTCGGTACATGGCTGTACTGCAACTCGTACCACCTGAAGTTGGGGTGGGCTTTGCGATCAGAACCTGTTCTTGTGGAAACTGATAAATTACCGCGAACCATGCCACCTTATCGCGGATAACGCCCTCTGGAACATTGAAGGTCGAGCGCCCCATGCAGTACTCGATGATCTCCGATAGTGCAGATTTCCCGGTAGACGAGCGACCAGTAATAACGTTCAGTCCATCCAAATTGAACGAAAGATCTCGGCGCTGTCCGACGTGACTGTAGATGTGAATTGATTTAATCTTCATGGACGTATTCCAAAGGTCGTGTATATCGTCACGCGATCTGCGATGCGGGCAAATTCTTTTCCGACGATGCGTGCGACACGCTGGCACGAAACTGATTCGTTTGTCCCTGTGATAGACTTCCGAACCCGATTCGGCATGGTTCGCAAGCGACCATCCTGCGACACGACAAAGCAACCTCGCTCCATCAGCATGCCAAACGCTTCGAGCCCAAACGGCAGCATGTCTTTGACGCGATCGGCGAAGCCCACCAGCAATTGCGGATTCTTCTCGATGGTCTTCACGAGATAACTGCGAGGATTGTCCGCAATCACTTGGCGAGAGTCTTTGTGCAAGCACAAGGGCAATACCAGCAGCGCAAGCGAGAACGGCATACCGTCCGCATCTTCTTCCTCATATCCCTGCAATGCTCTGAACAGAATCAGACCGCAGAAGGCAGGATTGAACAGGTTTCTGACTTCGAAAGGTCGTTGGTCCCAGCGCTTCATCCCGCAGCCCTCAACAGTTCGCCAACGCGACTCAGAAAGCGGGGATGCCAGTAGACCCTAGGAACTGGTTTGGTGTTCGCAAGAATATGAAAGCCTCCACGCACCACATATGGCTCTGTGACACGCTCCCGGATACGAAGTGCATTGATGTTGCCACTTTCCAGATCCATCCATCGGTACAGTGCTTTGCCTGCGTCCAGAAGAACCGCATCAGCGCTTTCCTCATCAAGTTCCTCAAATACTACATCACGATAGCGGCTCCATTCATCGACAAGTCGGTCTTCGTATTCCTCTATCTCTCCGGATACAAGGAGGTTCTCACGAGCCCAGGCGGACCGTTGCTCAAACGCTCTGTAGTAGTCCAGGATAGCGTTGCGGATTCGATTGGAGGCTATGCCGATCTCACGCAACTGCGCCACGAAAAGCCGCGTGTCGTTCTCACCATCGACCCCGCCTGAGGGTTCCTTTCCTCTAAACGTGATGGGGAGGTTGTCGGATTGGTATTCCTCGGAAAATGCGGAGAGTTTGTCCGAGATTTCGTAGCCGAAGATTGGTTCTGTGCGTTTGCCGACTAGCAGGTTCACGATGGTGTCGTTCCACCAGCCTTCGAGACGTTCAAAAATGGCATCCCTGTTTTCACGCCGAACGCTGCGCATGTGTTGATCCTTGATGATCGCTGGCACATCAGCGATCCGAGGACTGCCATCAAATATTACGATGCGCGAGAGGAAGTCCTCTTGCTCGTTCTTGTTGAGATATTGAAACTCCGTTGCGATTGCACCAATGAGCTCCGATTTAGTCTTGGCAAGGACATCGGTAGCAAGCTGAGACAACGACGTTGGCACTTCCTCTTCCTTTGGTGGTTCTACCAAGAAGTGACGCAGGAAAGAGGTATTGGAAACGGTGCCTGTCGAGAACAGAAAAAAACGGATGTTGGCTTCGCTACGCCCATCGCGGTTGTAGCGCGCCAGCCAGATGCGGACCGACTTCCAAAAATCCGTTGAGAGATCGGTCAGGCGATCACCGACACCCTTGTGCTTGAGAGATGCGAGGGTCTTGACACCGTTATTGTCAATAAAGTCAAGATCGTCATCCTTCTCGATCAGAACTGACGTGCTTTCTGGCAGTTGCAAGAGTCTGAGCAGAGCAAAGCGAGGTTGATAGATGTACCCCAGGCCTTGCTCACTCGCCGAGTATTGGTCACTGGAAGTCCCGGTCATATTGATACTCACTTAAGCAGCCCTAGTTTTCTCAATGGGTCGCAAAATACAATTCCCGGTGAAGTCTGCATGACATCCATACCTAATCGGTTGCTCATCAATCTCCCCCTCTGGGCATTGGCTGCGATCCCTCGATGTTCTTTTTGACTTGCTCGAAGCCAGAAGGATTAGGACTGGGAGCGCATAGGCTGCTCATGTAGTTTCTTTTATTAAAGTATTTGCCAGCAGACGTTATCGTAACCCAAGGTTTAACTCTCATCAAGCGGACCCAACCAACTAAAGCTGTTAGTGACTGTCGCTCTTTTTGAATGTCAGCTTTCTTTGATCGTGAACAGCCGCTCAGGGTTGATAACGTCAATTCACTACATCCAAAAGCTGTCATTCACTACTGGCGGAATCTATGGCCTGATTTGAATCGGAACTGGCGGCGGTTTTCAATCGGAATGGGTGGCTGGTTTGTAGTGGAATATGCAGTCACGCAGACGATGTTATCGCTAATGGATTTTTCGGGGCTGAATTAAGCCCAAATCTTGACTGTACTCAGAGCACGGATGAAAACCGGAAAGCGACTCATCGACCTGGTGTTGTTTTCTGTTATGAAAGTCTTGAAGAAACGGCAGAGGAAGGTGATTGTGCGCGGTGCATTTTTTCTGATTGCGAGCCAAAAGTTTTCAGGTTCAAGTTTTCTGCTGGAGTTCGAGCAGTTCATGCGCAAGAAACTTTTTTAGAAGCCCCCAACTATTTTTGCTCGATTTGGCAGATTTTTTCGATGATCCCTCCTTTTTTGAGAAATCCAGAAGGAGATTCGATCATGATCCGCTGAGAGTAGCAGAAATTGCTGAAAAATTAGATCGCTATCAAGATGTCCATTCCTGGTTGACCATCGCGGCTGAAAATGGTGAAACGGAGGTAATGCTAAGGCTCATTGAAGAATTTGATCAGGATAATTTGCAGCGTTGTTGGACCTAGATTTACCTCGCTCAACTTTCAGGCACCGATCTGACTCAAGACGACTATTACGCTATTCATGAAGATGGATCGGCCTACGACGATGACATTTGGGGGCCAATGTTTGTTGATGGCAGAGAGGGCATTAGACTTCAACCTCTAAGCCAAGATGACGATGTTAAGGCCCGTAAAAAGGCGCAGGAATTATTTGAAGGGCGGATTCAATAATGAAAATTCACTTATCCAAACACGGGTGGTTTGCCACCCGTGTGCTAAAAGAATCTATGATTTAGCAGCCTGTTCGGCGGAACATTTGCTTAAAAAGTTAATTCCCATTGCTTTAACTGGCTAACGGTTTCTGGCATCCCTTGTTGCAACAGGGTGTCTAAATATTCTTTGCTAGTTTTGGGGGGATTTTTCAGTGATTGACGATGTCTGGCAATAGCCGCCAACACCCTGGCTGCATTCAAGTCGATCAAATCCGAAATGAATTCGTCAGGATGTTGCGCTTCAACATCGTATTTTTCCAGTTCTGTTTTAGGGAAATCCTTCAGGTTGAATGTCAAAATAACGCTCGATTGACTGCGTATCGCCGCAGCGAGTACATGACGATCATTTGGGTCTGGCAAAGTCAGAGTTGCAATCAGAAAGTCGTAGCCAGTTACCAAACAGTCACGAGCACTGCTATCCATTAACTGCCGTGTTCGCTCAAGTTGTTCATGCGTTAAATCCGGGCGAACTGCCAAGACATTCCTGATCCATTCTTCGTGTATCTGCTCCGTCCATTTTGCACGGTATAAATCGGTCAGCGAAAGGTGCATCAGTAAATCACGCAACGGTGCTGGGTAAAGCACGCATGCGTCGTAGACTACGGAAAAGCTTGTCATTAATTAATAACCCATATTTAATTCTTGTGCCTGAGCTGACAGTTCCTCCAATGCTGTTAATCGTTCCGAATCGACCTTCATTTTGTAATCAACCAAATGGAGATAACGCACACGACGATGGGTACCTACTTTGTGAAATGGAATCACACCACTGTCGAGCAATTTGATCAGATGCGGACGGGAAACATTGAGCATGTCAGCCGCCTCTTGTGTTGTGAGTTCCGCATGCACAGGAATCATACTGACTGCATTGCCTTGAGCCATTTCAGATAGTACATCAATCAAAAGCCGAAATGCGGCAGTCGGAATACGAATCGCCTCATGCTCGCCAGCTTGGTCAATAATTCTGATTGATTGTGATTCCTCTTTGGTGCTCAAGTACAAGGAGAGCAACCGGCTACTTTCCTTTGCTAACGAAACTTCGGCTTCCGTTGGAAGGTCTGGACTTTCTTTAGTGTTCATTGTTTTCTCTAGTTTTGTCAGTTTTTGCTTATCAGTATTTTTGATGTCGTTTTTTTCAGTTTCTTTATTATGTGTATGTCGTTGTGTATGATTTTAAAGATTGGTAATTAGCTTATATTTCAATAATTCGTATGTAAAAGAGTCACCGGTATATTATACGCAATCGAAATAATCGAAACAAGTGCAATAAACGAAACAGTGCGGACATTAGATTTTTAATCGTTCAAGCTATTTCAACATGGACAGTCCTGTTCCATGAATTAAAAGCTGGATAGCCCACAAAAAACGCCAAGCAAATTGGCATGCGATTAAATTTGAAAACGTATGCCCAAAGCCTCAAGAAGATTTTGTACTTCCAAAAAAGAATCACTGTAATGACCGGATTCAATTGCACCGATCACTGCCACTTCACAGCCCGTCATGTTGGCCAGCTTTTGAATTGGCATTCCACGCGCTTCTCGGGCAGCTTTGATCGTTTCAGAAAGACTACCAAAGGTTTTGAGATCGTCATTCTGCTGTTCAGAACTGACCATTACAGAACAGGCAATAACGCTCGAATGATTATGCGGCCGCGGTGGTTTCTCTGATTTTCCAAGCCAACTCCACAATTGGCACAACCCTAACCAGTAATCGTAAGCCGATTTCTCCGGCATATCGCGATGTGCTTTCCAGAAGTTGATAACGTGGCGCTTTCCTAATCGATGTAGTGAAGTCAGACCTTCTTGGGCGTCAGTGAACTCCAGGAAGTTGATGATCAATGAAACTTGTTTGCGACGATTCTGCTTTCCACCACGACGCACATAGTCATGGGTGTACGATTCGAGTTCTCTAGCCCAGATACGCATTACTGATCTCCATGCGCGAATGGCCTAATTCCATTGAGATTTTGAGACGAGCTTTCTGATCAATCTCCTTGGCTTCATCTTCTGAAATCGAAAGATATTCAGCCAGCTTTTCGATCCGCCCCCTGTGTTCCCATCCCGCTTCGAGCGGGCAAGGTGCATTGACCAGTTCACGATAGCGTTTTTGCGCATAGGCATGGCGTTCAGGATGAAAGGAAATGTCATTGAGCTTGGCCTGCTGGTAACATTCTGTTCGGAATTTAATGTAGGTCATTTCCTTGGGGATCATTGATTTTCCGTTTTGAATGCTGGATGCCGATTCAATGACGTTCCGCATGTCATCGTCACAGAACAATCGCCTGGGTCGACCACCTTTGGTACCGGCCTGGATGGTGATACAACCGAATTTGTCGAGTTGTTTCAAGGCAGACTTCGCATCGAACAAGCAACTCTCTTTGAAACGTAGCCCCAGGATTCGCTGCAAATCCATGATTTTGGCCAACCGATCATCGATCGCTTGCTGGACTTCTTGGTGCTTGGATTCAGGTAGTGCCTTCGATTCTTTGGGAATATATTTTCTGCGTTCGATGCCACAATCTTTACTAGGCCTCACCATTTTCCATTGGCCGCCGGTTGCCAGGCGCATGACGCAATTGACAGTGGATAAATAATTCTTCGGCGCAGACGCGCTGGAATACACGCCAGCTTCTAGCTGTTTTTGCAAATGCAGTCCATAGCCAATCACAAATTCCGGCGTGACGTTTTCCATTTTATTGACACCGCGCTCAACGGCATACATGCAGAATAATCGCCAGCGGTCGCTGTAATCAGCTTTGGTTTTGAATCCATTCGGCGAGCGGTTTTTCAACAGCATTTTCCCTGCCGTAAACATATCCCGGCTGCCAATTTCATAATTTCGGCTCATATCTTTTTATCCAGATAATCTTTGAGCAATTCAATGCCAAGCACACCTATTTCTTTGGCAATGGCATGACGGGCATTTTTGTCCATTCCCTTTGCCTCTGATAGCGTCTTGTTGGAAAACTGAGCGAGTTTCTCAAGGTGATCCGTTAAATCATGATCAGAAATAATCGGCGGTTCGATACCGGTAATCTCTTGGTATCGTTCTCGAATATAAACCCCTCGCGCCGTATTAGTAGAATATCCTTTTCGTGCAGCCAGCTTGTTATGGGCTGCTAGAAAATGATCAAACTCCCTTTTTTTCGGCAATAGTTTTTGTAATCGCCGTGCGGCAATTCCTTTTCCAATGGCTTTAATGGCAGATGAGCGACAAGGAACTTTTCTCCTTACACCATTTTGAAGGTTGGTAATCGTCACAAATCCGGTCGATCGTCCCTCGATAAGCGCTTCCTTTAAATCCAAGCTCAAGGCCTCGCGAATAACCACTCCCAATGCAGATTGAAGTTCGAGTAAATAGCCGGCAAGGCTTTCAATATCCGGCAAGCCATTTTTGTCTAGCTCCGGTTTCTTGTTTGGAATATGGGATAAAGGCTCCAAACCACATTCTTTAACGGCACTGACTTTTCCCCAATCAGCATGAATCAATTTCATCACGGTATTTATGCCGGACAAGTAACTCGTCGCGCTCGATGTGCTTGCAAATCTTCCGTTGTCGAACTCGGATTTTAGATACTGTCCGTAACGGATAATTTGTTCACGCGTCACCGATCTAATCGTCTCAATCTGATCACCATCCTTGGTAATCGACCAAGTACAAAAATTCAGCCATTGGTTAATAAGCCGTTTTTGTGTATTGGTATCTTCTGAACAGGCACGCGTGATTTCAGTTTCGCCATACTTGAACAGCGGATGAAGGCGGGTTTTATGACGCAGAAGTGTTTTGTTCATTTTATGGCTTCACAAGGCTGTGCCCATCAGCAAAAGACCACATGATCTGTCATTTGCTGTTACTCCCTTTACTACAAAGGCAACGGGGATTAAGAGCGTCTTCTTGGCTAAACGGTGTCAGTTGTTCATTCATAGATTCCTCTTGGAAAATCAATACATCAAATTGTTGTGATTCAGCCCCACGCCGGAACAGTCGTAAGCGGTCGTTCTGGGGTGGAGCCGGGTCGTCCTAAATATCTTTTACGTCGAGAGCAGGCATAACCGGCTCCGATGGAGAAATCCGCAATAGATTTCCCCAACGCCTCTTTTTCTACGGACACACTTCTCTCGACGGTGAGCATAAGGTGCTTGGGACTGGCCTCCCAGCAGGGTGTAGAAAAACAAACGTCAATGCGCTACTTCTGAATTCGCCGCGCGAAGCGAAAAATATGCTGAAAAAATGTCTAGCAGGTGGGTGTCACTCGGGCTGGCCATACATTTTCTATGGACAGGCGCTGCCTGGTTCTGAACGATTTCAACGTGAATTTTGAAAGCAACCCCAACTTTTCCTATTGAGAACTGGAGGCGTTGGAGTGGATAAGCCATTGTTCTTGAAAGAAACTCTGGCGCGGTTTTGGCTAAGACTAAAGTGTCTATGTTTTAAAAAAAAGACCGGGGGAAAAAATTTTGACCGGCTTTAGATGGTTTTATTGGTTACGTCTGCGAGTACGTCTTGATCTCGTCAACCCGGAACCAGAGGGAAACGCCCGTGAAATCGCCGTCTTACGGATCGATCATTTGCGGGTCTGTATTACAGAAAAAGGCATTTTTGCCGGATGATTGACCACTCAGCGGCAGACAAAAGGCACAACTTGGGTGCGATGATTTTCTGGATTAGTTTCCCAGAAAATGGAGAAAGTTAGCTCAGCCTGTGCTGAAACCGTAGTCCCGGTGACTTCCTTGCCGCCGTAGCTGTCCGGGTGATCTCGAAGCTTTTTATACTGCGATCGTCGCAGTTCTTGTCGGGTTAGTGCGTCCTGTTGCAGTAAACCCATCAACGAATCTTCATTCTGCACTGGCATTCAATCCATTGTCAACGCCCCTCACCATCCAAAATCAAAAGACGCTCTTTTTCGATCTCTTTCGATCCGATGCAGCGCCTCTGCTTCTGGCAAAGTTCTCTCAAGTGACTTGAAGGGCTTTCAAATGACTTGGTGGGCTTTTGAGTTCATCAAGGGGGAGTCAAGGACTTTTTGACTTACGAATTACACGGACCGCGAGAGCACAAAAAGGCACTTGGCGAGACGTAAAGGCCTGCCAATCAACCTGAAAGCACTTGGAGCCCGTGCAGGCTATAGCGCCTAAAGAAACTTAAGGGTACCCATCATCGGCATTCGAAAGGCCATTAAGTCACTTAAATGCGCTTAATGAACAGTAGAAATCAACAGAGGTATACAAAATGAAGGTTAAGGCGGTCGATGTGGGTTATGGCAACGTGAAGATTTGCCACGGTGAGACAGATAACGAAGAGATGCTGTGTAGCCATTTTCCTTCTATAGCAAAGGCTCATACCGGTATCGATCGGGGCGCGAGCGTAATGACAAAAAGGGATTTAATCGAAGTCGAAAGTGGGGAAAGTATTTACTTGGTAGGTAAAGATAGTATTGACACGTTATCGGCCAGAGACGACCGAATTGCACACCTGCAAACTAATTATATCGATACGCCGCAATATCTTGCCCTGTATAGAGGGGCATTGGCTTATATGAGCGAGGAAAATATTGATTTACTGGTATCTGGATTACCCGTCAATAACTATGCACAAGACAAAGCAAGAATGCGCGAGTTATTAATGGGAAACCATAAATATCAAAACGGAAAAAGTGTAACGGTAAAAGACGTTTGGGTAATACCTCAGCCTGTCGGCGGGTTTATCGATTTCTTTATGAATAATAACGACGATAGAAATCTCGACGAAATTATGTCGCTGACGCTTGATGTGGGCTATTACACATTGGACTGGTTAACTTGCCGCGGTCTGAAAATGAATGAAGAGCGAAGCAGTAGCACACCAGGTGGAATGTCACTAATACTGGAGAAACTAACACAGCTTATAGCAGTTGATCGGAAAGATTCATTTTCAAATATTGGTATGGTAGACGCCGGAATTCAAAAGGGATTCAAAACCAGAATCCAAGGTGTTGAATATGACTTCTCACATTTAATACCCAAAATGGAAGATCACATCACAACAGCAATTCAATCGGTCGTTAGAAGCGTTGGGTCATTAGATGATATCGATGTAATTTTATTAGTTGGCGGCGGTGCAAAATGCTATCAAGGGATTTTTGAAAAGGTTCTTGGTAGAGAGATTGTCGTACCTGATAGCAGTATATATTCGAACGTTAAAGGTTTCTATTTGGCCGGCAAACAGCGTGCAGCTAGTATCGGGGCATAATCATGGAAAAAATCACAGTCAAGATTGTAATTGATAAAAGCGCCGACTCTGATCTTTATCGATATTTAGTCAATAAACCAAGCAGACGTAGAGCGACCTTTCTTCGAGAATTAGCTACTCAAGGATTGCTCGGGGAAAAAACATTTGCCAATAGTTCGCATACCGAAAAAACGCCTGAAGATAATATTGTTGTTAAACCAGATAACATTCGAACGGAATCATTATCGGTAAATTTTCCAAGCGTGGCAGAGAGAGCCGAAGGAAGAAAGGAGAACGCGAAACAAAATAATGAGCTAAAGAAAGGAAAAGGCAGCCAACTATTATTTGGGATTGCTGGCGGTGGACTTTAATGAAAAGCGACTTGCGTTTTGTTCAAAGCATGAGATTTTTTTAGAAAAAATACTGAGAAGCGAGAAAATCATGCAGTTGACGCAAGAACAAAAAACCATCGTTGAAACCGAAGCCCCTATTCTGGTCGTAAGAGCTTTTGCGGGAGCCGGTAAAACTTCCACTTTGCTTGAATTTGCCAAAACCAGAAGGCACAAAAGAATGCTTTACCTGGTTCTCAATAAATCGGTGCAAATCGAAGCCGAGCAAAAGTTAAAAGGCACACTCGGGTTAAGCCTATGACATCTCATTCTCTGGCCTACCGTCATACCGGGATACGTTACAAGCACAAATTGATTAGAGGGCTAAAACCCCACGAAGTCGAGAAAGCATTACAGCTTCGAGAGGAACTGGATCGAGAGATTGGTTACAACGGAAGTCATAACGATGACATGGTTATTGCCAGCGTGGTATTCGACACTCTGATCAAGTATCTCTACAGCCCAGACAGGGAAAACCAAGCGAAACACGTACACGATAATTACAGTCGCTTGAGCAAAGTGTTTAATGAGATCGGCAGCATCGATGATAACGCCACCAAGCAATTGATCATGATCCAGGCCAAAAGACTATGGTCAAAAATGATCGATATAAATGATCGTGATGTCGGGATTTTGCACGATGGCTATCTGAAACTCTTTCAGTTATCCGACCCCGTTCTTTCTGAATATGACTATTTATTGGTCGATGAAAGCCAAGACATGAACCCGGTCAGCATGTCGATCATATTCAAGCAAACGGCGCAAAAGGTATTCGTTGGCGACTCACACCAAGCTATCTATGGGTGGCGGGGCGCCCGTAATGCACTTGGATTTGCGATCAAGCAAGGTGGCGTCGATCGATATCTGACGGGTTCTTTCCGGTTCGGCGAAAACATTGCACACGTTGCCAACAAGATCTTGGCCATGAAAGGTGAATCAATCAGAGTCCAAGGATTATCAGGCGATGACAGAATCGGAAAAATAAATGATAGCGAGCCAAAAACGATTATCAGTCGATCAAATGCCGGCGTCTTCTCGCAAACTGCACGCGCTATTAATAGTGGCAGCAGCTGGCGGCATGTGGGAGGTAGTGAAGGATATCGCTTCAATCAGATCCTGGACATCTACTATTTATGGAAGCGTCAATTCAATTTGATTAGGGACCCGTTTATTCGCTCTTTCAATGATTTCGCAGAACTGAAGTTTTATGCGGAAGAAGTTGAAGATGCGGAGATAAAGCCGCGTTCCCGGATAACTGAAGAATACGGCGATAGCATCCCGGACATCATCGACAAAATCGAACGGAAAGTAGGCGCCGCTGCGTCCATGGAATATGCCGCCGTTGTCATATCAACAGCGCACAAAGCGAAAGGCCTGGAATGGGCAAATGTACAGCTAGACGATGACTTTATTGAGCTTTGCGAAATACCGGATTTATCGAAAATTAGCGAACCGGAAAAATACGAATTATTACGACCTATTGAAGAGGATCTGAACATACTCTATGTCGCAGCAACAAGAGCGCAGAGAACCCTTCAATTAAATTTTGATTTGGCTATGTATATGGGACGGTGATCAGTATGGAAAAGCGATCAGACACCTACTCATTGGCCTATGAATGTTGCGATACGGTCTTCCTGGAAGAAGGACGTTTCCCGACTATTGATGCCATCCGAGATCGCATTCATGTGAATAGCCCTGCTGTGATCAAGAGGGCCATGAATGATTGGACTCTCCATTTTGTCGAAAGGCATCGCAAAAAATTGGAGCATCCCAATATGCCGGCGGTTATTGTCGACGCCGCCGAATCATTATGGAAGTTAGCTCTTGGCGAGGCCAAAAAAAAGTATGAGGAAAGGAATCGAGAGATAACCGTAAAAGAATTAGAGTGGAAATCACGCATCGACTTCCTTGAACAAGAAATCAAGGCAAAAACAGATGAGTGGAAAAATGAGAATCAAAAATTGAGCCAGGAGATTTCATCTCAAATTTCTTTGAATAAAGAAATCTCGGAAAAATTAAACGAGACAGCATTTAGTTTGAAAGAAGCCGAATCGGAACTTGGCGTTACTAGAGAAAATCTTTCAAGGAGTGAAGGAGCATTAGAGGAATCGCGAAAAGCTCACGAAGCACAAGCTAAAGAATGGACAGAAAAATCGGAGAGAGATCATCTCTGGCATTTGAAACGGATCGAGGAGGAAAAAGATGCTGCCAGGAATGAGCAAGCCAGAATCGTTGCCAATCTGAATCGTTCGTTGGAAACAGCAAAACTCGATCAGGAATCGTTACGTGCAAGATTGACACAAGTCATGAACCAAGTTGGCGATCAGTTAGAACGCCAGGGTAAGCTGGAAGATCAAATTGATCAGTTGCGTGGCAACGTGGTAGACATGGAAAAAGCTTTAAGTATGGAAAAAGACAAAACATCCAAGTTGCAAGCGATGGTAAAAAAACAGCGTCGTCCATCCGAAAAACCTTCAAGTGAAAAGGTTGCGCTTTGAATCCGCGAGAAATGGCTTTGATACGCAGCTGGATTCAAGGCGTCTCATGGGATGTTATGGGAGAACTGTATCTCGACGATGCGGATCGAAATGAGGTAATGCGTGCAGTCAAACAACTGCGCGAAAAACTTGCCAGAAAAGCACAACAACTTGATTTGGTTGCAGATGCTAAGTTATGGGTCAACGAAAGAGAATACAGCCAGGACTGGACGAATCGAGCACTCAAATCCATTGATATGCTCAAATCGAAACCTGATCCAAGTCCTCAATCTGATGATCATTACAACCGCTGGCTTCCTCAGCAAATTTCAGCTCGATTAGCTAACATCAAAAAAATAAAAACCCTTGCCGAACTAGCTGAGTTCATCAACCAGCACGGTGGCAGTTGGTGGAAAAAGGTACCCAATTTAGGTAAGCAATCCGCGGACGCAGTACACGATTTTTTTGCGGCGTCAGAGATTGATTTAGGCATGACGTTGGATCTTTCGTCTAAAAAGGCGACATGTCTTGATGTGGCTGTTGTGAGCAACCGCATAGCCCCCTTGGAGCGTTTCACACCACCAGCTCATTTAACAGGTGAAATTGGGAGCAACCGGGCCCCAGTAGAGCGATGCAGAATTGATGCTCGAAACGATTACGAGTCAATTATGGCGTGGTTATCCCTATGGGATGAAGATACATCCACACACCGCGCGTATCGAAAAGAAGCCGAAAGATTTCTATTGTGGGCGATCCTTGAAAAAGGGAAAGCACTTTCTTCCATTACAACGCCTGATTGCGCTGAATACAGACGGTTCCTTGCCGACCCCCAGCCCGCTGATCGGTGGATTGGCAGACCCGCCCCAAGATGGTCACAGGAATGGCGGCCACTCAAAGGGGTTCTCAAACCCTCAAGCATTCGGCAGGCCGAAGTGATTTTAAGCGGCCTTTGCGAATGGCTGGTTGGCCAACGTTATTTGGACAGCAATCCCTTTTCCGGGCTGAGCACACAAGGATATGGACGAAGAACCAACGGCACAGATCACGTATTGTCTCCTATGTTGTGGGAACAAATCAATTTATATGCAGAGCAGCAGGCAAACAATTCAGCGTTAACAGAATCGCAACGAAATGATTACCGCCGCACGACGTTCATTCTAAAGTTTGCCTACCTAACGGGACTTCGGCTTCACGAAATAGTGAAAGCACGGATTGGCGACCTGAAGCAAGTATCTAACTTCGACGGTGATCAATGGTGGCTTGATGTCATCGGCAAAGGCAATAAATACAGAGAGGTGCCTTTGTCGCCCGTTCTCATGGAGGGAATCAATGCGCATCTGAGGGATAGAAAGCTTGGTCCAGTTGGCTATGTATTGGAAGACACGCCCATTATTGGGAAGCTTAGAGGGGAAAATCGATCACCATTAAGCGCGTCAGGTCTTTATCAAAAACTCAAAAGGTTTTTCGAAGACACAGCAACTCATGTGGCCAATACAGATCCTTTGGCAGCAGAAAAATTAAGGCGAGCCAGCACCCACTGGCTTCGGCATACTCACGGCAGTCATGCAGTCGCTAACGGAGTTCCGTTGGCGATCGTCAGAGACAACCTTGGTCACAGCAACATCGCTACAACGTCCATTTATGTCCATACCGATCGGGATGAGCGTTATAAAGCCATGCTCGGAATTAGCGATAAAGATAAGGCCTCGTAGTGGCAATCAAAAAGAACCGTCCCACAATGAGACATATTTCCGGAAAAAGATTTTATTCAGGAGTTGCATTATTTGGAAGAAGCGGAAAATGAATTGTGATTCGCAGGAATCGCTGTGTCCCAAAATGAGACACATGCAAATAAATCACTCAATTTACTGAACGAGAAAAAATAATGAGCGAGAAAAACACAAGATTAGCGCCGGTTATCACCGTAGCCATTCAAAAAGGCGGTTCAGCCAAAACAACACTAGCCGTTAATTTAGCGGCCGAACTTGGCGCACAAGGATTTAATGTACTTCTGATCGATGTTGATCCACAGGCGAATGCAAGTACCCATGTGAGTGTCGCGCACCCTTCCACATTAAGCAAAAATTCAAGCGTACTATTTCGTGGCGGCCTTGAAGAAATCATGGAAGCTATCCAAATTGAAACAAACCCAGGATTTGAAAATGTGCATCTGATTCCAGGGTCTCTCGAATTGGATCAATCGGTCGAAGAGTCATTGAGAAATTATTCACCCAGACCATATGAGGAAATGCGTCGGCGTATAGGGATGTTACGCGAGGCGTATGATGTCATCATCATCGACACCCCACCGTCACTCAGATTACTGACTGGCAATGCATTGGCCGCATCAACCCACTACATAGTGCCAATTGAAACGAGCAGTCAGTACCCTTTGTATGGGGTAGCTGACCTTACAGCGTATATCAATCGGATCAAAGAAAGCATCAATCCTGAATTGATCAATATCGGCGTGTTGATTTCAAGACACGACGAGCGAAGACGAGCTTGCAAGGCCATTTTTGAAACGGTTCAGGAAAAAATCGGCAACATATTGCCGATGGTGATCCATGCAGGTGCCAAGGTCGGTGAAGCCTCTATCGCACGAATGCCAATACGAAAAATGGAAAAAGACGGGAAAGTAGCCAAAGATTTTGAAGAATTGGCGCGCTACCTGATCGACAAGTTGGGGCTTGCGCAAGGCAATCAAGAAGCCTCTATCAACTAAATCTGATGAGCATCATGATGTAAATTGATATTTACCCTTGTCCCAAAATGAGACAACCAAGGATCGCTAAAAATGAACGAAACCAGAAAACCATCTCCTCTTGATAAATTGAAGTCTTTATCAAAGAACAATCTCGATCAGCACATGTCTTCTGATCCGATTTTTTATTTAACCAGTAGCGAAGGGGAAAGTCAGCCTGTCGCAATGGAATTGATCAATCCCAATCCGTGGCAACCTAGAAGAGAGTTCGATCTGACAAAGATAGAGCAACTTGCCGAATCCATTGATGCACATGGATTGATTGAGCCCATCGTTGTAAGAAAGCATGAAAGCAGATTTCAAATTATCGCTGGCGAAAGGCGTTGGCGTGCGCATCAACTTCTAAAAAAATCACATATCAGCGCTATAGTGAAATGCGCGGACGATATGCAAATGCGACTGATAGCAGTGGCTGAGAACCTTGATCGGGAAGGGTTGAGCGATTACGAAGTGGCCCTTGCTATTCATGGTGTTAAAGAAAATTTCGGTAGCCGAACTGAGTTAGCGCGTTATCTGAAAAAAACGCGCAGCGAACTGTATCGTTATCTGGCGTTTATGGAGCTGCCGGGTTGGTTGAGATCGATATTGGATAGTAAACCCTTTTTACTCAACCGAACCGCGGCCGAGGAACTCAAAAGACTCTTTGCGAATGAACCAGGTGAAAACCTGAAATATCGTGAAGCGACACTTAAAGCGATTGATCTCATTGAAGCTGGCGAATTGACTCAGATTAGAGTCGCTTCCGAGATCGAAAAAATGGTGACATCAGAATCACATGATCAAAAGTCAAAATCATCAAACGCAAATCAACTCAATCTTGAGCCAATGTTATTTCTTGACCCCAAAGGTAAGGCAGTTGGCAAGTTGAAAAACAATGGGAAAAAGATCACGCTGACATTGTCATGCGCCGCACTGAGTAGCGATCAGGAAAAGTCGCTTCATGAATTTGTCAGTGAACTGCTTAAACATTGACATGATCCCCCGACGAATCGGGGGAACCCTGCTCCTGTCAGGGTTGATGGCTACATGATAACCCTGTCTCTATCACCGTATCCCAGAGGCACTGCTATTTGTTCAGCGAGTGTATGTAAAATCGCCATTTTGCAATTGAACATAGAAGTAGAAGATTGAAGCCATGCACCGTTCTTACGCTCCAGCCAACTAGCGGCGAAAGCATCACCCGCATGAAACCCTGCATTGGCCGCCCGAACCCATTCTTCTTTAGGGTTAACAGCGGCATGTATGGATAATTCACCCCAACCGGCATCAGTCACGCAGCCTTTAGCTGGCAAGCCATTCGGCAACAAAAAGTCATACAGATAGGATTCCTTCTTGTCAGCCCCTAGCCAGCGATTGTCATTAGGACGCAAGGAAAATAATTTCAGTTCTATTCCTGCGTTGATCGTTAGCACCATTAGATTGCGCCAAGCCATTTCGCGTGCACTCTTATACTCGATGTCCCAAGCAGACATATCTGCAGTACGGATCACATGCGTTTTTTCTAGATATTCGAAACTGAACTCTGGGTCAGCCGGATAACCAAGCTCTTGAAGACGTTGATCAAACAGAGTGTCGTCAAGCAGTTCAATTGGAGGATCAACGGCCAAACTGGGTAATTCAGACAGCAGCGATGCATGTGTGCGACGACGTAATGAAGCAGCAAGTGCTTCACTTAAATGTGATGATCGAACATCAGGGTATTGCGTCCGTAACGATTTCTTTAAGGAACTCAAAGAAATTTCCGAAAGCGGAATTGAAGCCATGAAAAACCTCCAATCAAATTTCGGTCGATGTCCGCCGATTACGCATCAACCATGATTGAGGTCGACAAGTGAATTGCTTGAATTCGCAATATCTGTTTAACCCGGCGGCAGGTTCGGTCAGATTACCTTGTTAATAAGAGTATCCAAAACGTGCCGAGAAAACAAGCCAGGTATAACGGCCATTGTCAAAATTCGGCGAGTGCTGACTGCCGGCGGAAAAATTCGCTGGTCATACTGGGTCATTAATCACGTATACACCATCAAGTTGATTGCCTCCGCGATCTTTGCCTTCTATGTTGGTCGTAGTCGACGTTTGTCGAGATCAGATCACGCGACACCCGGTCGAGGCGCCCTGAAGATTCCCTGATCGGGAAACGATCCTGCCATCTGATTACCGGGGACTACTCGGCCGACGCTTGCTTGCGTAACTCTCGATGCCTCCCAGCGGGGAGAATCCTTATAAATTAGCCCTTTAGCGAGATGCAGCGATTCAAATAGCCTGGAAAATGCTGCGTTGAAATTGCATTGGCAGGTTTTCGCGCTTAGTGATGATAAGAGGGGTAATCATCACCAATCATGTAAATAAATGAATTTTTTTAGTGAATTACTAAATAAATTTTTCATTATTTCAGGTTAATTCACGGGTTTACCACCGCCCCCCCAGGATTAGAAAGATGACATCGATGCACCCTTGCATTGTTTTAAGAGTGTGAGATGCTGGATCAGGGTAAATTCGATAGTTAAACGCCCGAGGGAGCTCGAGAGAAAGGTTATGGTTAGATTGGTTGTTTTAATGATGGCGGGCTGGTTGACTGGGTGTACTCAAGCTCAAAGATTTGCGCTGGAAAAAAACGCAGAACTGGATGCATGCGCAATGAAGCGAATGACGGAAACTAAAATCAGTGGAGAGCAAGGATATTTGCAAGCCCATCATGAATGCCATCGGATTGTGATGGTTCAAAAATTTTCTGAATCAAGCCTTCATGGGAGTTCCGAGCACGGAAGGCATGCCTCGAAAGAACCATTAGAGGAAAATTCACTTTGCTGGGAATTTGTAAAAGGACTTTACATTGATGAGAATTATCCAGAACTGCGGATACCTCAAGATCTAGCCAACAAATACCGAACGAGACTATGGGCGGAAATAGATGGGCAAAAATCGATTAAGGCCCGTAACGACAAAGTGAAGATTTTGCCAAACCGATTAAACGAGATTTCCAACACGAACTTGGTTGATCTCTATGGGTTAATGGCTGCTAATTCAACGATCGGGCATAAAACACTCTGTAGCCCATGGCGTTACCGAGAGCTGCAATCGGTAATTGGACGCGAGCTTAAGCAACGTCAAGGGTAAAATGAAACTGGCTTTGGTACTTATACAGGCATTACTGATTTCGGCATGCACCAACATCAACCGTGATCGTGACGTCCTGGAATATTTGTCTATTGAAGAGTGTGTCGATAAGAGAGGGAACAGCTCGGGTTTCAATAAAGATAAGAGCCATGCGCTATTGCGGATCGAATGCGAGCAATTGCAGGCGATCGATGAAAACCATCAAAAGATAGCCAACAAAAGGTTTAGAAAGAACAGAAAAGTTACCTATCCGGATGAACAAGAGTACTTCGACGACGGCACATGGTTTTTGGTTACTGAACGCATTCGGGAAACCCACCATCCGAAATACTTAAGCCCTGAACAAGAAGTAGAGAAAGCAAATCTTCTAAATGAAAAACAGACTCGTCTGGAAGACAAATCAGTTCAAAGGCTTTTTGAGCCAAGGCTGCTGCCAGTGAGTCCGTATTTAATGAACTATAGGGAGCTTGAACTGGCTCATGAAGTAATCAGCGACTTGATACATGAAAATTGGGACAACAAAAAATTGCATCGTTCATTAAGTGCTCTAAGCGTTATTGTCATCAAGGAAAGAAGCAAGAAAGAACTGCGAAGTTATTGACCAAACTGTGCCTCAAGAACTGCTGCTGGATGGTCGGGCTTACATCAACTTCCCATCCCGATAATCCGCAAGTGCCTGTCCAATTTCATCGCGTGTGTTCATCACAAAAGGGCCATACTGGACAACCGGCTCATGTAAGGGTTTGGCCGCAAGCCTCAGAAAAGAGGCTCCTTTCCTCCCTGCGTGAATTTCCACGCGATCCCCTTCGGAGAGCACGCCGACGGCATGGGTTGCCAGCAACCGACTTTGGCCAAGCCCTCGTAAAGATAAAGGAATTCGTTATGCCTTTGAGCAATCGGCTGGACAAAATGACCATCTGCTGTGAGCCGAACATCAAGAAACAAAGGGTCGGTACTCATTCCCTGGATAGAGCCGGATACTACTTGACCTTCAATCTGAGCAGTCCCCGCGACGACTTTTACCCGGCCTCCGGTCTGCAGAGTAAGCAAGGGAATTTCCTCGGGTTGAATATCCTGGTACGCAGGTGGTTTCATTTTTTCCCGAGCGGGCAGATTCACCCAAAGCTGGAACCCGCGCATGCGGCCGCTCTCTTGTTGCGGCATTTCGGAATGAATGATTCCACGGCCAGCGGTCATCCATTGCACCGAACCAGGCTTCAAATCACCGCGATAGCCAAGGTGGTCTTGATGCAACATGGGTGACAGTAAGGATTCCTTCGTAAATAAGTAACATCAAAGAATTAACTCTCCCTGAGTATTCATTAAAGTTTCATACTGAAATCATTCAAGATAAAACCTATTTTTAGGCAATCTCGGGTAGTTTTTTATGTCGGTATGCGGCAAAATTCTCAACCGATTTTGTTGATTTTAGCTTAGTGCTCTTCACTATACATTTGTAACTGTGCACAATTGGCTGAAAAGAAGACGTTCATATTAGACTATATTCAATGACTGATTGGATATGCGTAATACAGTCCATGATTGCTTGATAACTTTAGAGTATTTTGCCAGAGAACAAGTTGACAAAATAGATATTTAGGAAAAGATGCTCACTAAAGCACGTTACGCTACTACATGACATTCCCGCCCTTGATGTGGCTTGTGAACCGCTATGCTGGATGCAGATCAGGCTGTGCGTTTTGCATCGGACCCATCAATCGCGCGTCACATCATTGGTCGCTTTCTGAAACACACCTGTTGGTGCAAAGATGAAACTTACAATTGGAAATCTAGCGAAACAAGCCGAAGTCACCATTGAAACCATCCGCTATTACCAGCGTATCGGTTTGCTGGATGAGCCCGGCAAACCCTTTAGCGGTTACCGGCATTATCCGGCCAATGCCATAGCCAGAATCCGATTTATCAAACGCGCGCAACAAGCGGGTTTTACCTTAAAAGAAATTGCCCAACTGTTGTCGCTCGATGCCGGTCATTGCGCCAACGTGCGAGAAATTGCCGAACAGAAATGCCTGCAAATCGATGCGCAAATAAAAGATTTAACGGCGCTTCATAATGTATTGGAGGCGCTGGTAAAACGCTGCCAGAGCGATTCTTCTGCAGAACATTGTTCCCTCATCGATGCACTTTCAAATAACTCGGACTCAAAATCCTGAGTATTCAAAAAATAATGTAAATTCTGCTTGACACTGTTCTATGGAACAGGGTTTAAACTTTTCTTCGTGCTTTATTAAACCTGACATTCTCTGCATTCGCTAGGCCTTTGCCGAATGCCGATTATCAGACGCTTTGTTTTTATTTAGGAAAATGCTTATGACGACAGAAAATGAAACACCGCCCCAAGAAGACCCATCCTGGTTAGGGATTGGCGCCGTGCTGGCCGCCGTCGGCGCATCGGTCTGCTGTGTCGGCCCCTTGTTGCTTTTATCCTTAGGGATCGGCGGCGCGTGGATGAGCGCCTTCACTTCGATGGAAACGGTCAGGCCTTATTTTATTATTCTGACCCTGATCTTTATCGGTCTGGGCTATCGCAAACTTTATATGATCCCGGAAAGCTGCGAAGCAGGCAAAGCCTGTGCGTCATCCGAAGTTAAGCACAAACAACGGATGATGTTTTGGAGCGGCTCTGCGTTAATCTTGCTGCTGCTGGCGTTTCCCTGGTATGCCCCGATTTTTATGGATTAAGGAGAATAATGATGACTATCAAAACTTTATTGTTAACGTTGAGCTTATTGGCTGCGCCTTTATTAATGCAGACGGCCCATGCCGAAGCGGCTGTTCCTGTTCAATTGCAAAAGCAAAACAGCAGTCAAGCGGTCACATTGGATATGCAAAACATGACCTGTGCGATGTGTAAAATCACGATTAAAAAAGCCCTGCAGGGTGTCGAGGGCGTACAAAAGGTAAGCGTCGATGCCGATGCAAAAACGGCCGATGTGACGTTCGATCCACAGAAAACCAGCATAGAAGCTTTGATTAAGGCGACTACAAATGCCGGTTACCCGGCGACTGTTCATCTGCCAAAATAATTCAAGGAATCGTTATGTGGATCAAAAAACTGAAAATTGATGGCATGACCTGCCCAAGCTGCGTCGTTAGCATCGAAAAAAACTCAATGCATTTGAGGATGTCGAGATTAAAGTTTCGTACCCGGAAGGTATTGCCGTGCTGACGGTTAGCGGGGATACCCGTCTTGAATCGCTGCTTGAGCAAATTACGCGACTTGGGTTTCGGGTTAAAGAGCTTGACGACAAAACTGCCGAAACCGATGACTGTGTAGTTTTACCACGGTGTTGTTAAATTAAGGAAATCCTCATGTGGACCAAAAAACTGAAAATCGATGGCATGACCTGTCCAAGCTGTGCCGAGGGCATCGAGAAAGCCTTGAATACGCTTGCAGGCGTCGAGATTAAAGTTTCTTACCCGGAAGGCATTGGCACCCTGACGGTTACGGGGGATGCCCGGCTTGAATCGCTGCTTGAACAAATCGTACAAAAAGGCTATCGGGTTAAAGAAATCGACGGCAAAACCGCCAAAGGCGATAAAAAAACGGCGGCGGCAAACCAAGGCAAACCGCTGCATGTTGCAATCATCGGTACCGGCTCGGGCGCTTTCGCCTGCGCCCTTAAAGCGGTGGAAAACGGCGCCAAAGTGACGATGATTGAACGCAATCCCATCATTGGCGGCACTTGCGTCAATATCGGCTGTGTGCCTTCCAAAATCATGATCCGCGCGGCGCATATTGCCTATTTACAAAAAAATCACGCTTTTGCCGGCATTAAAAAACAACAACCGGTGATAAACCGCAAGCAACTGGTTGCCCAACAGCAAGCGAGAGTCGACGAACTCAGAGCGGCCAAATATGAAAATATTTTAGCAACCCATCCGGAGATTAATCTGATCAAAGGGCAGGCACGGTTTAAAAACGCCGATACGCTCATTGTCGATCGGGAACATGGCGAATTCACCGAAATTACAGCCGACCGCTTTCTTATTGCCACCGGATCGTCTCCGGGCATACCGCCCATTCCGGGACTGGCGGGCACGCCTTACTGGACATCCACCGAAGCATTGGTGGCGGAAAAACTACCGGAGCATTTGATCGTCATTGGTTCAGCGATAGTCGCCCTGGAACTGGCGCAAGCCTTTTTGCGGCTGGGGTCGAAAGTAACGCTGCTGGCTCGCCATACGCTCATGTATCGGGAAGATCCCGCAATAGGCTCGGTATTGCAAGCCGTCATGGAAGAGGAAGGCATGAACATCCTAACCAATACTCAGCCAGAAGCCGTGAGCTATAAAAAGAGTTTGTTCGGTTCAGGAAAATTTACCCTGAAAATCAGGTCAGGCCAAATTCTTATCGGAGACCATTTGCTGATTGCCACCGGTAGGCCGCCTAATACGGAAAGTCTGGGTCTGGAAAAAGCTGGGGTTAAGGTCAATAAGGATGGCACTATCAGTATTGACGATCACATGCGCACCAATGTCGAGCATATCTATGCCGCCGGCGATTGCACTAACCAGCCGCAGTTTGTTTATGTTGCCGCAGCCGCCGGAACCCGCGCCGCCATCAATATGACCGGCGGCGATGCAGCCATCAATCTGTCGGCGATGCCGGCGGTAATGTTTACCGAACCGCAAATGGCCACCGTTGGCTTGAGTGAAGCCGAAGCGCACCTGAAGAATATAGAAACCGACAGCTGTCTGTTGCCGTTGGAAAATGTGCCGCGCGCCCTGGCTAATTTTGAAATCCGAGGCTTTGTCAAACTGGTCATGGAAGCGGGCAGCGGACGTTTGCTTGGCGCGCAAATCCTGGCGCCGGAAGCGGGCGAGATGATACAGACGGCGGTATTGGCCATCCATAACCGGATGACGATAGAAGATCTGGCCGGGCAATTGTTTCCGTATTTGACGATGGTGGAAGGCATCAAACTGTGCGCGCAAACATTTAGCAAGGACGTGAAAGAACTCTCCTGTTGCGCGGGCTAAGGATGAATGCCTGTTTTAAGGATGACAAGCTGATCAGGCTCTCGACCCTGGCAAAGCAAACCGGTATCAGCGTTCATTGTATTAGAACCTATATCGATCGCGGCTTGATTCAGGTTAGCGTCAGAACAGCCGGGGGAATGTTCTTGTTTTACGAGCCGGTGATTGAACGGTTGCGGTTTATTCGAATGGCTCGCGATGTAGGTGTTCCATTAGAGCAGATCGACCGTTTATTGGAAGCTCGTGCAAACAGGGATGATGACGCTATGGAAATAAGTTTGGCTGAATTGACTCAGTATATTGAAGCATGCCGGAATAGATTGAATTGTTTTGAACAAAGCCTGAAGCAACATTTTGTGGTCTCGCTTTAAGCAAAATATTGTGGAGCATTAAAATGAATGAAAAATTAAGTCAATATGGCGGTTTGTTCGGCGCCGCAGTTGCCGCGGCCTGCTGTCTTGGCGTCACTGTTGTGCTCAGCGCCGTGGCTGCCGTCGGGCTTGGCTTTCTGATAAACGACGCCTTTTTGTTGCCGATGTTTGTGGGGTTCGCCGCTTTAAATTTATGGACGCTTTATCGTTCCGCGAGGAGACATGCAGCACCCTCGGAGGAAGCGATGCTCGCGTTCTGGACCGGCAGCATCGGCGCATCGGTCAGTACCGTCGGCTTAGGGCTTACCGTGACGGGGATATTGCCGGTCGCCGTGATGCTGGTCTATATAGGGCTTGCGCTTTTTGTCGTCGCCAATGTCTGGGATTTTATGATCGGAAGCAACAGCCCTGCCTGTGCGGATGACGAATGCAAGATCGAAGACCGGTAACAAACGATGGAAACCCCCATTTGCCCGGCTTGCGGATGTTCATTAGTCAGATTAGGCATCCCCAAGAAAAAAGCCGTTCAACATAACCATGTAGGGAAGCAATACTGGTTTTGTTGTAAGGGGTGTCTGGAAATATTCATAACCGCCCCTGAAGCATGCCTGGCCGAAACAGACGGTTTGACGGTTTGCCCTGTTTGTTTGGCGGAAAAACCGGTTAATGCCACAGTGGCAATAAATTTTAACGGCAAACCGGTTGCGTTTTGTCGCTGCCCTCATTGCCTGGAGGTATTCAATAAAGATCCGCACTATTTCATTGCGCGTTTAGCGTGGCAAACAAATTATGCCGGTGTTTTTGGTGAATATATGGGCTGTTGCAGTATGTGAATTGAAACAAAGAAAGGCGGATCATGGCCAATACATCGGATTTAACCTGTACGAGTTGCGGGCGCCGGATCGGTAGGCAACTGCATATCGCCAGCGGCGGCCGTTGCTGCTGCGAGAATTGTTTTCTGGACGGACGCAAGGCGGCTTCTTGGCCAGACGACGTGTATTCGGCATTCGCCGAGGCTTTGGTAGAGATGCTCGATCTTCGCGAACATGAAACCGGCCTGCATTCCAAACGGGTGGCCTGTCATACTCTAGTGCTGGCGCGGCGTTTCATTTCCGATCCCATGCGGTTGCGACAATGCTATTGGGGCGCGCTTTTGCACGACATCGGTAAAATCGGCATCGCGGATGCCATTTTGCTGAAAGAAGGCTCGCTCGACGAAAACGAATGGGCGGAAATGCGCACCCACCCTGAAAAAGGACACGCCATCGTAGTCCGTTTGCCGTTCATGCAGGAAGCCGCGGAGATTATTCTCAATCACGAGGAACGTTATGATGGCAGCGGTTATCCGGGGGGCTTGGCCGGAGAAACGATTCCCCTCGGTGCTCGCTTGTTCGCCGTCATCGACACGTTGGACGCCATAACTTCCAATCGTCCTTACCGAAAAGGGAGCGATTACGATACAGCGAAGCGGGAAATTCTCAAGCGGTCGGGAACTCAGTTCGACCCTTCGGCGGTGGAGGCTTTTATTGCCGAGGAAGCGGTGCTGCGGGAAATGGTGGCGCTCAAATGCGAGTTACCTGCGAGATCGATATTCTCCAGTCTGGAGAATTAACCATGAGCGGGCCGGGAAGGCCTGCCTGTGCGGATGATGAATGCAAGACAGAAGAGATGCAATCGGCGATCCATCCGGAAAAATAATGGTTTTTTGTGAAACAAAGAAAGGCGGAGCAATGAAAACAAGTTTAAATAAAATAGGCCACTTATCCGAATGCGATAACACATCTTGTGCTACCTCTTTAACGCAGCAATATTCCGATCAGTCCCTCTCGCCGGGTAGACGTTTAACCGGTTGGTGTTTTGCATTTTTAGCACTGCTTGCCAACGTCTTTGAACGAAAAATGGCAGATGAATAATCTATTTCGGTGTCAGAAAAAACTTGACCACTACAAAGTGAAATCATGCCGGGATAGATACTCAATAAACCAGTTCAAGACTTTACCTTTATTTGTTGTTTTCCAGGCCATGTGGCAAGTCTCTATCGGTATCGTGTTTTCTACCGGCAGCGCGATAAGCAGACCTTGTTCAAGTACATCCTGAATCCGGTGAGCCGGTAAAAAACCGACACCTAAACCCAAGCACAGGGCGTGTATTTTTTCCGTCACCGATGGCACGCTCAATACCGGACGCTTGCTGAATACGCGATGGCTTTGTGGCGCCTGGTTTCTGGACGAATCCCTTACCACGATAAAACGGTGTTGCTCAATCAGCTGCCGGGATAGCGGCAGTGGCGCTTGGGTCAGCTCATGCCCCGGCGCAACGGCGAAAAGCCATTCAATCTGCTGAATCTTTTGATATTTAACACTCTGACTCGGCGTGGGTTCGGCGGCTACGCCTATTACCAGATCAGCTCGATTACTGGTTATCGCTTCTTGCGCGCCGCCTAATACTTCTTCATAAATATTGATTTCAATATCCGGCAGTACCTCGTAAAACCTGGCTATTAATGGATAGATGAAATCAAAACTCAAAATTGAATCTATCGCGATATTGAAAACAGGTTCCCAACCGCTATGGGTTTTTTTCGTGGCTATAGCCAAGCGTTCCGTTGCTTCCAGAATTTCCCGGCCTTGTTCAAGCAGTACTTTTCCGGCCTGCGTTAATACGGCTTTTCTGCCTTCCTTGCGAAACAAGACCACATCCAGGTCCTGTTCCAGTTTCTGTACGGTATAAGAGATGGCCGAAGGAACCCGGAACAGTTCATTAACCGCTGCTGCAAAACTGCCTTTTCGATCAATCGCATCCAGCACTTCCAGCGCATCGAGGGTGATAGGATATTTCATGCTGTCTGTTCGGGTTTATTATTCAAATATTTTGAATCTATTAAGCAGAATTTATCGCTTTTTATTCTTTTAGGCAACTCTATAATGACCTTGACATTTCAAATTGTTTAACATTTAAGAGGATATTATGATGATCAAACCAACCCTGTTAATCATTGGCGCTGCTGGACAAAACGGTGTCGTTACCATCAAGTCACTGACAGAAAAGCATCAGGACAAGTACATCATCCGGGCAGGCGTGCGGACCGAGGCCAAGGCCAAGGCTCTGATGGAGCAGTTCCCGAACATCGAGACCGTCATCCTCGATCTGGATCAGCCTGAAACCCTTCCAGCAGCCTTCAATGGCATTCAAAAGCTGTTCCTGATTATCGGTAATGTCGAAAATCGCGAAGAGCATGCCAAGAATGCGATTGACGCCGCTGTGACTTCCGGTTCTGTAAAGCATGTGCTCTTCTACTCGGTGGTCGGAGCTGAATATGAAGCCATCCTGTTCGCCAAGCAGTTTCGCTATGGCGAGAAATACCTCGAGGCATCGGGTCTAAAATGGACCCATCTGCGCACCATTTTCTTTCAAGAAAACTTCCCCGGCTGGGCGGATGGTATCAAGCAGGGCGCCTTCTACTTCGGCATTCGCGACGGCAAGTTTGCTCCTTTGAACATCGCAGATATCGGTGATATCGCAACCAAAATCTTGTGCACCAACGGGCACGAGGGCAAGGTCTACAACATCACCGGCCCCGAGCTGCTTTCTGGCAAAGATATGGCACAGATCTTCAGCGACGTAACCGGCAAAGCGGTGGAATATATCTCTCCCGATAAAGATACGACGCTCAGTTCCCTGCTCGACTCCGGCTGGCCGGAATGGCAGGCCAAAGGGCTGCTGGAACTGTTCGAGGTCTTCGCTTCCAACCAGGCTGCCCAGGTCTCGCCGGATGGTGAACAATTACTGGGGAGACAGCTGACAACCATGCGGAGCTATATCGAAGCCAATCAGTCCGTATTCAACTAACCCGATACAGCATGAATACATTAGAAGCAATTAAAAGCAGACGTTCTATTAAGCAGTTTGACCCAAACTTTCAAATGACAAGTTTTGAAAAAGAACAATTAATTTCTTTGGCTATGTTGTCACCCACTGCATTTAATGCTCAAAACTGGAGGTTTGTAATCGTTAGTGATACTAATTTGAGAAATAAAATCAGTAAAGCTGCTTATGGGCAGCCACAAGTAACCGATTCATCTCTATTAATTATTTTGTGCGCTGATTTAAAGGCATGGAATAAAGCACCTAGTCGTTACTGGAAAAATGCACCTAAAGAAGCACAGGATTATGTACTGCCTGTAATGGAAGACTACTACAAAAATAACCCTCAAGTGCAACGTGATGAAGCTATGAGGTCATGCGGCATTGCGGCTCAAACTTTAATGCTGGCAGCTAAGTCCATGGGTTATGACTCATGTCCTATGATCGGGTTTGATTTTAATGAAGTTGCCAAGCTGATCAAGCTGCCCGAAGATCATGTGATTTCAATGTTTGTAACAATCGGAAAGGCGATGAAAGAGGCATGGAACAGACCCGGGCAATTGGATCTGAATGACATCAGGGTAGCTGATATGTTTAATCATCAAGGCGCGTTAGAACAATGTCCAGAATGCTAGATGTTGCAGATTCCAGGGGAGCATCAAAACATGGGTGGCTATATAGCCGCCATACCTTTAGCTTTTCTGGTTACTATAACCCTGAACGAATGGGCTTTGGTTTATTACGAGTTATTAATGATGATATTGTTCAGTCTTCTGCCGGGTTTGCAACACACCCTCATCGAAATATGGAAATAATATCCATCCCACTAGCAGGTTCATTAAGGCATCAGGACAGCATGGGAAACAAACAAATTATTGAGGCTGGTGAAATACAAGTTATATCCGCAGGTACAGGAATTACTCACTCTGAATATAATAATTCCGAGCATGAAGAAGTTAATTTCCTGCAAATATGGGTGATGCCAAAAACACTGAATATTATTCCACAATATGACCGAATAAAAATTAACGAGCGAAAAATAGACAATCATTTCCAATTAATTATTGCCCCTATGGGGACTATTGGGACTATGAATTCTGTGGGTATTAATCAAGATGCCTTTTTCTCTTTTGCCAGAATAGATGCCGGCCAACTTATTAATTATGAAAAATACAATGAGAATAATGGCGTTTATTTTTTCATTATCTCTGGCAAGGTAAGTATTGGCTCACAACACTTAAACAAAAGAGATGGAATAGGAATAACAGATGAAGACAGGCTATCTATTGGTGCCTGTGAACAATCAGAAGTGCTTTGTATTGAGGTGCCGATGAAATAAATATCACTGTTTCAATACACGTCGCTTTATTTTTCAAGCTATATGTCTGAGTATTGGCAATTATGTACTGTCCTGTGATGAATTAAAAAATCACAGAAAATAATTCACATAAAAGTGACTTAATTTTTTAACCACAAAAATCACCCAATTAATTTTATAGGTAATATTATGAAAATAGCCATTATCGGAGCTGGCGTCGGTGGACTCACATTAGCACTATCAATGCTGGATGCTGGAATCCATGATATTGATATATTTGAATCCTCCCTGTCAGTCGATGAATTAGGAGTCGGCGTTAATATTTTGCCCCATGCCATGAGAGAGTTGGCCGAGTTAGGGCTACTTGATAAGTTGACAGCAGCCAGCGTAGTCACTTCTGAATTGGTTTATTACACCAAGCGAGGCCAGCAAATTTGGAGAGAAGCCCGAGGACTGGGCAGCGGTTATCATTGGCCGCAGATTTCCATCCATAGAGGCACCTTGGTACAAATTCTACATCAGGCTGTAGTTAAAACGAGGTTTGGGTTCTTTTGCCCCCTAATTATCTCGCCTCCATTTCTCTATTCGGTTGTTGCCGAAGTCGGCAATAAATACTATGCCGTCAGTTGTCACCGCCACCGCGATCGCATGATTGAACTGACCAGGGCCTTGGCCCTTGGCGCCGAAGCTCGTCAGGAATTCCCCGTCGGCGCTGAATTTCTGAACCCGATGGTTGTAGAAGTCAGCGACGAATACGTTGCTTGACTGATCAACGGTTACTCGCGTTACCGTCGCGAACCAGCCGTTGAATGGACCGAAAATGTTCATCGCGAACGGTCCGCCCCATTTGCGCTGGAAATCGCCATCCGAACCGAATACCTGAATACGGTCGTTATAGCCGTCCGCCACATAAAGCCTGCCGTCGGGGGCGAGGGCGACGTCGGTAGGATAATTGAACTGTCCCGCCCAAATGCCGATCTTGCCCGTCGTGCCCCACTGCCGCACGAAACTGCCGTCGGCTTTGAGCTGTTGAATGCGCTGATTGTAGAAATCAGCGACGAACAGATCGCCGTTGGGCGCCACGGCGACGCCCCCGGGCGCGTTGAACTCGCCGGGGCCGCCACCTGTCTTGCCTATGATCCGCTTGGGCGTGCCGTCCAGCCCGAACACTTGCACCCTGTCGTTGAAATACTCGGCAACATAAAGCTCGTTGCCATAGACAGTGATATTCATCGGCCGGCCGAGTTGGCCCGGTTCATTCCCCGGCGTGCCGAATTGGCGTTTGAAGTGGCCGTCCAAGTCGAACACCTGTATCCGGCCGTTCCTGGCATCGGAGACGAACACCTCGCTGTCGGTCACGGCGATTCCGGTCGGGTCATTAAACTGCCCCGGACTGCCGCCTTTTTCGCCCCACGCGGACACAAATTGATAAGGCGGCTCCTGCGCCGAGGGCGCGAACGCAAGCCAGCCGCCCGCAATGAGGAGCGCAAGAACGATGACAAGGTAACGGAATATCTTCAGAACGGTCGTCGGCTTCATACCCGGATATCTCCTCAGAAGTTGATGCGGAAACCCGCGTTGAAAATGTAATCATTCTTGAGCGCCGTGCCGTGGAGGTTCTGGGCAACGGGCACCTGCACGCCGGCCTCGACGATCCATTTTTTGGTCACATATTGGAGTCCGGGCGACAGAAACAGCGTGGTGCCTCCCGAATTCGGGTCCGTCGTGCCACTGCCCCGGTTTTTGTCGGCATGGACGAGATTGGCTTCCAGAACGCCATAGAGGAAAGCCGGAACGCCGCTGCCGAGTTTGCGTGGCCACAGCCGATACTGGAGCGAGGCGTCGGCTTTAAAAACATCGCCGAATTCGAAGCCGTTGGCTTTGCGGTTGGCTTTGTAGCTCAGTTGGCTGTCGATCTGAAAGTTAAGGGTTTGGTAGGTGAGGACGGCGCCGCCGAGCACGTCCCACGAGCCGGAGCCGGGTTGCACCGGCGGCGGAAGACGGCCCAAAGCGTCCCGCGCGTCGTCCTTGCCGGTCGGCGCTTCCACGCCCAGGAACGGCGCGATGCGAAAAGTGCGCCCCGGAGCGTTGTTTTCGTATACGGTGTAGCGGCCAAACACCGTGAGATCGCCGAACCCCTGCTTGCCGCGGTTAATGCTCTGCCCGCCCATTTTCAGGTCGAGGTCCTTGTCAAAATAGGGCAGCACGCCGAATAATGCGAGGTCTCGGGTCAACCCGTAGCCCAGTACGGATACTCCCCCCACAGCCTCCAAGTCGCGGTTGGCGGGCGTAGGATCGTCGGCGTTTTTGCTGAAGACGAATTGCTCGCGCAGGACCCAGCCGCCCTCGTAGACCGGGAGTGCGGTATTGAAGGTGATGGGAGCGCTCCACGCGATGCCGACCGTGTTCAATGCGGCAAGAACGATGAGGAGGGGTACGAATCTCTTGATGATGTGGCCCTATTGGGTATGCGTAGCCGGCATCGGCTCAAACCCGCGTAGAGTAAAACCGGCATCCTTGACGGCTTGTTTCGCAGTAGCTTCATCGAGAGTTGCCCCCTCAGCCATTGTGACGGTCACGATGCCGGTGGCGATATCCACTCCAATCCGCTGAACGCCTTTGATGGCGTTTAATTTTTTCTCGACGCCATAGGCGCAGAACGGGCATGCAAGCCCGTCCACGCGAAGTTTGTAGGCCTGTTGCGCGGCAAACGCGCTCACTGACATCAGCACCAGACCCAGGACAAGAACTGTTCGTTGCCAAAAATTTTTCATGATAGAAACCTCCGTGCGGTTGTAGATGCTTGAATGGTAAACCTTACATCCATGTGAACAAACGTTACGGTTTGTCCGAATGGCTCGCGATGCGGGTGTTCATGGGGAGGGCGGGCAAAAAGACGCCTGCCCACCCTATTTGACTGCACACGGTTCAAGGTTGTCCTATCCCCATTGCTCGCAAAGCGGCTTCATCCAGCCCGCGCCCGACGCAACATTCGGCAAGCTTGCCGTCGATTGCGAGGGCTGGCACCGATTGAACGCCTAAGCTTTTGGCATGATCAGCTACAGCCGAATCCTTCATGTCCAGCACGGTAATTTCACACGATGGGCAGGCGATTTGCTTGACGAGTTCTACTGTCTCGTCGCACAAGGGACAGTCCGCACTAAAGATTTCAATCTTACGTTTTGTATTCATGGTCTTTACTCTTTCTAAGGTTTTTTGTGCTCGCTGATGGATAGCGGTCCGTTTGGAACACAAACAGGACACGAACCGCTTAATGATTTCGGCGCGGAAAACAACTTCATACACCGGGTTTGCTGACTCATTTTGTTTTCCTCATCCTAACTTCTTCGTTTCCATGGCTTCCAATATGGGACATTCACTGACAGGTCCGCTGCCAGGACACGCGGTGACCAATTTGACCAGCGCCAGCTTCATTCTTTGCAGGCTATCGATCTTATGTTCGATGTCGAGAATCTTTATCTCGGCCCGACTCCTCACATCGCCGCAGTTCGTTTCAGGGCTAAACTTGAGGGAAAGCAGTTCCTTGATTTCCATCAGGGAAAACCCAAGCGACTTGGCCTGCCTAATGAAGCTCAAACGGGAAATAACGTCCGGCTGATAGTTCCGATAGCCGGATTCTGTCCGGGGCGGTTTTTCGATCAACCCTTCCCGCTCATAAAACCGTATGGTTTCAATGGGGTTCCGGAATTGCGCGCAATTTGCCCGATAGTCATGGTATTCATAGCCTTAACTCCAATGCTTCAAATCATAAACCCTGAACCCTACTCCAGAGTCAAGGCTAAATTCTTTTGCCTGTAATCGCTCCTAGGACTTGAGCCGCCAACCCTTCCAATAAGAATATACCGCCGGAAAAACAATCAGCACCATCAGCAAGGCAGAGATGATTCCCCCCACCATCGGCGCGGCGATCCGCTTCATCACATCGGCGCCGGTTCCTGTATTCCACAGGATAGGGGTCAGGCCTATCAGTGTAGTCATGCCGGTCATCAGCTTCGGGCGTATGCGACGCGCAGCGCCTTCAACAATCGCCTCGGTGAGATCCTGCCGGGACTGCAAGCGGTTTTCCGCGCTGCGTTGGCGGCAGCTTAAGTCCAGATAGAGCAGCATCAGTACGCCCATCTCGGCGGCGAGACCGGCCAGCGCAATCATGCCCACCCAGACCGCAATGCTCAGATTGTATTCAAGTAAGTACAAAAGCCACACGGCGCCGATCAGCGAAAACGGAATGGCCAGCAGAATAATCAAGGTTTCGCCGATCGAGTCGTGATTAAGGAACAGCATCAAAAACACAATCGCCAGGGTTAAAGGCACCAGCACCTTGAGTTTGGCCATGGCCCGCTCAAAGTACTTGAACTGCCCGGCCCACTCTACCCTGACGCCTTGCGGGATAGCCGCCTTTTCATGGACCACCTGCCGCGCCAGATCGACATAATCGGCGATGCCGATGCCTTTGACATCCACCAGCACAAAGGAAACCATAAAACCGTCCTCATTGCGCAGCATGGGGGGACCTGTGACAAATTCAAGCCGGGCCAGCTGGCCGAGGGGGATTTGCGCGCCGTCGGGTGTCGGCACCAATACCCGGTTCAAGGCTTCAGGGTTGTCGCGAAAGTCGCGGGCATAGCGCAGGTTGATGCCATAGCGTGCACGTCCCTCGATGGTTTGAGACACCGTCAGTCCGCCGATGGCGGTACTAATAACGTCTTCCACAGCATCGACGGTCAAGCCATAGCGGGCGATTTTGTCCCTGTCTATCGTGAAATCGAGATAGTAACCGCCGGTCAGCCGTTCGGCAAAGGCGCTGCGGGTAAAGGGCCGGGTGCGATCATCATCCTGAAGTGCGTGCTCGATGCGCAGGGCGGCAGACTCGATCGTCGCCAGGTCATCGCCGAAAACCTTAATGCCGAGACCGGCGCGAATGCCGGTTGCCAGCATCTCGGTACGGGTCTGGATGGGCATCCACCAGATATTGGGCATACCGGGATAGCGCATGGTTGCGTCCATTTCGGCAATCAGCCCGTCCCAGCTCATGTCCTTGCGCCACTGATCCATCGGTTTCAAGGTAATGACGGTTTCCACCATCGACAAGGGCGCAGGGTCGGTCGGGCTGGTGGAACGGCCAATCTTGCCGAACACCCGTTCCACTTCCGGAAAAGTCTTCAGTTGCCTGTCCATCGATTGCAGCACCTTTCCCGCTTCGGTGATGGACATTCCCGGCAGCGCTGTGGGCATATACAAGATGCTGCCTTCGTTGAGCGGCGGCATGAACTCATTGCCCAGTTTGAAAAAAACCGGAACGGTCAGCAGCAACGAGAGCACCGAAACCCCGATGACCCAGCCGCGAAAACGCAGCGCAAAGTGAACTACCGGACTGTATATGTCAATCATAATTCGGGTGAGCCTGTTTTTATCGCCGCGTATTTTGCCGCGAATCAAGAGTACCGACAAAGCGGGAATCAAGGTAACGGCAAGCAGGGCGGCAAATCCCATGGAATAGGTCTTGGTGAAAGCCAGAGGTTTGAAAAGCCGGCCTTCCGTGCCTTCCAGTGCGAATACCGGCAGAAAGGAGACGGTAATAATCAGCAAGGCGAAAAAGATACTCGGCCCCACTTCCTGCATGGCGTGGATAATGACCGCACGGCGTTCGGATTCGGCGATTTCCTCCTGATTTTCCAGGCGTTTATGGATGTTCTCGATAAGGGTGATGGCGGCATCGACCATGGCGCCGATAGCCACGGCAATACCGCCCAGTGACATGATATTGGCGGTCATATGCTGCATCGACATAGGAATAAAAGCCAGCAAAATAGCGATAGGCAAGGTCAGGATGGCGATCAGGGCCGAGCGAAAATGCAGTAAAAACGCCATGATGACCAAGGAGACCACAATCATTTCCTCGATCAGGGTATCCTTGAGCGTTGCGATCGCCCGTTCGATCAAATCCGAGCGATCGTAGGTGGTGACAATCTCAACCCCTTGCGGCAAAGACTTCTTAATGTCTTCAAGACGTTGCTTAACCCGTTCGATGACATTGAGTGCGTCCTCGCCGTAGCGCATGACGACAATGCCGCCCACCGTTTCGCCTTCGCCGTCCAGTTCCGCCAGTCCCCGCCGCAACGCCGGGCCAAGACTGACTTGGGCTACAGTGCCGACAGTGACGGGAACACCCGCCTTGCTCGCGCCCAGGGCGATGCGCTCGATGTCGGCAACGGCGTGGATATAACCGCGCCCGCGGATAATATGTTCATGACCCGCGATCTCCAGCACCCGTCCGCCGACATCATTATTGGAGCGGCGGATGGCCTGTGCGACCTGGTTTATAGTTATGCCATAGGTAGCCAGCTTGTCGGCATCGACAGTGACCTGATATTCCTTCTCAAAGCCGCCAAGGGAGGCGACTTCCGCCACGCCTTCAACCGACTCCAGCCAATAACGCAGCTTAAAGTCCTGCAGGCTACGAAGCTGCGCCAGGTTATTATGGCCGGATTTATCGACCAGCGCATATTCAAAGACCCAGCCCACGCCGGTGGCATCCGGCCCCAGCGTAGGCCGCACGGCTTCGGGCAGCTTGGCCGCCGCTGAATTGAGGTATTCAATCACCCGCGAACGCGCCCAGTAGATGTCGGTGCCTTCCTCGAAAATGACATAAACAAAACTTAGCCCCATAAAGCTTTGACCGCGCACAAACTGGACTTTGGGCGCCGCCAGCAGCGTAGTGGTGAGCGGATACGTAATCTGATCCTCGACCAGATCGGGGCTGCGTCCGGGCCAGTCCGTGTAGATAATGACCTGTACATCGGACAGATCAGGGATGGCGTCCAACGGTGTGCTGATTAAGGCCCGGTAGCCCCAAAAAGCACAGATGGCGACCAATAGCAGGGTGGCAAACGCATTGCGTGCGCAGTAGGCAATCACTCGTTGAATAGGGCCGACGCTAACCGTGTTATGTTCATTCACCATTGTTCCAGCCCCGCTTTGAGTTTGCTTTCCGAGGCAATCAGGAAATTACCGGAAGTGACAATCACATCACCGGCCGCCAAACCGTCAAGCACCTCGATAAAGTCATCGTTTCTAAGCCCTGTCCTGATTTTTTTGGGCAACAAGCGCCCGTCACCGAGATCGACAAAAACGACACGGCTTTTCCCTGCGTAAATTACCGCCTGTTCCGGAACGGCCAGGCGTTCCCCCAGATCGATCCGCAGATTCAGCCGGGCATAGCGGTCGGGGCGCAGCACGCCATCGGGATTGGGCAATTCCACGCGCACGCGCGCCGTGCGGGTTTTATTTTCCACCGTCGGCTCGATGAAGGTGATTTTGCCAGTCAAGGGGGAATCGGGCGCATCCTCCAGCACGAACTCGGCCTTCATGCCGACCTTGACCCAGGGCAGTTCGGACTCGTAGACCTGGCCTTCGATCCAGACCGTGGACAAATCGGCAATGCGCAACAACGTTGCACTCGCCTTGAAAGCCGTGCCAGGCACGATGTGCTTTTCGATGATGGTGCCGGTGACCGGCGACAGGATCGGCACATATTCCGCCGCCTGTCCGCGTCGCTCCAGGGCTCGGATCTGGGTGGCGTCAATGCCCCAAAGGGTCAAGCGGCGATAGGCCGCGGCGGTAAGACTGCCTGGACCGGTTCGGCTGCGCCGCAAGCTGTCAAGATACTCATCCTGGGTCGAGACCAGTTCCGGACTGTAAACGGTGAATAACGCTTGCCCTTTTTTTACCGGCTTGCCCACATAATCGGCGTCAAGCCGGCCGATCCAGCCGTCAAATTTGAGGCTGACGTCGGTAAGGCGGGTTTCGTCATAGGTGATCTGAGCGGGGGAGTGGATTGTTTTAATGAGCTTCCGGTGCATCACCTTGCCGGTGGTGACGCCGATCAGCTGGCGACGGTAAGCGTCCACCGTGAATGTTGACGCCGGCGAGGCGGTTGTAGCGTTGGGTTGCGGCGCGCTATCGCCAGGGGTTGCCGACGTCAAAGACATGCCTTTCCGACTGGTGCCCATATCGAAAGTGAGTCGGGCCTGCCCCTTCGTAGTGGAGTCTATCGTCAACGTCAACGGCCAGGCGCCAGCCATCGGCAGTTCGAATTGGCCTTGATAAACTCCCGGTTTCACGCTTTTAATTTCGATGGGTATGGGCATGGCCGCCATGGCGCCCATGGCCGGCATTTCCGCCACCGCCTGAATGGCGGCATCGGTGACCGGCCGGTTATCCTGGTCGCGGACAACAAGGGTTATTTGGTTATTGCCGATTCTGGGTTTTTCGGGTTCCAGCGCCACCTGTACGTTGAAGGGTCCGGCCGGATGGTTTTGCCCACTATTTTGAATAGCGTCCGCTTTGTCAGTCTTATGCGTGAAAAAAATAATGAGGCTGCCGGATAAAACCAATAAGCTTGCGGCCGCTAAAAATAGCTGAATTTTGTTTGTTCGTTTCATGGGGCTTTACTCACGATCTGATTGAGTGCGGATAAAGGTTCAAGGCTGCCCACTGCGCGTTCAAGCTCGGCAAGGTGGCGATGGGTATCGGCCAGCGCCTGCTCAGTTTGCAACTGGGTCTGCATGCGATTTTTCTCGCTGCTGATCAGCGTCAGAAAATCGCCCCTGCCTGCCTGATAATCCGCTTTTGCGGCTTCGAGATTTTCATCGGCCAGCGGCAGCAGCTTATTTTGATACAGCTGGAACACATGCATGCTCTCATCGGTACGGTCATAGGCGATCTGCACCTCTTCCCCGATCTTTGCGACAAGATCAATGCTGTTCCACTCGGCCTGTTTCATCCTGGCCCGCGCCTCATCTTCGGCGGCATGACGTTTGCTTTGATCCAGCGGAAGGTTGATCCCGACACCCAGGATAAAACGCTGTTCGTTTTTATCCCAAAAACTGTTATAGCCCGCTGACAGATTTAAATCGGGATAGTATGCTCTTTTCGCCAGTTCGGTTTGGCTTTTGGACGCCTGAATGCGCGCCGCCAGCTCTTTAAGTTCAGGTCGTGTTTGCAGGGCGTTGTCGTGTAATGATTTTACATCAGGTAGTGCCCTGATCTCAGGCAACTCCAAAGGAGGCGGAATGGACTCGCCGGGCAGGCGATTAAGCAGCGTATTGAGGCGGGCAAGAAGCGTTCGTCGTTCGCGTTCGAGTACAATAGCCTGATGCTCAAGCAATGCAATCTCCACTTCGGCGCTCAAGGCATCCTGTTTACTGGCCTGACCGGTACTGTAACGGGTGACGGCAATGTCCCGGAATTCAGTCAACAGGGTCTGGTTAATCCGGTTAATCTCAATGGCCTGATGAATGTAATACCAGTCTGCGAATAACGATTTAGCCGTAGAGGATAGTACCAGACGCAAGACTGCAATATTTTCATTAGCCGCATCGGCTTCAAAGCCCGCCACTTCCCCACGCAGACGCAGTTTTCCCGGCCAGGGTATTTTCTGCGAGATTTCAGTACTCTGTGAAAAGCCGGTTCGCTGATTGCCGATCGTCTGCGGCGCCATACTGTGCACCAGCAAGGGATCATCCAGAGCGGATTCCTGCTCGATCCGGCTGGACGTTGCCTGCCAGATTGCCTGGACAACTTCCAGTTGCGGGTTTGCAGCCAGTACGGCGGATACCAATTGCGTTGATGACAATGACAAGTCCGCCTGAAGCGGATTTGCACGCAAAGCGTCCGAAGGGGGACGGGCAGGGATAGCCCGGAATGACAAATCCGCCTGGAGAGGATTTGCATGCGAAGCACCCGAAGGGGGGTGGGCAGGGACAGTCCGGGATGATTCGCCGGCCTGATTAAAAATGGCTTCAGCGGCAAGTGAGTTTGTTGCCTGGCTTAGAACCAAAACCAGTAACATCAAACAGACAGGATGATAGTTAGATTTCATGAGAGTCTCTTATGAATAAATCAATTCAGATGTAAACCAACTCTGCAAATACGGATAATGTCCTTCGTCGCCATACAGACCGGTGGTCTGGAAGGCGCAAAAAGGGATCAGGTGTTTTACAGTGGGCGTGTTACATCAGACACACACCCGCTTAAAGTTGCGGGTGAACAGATGTGTGTAAAGAGAGAACCCGGTTTATAGTCGAAGACGACGGGTGAGCAGATACGTTTGTTTGCCGCTACCCAGTAGCAGCGGTTCATACGGAGGGATTGCAAGCCCTAGAGTGGCTTGCAGAGAAGCGGATAGTAATTCCTGATAGTCAATGACCGGCGGAGGCTGTGGCCCGTCCAGCAACAAGGTCAGGAAATCAACCATTGAGGAGCTGTGCGTCATGACTACATCATCCGTTAATGAATCCTGACTCACCTCACAACAATGGCCTTCATCGGTATTTGCATGCATGGCGCAAGATTCACTCATCGGGCAACCATCAGACATGGACTCGCCGCAACAGCAAACCAGTTTCGGTTTGCCATCCATTAGCTCACAGGCATAAAGTATCTGCGTCTGTGAAAGCAGCGCAGTGCATAAGAAGATCAAACTCAGTACGCGCTGAAATGTCAGGTTGCGGAATATAGCCATGTTTTAATTCTAATTGAAGGCTATTCAGACGTACAAGAAAAAATTACGCCGTTACCATGATTTATTGGTTGCAAATCATTTGCCAGCTAACCCAATGCTTCGCCTAAAGCGCCTACTGTTGGCGGGCGACGCAGTGAAGCGCATCAATCGCGGTCGCCCCTTTTCACCTCATAGGGCTTGGCGTTCCCGGGACAGATAAAAATTCCTAACTTAATTTACAACTCAAAGTTCCGGAGTTATTGAATCCCCGTTCCTAAAGGAGCTGAAAATAACCAAATAACCTATATGGTTTCATACTGCAAAAAACCGAGACATTACCTGAAGACAACAACGCTAGCACGAAATGGAGCGTCAGCAGAAATGGTGGACTTGATCTCGCGTTTGGTTGACTTGATTCCTTGGCCCAATCCGCTCCCGACGGATTGAGCCGCGCATGCCTACGCGCGGCTCAAGGCTGTCCTATTCCCATTGTCCGCAAAGCGGCTTCATCCGGACCGCGCCCGATGCAGCACTCGGCAGGCTTGCCGTCGACCGCGACAGCCGGCACAGTCCGAACGCCCAGGCTTTTAGCACGATCGGCCACAGCCGCATCCTTCATGTCCAGCACGGTAATTTCACACGCTGGGCAGGCGATTCGCTTGACCAGTTCTACTGTCTCCTCGCACAAGGGACAGTCCGCGCTAAAGATTTCAATCTTGCGTTTTGTATTCATAATCTTTACTCATTTCTAAGGTTTTTTGTGCTCGCTGATGGATAGCAGTTCGTTTGGAGCACAAACAGGACACGAACCGCTTAATGATTTCGGCCATGCATTCCAGAACGACGCGCACACCAAAAACGCGGCGCCTGAATAGAAGGCCATATCCGAATCAAAGACAAATTTGCCGACTATCACCATAGCGGCCGCCAGCAGGCCTAGAATGAATGGCCTATAACCCCAACGATTGCGGGCCCGATAAGCGAGCGAGGCGAGGCTTAGAGCCAGAAAGAAAACGGTCAGCGGAAGCAGGTAAGGCGTGTAGTTGACGAAACCCAGCCCTAGCCCTAGCGAACTCAGAAAACCGGAATAAATCGACCAGCAGGCAGCGCACGTCAACTTGGGAAGCACTGCAATACCAATGGCGGGCAGTGGAGACAACAACTTCATATAGCGGGTTCCCCGACTCATCTTGTTTTCCTCACCCTAACTTTTTCGTTTCCATGGCTTCTAATATGGGACATTCAGTGGTAGGTCCGCTGCCAGGACACGCGGTGACCAATTTGACCAGCGCCAGCTTCATTCTTTGCAGGCTATCGATCTTATGTTCGATGTCGAGAATCTTTATCTCGGCCTGACTCCTCACATCGCCGCAGTTCGTGTCAGGGCTAAACTTGAGGGAAAGCAGCTCTTTGATTTCCATCAGAGAAAACCCAAGCGACTTGGCCTGTCTAATGAAGCTCAAACGAGAAGTAACGTCCGGCTGATAGCTCCGATAGCCGGATTCTGTCCGGGATGGTTTTTCGATCAACCCTTCCCGCTCATAAAACCGTATGGTTTCAATGCTGGTTCCGGAATTGCGCGCAATTTGTCCGATAGTCATGATATTCATAGCCTTAACTCCATTGTTTGAAATCATAAACCCTGCACCCTACTCCAGAGTCAATAGGGCAAGGATAAATTCTTGTTGCCTGGCTGGATTAATTTTCCGCTTGACTCTGGTCTAGGGTACGGCATTTATGATTTCAACCGAGCTTTGACTTTTTTCATAGTGGCCAGTCGATTGTTTCTCCTGAAAAGGAAAAACAATCGACCCTTTTTATTCGGCAACAAATACGTTTATATCTCACTGTAGATTCTGACTGAGCGATGCATTTAGCCATTCATATTGATTAATTCAACAAGGGTTAAATTTTAATCAGCGACTGTTTGTTGTTCATAACCTATTTTAGGGTGAATAAAATGACTGATTTTATGTTCTTTGTTTTTACTAAAATTTTACGTATTGACCTGAAAGACCCGCACGACATACCGTGGGGCACGCAATTATTCTTCTACCCGGTTATTGGTTTTCTTATTGCCGCTGTCGTACTTAAGTTCATGGGCTTTCGTTTTAATCTTTTTGAAGAAGATTTTGGGCTTTTGGATGAAGGAGAAAAAGAAGAAAAAAGAAAACAACTGGAATCTATTTCCGATGAAAAGGATGACACAGATGATAAATGAATGGCTAAATATTGCCTTGCAAAAAAATATTCTAACGCGTGCGATCAAAGTTGCGTTGGTGGTTGGTTCAATTCTAATGTTGATCAATCAGGGCGATGTAATACTGAGCAATGGATTACAGATAAAGGAGTTTATCAAAATTACTCTGACCTATTTAGTACCCTATTGCGTTTCAACCTATTCAAGCACTGAAGCGGTTTGCGCTGCTGAAAACAAGCCCAGTATTAATAAATTAATGTGGGAATTTATTAAAAAGAAAGGGCTTGAATTGGCTCAATATTCGTTAACTCTTTTTAAGAGACATATAGGCAAGATGCCTTTTAGTTTTTTGAAAGGAAAAACACCATGATGCAATTTAAATCCACGCTCATAGCGCTGGCAGTATTGCCGGGATTGGGCTTCCTTGTACGGCGGAACTCCGTTCGCGTTTATGGTGGCGGGTCTTGGCAGCGTGGGCGCCAGCAACTTGAAGACGCTGGATACCCTGCGCCCGTTGCTCATCGCCATCGCCGCCAATTGTCTTGTATTCGCCTATCGCAAGCTGAGCGATGCTTCCACCCAGGTCTGCCAGATATGTTCGATTTGTACTGAGGTACGAAGCCTGTGTGCCTATAAGAATCTCTTCTGGATCATTGCGGCCCTCGCCTTGGCGTCAATCGATTTTTCGTACTTTTTCTATCTGCTTTTGGGTGCCGCCGCGGGATTCCTTTCCGGGCTATTCGGCATCGGTGGCGGCATCATCATCGTCCCTTTCCTGGTCTGGCTTTTTTCGGCGCAAGGGTTTGCGTCGGAATCGGTCATGCTGATGGCTGTGGCGACTTCTTTGTCCACGATCATCTTCACTGCGGCCGCCTCTCTTAAGGCCCATCACCGCCTTGGTGCAGTCGATTGGCCGGTTGTGAAGCAACTGGTGCCCGGTATTCTGGTTGGCTCTCTAATGGGTTCGGTTGTCGCCGACAGCCTGCCAACCGATCTGTTCAAAACATTGTTCGCCTTTTTTCCGCTATGGGTAGCTTTTCAGATGCTAAAGTCCTACTCGCCAGAGCTTGATCCTGACCAGCCGACAAGCGAGCGAAACCTGGCCGGAGCCGGCGGCATTATTGGTGTGCTGTGTACCCTACTGGGTGCCGGCGTTGGGGTCATCACCGTCCCGTTCCTGGTCAAGCGCCGGTTTCCCTTACGCCAAGCCGTGGCCATTTCCAGCGCTTGTGGCTTGCCCCTCGCCATTGTCGGTTCTCTTGGCTACATCATCCTGGGTTGGGACAACGCCGGTCTTCCCAGTTGGAGCATGGGCTATATCCATACACCGGCATTTCTCTGCATCGTAACCAGCAGCCGGATATTCGCTCCAATGGGGGCGCAACTCGCGCATAAGTTGCCGACCGAGAAACTGAAACGGATATTTGCGCTGTTTTTGTTCGCGGTCGGGATACGGCTGCTTTGGCAGGCGGTCGTTTAATTCTCTTGCATTTATGAGAAAGAACCAACAAACCCTTTGTTATTCTGCCCCTGCGGTTACGCTGGGCAACAATTCATCGGCGAAAAACTTTGCGTATTTCACGCCTTGGCTTTTTGTATTCACCCTCATCTGGCTTGCTGGTTACGCGACTATATTTCCAGACCCCATCGGACTTGCCGCCAGCCATTGGCCGCTGATTATTGTCGGTGTGCTCGGCGCATTTATCGGCAACGCTACCGCGATTGGAGGCGGCATTGTTTTTATCCCCGTGCTGATGTTCGCTTACCAAGTGGATCCCGTCAGTGCCTTGAAACTCACGTTCGTCACGCAAGCCGTCGGCATGAGCAGCGGCGCATCCGGTTGGCTGCGGCGCGGCGAAGTGCCGTTATCGCTTTTGCAATGGACCGTGCCCGCGCTTATTATCGGGACGATGATGTCCACATTCTTGATCCACCCGCAGCCGATGCTGGTTAAAGGGCTGTTTGGTCCCATTGCGTTCATAGCGGGCTTGCTAACGCTCATCACGCTTGATCGAAAAGGCGGGCGAACGGAACTTCCAGCAAAAGCCCGTATCCCAATCGTTTTGGTTTCTTTTATCGGCGGCATGATTACCGGCTGGGTTGCGATTGGCGAGGGTGAAATCATCGCTGCCTTTTGTATGCTCGCCTACGGCCTTAACGCTAACCGGGCAATCGGTCTGGGCGTGGTATTGTTGTCGTTAAACTCGCTTTTGCTGGCCTTCGTCCATGCCTTGTATTTTGGCGGCGTACCCTGGGATATGGCGGCATTCACCATGCTCGGTGTACTCTGGGGCGGGCGGCTGGGGCCATTTCTCGCGCAATGGATTTCTCCGCGTGCTACGAAAAAGGGTTTCGCCTTTATCGCGCTGCTTGATGGCTTGATGATTACCCTACAGGCGAGCTATATGATGTATTTTCGCTAAGAATTTAAACACTCCTTGACTTATGCGGTACAAAAAATCGAATCGCTGTTGGGCGTGAAAGCGTTCGAGATTCAGGGGCGCAAAGCCATTCTTACGCCGACCGGCCAAATGCTTTACCGACGCGCATTGGCATTAGTCGATGAGGCAAGCGATCTGGAGCAAGCGGCGCATACGCTATCGACAGGTTGGGAGGCGGAGATTCGCATTGCGGCAGAAATCCTTTTTCCTTCACGGTTACTGCTGGTCTGCCTGGATCGCTTCGGCCATGAAAGTCCGCGAACACGGGTTGAGTTGATTGAATCGGTGTTGGGCGGGACAGCCGACGCGCTGCTCAAAGGGGAAGCCGACTTGGTTATTTCCCCTCAACAGCCGCCAGGTTTTCTAGGCGAACTCTTAATGCGAGTTCGATTGGTCGCGGTCGTGCATGCCGATCATCTTTTGCATTGTTATGGCCGCGCGTTAAGCAATCGGAACCTGTGTGCCTATCGGCATCTGGTGATACGGGATTCGGGCACTAAGCGCGACCGGCGCGCAGTGTCCGTCGAAGTCGACCAGCGCTGGACGGTAAGCCAAGATGCCACTTCGATCCAAGCCGTCTCCATGGGTTTCGGTTTTGCTTGGCTTCCAGAAGAGCATATCCGTGTGGAGTTAAAGACAGGATTGCTCAAGCCTCTACCTTTGCGTGAAGGCGGAACACTTGAAGTTCCGTTATACATGATTTTGCCACTCCAGACTTTGTTGGTATTGGAGTGAACCATATCGCCGAGATAATCAGGGAGTCGGTGGAGACTTGCAACGCAGAAATGGATGGACCGTCCCGAATGAATGACGACCTTGGCTACTAGTCAGAGACGTGGCAAAGGTTTTTTTTGAAGTTATAAAGGCGGTTTTGGCCATAAACCCCCAGAATTCACCGTTCTTTGATGCATGTGGATGCTATGTCAATCACAGAAAACACGTCATCATTTGAGCCTGTCCCAAAATGAGACATCTAAACAGGCAACCAAAAGAGTCATTTTTGAGCACTCTTTTACGCCGACAGATATTTTTCGCAAAAGATAGCATGGTTGTTCCGATAATCAGGAATGTCAAAAAATCATGCTATTCAATTCGCCAGAATTCATCTATTTCTTCCTTCCATTTTCCTTAGCAGCCTGGTGGATGCTCCAAAAACTGGAGCGTGAAAATGACGCGCAATTACTGGCCATCATCTGTTCCGTGTATTTCTATGGATGGTGGGATACGCGATACGTGCCGTTGCTAATTGGTAATGCTATTGGGAATTTCTTCTTGGGATGGCAGATCTCCAAAACAAAATCCAAGCTTTTGCTGGCTGTCGGATTACTCTACAACATTGGTTTGCTGGGATACTTCAAGTACGCAGATTTCTTCATTGGCAACTGGAATGACTTGACCGGATCAGGCGTTGAAGCCTTGAAATTGGTCCTGCCGCTAGGCATTTCATTTTTCACATTTCAGGTTATCGCTTACTTAGTCGACTGTTACAAAGGCTATGTAGAAGACTTCAACCTGAGACGGTTTTCCTTCTCGATCTCTTTTTACCCTCACCTTATCGCGGGGCCAATACTTCATTACTCGGATGTCATGCCGCAACTCAAAGAGCGGATTGCATTTGATGCACGTCAGTTTTCCCAAGGCTTGTTTTTGTTTGTAATCGGGCTGTTCAAAAAAAGTGTCATTGCCGACAGAATTGCCGAAAAAGTAGACCCGCTATTTGCCGCCGACACGACATTACAGTTCTTTGAGTCCTGGACGGCTTCTCTGGGATATGGATTGCAAATTTACTTTGATTTCTCCGGATATTCCGATATGGCCATAGGGATAGGCCTGATGTTTGGAATCACTCTGCCTCAAAACTTCATTTCCCCTTACCTAGCAACAAGCATCGCCGACTTTTGGAAACGTTGGCACATAACCCTATCGAGATTTCTATGTGACTACGTGTATATCCCGCTTGGAGGCAATCGAAATGGCTTCGTTAAAGGCGTTATGGCTGCTGGGTTGACAATGATCACTGGTGGCTTTTGGCATGGCGCCGCATGGACGTTTGTTTTGTGGGGGCTATTGCATGGTTTGTTCATTGGCATGCACAGAATTTGGGAGCGAACACGATATGCGCTTCCGGAAACTGCGGCAATCGGCTTAACGTTTCTGTCGGTGACAGCGGCTTGGGTTGTGTTTCGAGCCGAATCGGTTGGCCATGCTATTTCAATCTGGAAAGGGATGGTTGGCATCAACGGTGTTGCAATCCCAAGCATGCTATCTGGCCTTTGTAATAGCTGCGCACAAACCAGTCTAATTTCGGGCATGGAGTTCATTCAAATCGGAATTCTGCTATTCGTGTGCATGAATTATGTGAACGCACAAAAAGATGTTCAATCACTACAGCCCTCGTTAAAAACAGTGGGTTATTTATCAGCTCTATTTTTCACCAGCATTTGGATGTCAGGTTCACATGAAAGCTTTATCTATTGGCAGTTTTGATTCATTTTGGAAAGCCAGCTTGTTTTGTACCGGAGCTGTTGCATGGGCGTTACCCACCTGGAATGTAGTGGTAAACCCGTACCAGATATTCAATGACAAGCACTCGATTGGGGCTCGATACACATCGTCGACAACAAACGAACGTTACTTAAAGGTCGCGCATCTTGTAAGGGAAGCGAGGGACAGATCACCCCTGGCAGCTGAAAATATTGTTTCGGTAATTAACGAATCGCTAGACGATCGCCAAAAACCAAAACGGGAATTACCGAACGCATTCATTGTGGGATCGTCAATCATGGGCATGATTGAACCGTCTTTAATGGAAACACGTTTGCCTGTGACACACTTTTACAATCTCGCGTTTCTGGCCGCAAAACCTGATGAAATCTTGGCTACGCTGAAAGGTTTGAAGCGCGAAGGTGTACTAATAAACAACATTGTCTATGGTTTGGAGCCAATTGCCTTTACGGACATCAAGTCGTATGGTCCGGCTTACCAACTACACCCGCTAGCCGATGAAAGCAGTAAACAGAAGGTGTTGTTTGATTATTTATTCGCATCGAGTCTGTCAGACGGATTTAGCCGGCTTGTCACTGTCTTACGCGGTGAGCCATCGGTAAGGTATGACATAGAGGGAACAGGACGATATTACCTCGACCGTTACGACCGCGAAATCAAAAAAGATCACGAAGCTTTCATTCGCAAACAATTTCCAATCGATGCCAAACCGTTAAATGCACCGCCCTGGATCGAAAACCGCTTTAGCGAATTAAAGGGGCTGGTTCAATGGCTTAAGCAAGAAAAAGTGAATGCGAGGTTTTATCTGAACCCACTTCATCCCTATGTTGCAAACGCATACGGAGATGATCGTCTAAATGAATTCAAGCAAAGGATGACCGAATTAACTGGTCAAGCAAACCTCAATGATTGCACTCGATTGCTGATTAATGAGGACGTAAATCGACGATTTTACGACTATAAGCATTTTAGAGACGTTGAGGCAGGTAAGGTGCTTGATTGCGGGTTAGGCATTATCGGGTCAAGCTAAAGAGACTGAAAAATCGCGCCTTTCACCCCGATGTAAGCACAAACGCGTTTTTAGAATAGCAACATCATTACTTGATGTTGACCAAATGAAGATAGAGCTCGGACAAGATGATTATCTCTTGTCAAAAAATCAAGCGTCCCCGGTGTTTTGCGATTTCGATTGCCTAGTGAATGCCCATATGCTGGTTATGGGAAAAACAGGCATGGGGAAAACAACTTTTTTGCGACATGTGATTCGACAAATGCATCGTTTTTCACCGGCGCCACGGATTCATATCATGGACGTGCATGGTGATATTAATCTGAGCAGAACATCGTCCGTCAGGTTCTCGGAATCCACCGAATACGGGCTAAATCCATTTGTAGTAAGTCAGGACCGCCATTTCGGTGGCGTGAGAAAGCGTGTGCAAGACTTTATTGCAACGATCAACGGATGCCGTCCGATCGGTTCACGGCAAGAGGCAGTGATGAGGCATTTGATTACCGATCTCTATGCCGCGAATGGATTCTTTGCCGACAATTACAAATCCTGGGTTTTGCATGATGGAATTGATCGTAAGTACCCAAAACGGTACCCGACCATGGATGACGCCTGCCGTTACGCATTTGTAAAACTCAAACAGCTCATTATTGGAAGTGACACACAAGCTGGACGAGCCCTGGAAGAACTAAACAAAATCACAACGAAGCTCTACAAAATAAACAAGCAGCTTTCAGCGCCTAGCGCAAAGCCTGATGGCGATTTGCTAGAGAAAGCGATGGATCTGCGTCAAAAAGCGATCAAGTCATATAAAGATTACATAGAGAACCTGGTAACCGGCAAGGAACTGGAAGACTTCATCAAATATGAATCAAAGGAAGTTTTGAAATCGGTTGTTGAGCGATTCGACAACCTCAAAGCAAGCGGGATATTCAAAAATCAACAACCACCATTTGATTCATCAAATCCAGTTTGGCATTACGACATTACAGCGTTGCGAGAGGATGAAAAGCGCATGTTTGTTGAATTCAAACTCCAAGAAATTTTTTCATCCGCACTCGAAAGAGGCCCGGTTCGAAGAGAGGAAGAAGGTCTATTGAGGGACATCATGATTATTGATGAGGCTCATCTGTTCTTTAGAGACGATGAAAATAACATCCTGAACACCATTGCTAAAGAAGGTCGGAAGTTTGGCCTTGGTCTCATCTGCGCAAGTCAATCACCTACACACTTTTCTGAAGACTTTTTTTCAAACGTTGCCACAAAGATCATCTTGGGCGTCGATCAAATGTATTGGGACAACTTAGTAAGAAAAATGAAGGTGGAATCAAAATACATGCAATACATCAAGCCATTTCAAGTCATCGGAGCACAGATGAGTAATAAGGGCGAGACACGATCGCGTTTTACGATGGTCAGAGTTCCAAATTCCCGCGTTCAAAACCAAACCCATTGAATGCTGCGTAATTAAGTTAGAACCAAGAACTTTCAGGAGAACCAGAAATGCCAAAAAACAAACTGATGAATTTAAGGATGAATTCGTTTGCAAGTTTCGACGATGCGATGGACATGTGCGAATTGTTGTCACGGGAAACGGGCGACGAATACACCGTAATGCCTGATAACCATTTGGGCTTTACGGCAAATCGGATTCAATCAAGCATCAAAAAATCAAATAAAAAAGGAGAAATAGAAAGTGAGTTCAATGCGCGCGAGCTTCGTCAAGCTTGGCGGGGATTCATAACGAATTATTTTGAAATTTTTTTAGGACTGTTGCTAATTATGAACCCATACAGAGTTATGGGTTGGGTGTTTTATTGCTTGAGCATCGAAACGCTACCAGAATGGCTTAATTTAAAAGGCGTTGGCGATTTACTTGGATTGGGCGGTGTATTGTTGATCCTTTATGGACTGAGGTTTATTTACAGTTATTTTGCCGAAAAACTTTACATTGATGAGGATGGCATCATCCTCAAAAAAGGGATTCTTGCTCAGTCCCAAGTACAAATACGATTTAGCGATATAAAAACAATCGGTGTTCAACAAGGCATATTAGACAGATTGATGGGAATTGGCACAGTTCATTTGGATTCTGCCGGCACGAACGGAACAGTAGACATAGAGTTCAAAAACACCATCGACCCTATAAGGATGCGTCGAAATATTCAGATTCTCATCGATAATCACATCAAGTTTCATGGATAAATAATGATCAAAAAAATTGCTGCGATTTTTACGAAAAAAAAGCTTCCACGTAGCAAGTTAAATCTTGAGAAATCGGATGTTGTAAATACCAAGTCAATTAGCCTGGATATCTTTGAGGAATATTCTCAGAGATTACCGGGATTTCCAACTGGTATACCGGTAATTCCAACTGATTTGCTGGTCGAAAAAAATAAGGACATGATCAAGCAAATCATTTTGGCAAGAGGATTGGCTGGAGCACATAACAAGGATGAAGTAGAAAAAAAGATCATGTCCCCAGTAAGGCATCTTGCTGAAATGACGCACTTGCTGCCTGCTTCCGAGAAAAATCATTTCAAGTTGTTGGGAGGATTATTTTCTTTCTGCCTGGAAGTCTCTCTGTTTTCAATCAGGTACGCAGAACGAAGAATATTGACACGAGCAACGCCTGAAATAAGAAAAGACGAAGAATCTCTTTGGACTCACGCTGCATTCCTGACAGGCTTATTTAGCGAGGCAATAACAGCCATATCCAAAATATCGGTGTATGCCGAGGATAAGGGTATTGAATGGCGACCAGGTGCTGAATCACTTTATGAATGGCTTCAAAGAAATGAATTGAAACGCTATCACATCCGATGGAGCGATAAGGAAGATCGGTCAACGGTTTATATCATGGCAGGAAAATCCATTCAGAAGGAACAAACGGATATTTTTGCTACCGGTGAAAAGGCGATTTACAAAACGCTTTATGCAGCAATGCAAGACCAAAAAGACCATAGCAATCCCCTGGCTAACATCGTTGACACGGTGAAGTACAAAATCATGGAACGAGATGAATGGAGCTATGCGGATCGTTATGGCAAACCATTGGCGGGCATGCATCTGGAACCCTGGTTGATCGATGCCATGCGGCATTTGGTTCAGAAAAAACGTTGGGTGCCCAATGATGAGAATGGCCGTATTTGGCACGGTCAGGACGGGGTGTTTCTGGTGTGGCCATTGGCAGCAAACGATATGCAAGTTCAATTAAAGTCCGCGGAATGCCCATTTATTCCGAGTACGCAAGAGATATTGGCCGATATCCTCCTGGATGCCGGAATCATTGAGGAAAGTAGACTTGGCGGATACCTGTTTGATATTGAAGTTCCTGCAGCTGAGAGCAAAGAGAAGAAGCATCTAGAAGCGCTTAAATTAGCCCGGTATGAAATTCTGTTTGTAAAAACTCAACATAAACCGATCGATGGAAACCTTCGGATCAAAGTTGATGACAACGAAAATTCGGCAGACCGAATCGAATTACAAGACCAATCAAATATTGATAGTGAAGCTCATGAACATACATCGAAGAATCAATTCGACAAAACTCATTCGGAAAAAATCGAGCATACGCATGAGAGAAAAACAGATCCCAACCAAGAAGGGATCGATGAAAATGACGAGCTCCAAAATACCGATATCAATGCAGATGGTGGTGTGCAGACTGTCTTGCCAACTCATGACGAGTTAATCGATACGAGCATTTTGTTTCAAAAATCTGAAATAACTCAAACAAAAAACAAAACCAAGAGGAATTCAAATAATAAAAGAAATAATGAATTTAGTTCTGATAATAAAAGCCATACCGATACCTTGGCAATAAACAATTATGACGATGATTATGCGGCCGACTATCTACCCGCAAAAGAAAACGAATATGGTGAACTTGCTTTTGAGCGTGACGAGAAGGCGAAACTACCGGAAAAGAATCAAGTAACGATTCAGGATGCCAATAAAGAAATCCATACGGACAACAATGGTACTGAAGATCCCTTAGGTTTTTTAATTGGATCATCAAAAAATGAGCCTAAAAAAATCAAGTCAAATCTGAAAGAACAGGAAGCTGGAAAATCAAATGTGCCCGAGTTAGATAGCTTGTTGGGTAAAAAGACAAAAGAAAAAGAGAACGCAAAAAGCGATGATGGATCAGGGAGAGCCGGTTTAATTTTAAACAGACTGAAAAAACTACCCATTGAATATCTTGAGTCACAGCCAGGCGGGTTAACAAAAATTAAATCAATAGGATTGAAAGATACAAAAATGGACCTGAAAGACTGCATATCTGTACTGAAAGCATCTGGTTTACTTGAAATGATCGATGGTTATGAAACAGGCCTTGATAGCTCAGGAAAACCTCAATCGCGTTATTTCCTGGTAAGGGCGGACTTGCTGAATGGCAAATAACTACGATCCCTATATACGCAAACCCTACGAATTGTATATCGCCGCTGCTTGGTTTGTGGCTACCGCAACGTCATTTGCCGGATACATTGTATTGCCTGGTGGAAACTCAATGATGATTCCTTGGCTCTGTTTTGGTTTCATGGCTCTTCAGTCAGCTATTAAGGGGCTTGATTTAGTTGGACGTGGAAAAGTTGGCGAAATGCTGACGTTTATGGATGTTGGAAAACTTCTGGAATTGGTCAAGCCAGAAAAAATGTGGTTTGGCTGGGGATTCGACTGGATGCCTATTCATACTCAACGGGCAGTTGATTACATGTTGTCGGGCGCCAAAATAAACCATGACCAAGAGAGTCCTGGGAGTCCTTGGATTCATGGTTTGAACTTAGGAAAAGAAAAAGACGTTTTGATTTCGCTTAAATCGCTTGAAGGTCACACCATCATGTTTGGCACGACGGGTGCAGGAAAAACGAGAGCCTATGAAGTAATGGTTACCCAAGCCATTCACCGGGGCGATACAGTGATTATGATCGATCCAAAGGGCGACAAAGAATTGCGTGATCGCATGGAACTCGAATGCGCAAGAGCAGGACGAGATGATTCATTTTTGTTCTTTCATCCGGCATTCCCTAAATCTTCAATCCGTTTAGATCCAATGCGGAACTTCACTCGCACAACCGAAATTGCGTCCAGGATAGCCTCATTACTTCCATCTCAGACGGGGGGGTCGGATGCATTTACTGCGTTTGCTTTCAGGGCGCTAAATCTGGTTGCACAAGGTCTTCTTGAAACTGGCAAACGCCCATCAATCAAACGGCTGCGATATTACATCGAAGGTGGGGCAGAATCGCTATTGGTACAAGCGATCGAGGCACATGCGAATCGCGTTGAGCCTAACTGGAAAGAAGAAAGCGCGGAACCATTCTTTACCAAGGCCAGGGCCGGCAAAGCGAAAAAAATGGAGACAATTACAAATTCAGATTGGCTGGCCACGATTGAATGGTACCGCGCAACGATGAGTAACGGGCCCAATGGTTCTGAAGGGATCGATGGATTGTTGTCGCTTGTCGAACACAATCGGCTTCATTTTTCGAAGATGATTGCCTCTCTTATCCCCGTGCTAAACATGTTGACATCTGGAGACCTGGGCGAACTTTTATCACCAAACGAAGATGACACCCGCGATTCCCGACAGATATTTGATACATCAACGATCATTTCCGGCAAGCATGTTTTATACGTAGGACTAGATTCCTTATCGGATTCCATTGTGTCTTCAGCAATTGGTTCGATAGTTCTAGCTGACTTCGCATCCGTGGCCGGGATGATCTACAACAGCGGGAAAAAGCCAGGACGAATCTCCATGTTTGTCGATGAGGCGGCCGAAGTCGTCAATTTGCCTTTCATCCAAATACTTAATAAAGGCCGCGGCGCCGGGTTTCAGGTTGTCATGGCGACACAAACGCTACCTGACATTGTGGCCAGGCTGGGAGACGAGGCAAGAGCAAGACAGGTCGTTGGCAACTGCAATAACCTCATCACGCTCCGGATCAAGGATGGTGACACCCAACAATTTGTTGTGGAAACATTTGGACAAACCTATATCAAAACCGTGCAACAAAATATCTCAAGCGCGGTTAATTCGGCCGAAAACATCATCAATTATTCTGGAAATAGTGGGCAATCATTGAGCTTTGGTGAGCATGACCTATTCCCGCAACATCTTCTCGGGCATCTGCCCAATTTTCATTATATTGCATCAATCGCCGGCGGCAGGGTCATTAAGGGACGACTGCCCATCATTACCCATTAGGATTAAAAACATGCATGATCAGTCAGCCGAAATAATTTTTTTGAAAAAACCTTTGCCACATCCGCTTGAATCCGCTTCGATTGAAATGAAAAGGGCCTGTAGGGCAACGAAACGCTATCCCAGCTCTCAGGAGTTATTTACGAGATGGCCTAATCTTCGGGAAGCTTCGCAGCGATTAACCTCATTGTTGACACTGTATTGGCCAGACCATAGGAAAGACGGTGAAAGTTTATTGGTTAATTGTCTCGACGCTGGCTTTGCGGAGGCTGAAAAATCTATCTCAAGAGATAACAACGATCTGACTGAACAAAAAGCATTTATCACGCGAGTTTCGGCCGAATTGGTTCAGTGCCTTGGTTTGACGCTCATGATCAAACGTAGCGGCCTGTGGACAATTTACGATCCAAGCATTGAGGGTTACTTGGATGAAATCGTGAAATCGACAACCAGCGAAGAATTGACATGGGTCAAGCAGCCACACCGCGCCTTTTCCAGCGCCCAAAGCGAATTACTATGCGCTTCAAGGGTGTTTACCATGAATGAGTTAAAGTTAGCTGGATTACTGGAATAACGTGAGATGGGAAAACATTTCCTCATATGGCTGATGATTATGTTTTTTACACCGCTGTTGCTCCCAGCGCTATTGAATCCTAAGACAATTTCAAACTATATAAAAGCCGATTACAATTCAGCAATCAGCATTTTGGGAGAAAGAGAAGAAATCAATAAAGAAATAATTGATTTATACAAAAAAAATCTTACCTCGGTTTCAACTTTCGCCAATAACTTCAGGGATCGACATGACGATTCGGATAAATACCGAAATAGTGGCGATCATATCGGAGAGGCGATCGCCGATATTCCTGGGGATTGGGCTGCTTCAGTTAAACTGCAAGCCTACAGCTTTGCCTTGAGAATGGTCATTTTATCAAAGTGGGGAAGCTGGTTAGTGATCCCTATAGTTATGGGTTTCTTTGCTGGAGTTTTTGAAAGACGGCTGAAATCGGAGACTTTTACATCTCCTGTGCCCCCTATTTACAACACATCGGCACACATGCTTTTAGCATTAAGTTGCATGCTGGTTTTATGGTTGATTTGTCCTCTCCCAATACCGTTACCCATTATTCCGACTATTGCTGTTCTGATCAGCGTTTTTATTAGTTTGGCAATCGCGCACTATCCGAATTACTGATCAAAAAAGCAATATTCTGAGGTAAGCGCTGATTGGGGTTGACGAATTTATACCTGTTCAGGCTGCCATTGCTGGAGGGCTTAGGCCGAAATCCGCGCGCCGATGGCGGCAGACGGATCTAGATAGTCGGCAGAAATTGCTGAGTTGATGGGATATTTTTAAAAAACTACTTCCTGGTAGTGATGTAGTGCACGGGGGTTGAATAGTTCATTGACTCCTTAGTTGAAGATGTGAGTTGAAGTATTCATTTTTATGCAATGCATTGAGGCTCACGAAATCATCTGTAATTGGGCACTCAGCGAAGGTTTTTGGGTCTGGATTTAACATACCTTATAATGCCATGTGAAATATAAATCCTTCCCCAAAATAATTGCATAACTTATTGTTTTAATTAGATCGCAATTGGCTGTTTACGCGTGTATTTTTGGGGGTGTTAATTGATATAAGTTATTGTTTATTATGAATAAAATTAAAGTTCTCTTTGTCTGCATGGGCAACATCTGCCGCTCGCCGACTGCGGAAGGCGTGTTCACCAAACTGGTGAATGACCGCAAGCTGGCGCCGCATTTCCAGATCGACTCGGCCGGCACCCATGCCTATCACGTCGGCAATGCGCCGGACCTGCGCGCGGAAAAGGCGGCCGGCGAACGCGGCGTCGACATTTCGCATTTGCGCGCCCGCAAGGTCGTGCTCGGGGATTTCGAAGATTTCGATTACATATTGGCGATGGACGACGAAAATTACGCGATCCTGTTTTCGGCTTGCCCGGCTTCACATCGGCATAAAATCAACTATTTCCTCGACTATGCGCCGCATCTCGGTAAACGCGAAGTGCCGGACCCTTATTACGGCGGCGCCTACGGTTTCGAGCGGGTGCTGGACATGGTCGAAGAAGCTTCCGAAGGCTTTTTGAACGCTTTGCTCGAAACGGGCAAAATCAAAGCAATGGCTAAATCCTAGGAGAACGTGATGGCGATCATCTCAAATACTGTCAACTACGTGGACGGCGATACCGTACTGGAAGCCTTTTTCGCCTACGACGACGCGATCGTAGGCCGCCGGCCGGCCGTGCTGATTAATCACACCTGGGGCGGGCGCGACGACTTTGTCGCAAACAAGGCGATCAAGCTAGCGGAACTCGGCTATGTCGGCTTTGCGCTCGACATGTACGGCAAAGGCGTGCTGGGCTCCGGCCCCGAGGAAAACGCCAAATTGATGCAGCCGTTCATCGACGACCGCGCGCTGCTGCAAAGAAGAATCGGCGCGGCGCTGGCCGCGGTCAAACTGCTGCCCTGGGTCGATGACAAAAAATGCGCCGCGATCGGCTTCTGCTTCGGCGGCCTGTGCGTGCTCGATCTGGCCCGCACCGGCGTGGACATCAAGGGCGTGGTCAGTTTCCACGGTATCCTGGCCGCGCCCGGCAATACCGAAGGCAAGCCGATCAAGGCGAAAGTGCTGGCCCTGCACGGCCACGACGACCCGCTGGGGCCGCCGGAACAAGTGCTCGCCTTCGCGCAGGAAATGACGAAGGCCGGCGCGGACTGGCAGGTGCACGTCTACGGCAACACGATGCACGCGTTCACGAATCCGATCGCGAATAATCCGGGCGTCGGCAATGTCTATCAGGCCGATGCGGATCGACGTTCGTGGATTGCGATGAAGAATTTCTTGGAGGAAATTTTGGGTTAATCCGAAGAGGTTGATGATCTGCTCCGACCGCCGCGCGACTGTCCCGTTTAACGCCAGCGGGAAAAATCGATTGGCAAGCATGCCAACCACTGCAATCAGTTACCACCGAATGCCTAAAATTACTGCGAAATAGCTCACAATTTCATCTAAAACATTTTCGTAACTCATTATGCCAGCCCACCACAAAATCAATAATTTTTTGTTTTATTTCATAATGTTATAAACACAAAACCGCAAAAAAGAAGCACAGCACATCTAAATTAATCATCGTGATGTTCTTAATTAGCACGCCCCCTCGAGACAATTTAACTCCTTTTTAAGATCCTATCCCTTACAATCCAGTCATCAGCCAACAAGGTTACTGGCTGAAAAACGTCATAGAATTACAATAACTTAGAATAATCTTAATCGATTGGAGAAAACCATGCTGTCTCAACATAAGATGAGTTTGCTAGCCACCGTCATTTTAGCTTCTTCCGCTGTCGGCACAGCTTCTGCTGCCGACCTCGCCGCCAACGCCACAGTTACCGCGTCCGTGGCACCCGCGGTGACAGTACCGGCCGTCCCCCTTGTCCCTAACCTGATCGAAAATGTAAACGGCGCAGTAAATACCCTTGTTCCTACCGTAGCGAACAATGCCAACAACGCCATCAATACTCTCGTACCTACCGTTGTCAACGGGGCAAACGGACAAGTGGCTGGCGTTTTTGCCGTTACTGAAGACGTCACCCTCTCTGCGGGCGGCACGGTTCACAATGTTCTGGCTACCGTTAACGGCGCACTGATCAATCCAGTCGGCACTGTTGGCGTCGTCGCAGGCAACATTCCACTGCTTGGCAGCAATGTTCTCGGCCTAGTCGGTGGCGTTCAGGGGGTCGTTGGACAGACCGGCCTTATCGGCAAACTTTCGACTCTGACTGCAAACATTCTTGGTAATACACTCGGCACTGTAGCTGGAAGCCAAGGCCTGGTAGGGAACCTTCTCGGCAATACCCTCGGCACTGTGACTGGCAGCCAAGGCCTGGTAGGCAACCTTCTCGGCAACACGCTCGGCACTGTGGCTGGCAGCCAAGGCCTGGTAGGAAACCTTCTCGGCAACACACTCGGCACTGTGGCTGGCAGCCAAGGCCTGGTAGGCAACCTGCTCGGCAATACGCTTGGCCCTGTTGTCGGCGGTCAAGGTCTGGCAGGAAACCTGCTTGGCAATACGCTTGGCGCGGTTGCCAGCGTACCTGGCTCGCTCCAGTAAATACTGGTTACCTGTCAATTCGCTTTTGGCGCAGCGCAAGGCTTCTTGTGCTGCGCCTCTCAGGCCCGACCGGGTCAAATGCTGCCATACCCGCCTGGATCAGGCCTCCTCCCCCGAGCTCGCAAGAGTTCAAATCCATTCATTCTCCCCTTTACCCTTGAACTCGTGGTTGCACAAACCGTCGAGCTTGCCGGATCGATTGAGGATTAAGCCAAACCCTACATGACTCCGTATTTTAGCTCCTCTCTTTTACCCCCATCTTTGAGCCGCCCCTTCGCTGATTTTTGACGATCTTAGCGAATACATTCTAACCTTTGCATTTATTCCATTCAAAGCTACATTTACCTCAGCGAACATCAAAACCTTCATTTCAATCCAGCTTCAAAATATGCCTAACCCAAGCACCGCTTTTCCGCTCAAAGTTGAAAAAACCGACTACAGAATTTTGTTGATAGATCTCGAAAATTGCCCCAATCAGATTCGGCAATTGATGAATAATTTGGAGCAATATGCTCAGATTGTGGTCTGTTATGCGCAAAGCGGAACCAAAATTCCGTTGGACTGGATCATTCCGCTGACAACCGTCGTCAATCAAAACCGCTTGAAAATCGTCAAAATGCCGAATGGCGGCAAGAATGCGGCAGATTTTGGCATTGCCTTCTGGGCCGGGCTTTTGATGGCGCAAACGAATAACGATGCGCATTTCGATATCGTGTCGGACGATGCCGATCTGGATCATGTCGTCAGTTTACTGAATGATCAGCAACGCAGTGCGAAAAGAATCCGCACCCAAAAGCAAAACGATGCAGCCCCCATCGCCAAGAATCCGCCGACATCTGCACAGGAATACTGCATACATCTGGATACGCATCAAAAGAACCGCCCGGTTAAAAAAGAAACCTTACTTAACCACATCAAAAGCAAATTCAACGGCGCGGGAATCGATGCGGAAAAACTATTCGAAGAACTGAGCCGGCAAGGCGCCATCAAGCTCGTCGACAATAAAATCAGCTATAACCAGAAGAAAATCACCGAGCTGGCGAAACAGCCCGCTTGAATGAACCGCCTTTTTGTTTTGGGACGCTTCACAGCCGACCCGGCTTTGGATTATTATTTAGCCAGATTATTAACAATACAGGCCAGCGCATTGAAATCTCTGATTAAAATTAATAGGCCGACTATGTTTTCACGGCTGGCGCTGGCGGCGGCCATCGCCCTCTTGGCCGGCTGTTCGAGCGCGCCGAAAATGACGCCCGTACAGCCGCAGCCCATGCGAACCAACCTGCCTCCGGTCACCCATTATGCGTTGAGCCTGGTCGGCGCGCCTTACCGCTACGGCTCGGCATCGCGGGAGGAGGGCTTCGATTGCAGCGGCTTCGTGCGGCACGTCTATCAGCGCCAGGGCATCCTGTTGCCGCGCACGGCGTGGGAAATGGCCGGCGCCCTGCCCCGCGCAGATGACTTGCGCTCGGGCGATCTGGTGTTTTTCAACACCGGCGGGGGCGCGTTTTCGCATGTCGGCCTGTTCGTCAACGGCGACCGCTTCGTTCACGCCTCCAGCAGCCGGACCGGCAAGGTGATGGTTTCGAGCCTGAACAATCCCTACTGGCGCAAGCATTTTGTCGGCGTGCGCAGGCCGCTTGCCGGTTTGCATTGAAAGCCCCATTCAACACAGTTCGAACAGGCCAGCGCCCGGAACGCGAAAGCGTCAATTAAACGGACAGGGTATCCATCAGATCGATCATAAATTCCATTTCTTCGTCATCGACCTTTTCCCAAGACGTGAACCCCAGGCTTTCCAGAACGCCGGCGCCTTTCTCGTCGCTCGCCATTCCGGTCAGACATTGTTGAAACTGCTCGCGCTTGTCGAGCAATCCGGGGCCGATCATCAATGAATGATGAATCACGCTGATCTGGCTGCGCACCAATATTTTGAGCTGCTTTTTGATCATCTCGGAGAGATCGTCGTAGGCTTCGGCCAGGAAGATGCCGACATCCGCATCACCGCGCAGCAAATGCTTGGCGACCTGCACATAGGTGTCGCACGACAGGCTTTGCATGTTTTTCGCATCCAGATCACCCGGTTCGAGCATGATCATGCCCATCATTTTGACATCCGGATCATCGGTAAACGCCAGTTTGACGCCCGGCGTCAATTCCGCCACATCATCGACCGGATTGGCCGCGCCGACCGCGATGATCGCCTCGTCGGACACGCCGACCGGCTTGACCAGCGGCAGAAAACCTTTTTCCCTGACCAGCATCGCCGCATCATACGGGTTGGCATAAATCAGGTTGACCTTGTTTTGCGCGATCGCCTCGCGTTGCGCAGTGAAATCATTGTACATTTCCAGGTGAATCGGCTCGCCGGTCTGCTTCTGTAGCCAGGTATTGAAGATATACCAGCCGGACAAATGATCGGGCGTAAAATCGGGACTAACGGTAAACAGAAAGGACATGAAGTTTCCTGATCAAAATAATGTCGGATAGAGCTTGCGGCATTCTTCCACCTTCGTGCGGGAAGGTTTCCGGCGCACCGAGGTATAACCGACGACCACGCCTTTGCGGATATTCGGAATCACGGTCGCCTTGACCCAATAATAGCCGCCGTCCTTGCGCAGGTTTTTGACGAAACCCTGCCATTTTTCGCCCCTTTTGACCGTATCCCACAAGTCCTTGAAGGCGGCGGACGGCATGTCGGGGTGCCGCAATATCGAATGCGGCGCCCCGATCAATTCCGCTTCGGTATAGCCGGACATTTCGATAAAAGACTGATTCACATGCGTGATGACGCCGTTCGGATCGGTCGTCGAAACGATCAGCTTGCCGTCCGGATAAGGGGTTTCGATCTCGGTATATAAGACTTTACGTTGCATGCCGCCGAACAAATTCAGCGCGGCCTCCTTAAATTCGCCGACAATATCTTCCGGCTTCATATCATTGATCATGTTGTTTCCCAACCACGACTTTTATTTGAAAAATTGGCGATAGCAAGCGCCAGACTTCCGCACCCTTTACGCGCCGCGCGGCAGCCGACTTTGCATCAAGCTCCTCATATTCCATAGTAACTATATGGTTATAGGCTGATTGATACGGCAAGTATAGCAGCCGATAAAAATTTAGCTGCCGCCGCACAAATTTTTTCAAGCCGCCCCTGCGACCTGAAAAGCCCCACGGCCGTCTTGACATTGGCGCCGAACTCGGCTAACTTCGACGCCATGATGCAAGACGGAGTCCGGAACATTATGAAACCTCTATATGGCGCTATTTTTGTTATGTCATTGGCGATCAGCACGCCCCTCCGCGCCGATGAGACCGAAGATGATAACTATTATCCGTCGCCCGCAATGAATCAATACGACACCCCATCTGCAACAAATCAATCGGCTACCCCTTACTACACGCCGCCCGCAACAAATCGATCAGTAGCCCCCGACTACGCGCCGCCCGCGGCGAATCAAAACGCTGCGCCCTACTACACGCCGCCCGCGACAAATCAGTTCTACGGCCCCTACTACGCGCCGACCCAACGCTATTTACCGCCTCCGCCGCCCAATTACGTGCCGCGTCCTTTCAAGGCAGACCCGGCTTTTACGCTGCTGGACATCCTGATTTACCGTCCGGTCGGTCTGGCCGCGACCATCGCCGGCGCGGGACTGGTCGTGGGCCTGTCGCCATTAATCGGGCTGGCGTCCATACCCAGGCCGCATGATGCGTTTCCGCAAGCGTTTGACATTCTGGTCAACGCTCCGGCCGAGTATACTTTTATCAGACCGTTGGGCGAGAGGTCGCTCCCTTTCCCTTATCTGCCCCATTACTGACACTCGGCACAGAGTTTTTCCGACAACGCCGCCGACCGGGTTTTGGAAATCCGGCCGCAGGTTTATTGAAGCCGTGAAGCTGACTTGAAAGGATGGGGCTGTAAACCTCGTCCCGTTTCCCGCGTCATTTGCCAACCGATTCTAAGTCACCCCGGCTCCTTTTCCCGAACAACCGCAAGCCTCCGATGTCACACCGTTTATCCCTCCCTCCCGCGATAGCATTGATGGGCCCCACCGCTTCGGGAAAATCCGCGCTCGCCGTGCAGCTGGCATCCGCGCTCGACGGCGAAATCATCAGCGTCGATTCGGCGCTGGTATTCCGAGGCATGGACATCGGCACCGCCAAGCCGAGCCTGGAAGAGCGGGGCGGCATTCCGCACCATCTGATCGACATTCTCGATCCGGCCGAAGCCTTTTCGACCGGCCAATTCAGAACGCAGGCGCTGAACCTGATCGACGCCATCAGCCGGCGGGGAAAACTGCCGATATTGGCCGGCGGCACGATGTTGTATTTCAATGCCTTGACCCAAGGTCTCGCAACCTTGCCGGAAGCCGTTCCGGACATCCGGGCCCGGCTTGACCATGACCTGCACCAACTCGGCTCGGCCGCCCTGCATCAACGCCTGCAAGCGGTCGACCCGGAGGCCGCCGCCAGGATTCATCCGAACGACCCGCAGCGCATCCAGCGCGCGCTGGAGGTTTTCGAAATCAGCGGCAGGCCGTTGTCGTCCTTTTTCGGCGGAACGCAGGAGCCGGCGCTGCCCTGCCGCCTGATCAAGCTGATCATCGCACCGGAAGAGCGAGCCACGCTGCATCTGATCATCGCCGAGCGCTTCCGTCAAATGCTCAAAGACGACCTGATCGAGGAAGTCGACGCGCTGTACCGGCGCGGCGATCTGAGCGAAAAAACGCCGGCTATCCGCGCAGTCGGCTACCGCCAGGTCTGGGCCTATCTGGCCGGCGAATACGACTATGACACGATGACCGAAAGAGGCATCATCGCGACCCGGCAACTGGCCAAACGCCAGTTTACCTGGCTGCGCAGGGAAACCGACGCGCTACGCTATCACACCGGCCAATCCGGCCTGCTGCGGCAGGCATTGGCCGATATTCAGCGCCAACTCGCCTGAGCGCCGCACGCTTTTACCGTATTTTTAAATGACTCGGAGCGCATCTTGCTCTAGGATATTCGGACATTTGCCGTTTGTTTAACTTCATGATTCTGGAAACGATCGTTACCACCCAACACCCCGAAGGACGCCCCCACATCGCGCCGATGGGCATTCATAGCCACGGCGAAGAGCTGGTCATCCTGCCTTTTCACCCTTCCGCCACGCTCGACAATCTGGCCGCGACCCGAACCGCGGTGATCAACTACTGCGACGACGTGCGCGTGTTTGCGGGCTGTCTGACCGGACGGCGCGACTGGCCGCTCAAACCGGCCGAAAAGATTGCCGGCCATGTGCTGGCTTCGGCACTCGCGCATAGCGAAGTCGAAGTCGTGCGGATTGAAGAAGACCCGCTCCGGCCGAAATTTTTCTGCCGCCCGCTGCATGAGGTCAATCACGCGCCGTTCAAGGGCTTCAACCGTGCCCAATATTCGGTGCTCGAAGCCGCGATTCTGGTCAGCCGGCTGAGCAGGCTGCCGATCGAGCGGATTGACCGGGAGTTGGCCTATTTGCGCATCGGCATCGAAAAAACCGCAGGCCCCAGGGAACTGGAAGCCTGGGGCTGGCTGATCGCGCATATCGAAGCGTTTAAGAAAGGAGAGCAGGCATGACCCGGATGCTGGCCAGCGTGAACAGCCTAGAGGAAGCCCAACTGGTCTATCAGGCGGGTGCCGACATCATCGACCTGAAGCAGCCGGCCGAGGGCGCGCTCGGCGCGCTGCCGCTGGAAGACGTCGCGCAGATCCGCGCCTGGTGCGCGGGAAAAGTCCCGGTCAGCGCCACGGTCGGCGATCTGCCGATGCAGCCTCAGTTGATCGGCGCTGCGGTGCAGGCAATGGCCGCAACCGGCGTCGATTACATTAAGATCGGCTTTTTTCCGGGCGGCGACTGGCGCGGCGTCGTACAGAAATTAGCCGAATTGACGCAAAAACACTATGCCTTGATTGCGGTATTGTTTGCGGATACGCAGCCCGATCCGGCTTTCGTCCTGACCCTGCATCAGGCCGGCTTTAAAGGCGTGATGCTGGATACGATGGACAAAAGCCGAGGCTCCTTGACGCAGGTCATGCAGGCCACAGAAATCGAACGCTTCGTCGATGCGGCCAAAAGCCACAATATGCTCTGCGGCCTGGCCGGTTCGCTGCGGTTGAATGACATCTCTGCCCTGCTGCGTTATCAGCCGGATTATCTCGGCTTCAGAGGCGCGTTATGCCTTCAGCACACACGAACAGCGAGTGTAGACCCCGAAGCCGTGGCGCGCATCAAGCAGGCGCTAAAAACCCGCATAGCGATAGAGACGGCTTGAGCGGCCGGCAATAACAAAGCGGAAGAGTGGCTAACCCGCCCGCCCCCCAGGATTGGGGTCACTAATAGCTCCCGAAATAAACTAAAGCGAAGTGGGAGCGGCTTGCAACCGCGACTCAAGGCCGCGTTCGCAGGTCTGTCCCCACCCCGATCGCGCTTAAAAAGCGCTTCCACATGGAGTGCATCCAATCAGGGAAAGCATTTGTATGCCGATCCTTAGTTTCCGATATTCCGCCCGAGCACAGTAGGCTTACTCACGGACGGCAGGTCACTGAACAAAATAACCCGGTTGCGGCCGGCCATCTTCGCGCGGTACATGGTCTGGTCGGCCGCCTCGATCAGATCGGTGTAATGCCCGAAATTCGGCTGATACAGCGCCACGCCGATGCTGACCGTCAGCTCCAGCTGTTGAAACCTGGGCTTCAAATCATCGCCGCGCCGCGCGATTTCGAGGCGGATGCGCTCGGCGTAAGCCCGCACGTCATCCTCGTCGGTATTCATCAGCACAAACAAAAACTCCTCGCCACCAAAACGCCCAATCAGATCGCCCGGCCGGGTCAAGCGCTTCAGCATGTCCGCGACCAGGCGGATGATTTCATCGCCTTTCTGATGCCCGCACTGGTCGTTGAACAACTTGAAACGGTCGATATCGACAAAACCCAACGCGATGCCTTTCAGTTCGTGCGCGGGCCGTTGAAAAAGTTGGTTCAACGAACACTCGAGCATCCGCCGGTTATAGAGCTGCGTCAGCGAATCCAGCTGCGCCTGCTGCCGCTGCATTTCGTAATGTTTCGCATTCATCAACGCGATGCCTAATTGCTCGGCCACCGCAACGATCTCTTCGAGGATACGCCCTGCCATCGATTTTTGCTTGATCGCGTAATCCGCGTAAATCATGCCGGCCAAACAGCGGTGACGCAGCACCGGCACCGCGATAAATTCGGCGGTATTGAATTTTTTGAGCAGTGGATTTTTCGGTTCGAGCGCGGCATCGATCAGCACCGCTTTCTTTTCGCGCAAACAGTCCAATAACATGCCGGATAGACAGCCGATATCGATTTCCAATGCCCTTTCGTGAATTTCAGGATAAGCATGCGAGGCGGCCAGACTACGGCGCTGCGGATTGACGCTAAACAAGATCACGCGGTCGAATTCAAAATCGTGCTTGATCGTCTCCAAGGTCCAGGGTACAAAATACGCAGGGTCCAGACTCTGATGCGGCGCGGTGAGACTGGCCGAAATATTGCGCGAGGTGGCGCCGGGCTCGCCCGGGTGATGCTGAACTCGGCTCATCGTGATGCTCGCCTGCAACAGCCTTGCCCTCAGACGGTTGACATCTGGAAACGCGATACTATAGAACTCCTGCGCCGCCTGCATCGCTTTATCGGTTTCTTGCAGCAGACTCTCCAGCTCCAACGCCTCGATCGGCAGCAGTTCAAATACCTGCGGCGACAATTGCGGCGGGCCTGCATGGCTGATCGAGGAAATTCCCTGCAACCAGGCCGTATAATTCGCAAACGCGACGATCGCGATTTCGGCACGGTACGGATAATAGGGCGAACCGGGGTCGGGCAGCACATGATGACACGCGGCAACCGCCACAATCGGCGCAGGCAGTTGCCATTGCAGGCACAACACCTGCCCCATTTCGACATGGGTCATGCCGAAGAAATGCCTTTCTTCCTGAAGCAACGGATGCACGCTATTAGGCAAGGAAGCGATAAATTGGCTGTAAGTCATTTTGCCGTGGGTTTCCAGCGCCAGTTTGCCGATGTCATGCAGCAAACCCGCCGTATAAACCATTTCAGGATCGGCAAGTTTTAATGCGATCGCGATTCTTCGGCTCAATTCGGCGACAAACAGGCAATGTTGCCAAAAGAATAAAAAATCGAATTCACCGGACTCGCGCCGAATCATGCGGCTGAACAGCAACATGGCCAAAGCCATCCGGCGAACTTCGTCGACACCTAAAAGATGCACCGCGCGCCGAATCGAAGTCACCTTGTTCGGCAGGCAATAGGCGGCGGAATTGACTGTTTGCAACACCTTGATCGCCAGCGCCGGATCGGTTTCGATGATTTTCGCCAATGCGTCGATACGCACATTCTCATCGCGGGTCAAATTGACCAATTTGACCGCGATCGCCGGCATTAGCTGCAAATTCAGCGATTCGCTCTTTAAGATCGCTTGCGCTGCCGTTTTGATGCTGTCTAACTCGTCGCTTTCTGCGCCAGCCATGATCAGTCTACCTTCAGCCTTCACCTCGCCGCCTCACTCATTAGTTTGATCAAACAACGACTTTTTCCCGCCATGAGTTACAAAAACTTAAAACTCACCTCTCTCTGGACATTTACTGAGACCACAGCCCCTTAAAAACGTTTAAGGAAATCTAAATAAAAATATAGACCTCAAGAAAGATGCCTCATAGCGAATCCCGTCGAATTTATTGATAGCGTTCACGCGGCTTTCCTTCCCGCCCAAAATTAGCGAAGGAGCTTAATCGAAGATCAACATTCCCTATACCCGGATGGCAGAACCCAGCCTTTTTCCGCCGGCTCCGGGAGCTAGTACTTGTTCTCATCGAGTCAGTCTTGTTAGAATGGCCCCACTGTCCCCGTAGCATAAGCTGGATAATGCACCTTCCTCCTAAGAAGGCGACTGGGTGTTCGAATCACCCCGGGGACGCCAGCCTTAGCCGGCGATTCCGCCGAACCCTCTGAATCTCCGGCCGTCCGGTCTTTTTTGACTTTAACAAAACATCGCCTTGCTATTTATGCGATAATTTTCCCCCTTAAATTTTCGATCGGACCGGGTGCGTTGATCGCAGACCGTTTTTTATCTTTAGGAGTACAACATGGCAGCACTGGTTGGCATCATAATGGGCTCGACCTCTGACTGGGAAACGATGCGCTATGCCGCGGAAACGCTGCAGGAGCTGGGCATTCCACACGAAGTCGAGGTAGTCTCGGCGCACAGAACGCCGGACAAACTGTTCCATTATGCTGAAACCGCCGAGTCCAAGGGCCTGGAGGTAATTATCGCGGGCGCGGGCGGGGCGGCGCATTTGCCGGGCATGACCGCCGCGAAAACTACGGTGCCGGTGCTGGGCGTGCCGGTGCAGTCGAAAACGCTGAATGGTCTCGATTCGTTGCTGTCGATCGTGCAAATGCCGGCCGGCATTCCGGTCGGCACCCTGGCGATCGGCAAGGCCGGCGCGATCAATGCCGCCCTGCTGGCCGCCTCGATCGTCGGCAACAAACATGAGTCCTACCGCGCCGCCTTGAACGACTACCGGCAAAAGCAGACCGAATCGGTACTGGCCGGCGCCGACCCGCGCGGCACCGGCGAAGGCGGGCTCGTATGAGAGTCGGCGTACTCGGCGCGGGCCAACTGGCCCGCATGATCGCGCTGGCGGGTTATCCGCTGGGCGTCGACTTCATCTTTCTCGATCCTGCGCAGGATGCCTGCGCGAACAAGCTCGGCACGCATCTGCACGGCGCTTATGACGACCCTGACTTGCTCGCCCAGCTGGCCGAAGCGTCCGACGTGGTCACTTACGAATTCGAAAACGTACCGGCCGATGTCGCGCACTTCCTGGCGACCCATACCGAAGTGCATCCGTCTCCAAATGCGCTTGCTGTCGCGCAGGACCGTCTGGTCGAAAAAAATTATTTCCATTCGATCGGCATTCCGACACCCGATTTCGCGCCGATCGACAGCCTGGCCGATTTGACCCAAGCGATGGAAACCATCGGCTGGCCGGCGATCGTCAAAAGCCGCCGGATGGGTTATGACGGCAAAGGGCAAGCCTTCATCAGGACGCCTGACGATTTGCTGCAAGCCTGGGAAGCAATGGCCGGTGTCCCGGCGGTCGTCGAAGCGTTCGTGCCGTTCGACCGCGAAGTCTCGATCATCGCGGCGCGCAACCCGCAAGGCGAAATCGCGTTTTATCCGCTGTCCGAAAATCTGCATAAAGGCGGCATCCTGCGCGTGTCCGAATGCCTGGACGGCGATCCGATGCAGCAGCAGGCGGAAGACTATGTCACCCGCCTCCTCGAAGCGCTCGATTATGTCGGCGTGCTGGCGCTCGAACTGTTCCAGGTGAACGGCCGCTTGGTCGCGAATGAATTTGCGCCGCGGGTGCATAATTCCGGGCATTGGACGATCGAAGGCGCGGAAACCAGCCAGTTCGAAAATCATTTGCGCGCGATCCTGTCGCTGCCGTTGGGTTCGACAAAGCCCGTTGGCCATGCCGCGATGGTCAATTTCATCGGCGGCCTGCCGGAAACGGCCGAGGTGCTCGCGATCGAGCATGCGCACCTGCACCTGTATGACAAGGCGCCGCGCAAAGGCCGCAAGGTCGCGCATGCGACGCTGCGGGCGGAATCGCACGAGCAATTGTCGGCCAAACTGAAAACACTCAGCGCCCTGGCGGACCGTGTCGACGATTCATGAAGCCGGCCTGCGCACAAAGTCGATTTTAACCGCCGAAAGCCATCACGCCCGGCGTCAAACGTAGACATCATCATTGAATAGGAGATTTCGGTTGTGACCCCAATACAGGATATCGCCAGCCCGATGACGCGGACCGAAAAACGCGCCACCTGGTCGCTGGCCAGCATTTACGCCTTCCGGATGCTCGGCCTGTTTTTGATCATGCCCGTCCTGTCCCTATTTTCCGAACAGATCGACGAGGCCACTCCCGCGTTGATCGGCCTGGCGATCGGCATTTACGGGATCATGCAATCGCTTCTGCAAATTCCGTTCGGCCTGATCTCCGACCGCCTCGGCCGCAAGAAAGTCATCGTCACCGGCCTGCTGCTGTTTTTTGCCGGCAGCGTGGTCGCCGCGCTCTCGACGAACATCTACGGCATCATCATAGGCCGGGCGATTCAAGGCTCCGGCGCGGTCGCTGGACCGGTGATGGCGCTGGTCGCCGACCTGACCCAGGAAGTGCACCGCACCAAGGCGATGGCCCTGATCGGCGCCAGCATCGGCGTCTCCTTCGGCGTCGCGATCACCACAGGCCCGCTGATTGCCTCCTACATCGGCATACACGGTATTTTCTGGCTGATTTCGGCGCTGGCCTTGGTGGCGATCCTGATCATCCTGCTGCTCGTGCCGAATCCAAGGCAGCCGAAAAAGCATCGCGAAGCGGAGGTGGTCCCCGGCCATTTCAGCGACGCGCTAACCAACGTCGAACTGTTAAGGCTCAACTACGGCATTTTTATCCTGCATCTTGTGATGACCGCGAGCTTCGTAGTCGTGCCGCTCTTGATGCGCGATGCGGGACTGATCCCGGCGCAACACTGGATGGTGTACCTGCCGGTTTTCGTGCTGTCTCTGGCATTCATGATTCCGTTTATCATACTGGCCGAGAAGAAGCAGAAGATGAAGGGCGTTTTTATCAGCGCGATTGCGGTATTGATTCTGGCCTTTCTCGGCTTGATGCTGTTCCATGCCGTGCTGATACAGATCGTCGCCTTGCTACTGTTGTTTTTCAGCGGCTTCAACCTACTCGAAGCGACCCTGCCCTCGCTGGTTTCGAAGACCGCCCCCGGCGATCTGCGCGGTACTGCGATGGGCGTCTACTCGACCTGCCAATTCATGGGCGCCGGCATCGGCGGCGCGGCCGGCGGCTGGTGTTACGGACATTACGGCGCGAGCGGCGTGTTCATGGCCTGCGCGGCATTGACGTGCAGCTGGCTGCTGCTGGCGTTCGGCATGAAGGCGCCCCGCCACTGGGTCAATATGCTGCTGTCCCTGGACCAAATCGAGTTGCAAAAGATCGACGAGTTTGAAAAAAATATCCTGGAAATCGCCGGCGTCGAAGAGGTCACCCTGCACCCCGAAGAAACGGTGGCCTATCTAAAAGTCGATAAACGGCAGTTGAATACCGATGCACTGCAAAATCTGATCGTGCAATATAGCAAGTAGCCTCGATGCAGCCTTAGCGGAATCGAGGAAATCGAAGCCGCAATCCAGAGGGAGTGTTGACCGAATCGCTAGAAGCCTCTGCATGAGCGAGATCCTCGCGCCCATCGCACTTCATGGAGGTTACGCTCCCCAAATAATGCGGATCGCCCAATCAGCATTGCCAGCCGCGTCGATCAAAATCCCGACTTCAAATAGGCCGGTTTTATCCCGGTCATTACGTCATTCATGCAATAAAACCGGCTTTTCAGCAGGCGCCGCGTGAATCACGAGTTTTTTAGCGTATAAATCCTGCGTAGGCGCCAGGCGCCGGCACCCAGTCATTTTCAATTCAACACAGGGCATCTCATGCTTAAAACTTTCATCTGGATACTGATCGGAGGCCTCGGCGCCGCCGCCGTCGGCGGCATCGCCCTGCAGCGCGGCGAAACGATCAATTCGCTGTGGTTCATCGTCGCCGCGCTCTGCGTTTATTCGCTGGCCTACCGCTTCTATGCGGCCTGGATCGCGGCCAAGGTGCTGGCTGTCGATGCCACGCGCGCGACCCCGGCCGAACGGCTCGACAACGGCCGCGATTTCGTGCCGACCAACAAATGGATCGTGTTCGGCCATCACTTCGCGGCGATCGCCGGCCCCGGCCCCCTGGTCGGCCCGACGCTCGCGGCGCAATTCGGCTATCTGCCAGGAACGCTGTGGATCCTGATCGGCGCGGTACTCGGCGGCTGCGTGCAGGACATGGTGACCCTGTTTTTCTCGACCCGGCGCAATGCGCGCAGCCTCGGGCAAATGGCGCGCGACGAACTCGGCGTACTGGGAGGCACCGCCGCATTGATCGGCACCTTCGCGATCATGATCATCCTGATCGCGGTGCTCGGCCTGGTCGTCGTGAACGCGATGAAACACAGCCCCTGGGCGACCTCGACCGTCGCCGCGACGATTCCGATCGCGATGATCGTAGGACTTTACATGCGCAGCATCCGCCCCGGCCGAGTGCTCGAAGCCTCGATATTTGGCGTTGCTTTACTGCTCGCCTCGGTCGCTTACGGCGGCTTTGTCGACCGCAGCGAAACCTGGCGCGTCGTGTTCGATCACGACGGCCTGACCTTGGCCTGGTGGGTGATCGGTTACGGTTTCGCGGCCGCCGTCCTGCCGGTCTGGCTGCTGCTCGCGCCGCGCGATTATCTGTCGACCTTCGTCAAACTCGGCACGATCACCTTGCTCGCGGTCGCGATCATCATCCTGCGCCCGGACGTCAAGATGCCCGCGCTGACCCCGTTCATCGACGGCTCGGGACCTATATTCGGCGGCAAGCTGTTTCCGTTCGTGTTCATCACGATCGCCTGCGGCGCGATTTCGGGCTTTCATGCATTGATCTCCTCCGGCACCACGCCGAAACTGTTGACCAACGAACGCGACATCCGGATGATCGGCTACGGCGGCATGCTGCTCGAATCGTTCGTCGCGATGATGGCGATGGTCGCCGCGACCGTGCTCGAACCCGGTGTGTTTTTCGCGGTGAATAGTCCTGCCGGCGTGGTCGGCGCGGAAGCGGCCGACGCGGTCGCGAAGATTTCTTCCTGGGGCTTCCCGGTCACGGTCGAGCAGATGCAGACCCTGGCCGCGCAAATGGGCGAGACGACCCTGTTTGCGCGCACCGGCGGCGCCCCGTCGCTGGCGGTCGGCATGGCCAGCATCTTCGGCAGCGCATTCGGCGACGGTTTGCTCGCCTTGTGGTATCACTTCGCGATCATGTTCGAGGCGATCTTCATCCTGACCACGCTGGATGCCGGCACCCGCGTCGGCCGCTTCATGCTGCAGGACATGCTCGGCAATTTCTGGCCGAAGCTCGGGGAAACCTCCTGGACGCCGTCGGTGATTCTGACCAGCGGCATCGTCGTCGCCGGCTGGGGATACTTTTTATACATCGGCGTGATCGATCCGAACGGCGGCGTGAACATCCTCTGGCCCTTGTTCGGCATCGCGAACCAGATGCTTGCCGCGATCGCGCTCTCAGTCGCGACCGGCATCCTGGTCAAATCGGACAAACTGAAGTATGCCTGGATCAGCGGCATACCACTCTCCTGGCTGGTCACGATCACCAGCGCGGCCGCCTGGGAAAAGCTCGTCAGCGCGGATATCCGCATCGGCTTCTTCGCCGCCGCAAACGATATGAGCGCGAAACTGGAAGGCGGCCTGTTGCCGCCCGAGAAAGCCAACATCGCGCCGCAATTGATCTTCAACCTGCATCTGGACGCGGTGATCACGCTGTTCTTCGTGACATTGCTCTGGCTGATCGTGTTGGATATGCTCCGGGTCTGTTATCGGCATCTGGCAGGCAAACCGGTGCCGCCGTTGTCCGAAGCGCCGCACAGCCCGAGCCAATTGGTCGAAAACTGGGCGCGGGACTGATGACGGCATGGACAGATATATTGCTCCAGCAATATCTGAATACACCACATCCCTGTAGCAAATGCAGGTGGTAGAGTCATGCAGAAGCCATTACCGATGAGCAAGCACCTGAAAACCATCTGGAAAGCCGTTCGCCGCCTCAGCGGCGACGACGCCTACGAACGCTATCTTGAGCACTATGCGCGCTGTCATGCGCACGGTGAGGACCATCAATGCACCGGCCCATTGAGCCGGGCCGAGTTTTTCAAGCAATGGCAGGATCAGAAATGGGAGGGCATCAAGCGCTGTTGCTGACAAGTCCGCCAACATTTCAGGAATGTGCGCCGGCGTCCTTCTCCGGCGCAGAAACTAGGATCACGGGGTGAGATGACATCTCACGCCGTTTTTTTTGCTTAACTTTTATCGCAGCCGCGCGGAAGCACCCAGGATGAAGCAGGCTTATCGTGCTTCGCGTAGTCCGCCACCGGAATGGTCTCGCCGGTCAGCCGTTCCAATTCATCGATGCTGACAAGATAAGGGTCCAGATTCCGCTTCGTCGCCGCCGGCGAATTCGGCACCACCCAGGCAATCGCACGCTCGTCCTGCCCGGCCCCGCGGATAATCACCTTCCAGAAGGCATCCGGCGTCGCCACGCCGTGCGACTGAATAAAATAGTCATCCGCCGGATTGTTGCCCCAGATCACGCCGCCGATCACCAGCAATTCGTCGATGTCGCGGTAGCATTCGACGATTTCCTCGGTCAACAGCCAGGCGCCCCGGTTCATATTCGCGGCTTGAGGCAGGATATTGGTCATGTAGTTGCTCTGCCGGATCGCCGTTTCCGAATAGTCCAGATGATTGGCCGGCACTAAATGGCCGCGGTCATAGCTGTTGCCGTAGGCCTTGGCACTGGCCTGCTGACATTCTTTCGGCACATCCGGATCGATACGGAAAGACGAGGCCCTGGCTTTGTTGCCCGTGTCGTGCTGGGCGTTATACATAAACTTGACCGGCCCTTTCCTTGCGCAATCCAGCCAGACGGTGAAGCCTTCATAGTCCAGCTTCTGGATATGTCCCCCGGCGAAGCTTCCGCCCCGGACAGCCCCCATCGTAGGCCGCATGATTTGGGCAGTCGTCGGCGCAGTCGCGCAAGCGACCAGCGAGATTGACAAAGACGCAATGATCGCGCTCAGCTTCATGATTTTCACTCGATAGACTCCATGTTTCGGTTAGCAAAAAGGCCGCTATGATAAACGATGCCATTAAGCTAATGCGAATCGAGATGAAACCATTGAATCCCTTTGATTTCCTTATGAGTTACCGGAAAGATTCTGAACGTTTGACTAAAAAGGCAAACCACTGCGTTATTCGCGCGCTGCATTACCGCCAACGAGCAAATGCTGAGGATTGGATTTGACGACGGCTTGAATTTGATTATTTGATACAAAATCTCCTGCGTTTTGGGTTACGAGAAAATTCTGCTTTTCCGCTCTGTTATTCTTCGGGAGAATTGCTTAAGCACTCGGCGTCGTAACGCTGCTGCAAAGCCAATCTGCGCCTCGCGTTAGGTTTAAAATGCAAATCTCGTATCTGCTCCGCCAGGCGCTGACATTCGTTCTCTAACCACTGCCCAGAGTACCGGTAATTTTTGTTGTATATCCAGGAAAACCCTTTGGAGTCACCTCGATAAATCGTCGAAGACTCTAATTCCAGATCCAGCGGTTCCTCTTCGGCATTGCCAAGGGATGGCAGCAGCAGGAGAAGACACAATAAAAATACCCCATTTTTCATATAAACCTCTGCTTGAAACTGGGATTCCGTAAAACGGCTTCTCTTTATTTCCCCGATTAGACCGGTAGAGTGCATATCGTTATCCATAAATGCCGTCATACCCGCCGGGAAGCGGGTCGACTGCATGGATGCTGCAATCAATGGGCAAGACGTAAGCGTTCACCTCCCCCTTTGAAAAAGGGGGACCGAGGGGGATTTATTTGAAAAATCTCCCCTAGCCCCTCTTTTTCAAAGAGGGGGACTAAAAGGTTACGGCAAGACTTCCCTTTCCAAAAGTGTGAGCCCGTTAAAATCAACCCGCCAAGAAATGACACATAATCTGACCCGCCGATAGGGCTTGGTGTTCTTAAAGATCAAGTTCATCGGCTGTGATTTTTAACACTCATGAACGGTCTCATTATGAAAAAATTTTCTAAAATTGCTGTTATCGGCCTCCTCGCATCCGGCTTTTTAGGGTTTGCACACACTTCAACGGTTATCGCCGCGCCCAAATCCAGCCCAACACTCAAAGGCTCCCTGCCAAAAGGCAAACCCTTTCAATATCTTAATGCCCGCATAGATTCGCTGCAGGCGCAAATCAACAAACTGATCGGGCAGGTGTCGAGTTTAGAGGCTTGGCAAGCAAAAGCGGAAGCGGCCCTCATCACGTTGCAAAAAAACACGGCCGACAACGCCGCCGCGATCGCCCTGTTGACGAGCGAGCTTGATAACATCAAGAGTATTCTTGATACGAAACAAGACATTATTACCGGCACATGCCCGGATGGCCAGTACGTTTACGAAATATCCCAGTCGCCATCAACTTTGATATGCCGCGCCGATTTAGGCGCCAATGGCTTGACTGCCTTCACAGTGCAAACAACTCAAGAAATTGCAGCCAACAGCAGCGCTGTTGTCGCGGCAGAATGCCCAACCGGAAGCGTTCCGTCCGGCGGTTCCTATGAGGCGGCTCCCGGCCTAACCATCACTGCATCAGGCATCGCCAATAATGGCTATTCTGTTGATGCCGCCAACACAACCGGCGCGGCACTCACCTTAAATGTAACAGGAACTTGCGTGGGCGTAGCGCCTTAGGATATGGTCATAAACAACTTCCCGATAAAATTTTCCGTTCGTCCTGAGCTTGTCGAAGGATGGACGGAAAATTCCCGGCTCATGCTGTCACCCGTTCATGCTTCGACGAACTCAGCACGAACCGGTGACAGCATTTACGGAAGTTATTTTTGACGGAATCCTAAGCTATTTTCACCCATTGAGTTTGGACATCTGCTAAGGCTAAGTCCATACTCAAACTAGCCGGTGTCACTTCTCCCGAACGAAGGTTTCCAAGCGCTTGCCCACAGACCTTGACGTGGGCATCGGCATACAATTCAGAGCAAATAACGGCGCGTTTGGGAAAGCTGATCGGTTTTCCCTGCGTATTCCAAAATCCCTTGCGGGATTTCCATAAAATACTGCCAATCGAAAAAAAGCTGTAAGAATAGTTTTGCTGTTTTAAAGCATTTACGGCAAGTTCCCAACGCTGATCCTGCGTCAGCGCATGATTCCTGCGTATGCGAATGAGATGATTATGAGCATAATCGAAAACCGAAGCCACGCAAACACCTTTGCGCGTAGCTTCGCACAAAGTTCCGGAGCCAATATGAACGGCGGCATGTTCCCAACGCGCATCATCCTGAGCATAGCCTCCTTGCACTTGAACACTACGAATGGCTTTGCCAATGATACCCGGCTTTAATGCGCTGACAAGAACAAGATCGCCTGGCAACCAGGCATTGAAATCCGGGCAAAATCCCCAGTCGCGAAGGTGTTTTGGAATCGGATAATCCGGCTTCCAGGCTTTCAAATCAGGGCTACTCTCTGCCGTATCCGGATTCAGGAAGAACTGTGACAAAACGGTGCCCCAACTCAATCTGTATTACGAAATCAAAACAGAATTGACCCTATCTTGATCATCATATTCAAGCGTCACTTGAATGCCAGGACGAAGACCCAGTTCTTCAGCCGTTTGCCCACGATAGCCTTCGATTTTCCCAAAAGAAAAAGCCGCCAGGCTATCCCTACTTTTATCATCCGCGTAAGCGACTCCATTCGATACGCGTACAATCAATGCTTCATCTTTTTTCATTGTCTATTTCCTCCTAATGCTGCCTTCTTTCAGAAATAACGATAAAACTTTGCTATGTTCACTGCTATTGTTGCGGATCAGATAATAGCGAATTTGCAGTTGGAATAGCTCTGTGACAAAGTAATGAATTGCCGGTTCCTAGCAAATCAAAAACCTAATGTTTTGAAGATTGAAGCATTACAGTTTTCAATTACTATTAACGTCTAGATTTCATTGGTCGGGACGAGAGGATTTGAACCTCCTATCCCTTGCACCCCATAAGGGTAAATAGTTGCCTTTCTAAGTTCAAATGCGCCCATAAGTATTTATATCCCATTGTTTTTATTTTTATTATAATAATTGCTTTGTTCAAAGACGTTCGCTAAAATTTATCTGCAATCAAAAAAAACCGTAGCCCAAACCGTAGCCCACAAAACCGTGCAGGTAAATCATGGCAAAGAATTTATTGACCCCTCTTCAAGTTAAAAACATTATACCGTGCGAAGGCGATAAAAATATACCGGATGGTGGGGGGCTCTATATTAGGGTGCGATCAATACACAAAGGCGGCGGCATATCCTTCCGGTTTCGTAGTTTTGTGGGCGGCAAACAGCAGTGGATAACATTGAAGGCCTCAACCTTAGCCGAAGCAAGGCGAGAGCGTGACGCACTGAAAGAACAGGCTTGGGAAGGAGCAGACCTGCAACTGGAAAAAAAGCTCGAAAGAGAACGACAAAAACAAAAGCAACTGGAAGAACAAGCAGAGCTGGAGCGACAGCAAGCTGAATTGGCGCGTGAGCTTGCTCGTAAGCAAGCACTGATCACAGTGAGTGACCTTTTCGAACGCTGGGCAGCAACCGACCTGCAAAACCGCAAGGACGGCGGCAAGGAAATTCGACGCATGTTTGAAAAGGACGTGTTGCCCGTTATCGGCCATCTTGCTGTGGTTGAAGTACGCAAAGGCCACATTACCGAGATTACAGACGCTTTGCTTCTGCGAGGTGTCAATCGCATGGCAAAGCTGATATTGTCACTTGTACGACAAATGTTTCGGTTTGCCGTGGATCGCGACATTATCGAGTTTGATCCAACGGCCAGCATTCGTAAGGCGAAAATCGGCGGTAAATCTGTCGAGCGTGACCGAGTGTTATGTGAGGATGAAATCCGCGAGCTTTACCACAAATTGCCCGACGCCAACATGATACCCTCTACCGAATGCGCCATCTGGATCATGCTTTCGACGCTTTGCCGGGTGGGAGAAATATCAAAGGCAAAATGGGAGCATATCGACTTTTCTGCAAAAACCTGGAAGATTCCGAGTGAGAACAGTAAGAACGAGAAATCACATATGGTCTATTTATCAGACTTTGCATTTAAACAATTTGAACGCTTGGCGAAATATCGGGAGTCCGACATTTGGTTATTTCCTGATCGAACCAAGACAACACACGTTAGCGATAAATCTATATCGAAGCAGGTAAATGATCGGCAAACTGACTGCGTCAGAAGCAACAAGAGCAAATATAAGGACGCACTGAAATTATCTGCCGGCAAATGGACGCCGCACGATTTGCGGCGCACGGGAGCAACGATCATGGGCAATCTGGGCATTCTGCCAGATGTTATTGAAAAATGCTTGAACCATACCGAACAGAACAAAATGAAACGAGTTTATCAGCGGCAGGAATTGAAAACAGAACAGTCAGAGGCATGGCGAAAGCTAGGCGAACGACTGGAACTTTTGACCGGTGCTCAAGTATGAATTATTCCATATAATGTTGTCGTTGTTAATTTTTGCAATGCCCACATGCAGAAATAATACTGTTCTGGGCTAATCAAATGGACGATTTAGTAAGGCAGCTAAGGACCTTGTAGCCAAGGGGCATGCAGGATCGGGAGGGTGGCCGAAATCTTTGCCCCCCCCCATCATCACCGTAGCAGACATGCCGCCCAAAACTGGTTGATGGCGCTGACCCTCCCCCAGATTTTGTGCCGGCTTGTTAGCCACTGTGATCCGGCTGCCCAAATTACAGATATCCGCTCCCACTGCTAAGCAGTCTTAGGCCCGCTCTCCCCCGAGGGGATGCAAAGGGTCGAAATGCCATAAAGCGCTATCCGCCAGAAGCGGTCAGATCAAGTTTAGATTTTTACACTTTATAAAGGATCGATAATTTCCTGCCTAATAACTATTTACCCAAAATTCAGGATACCCTCTTTATCGTAAGATCACTGAGCTTACGTTGAACCTGCAAAACTTTCTCCTTGTTTTCCTTAAGTGAATTTGCGCCTGCATTCATTTCAGCCACAATTTTCTCAAACTCTTTCAGCTGAGGTGCAAAAAACGCAAGGACCTTGGCATCATCACTGATGAGATCATAGATATCCTTAAAAGCACCTTTAATCATTGATGCAATGTCATTTTTCATCTTCTGCAACGTTTGCTCCATCTCATGAGCTTTATGGGCATTCATTAGATCTGAGGCCAGACTAATCATGGCGCCAACCGGGCCAGCCCACTTGCTAATAGCACCAGCCAATTTGGTTGCCTCCCAAGGTTTGAATTTGATCATTAAACCAGTTATATTACCTAATGCATCACGTGCAGCAAAAATTGCGCCCTTAATCACTTCCGTTGGTACATTGGAGATGCTTTTTGCAACTCCAGCCGCTGATTTCATAGCTCCCTCTGAAATAGATTCAAGGAAACTCTCGCTAGCGGTTAGCTGGTGTTCAATATCCATTGAAATCCGGTTGGTAACCGCCGATGACTGTTCAAAATAGCGATCAATTGCTGTTTTAATCTTCAGATTCAGCTTGAAGCCAACATCATCGCCGTTATAACCAATTTCATCCTCCAGGTATCCCTTAATGTCATCCAGAGAGAGTGGACGCAACCTAGCAAGCAGATGCCTCTCCATAGCCTCCAGCTCATTGAAGAGCTCACCAGCAAGGCTTATCACCTCCCTACGGCCTTTTTTAATGTCGTCGGTGATACGCTGAGTCTCTTCCCGGTTCTGATTGTAATAGGAAACCAACATGGTCAACTGCTGATCCGCTTCGGCGATCTTTTGCCCTACGACATCACGGACCACATCAAGGCCGGTTTTGGCAATCAGCACCTCAGGAACATTGGCGCTCAGCACCTTAGTGGTCATCGCCTTGAGAGCATTGATACGCGAACGACTCTCATAATGTTCGGGCTTACCAAACCAGAATTCCAGCCCACGGCCATTCGGATTGGATGCTATACAGGCGACGTTCAGCTGATCAAGTTCAGCATCATTCAGATTAGCGGCACGCTTCAATTTGCCTTTCAAAGTATGCTTCTTAATAGCTGCTGCTTCGTCAAACATGCTCTCCTCAGACAGATCGGTCACTTCATCCATCTTGTTAATTACAAAAATTGTTGATGACAACTTGTTAAGGTCTCGCAAAATCCATCTAGCAATATCATTGTGACTTTCTTTTAACGGGTTGGTAGCATCCACGACATAGAAAATCAGATGAGCTTCAGAAATATAGCGCTTAGTTAGGTCCTCATACATCACCTGAGCACCATCGATGGTTCTTTCCTTATCACCGAAGAGCCCGGGTGTATCAACGATTTCGCACTTATCAGGTAATCCCTCTGGCTTATAAATGGCCAGGCGATCGGATGATTCATCCATGTCAATCTTCATATCATCCATAATTCTGCCCAGCCAGGCGGCAATCACGCTGGTCTTACCATCAGAGAAAGCGCCCAGCAAAGCGATACGTAGCACATCAGAATCGATGGTTTTTAATGCGTCGGAAATTTTGATCTTGCTATCACTAACATCGACGCCAACCTCCTCAAGTTCATTCAGCATTTCCTCCAACTTACCAAGACTGTCAATGACGGCCTGTTTCTTGATATTAAATTGCTTGAACTGTTCCATAGGGCATTTTCTCCAATTTATTTTTCATGTTCATCATCAAACTAATTTGCCGCTGCATAATTTCGATGGGCTTAGCCATGTTGTTATAAAGCTCATCTATCTGCGCCAGTGCCTTTGCTTCCACAGCGTCCCGAACTGGCTCAACCACACTGCGCACATCATCCTTAATACCATTCATCACGTTATGGCGTACATCATCGATACTGTCCTGTACTTTTGATTGGGCTTTACGAATACGATTTTCTTTGCTGGAAAACATGCTCAGCAGATTCATCAGAACGCCAACAACAGCACCAACTGCCGCACCGATAGCGGTACCAATCACCGGAAAAGCAGAGCCGATACCTGCGCCAGTTAACGCATAGGATCCAATATTGAACGCCATCCAGCCGAAATCCTTCATTTCGAACCCCATATCTACATCGGCTGAGCGGAAGGCCTCCCTATTCATGCTAAATCCATCAATCATGCGTTGTTGAAATTCAACCCGCTGAACATCCTCAAGGAGACGCTTCATAGCGGTTTCAATAGACTCTAGCATCGTATTCAGATTCTTGGTGAAATTCTCCTCAAGTTTTGCTCTCAACTCTTCCTGTTTGTGCTTGTAAGCCTTCTCAATGCCCCATGATATACGATCATTGTCACCAAAATGTTTTGCCACGATATCGTCGGCATCTTCGCAAAGTTCAGTGAAGAAATCACTCCACAAGTTCTTGCGACCTGATTCAACCAGTTGCTCGAACGATAGCAAAGCCTGTTTGGTGGATCCCCGGCAAGCATCAAATTCAGGCTTAATTTTTTTCATAAACGCCTGATAATCATTCAGAGTTTGTTCCAGAACAGCGATATTCTCGGCCAGCAACTCTCTTATCTTGGTTTTGTTGCTTTCAACAATATCCTCACGGAATGTACCGAGCTTATTGTGAAGAATATGAGCAACTTGCTTAATTTGGCTGAACTCATACATTGCCTTCGGCGAAGAGAAATACTTCAAGTAATTACGTTGCTGAATTACCAAGTCTTTATCACGCGATGGATGAATGGTAGTTTTCCTGGTGTCCGAGTGAATTGCAAGAGAAGCAAATCCCAACAGACCTTGAACGCAATGCCCTGGTAATAAAACTTCCTTGCCAAGTACATTGCTCAGCACACCAACGGTCTGTTCCAATGCCAACACAGTGCTACCATGACTCTCCAGAGATACACGGTCCTCCTCGAATTCATAAGAATCGGCATTGCCGCGAATATTAACCAGCGGGCATACTTGAGTTCCGTGACGCAGATAGCCGCGAATTTTTTCTGCTGTTCCCTGCTCCGGCTTTTTGTTCGTGCCATTCACGTAAAACACCAGATGCGCTTTGGCTACTGCCTTACGCACGATGTCTTCGTATTTTGACTCGTTGCCTTCAATACCTGGAACATCAATCAACTGGAAGGTTTTATCCTTGTAGTTCAGGGTGTAAACGGTATTGCCCTGAGTAAAGTCTGCTTTACCCGTACCAATGATCAGACCATCGGCGCGCTGTGCATTCAGCTTCAAGTTCTCTAACCGCACGCCATTCTGCAGCAGTGCCGGTAATTGTCGGTTAATCAGATCGGTTAACTCTGGCGCAACCACCTTGATTTCAGGCGGCAGATGGGGTTTCTCCGGCTCAATTTCTTTTCTCTCCGGGACAGTGCGCGTTGCCTGCTCAAACAGATTATCCAGTTCGGCCACAGCGCTCATATCAGCCCTCTAAACAACAGCAACATGATAATTCCCACAATAGTGCCACCGATAACCGCGCCCATCGCACCAGCCAATATGAATTTCTTCTTAACTCTTGCGCCCGATTCTTCTTTCAACACGTTAGCAAGGCTACTGATACCTGAATTGATTATTTCAATGTCGGAGGCATAGTTCGCATACACATCATTCAAGCTGTTTCGTACGTTATTTACATGTCCAGTCAGTTCCTGTTCGAACTTTTTCAGGTCATAAGCATTCTGCTCCAGCAGCGCCTGACGCGATTCTTCCTTAAACAGAACGCGTAAAGACTCAATGATGGTACTCTTGCCCGCGTTGGTTTCACCAAAGAATGCCATGGTAAACTTTTCCCATTCGGCATTCTCTTCCAGCATCTTCAGTTCACCATCGAAGTTAGCCTGAATAGTACGCAGCTTCTCCATAATTCCACTGTAAGCGTTCAACCGTACCGCCTATAAAATAATTTTCGTCTGTTGCATCCTGTCCTTTTTTTTGTCAGGAGTTTTGGCATGGCTATCACAGCGAAATGGCGTCAGCATATTGAAGCGTGGCAACGTAGCGGGCTATCACAAGCCGCGTATTGCGCCGAGCGGCAACTCAATGTCCGTACCTTC